>Ga0070741_10020289_pt1 | contig 10491 bp, 8 predicted proteins | sample Coa_R1_4_FD_66440 | JGI IMG/M metagenome (GOLD analysis project Ga0070741, IMG submission 66440) | Surface soil microbial communities from Centralia Pennsylvania, which are recovering from an underground coalmine fire - Coalmine... | ecosystem: Environmental > Terrestrial > Soil > Unclassified ... | reverse complement strand
GCCTTCGCGATCATCACGCGGCGCTTCATGCCGCCCGACAACGTCACGAGCTTGGAGTCTCGCTTGTCCCACAGCGACAGGTCCTTGAGCACCTTTTCGAGGCGGGCCGGATTATGCGGCTTGTTGAACAGGCCGCGCGACATGGTGACCGCGGCCCACACGGTCTCGAACGGCGCGAGCGTGAGCTCCTGCGGCACGAGGCCGATCAGCGCACGCGCGGCGCGGTAGTCGGTAATGATGTCGTGCCCGTCGACTGTAATCTTGCCGCCGCTCGGATTGACGATGCCGCAGACGATCGAGATGAGCGTCGTCTTGCCCGCGCCGTTCGGCCCGAGCAGCGCGAAAATTTCGCCGCGTTTGATGTCGAGATTGATGCCCTTCAGCGCCTGGAAGCCCGAGGCATAGCTTTTCGACAGATTCGAAATGGTGATGATCGGGGACATGGGAATCTTGTGGCCCTCGCCCCGCGTAGCGGGGAGAGGGTGGCCTGAGCGACAGCGAAGGCCGGGTGAGGGGCCAACTTCAGCGGCTATTTAAAGCTTCGGAAATTGTTTGCAATACGCCTTCCGGGTTTTGCAAGACATCATTGTTCCAGAATCGCAACACGAGATAGCCATCCTTTGCCAGCTGCATATCTCTCGTTCGGTCCTGCAGATTCTCTGAATGCTGGCCGCCATCGACTTCGACGACAAGCTTTTTCTCACGGCAGATGAAATCAACAACGAAATTGTTGACCGCTTCCTGCCTTACAAACTTCAATCCGCCCAGGCGTCGGCCGCGCAGAGCAAACCAAAGCTTCATCTCTGCGTCGGTCGAGTCGCGTCGCAGACGCCTTTGAATTCCGACTTTCTTCCGGTTGGCACCGCGCATGGCCCCTCACCCGGCCTCGCTTCGCTCGGCCACCCTCTCCCCGCTTCGCCGGGAGAGGGAAAGAACGCCAGCTACGAATAAAGCTTCGCGTTCTGCTCCCGCAGCACGTTCTTCTGCACTTTCCCCATGGTGTTGCGCGGAAGGTCGTCGACGAAAATCACGCGCTTCGGCAATTTGAACTTGGCGAGTTTCGTCTCGAGTTCGCCGATCACGCTTTTCTCGTTCAGCGCGGCGCCCGGCTTGCACACCACAACCGCGGTGACGCCTTCGCCGAAATCCGGATGCGGGCAGCCGATGACGGCGCTCTCGATCACGCCCGGCATGGCGTCAATCTCGCTCTCAATCTCTTTCGGATAGACATTGAAGCCGCCGGTGATGATCAGATCCTTGGCGCGGCCGACGATGTGCACGTAGCCGCGCGCGTCGATCTTGCCGACGTCGCCGGTGATGAAGAAGCCGTCGGCGCGGAATTCCGTTTTCGTTTTCTCCGGCATGCGCCAGTAGCCCTTGAACACGTTCGGCCCGCGCACCTCGATGCCGCCGACCTCGCCCTGCGGCAGCGCGTTGCCGTTGTCGTCGGCAATGCGAAGTTCGACGCCGGGCAGCGGAAAGCCAACGGTGCCGGCGATGCGGTCGCCGTCATACGGGTTCGAAGTGTTCATGTTGGTTTCGGTCATGCCGTAGCGTTCGAGAATGGCGTGACCGGTCTTCTGCCGGAATTCGACATGCGTCTCGGCGAGCAACGGCGCCGAGCCCGACGTGAACAGGCGCATATGCGCGCAGGCGGCCTTGGTCAGCCCCGGATGTTTGAGCAGGCGCGTATAGAATGTCGGCACGCCCATCATCGAGGTCGCGCGCGGCAAAAGCTTCATCACCTCGTCCGCGTCGAATTTCGGCAGGAAGATCATCGATCCGCCGGCAAGCATCACCGTGTTGCTCGCAACGAACAACCCGTGGGTGTGATAGACCGGCAGCGCGTGCAGGAGCACGTCGTCTTTTGTGAAGCGCCAGTAATCGACCAGAACCTGCGCGTTCGACGACAGGTTCTTGTGCGTGAGCATCGCGCCCTTGGAGCGGCCGGTGGTGCCGGATGTGTAGAGGATCGCGGCGAGGTCGTCGTCGCTGCGCGCGGCATCGGCAAAATCCGCGCTCGCCTTCGCCGCCGCCTCGGTGAGACTGCCCTGCCCTTTGGCGTCGAGCGTTTCGAGCGCAGCCCCATGCTTCGCCGCGATAGCGCTGAGCGCATCGCGCTTGCCCGGATCGCAAACGAAAACCTTCGGCTCGGCGTCGCCGATGAAATAATCGAGTTCGGCCGGCGTATAGGCCGTATTGAGCGGCAGATAGACCGCGCCGGCACGGAGCGCGGCGAGGTAGAGGAACAGGTTTTCGGCCGTTTTCTCGACCTGAGCCGCGACGCGGTCGCCCGGTTTCACGCCTCGCGCGATCAGCACGTTCGCGATCTGTGCCGAGCGCGCCAGCATGTCGGCGTAGGTCAGCGCAGCGCCGCCGCTCGTTTCCAGAAAGGTCTTGGCCGGCGAGCCAATGCGCGACCGGATGAGAGAAAAGAGATTCATGGAATTGACGTTCGCCCCGACATGCTCGCCACGCATAACGAATGACCAGCCCTCATCCCGCCTTGAGCGGCACGATCTCGGCCGGCGGGTTTTTGACCATGCGCTTCACGGTGTTCGACGCGACCACGGTGCGATTCTGCGCGAACGCCTCGTGGTTCCGCTCGATGTGATCGAGATCGTAGAGATAATTCACCATCACGCCGTAGGCCTGGCGGATGCCGTTCTCGCTGCCGTCGCCGAGAAAATTCAGCCGCTCGAGCCGCGCGCCGTTGCCGAGATGAAAGCGCGCGACCGGGTCGACCGGAAGGCCGCGCTTGTTCTTCGCGTGCAGGAAATAATAGGCGGCCGCCCGCATCAGCGCGTCCTCGACCGGCTCGCGCGTCTTCGGCACCTGCCACCAGCCTTCGATATCGAGATTGTTCAGCGCTACGCGGTCCTCCGCGGTAAAGACCGGCGAATTCCCGATATCGCGCTCGCGGCGGAGCCATCCGGCGAAACCGGGCGCCGGCGACAGCGTGACGAATGTCGAAAGCTTCGGAATGTCGCGCGAGATTTCCTCGACCACCTGCTTGATCAGGAAATTGCCGAAGCTGACGCCGGCAAGCCCGCGCTGGCAGTTTGAAATGGAATAGAAAGCCGCGGTCGTGGCCGCTTCCGGCGCGAGTTCGTCCCGCTTTACGGCGAGGATCGGGGCGATCGCGGGCGGGATTTCGGTCGCGAGCGCGACCTCGACGAAAATCAGCGGTTCATCGACCATTGCCGGATGGAAGAAGGCGTAGCAACGCCGGTCCGGCGGATCGACCCGGCGGCGCAGATCGTCCCAGGAGCGGATTTTGTGCACCGCCTCGTGCTTGATGATCTTTTCCAGCACGTTCGCGGGCGTCGACCAGTCGATCCGGCGCAAAACGAGGAAGCCGCGGTTGAACCAAGACGAGAAGAGATGGACGAAATCGGCGTCGATCGCCGCGAGGTCCTCGCGATGATCCATCGCGTCGAGCAATTGCTCGCGCATGCGCACAAGCGCGACCGTACCGCCGGGCGCAAGATTGAGCCGGCGGAACAATTCCTGCCGCCGCGGCTCGGAAGCCGCGTGCAATTCGGCGGCCGCCTCGTCGGTCGCGGAGGATTCCCATGCAGCGATGGCCGTCTGCAGCCGCTCGCGATCCGGTCCGAAGCGCGTCGCCAGCGCCTCGAACAAGGCGATCCGCGGCCCGGTCGTCATGTCCGCGTAGCTTGCGAGAATTTCCCGCGCGAGCGCGACGCCGGACGCCTCGCCGCGGCCGGACAAAAGGTCTTCGCAAAGCTGGACAAGCGTTTCGGAGCGCGTCTCGTGCGTCTCGCGCCCGCGCGCCGTTTCCAGAAGCGCGCGTCCGCGCTCCGCAATCGACTGCAGCATGTCTCCGAAGAACGAAGAGTTCATTTCAGGTCATCGCTCCAGGCACGCAGCCGATGACTTAAGTGGGCGTGGAGCCATCCAAAAGGGCGTTGACTCTCGAGTGGTATTGTCCACAATCCCGATGGGGGCTGTATACAAAACATCTTGCGGTGCACGCAAGGGACAGGGCGGGAATGCGTACCCAAGGCTCTACGAGCCTGAAGGACGAGATCGAAAACGAGATCGTCGCCGGGAAGTTTCAGCCTGGCGAAAGGCTCGATGAGGTTTCGCTGGCCGAGCGCTACAACGTCTCGCGCACGCCGATCCGCGAGGCGCTGCATGCGCTTGCGGCATCCGGCCTGGTCGAGGTGCGCCCGCACCGCGGCACCATCGTCGCCGATGTCAGCCCCGACCGCCTGCATGAAATGTTCGAGGTGATGGCGGAGCTGGAGGCCATGTGCGGCCGCCTCGCGGCGCGGCGCATGAGCGAAACCGAACATGGCCAATTGAAAGACGCGCATGCCGCCTGCGGGGCCGCGGCGGACGCCGAGCATTCGGACCGCTACTATTACGAAAACGAGCGCTTCCACTTCTGCATCTATGAGGGAAGCCATAACGGCTTCCTGGCTGAGCAGTGCAAGACGCTGCATCGCCGCCTGCAGGCCTATCGCCGCCTGCAGCTTCGGGTGCGCAACCGCATGGCGACGTCGTTCCGGGAACACGGCGAGATCGCGGCCGCGCTCGAAGCCGGCGACGGTGAAAAAGCCGCGCAGCTCCTGCGGCGCCATGTCGCCGTGCAAGGGGAGCGCTTTGCCGATCTCGTGTCGTCGTTGCGTTCACTCAAACGAACGACGGTGCCGGCATGAACACCGCGGTCCTCGAAAAAAAGGCGCGGTCGGCCGCAAACACGGGCGGCGCGCTGCTCTCCGTCGAGGACCTGCATGTGCACTTTTCGACCTCGCGCGGCATCGTGCGCGCGGTCGAGGGGCTAAGCTATCACGTCAATCCGGGCGAGATCGTCGCGATCGTCGGTGAATCCGGCTCGGGCAAGTCCGTTTCGGCGCTGTCGATCATGCGGCTTCTGCCGCGGCACACCGCGCGCATTCCGCAGGGCCGTATCATGTTCGGCGGGCGGAACCTGCTCGACCTCGACGACGAAGCGATGCGCGAAATTCGCGGCCGCAACATTTCGATGATCTTCCAGGAGCCGATGACGTCGCTCAACCCGATCCTGACGATCGGGCTGCAGATCATGGAGCCCCTGACCATCCACATGGGGATGAACGAACTGCAGGCGCGTGCGCGGGCGATCGAATTGCTGCAACTTGTCGGCATTCCCGATCCGGCGCGCCGGCTCGATCAATATCCGCATCAATTCTCCGGCGGCATGCGCCAGCGGGTGATGATCGCGATCGGGCTTGCCTGCAATCCGAAACTTGTCATCGCCGACGAGCCGACCACCGCGCTCGACGTCACGATCCAGGCGCAGATCCTCGAATTAATGAAGGATCTCTCGCGCAAGCTGAACATCGCGCTCATCGTCATCACCCATAATCTCGGGGTGGTCGCGCGCTACGCCGACCGCGTCATCGTCATGTATGCGGCGCGCATGGTGGAAGAGAACGTTGCGGAAAACGTCTTTCACAAGCCGCGTCATCCCTATTCGATGGGCCTGCTCCGTTCGGTGCCGCGCCTCGACCGGCCGCGCGGGACAAAACTCGAAACCATCGAGGGCCTGCCGCCGAATGCCGCGGCGTTTCCGCCCGGCTGCCGTTTCGCGCCGCGCTGCCCCTATAAGATCGCGGTGTGCGAACAGGAGCCGCCGCTTTATCCGACCGATACCGGCGGGCTGTCGCGCTGCCACCGCCACGAAGAAATCGCGGCCGGCAAGATCGCGTGGGCGGCGGGCGAAGGCGCGGCCGCAAGCGCGGCCAAAACCGCGGCCGAGCCGCTCCTTTCCGTCACCAACCTGACGAAGCATTTCTCGGTCGGCGGCGGGCTGCGCCACGAAGCGGGCCTTATCCGCGCGGTGCAGGACGTGAGCTTCGACATCCATCCCGGCGAAACCCTGGGGCTTGTCGGCGAATCCGGCTGCGGCAAGACCACGGTCGGCCGGCTGATCCTGAAGCTCGAAGAGCCGACCTCCGGTGAAATCCGGGTCGAAGGAAAGAATCTCGCCGACGCGTCCGCGGCGGAGATGAAGGCGATCCGCCGCAAGATCCAGGTGATCTTCCAGGACCCCTATTCCTCGCTCAATCCGCGCATGACCGTCGGCCAGATCATCGGCGAGCCGCTGCACGTCTATCGCCTGACCAAAAACACCAAGGCGATGAATGGGCGCGTCGCCGAATTGCTGGAGCAGGTCGGATTGCGGCCGGAAATGGCCGCGCGTTATCCGCATCAATTGTCCGGCGGGCAGCGCCAGCGCGTGGGCATTGCACGCGCGCTTGCGATGCAGCCGTCATTCATCGTCTGCGACGAGGCGGTGTCGGCGCTCGACGTGTCGATCCAGGGGCAGATCATCAATCTGCTCGAAGACCTGCAACGCCGGCTCGGCCTCGCCTACCTCTTCATCGCGCACGATCTCGCCGTGGTGCGCCATATCTCGATGCGCGTGGTGGTCATGTATTTCGGCCGCGTCATGGAGATCGCCGACCGCGACACGCTCTACCGCGAGCCGCTGCACCCGTACACCAAGGTGCTGCTCGATGCCGCGCCGGTTCCCGATCCCGCGATCGAGAAAGGCAGAGAGCCGCGCCTGATCAAGGGAGAATTGCCGAGCCATCTGTCTCCGCCGACAGGGTGCGTCTTCAACACGCGCTGCCCGCTCGCGAGCGAGGAATGCCGCAAGGTTATTCCGCCACTGGAGGAGAAACGGCCGGGGCATTTCGCCGCGTGCATCAAGGTTTAGGAAATTGCGACAATCGGGGCGATAAACACAAAAGGAGAAAGTGGGATGGAAACGAGACGCTCAACACTGAAAAAAATGGCCGGCGCGTTTGCGCTCGGGGCCGGCGGCTTCAATCTCGAAACGACGTTTGCGCAGGCACAGACCGCCAAAAAAGGCGGGACGCTGACTTTTGCGATCAGCGCCGAGACGCCTCACTATGACGGACACGGCAGCGACACCTTCGCGACGATCCACTTCTGCTCGCCGTTCTATTCCACGCTTCTGAAATTCGATCTCAGCAAATACCCGAATGTGGTCGGCGATCTGGCGCAGTCCTTCACCGAGTCGCCCGACAAGCTGACCTACACGTTCAAGCTTCATCCGAACGTCAAATTCCACGACGGCACGCCGTGCACTTCGGCGGACGTCAAGGCGACCTACGACCGGCTGCGCAACCCGCCGCAGGGTGTGGTCTCCACGCGCAAGGCGACCTTCTCGGACATCGACACGATCGAAACCCCCGACCCGCAAACCGTCATCTTCAAAATGAAGGGCGTCAACGCGGCAATCCTTCAGCATTTCGGGTCGCCGTGGAACTACATCTATTCGGCGAAGGATCTTGCCGCCGATCCCAACTCGCCGAAAACCAAGATCAATGGCACCGGCGCATTCACGTTCGTCGAGCACATCAAGGGCAGCCACGTCGCCGGCAAGCGGAATGAAAACTATTTCCGCAAGGGCCTGCCCTATCTCGACGGATTCAAGGGCGTGTTCATGCTGCAGCCCGCGACGATGCTCAACGCACTGCAGGGCGGACAGGTGATGGCGGAGTTCCGTTCGATCTCCGAACCGGAAAAGCAACGTCTCCTGCAGACCATGGGCGACAAGATCCGGATCGAAGAATCGAGCTGGACGCTCAATCTTCTTGTCTGCTTCAACACCGAGAAGAAGCCGTTCGACGACGTGCGCGTGCGCCGGGCGCTGGTGATGGCGATCGACCGTTGGGGCGGAAGCAAGGGACTGGGGCAGATTTCAACGCTGCGTTCGGTCGGCGGCGTTCTGCGTCCCGGATTCACGCTGGCGACGCCGGAAGCAGAACTCGTCAAGCTGCCCGGATTTTCGAAAGACATCGCCAAATCCCGCGCCGAAGCGAAGAAACTTCTCGCCGAGGCCGGCCTCTCCGATCTGAAATTCACGCTGACCAATCGCTCGATCGCGCAGCCCTACACGCCGGCCGGCGTGTTCCTGGTCGATCAATGGCGGCAGATCGGCGTGACGGTCGAGAACAAGCAGCTTGAGACGGCGCCGTATCTCGCCGCGCTCAACAGCGGCAATTACGACGTCTCCATCGACTTCTCGAACCTGTTCATGGACGATTCAAGTCTGGCGCTCAGCAAATACCTGTCGCTCGACCGGTCGCCCGAGAACCGCTCGCGCTCGAGGGATCCGGAACTCGACAAAATCTACGATGCGCATATGCGCGAGACCGATCCGAAGAAGCGCCAGGCGATGGTGCAAGCCTTCGAGAAACGGGCATTCGAGCAGGCCTATCAGCAGCCGCTCCTGTGGTGGTACCGCATGGTGCCGACCCACAAAACGGTGATGGGCTGGAAAATGTCGCCAAGCCACAACCTCGGACAGGATTTGGCCGAGGTCTGGCTGAACGCGTAAACCGAACTCGCGGCCCGGCTCCGGCCGGGCCGCAGGACCGTTGCCATGCTGCGCTACACGATCCGCCGTGTCCTGCTGACGATCCCGACGCTGCTCGGCGTCGCGGTGCTCGTCTTCTTCATGCTGCGCATCATCCCCGGCGACATCGTCGAGGTGAAATTGCGCGGCGACGGCGGCTCGGTGACGCAGGAAACCATCGACATGGAGCGGCACAGGCTCGGCCTCGACAAGCCGATGCTCGGACAGTTCAAGGACTGGATGGTCGGCGTCGTCACCTTCAATCTCGGCAAATCGATGTGGACCGAGCGCCCAGTGATGGAGGAGATCGGGGTTCGTCTCGAATTGTCGCTGGAAGTGGCGATTTTGGCGACGCTGATCGCGTTGATGTTCGCGATTCCGCTCGGCACCACGGCCGCGCTCTATCGCGACACCTGGATCGACTACCTGATGCGGATTCTCACCATCGGCGGCATTTCGATCCCGGCCTTCTGGTTCGGCATGCTGATCATGCTGGGCCTGCTCACCGCCTTCAACTGGCTGCCGCCCATCACGTTCACGCCAATCTATGTCGATCCGGTCGCAAATCTCACTCAGCTGATCTGGCCGGCGGCCGCGGTCGGCTACCGCTACTGCGCGGTCACCGCGCGCATGATCCGCTCTTCGCTGCTGGAAGTTCTTAACGAGGATTACATCCGCACCGCCCGCGCCAAGGGCGTGTTCGAGAAGCTCGTGATCTCGCGCCACGCGCTGCGCAACGCGCTTCTCCCCGCGATCACCGTGATTGGGCTTGAATTCACCTTCCTGATCGGCGGCCTCGTCGTGACCGAGCAGGTGTTCAACCTGAACGGCATCGGCCAGCTCTTCGTGCAGAGCGTAACGCGCAACGACTTCACCCTGATTCAGGGCATGGTGATGCTGATCGCCGCCTTCTACGTGTTCGTCAACCTCGCGGTCGACCTGCTGTATGCGGTGTTCGATCCGCGCATCCGCTATTCGTGACGCCATGAGCCTCGCCGTCCTGTCACCGTCCGCGCTGAAGTCGCGCTACGCCTTTGTGGAGAAGGCGACGGAGTTCTGTCAGCAGCAGCCGCTCGGCGCGATCAGCTTCGTCATCATCGTCGCGATGATGTTTGCCGGCATTTTCTGCGAGATCGTCGCGCCCTACGACCCGCTGACCATCGATTTCGCCGCGATCCTCGCCCCGCCCTCCTTCGACCACTGGTGCGGGACCGATGCCTACGGCCGCGACATCTGCTCGCGCCTGATCTACGGCTCGCGCACCGCCCTCGTCATCGGATTCACCTCCTCCTTCGTCGGCTCGAGCCTCGGCGCGATCTTTGGCGTCGCGTCGGCCTATTTCGGCGGGCGGATCGACAACTGGATCCAGCGCGTGATGGATGTGCTGCTCGCCTTCCCGATCATCGTGCTCGCGCTGGTCGTGGTCGCGGCGTTCGGAAAATTCCTGGTCTGGGGCATCGACGTGAATCTGATCATCGCGATCGCGATCCCGATCGTGCCGCGCGTCGCGCGCGTCGTGCGTGCCGCGGCCCTCGGCGTGCGCGTCATGCCCTACGTCGACGCGGCGCGCGCCGCCGGCTATTCCAACAGCCGCATCATTTTCCGCCACATGGCGCCGAACGTGGTCGCGCCCTATCTCATCATGCTGACCGCGTTCATCGCGCAGGCGATCCTCGCCGAGGCGTCGCTCTCCTTCCTCGGGCTCGGCGTGCAGGAGCCGACCGCGGCGTGGGGCCTGATGCTCTCCGGAAACGCCGCGGACTTTTACCGCCAGGCGCCGTGGATGGTGCTGTTTCCCGGCATCGCCATCAGCGTCGCAGTTTTCGCCTTCAACCTGTTCGGTGACGCGCTGCGCGACTATCTCGACCCGCGCTTCAAGGTGTGACGCGGTTTTGTGCATCTCGCGCTTCCGGACGCGAAAAATAAAATCCTCAAAACGTCCCGCTGGAAGAATGATGCTTTTGCCGCGCAATGCGCGCGGGAAAGCGCCATCTTATTTTTCGCCGCTCGGTTGACTTGGCGACAGCACGATGACGAGATGCGTCGTCCGGTTCGCCGGGCCGCGGGATTTGATGGAGCAGCTTGCGCCGCGA
>Ga0070741_10020288_pt1 | contig 10491 bp, 10 predicted proteins | sample Coa_R1_4_FD_66440 | JGI IMG/M metagenome (GOLD analysis project Ga0070741, IMG submission 66440) | Surface soil microbial communities from Centralia Pennsylvania, which are recovering from an underground coalmine fire - Coalmine... | ecosystem: Environmental > Terrestrial > Soil > Unclassified ... | reverse complement strand
CTCGGCGGCACGCAGTCGCTGCACACGAACTCGTTCGACGAGGCGCTCGCGCTCCCGACGGAGGACGCGGTGCGCCTCGCGCTGCGGACGCAGCAGGTGATCGCGCACGAGACCGGCGTCGTCAACACGGCCGATCCGCTCGGCGGCTCCTTCTTCCTGGAGCACCTGACGAACGAGCTCGAGCGGCAGGCGTACGAGTACTTCGAGCGGATCGACGAGCTCGGCGGAGTCGTTCCGGCGATCGAGCAGAACTTCTTCCAGCGCGAGATCGCAGAGGCGTCGTTCCGCTTCCAGCAGGAGGTCGAGGCAGGGGAGCGCGTGATCGTCGGGGTGAACCGCTTCGCCGCCGAGGCGGAGAGCGAGCCGCCGATCCTGAGGATCGACCCGGCGCTCGAGCGCAAGCAGGTCGAGCGCGTGCAGGCTCTGCGCGCGCGGCGTGATGCGCGCGGGGTCGAGGCAGCGCTCGTGCGCCTGAAGGAGGACGCCGCCCGGCCGGACCGGAACCTGCTGCCGCCGATCGTCGACGCGGCGAAGGCCGACGTCACGCTCGGCGAGATGTGCGACGCGCTGCGGGAGGTGTGGGGCGTGTGGCGGGAGACGCCGGTCTTCTGATGGCGCCGCCGCTTCGCGTGGTGATCGCGAAGCCCGGCCTCGACGGCCACGACCGCGGCGCGAAGGTGATCGCGCGCGCGCTTCGGGACGCCGGCATGGAGGTGATCTACACCGGTCTCCACCAGACGCCGGAGCAGATCGTCGAGACGGCGATCCAGGAGGACGCGGACGCGGTCGGGATCTCGATCCTCTCCGGCGCGCACATGACGCTCGTCCCGCGGATCCTCGAAGGGCTGCGCGAGAACGGCGCCGAGGACGTCCTCGTCGTCGTCGGCGGGACGATCCCGGCCGAGGACGCCGAGGAGCTGCGCGCGCAGGGCGTTGCGGCGGTCTTCACACCGGGAGCGCCGACGAGCGAGATCGTCGAGTTCCTGCGCTCGAAGGTCGCCGTCTGAGCGTCCGCGTCGAGCACCGGGACGACGGCGTCGCCGTCGTCACGATCGACCGGGCCGACGCGCTGAACGCGCTGAACCACGAGACGCTGGAGGCGCTCCGCGACCGGTTGCGGGAGCTCGCGACGGACACCGCGACGCGGGTCGTCGTCCTGACCGGCGCGGGGGAGAAGGCGTTCGCGGCCGGAGCGGACATCAAGGAGATGGCCAAGATGTCGGTGCTCGAGGCGCACGCGTGGGGCTCGCTCGGCCATGAATGCGGCCGGCTGCTCGAGTCGATGCCGAAGCCGACCCTCGCAGCCGTGAACGGCTTCGCCCTCGGCGGCGGCTGCGAGCTCGCGCTCGCCTGCGACATCCGCTACGCGTCCGAGAACGCGAAGTTCGGCCAGCCCGAGATCAACCTCGCCGTCATCCCGGGGTGGGGCGGGACGCAGCGGCTCGCGCGGGCTGTCGGGGCGGCGCTCGCCAAGGACCTGATCCTCACCGGGCGGACAATCGACGCCGCCGAGGCGCTACGCGTCAGTCTGGTCTCCGCCGTCTATCCGGCAGCCGAGCTCCTCGACCGCGCGCTCGAGACCGCCGGCGCGCTGGCGCAGAAGTCTCCCGTGGCGCTGTCGGCGGCGAAGGACGCCACGAACCGCGCGCTGCAGGGCGACCTGGGCGCGGGCCTCTCCTACGAGGCGATCCTGTTCGCGGCGCTGTTCGCGACGGAGGACCAGAAGGAGGGCATGCGCGCGTTCGCCGAGAAGCGCGAGCCCGAGTTCAAAGGACGCTGAGGTGGCGGAAACGACCGGGCTTCCGCCTGTGGTCGACGAGGAGTCACGGGTGCTGATTCTCGGGACGCTTCCAGGTGCGGAGTCCCTGCGACGGCAGCAGTACTACAGCGATCGTAGGAACCAGTTCTGGGCCCTGCTCGGTCGCGTCTTCGAGGAGCCGATCGGCCCGGGCTATCCAGACAGGCTTGCGCTCCTCCGCGAGCACGGGATCGCGGTCTGGGATGTGCTTCGAAGCGCTGTGCGAACAGGCAGCAGCGACGCGGCGATCACTCACGCCGAGCCAAACGACTTCGAGGGTTTGTTTCGTGCGTTTCCGGGACTCCGCCGAGTCGGGTTCAACGGAACGAAGGCTGAACGCCTCTGGCGCCGCCACATCGCTCCAAGCCGCGTGATCGCAGACGCCGACGTCGCCGTCCGCGGACTGCCATCGTCCAGCGGAACCCCCGGTCGGAATGTCTTCCCCTTCGACGAGAAGCTTGCTCGGTGGCGAGCGTTTCTTCGTCCCTGACGGGAGTCGACGCCCATGCAGCTCCGTCCGATCAGCTCGCTAGGCTATCGTTGTTGTCCGATATGTCAACAACAGCCATGTCCGAAAAGTCGATGGAGGAGCTCCAGGACGAGCTGGCGACAATGGCCGCGCACATCTACGCCGGCACCTGCCGATTCCTGGAGCTGCTCGCCGAGATCGAGGCTCGCGGCAGCTGGGGTCCGGGCTCGGGCTCCTGCGCCGAGTGGCTCGCCTGGCGCTGCGGCCTCTTGCCGCGCACGGCGCGGGAGCACGTTCGCGTTGCGCGGCGTCTGCGAGAGCTCCCCTTGATCCGTGCCGCCTTCGCCGACGGGCAGCTGTCGTACGCGAAGGTGCGCGCGCTGACGCGGGTGGCAGAGCCGGAGTCCGAGGCGGAGCTGCTCCAGCTCGCCATTGGGCTCACGGCGTCTCAGCTCGAGCGCGCCGTCCGCGCATTTCGGCGCGTGACCGACGACGACGCGCAAGCGCATCACGATCGTGAGCAGCTCGGCGTGTGGTGGGACGACGACGGCTCGTTGCTCGTTCACGGGCGGCTGGCGCCGGAGGACGCGGCGCTGTTCGTGCGCGCGCTGGACGCGATGCGCGAATCGTTCTGGGAGCGTGCGCACGAGCACGACGGCGGTTCCGCGGAACCGCGGCCCACGAACGCGGAAGCGCTCGCCGCGATGGCCGATGCAGCGCTCGCGGGGGCGAGTCGGACCGCCAGCGAGCGTCATCTCGTCGTCGTGCACGCCGATCCGGCGGCCCTTGCCGAAGCCGGCGCGTGCTGCGAGGTGGAGGAGGCCGGCGCGGTCGCGCCGGAGACCGCCCGTCGGCTCGCCTGTGACGCCTCTGCGTTGCGCGTGAGCGAACGGAACGGGAAGTCCCTGCGCGCGGGAAGGCGGACGCTGGTCGTCTCCGCGCGATTACGACGGGCGCTGGAGCGGCGCGACCGTCGCTGCCGCTTTCCGGGCTGCGAGAACCGTTTGTTCGTGGACGCGCACGACATCCGGCACTGGGCGCGCGGCGGCGAGACGCGGCTCGAGAACCTGGTGCTGCTCTGCCGGCGCCACCACCGTCTCGTGCACGAGGGCGGCTACGCGGTCGACGAGCGGTTCCGCTTCTACGACCCGCGAGGCCGGCCGCTGCCGAACGCTCCGCCGCTTCCGCCGGGCGACCCGCGTGCGTTCAGGCGCACGTACGGGGAGCAGAGGGCTCTGCGCGCGACCTGGCCGGATCGGATGGATCTCGCGCTGACCGTCAGCGCGATGAGCGCGGCGATTGGCGACCGGCGGTAGCGGCGTCCCGGGATATTGTTCGCCGCCGGTGAAGATCGCCGTCTGCGTCAAGGAAGTGCCCGAGGCCGGCGCCGCTCGCCGGATCGATCCGCAGACGAAGCGCCTGGACCGCTCCGGCGAGCGCGCGCTGAACGCCTTCGACGTGAACGCCGTCGAGGAGGCGCTGCGGCTCAAAGAGAGCGACGGCGATGCTGAGATCGTGATCGTCTCGCTCGGGCCGCAGGGCGCGCTCGACTCGCTCCGCAAGGCGCTCGCGATGGGTGCAGACCGCGCCCTGCTCGTTAGCGACGAGGGCGCGATCGGGTCCGACCTCCTCGCCACGAGCCGCGCGCTCGCCGCCGCGCTCGAGCGCGAGAGCCCGGATCTGATCCTCTTCGGCCAGCAGGCGAGCGACTCCGACGGCGCCGTGCTCTGGGCGGCGGTCGCGGAGCGGCTGCGGCTGCCGATGGTCTCCCAGGCGGCGGAGCTGACGGTCGCCGACGGCAAGGCGACCGTGAAGCGGCAGACGGAGTTCGGCTACGACCGCATCGAGGCGCTGCTTCCCGCCATCGTCGCCGTCTCCGACGCGATCAACGAACCCCGTTACCCCTCCCTCAAAGGGATCATGGGCGCCAAATCCAAGCCGCAGGACGTCGTCTCGGCGTCGGAGCTCGGGCTCGCTGAAGACGCGATCGGCGAGGCGGGCTCGAAGACCGAGGTGCTCGCCCTGAACGACCCGCCGCCTCGCGGCGAGAGCCGGAAGATCGAAGACGACGGCAGCGCCGCCCAGCAGGTCCTCGACTTCCTCGTGGAGAAGAAGCTCGTCTGATGCCGACGCTCGTCTTCCTCGAGCACCACGGCGACGAGCTCCAGAAGGGCTCGCTCGGCGTGCTCGGCAAGGCGGCGTCGCTCGGCGACGCGGACGCCGTGATCGCGGGCTCAGGCGTCGGCGGGCTCGCCGCCCAGGCGCGCGGAGCGGCGAAGGTCTGGGTCGCCGACGACCCGGCGCTCGAGGCGCCGCTGCCCCAGCCGCGCGTCGACGTGCTGGCGAAGCTCGTCGGCGAGCACGCGTACGACACCGTCCTGTTCGCGGCTTCCGTGCTCGCCGCCGACGTCGCCGCCGGCCTCGCCGCGCGGCTCGACGCGGGCCTGAACTGGGACCTCGTCGACCTCCAGCAGCGCGACGGCGCCCTCGTCGGAACGCGCCCGGCGCTCGGCGACTCGGTCTACGTCGAGGTCGGCTGGCGAGGTGAGCCGCGGATCGCGCTCGTCCGTTCGGGGACGTTCGACCCGCCCGCCGACGGCGCCGAGCCCCAGGTCGCCGACGCCGCAGTCGAGCTCGAGGACTTCTCGACGCGCTCGACGATGCTCGAGCAGGCGCACGAGGAGCAGAGCGGGCCGTCGATCGAGGATGCCGACGTCGTCGTCGCCGGCGGCCGCGGGCTCGGCGGCCCGGAGAACTTCGCCCTGGTCGAGGAGCTGGCGAAGGCGCTCGGTGGCGCGGTCGCGGCGACGCGCGCCGTCGTCGACGCCGGCTGGTACCCGTACTCGGCGCAGGTCGGCCAGACCGGGCGGACGGTCTCGCCGAAGCTGTACGTCGCGTGCGGGATCTCGGGCGCGATCCAGCACAAGGTCGGGATGCAGAACGCCAACGTGATCGTTGCGATCAACAAGGACGCGAACGCGCCGATCTTCGAGTTCGCCGACCTCGGCGTCGTCGGCGACCTGCACCAGGTCGTCCCGAAGCTGACGGAGCTCGTCCGGGCGAGAAAGGGCGGCGGCTAGTGGGCTCGGTTCCCGCGAGGTATCCGCCGCCGTTCCGCGTCGAGGAGGCGCTCGCTGCTCCGACCGACTCCGACCCGATCGAGGTCGGGATCCTGATCGTCGGCGCCGGCCCGGCCGGGCTGGCCTGCGCGATCAGGCTCGGGCAGCTGATCGCGGAGGACGCGGCGACCGCGGAACGGCTCGGCGAGGTTCCGGTCGCGGTCCTGGAGAAGGGGAAGCAGCCCGGCTCGCACCTGCTCTCGGGCGCCGTCGTCAACCCGCGCGGCCTCCAGCGGCTGTTCCGGGGCCGGCGGCGGATCGACGAGATGCCGTTCTTCGACGAGGTCGGCCACGAGTCCGTCTACTTCCTGACGCCGAAGCGGGCGATCAGGATCCCGGCGCCGCCGACGATGCGCAACCACGGCAACTACGTCGCCTCGCTCTCGCAGCTCGGCCGGTTCCTTGCCGAGGAGGCGGAGGCGGGCGGCGCGACGCTCCTTCCGGAGACGCCGGCGGTGAAGCTGCTCGTCGCCGACGGTCGCGTGCGTGGCGTCCGGACGGGCGACCGCGGCCGCGGCCGCGACGGGGAGCAGCTCCAGAACTTCGAGCCCGGCTCGGACGTCCTCGCGAAGGTGACGGTGCTCGCGGAGGGCACGCAGGGCCACCTGACCGGCGCCGCGATCGAGCGGTTCGGGCTCCAGGGCGCGAGCTCGCAGGTCTGGGCGCTAGGCGTCAAGGAGGTGTGGCGGGTCCCGAAGCCGCTCGACCGCGTGATCCACACGATGGGCTGGCCGCTCCGGGCGGCCGCGAAATACCGCGAATTCGGCGGCTCGTTCATCTACCCGATGGGCGCGGACATGGTCACGATTGGGATGGTCGTTGGGCTCGACTACCGGGACGCCGAGCTGTCCGTCCACGATCTGCTCCAGGAGCTGAAGACGCACCCGAAGGTGCGCAAGATCCTCGCCGGCGGCGAGCGGCTGGAGTGGGGGGCGAAGACGATCCCGGAGGGCGGGTTCCTCTCGCTGCCGCGCAGGCTGAACGCGCCGGGGCTGCTGCTCTGCGGCGACGGCGCCGGGTTCGTCAACGTGCCGGCGCTGAAGGGGATCCACTACGCGATCGAGTCCGGTCGCCTCGCCGCCGAGGCGGCGTGGTCGGCGATCCAGCCGGGGGAGTCGCCCGGGCGGCTCGGCGCGCTCGACGGGTACGACGACGCGATCCGCAAGAGCTTCGTCTGGAAGGACCTCTGGCGCGTCCGCAACATGCGTCCGGCCTTCGGCGGCGGCTTCTGGCGCGGCGCGATGGTCGCGGGCGCCGCGACCGGATCCCTCGGCCAGTTCCCGCCGCGCGACTACGTGCTCGAGCGCGACGCCGAGCAGGAGCTGCTCACCTCCGGTCGGGCGCGCTACTACCCCGTCCCGGACGGCAAGCTCACGTTCGACAAGCTCTCCTCGGTCTTCGCCTCCGGGAACAAGACGCGCGACGACCAGCCGAACCACATCCGCGTCGAGGCGCTCGTCCCGCGGGACGTCGCCGAGCTCTGGGTGCGGATGTGCCCGGCCCAGGTCTACGAGCTCGGCGCCGAGGACGCAGGCCGCGTCAACGTCGTCGTCACCCCGTCGAACTGCGTCCAGTGCGGCGCGATCACGGCGAAGGGCGGGCGCCTGACGCCGCCGGAGGGCGGCTCGGGGCCCGAGTACTCGCGCTCCTGAGGTTTTACGCACCCTTTACGCCGATTTCGCCCGCGGCGGCGATCATGTGAGCATGACTCGACGCCGTTTCGTGCTGCTGGCGACGCTCCTCGTCGCCTTGAACGCCTTCTTCTGGCTCGCCCAGGGAGGGTTCGCGCTGCCGGGAGCGCTGATCGACCGCTTCTTCGGGCCGCGCCTGATCCGGGCCGAGGTCGTCGTCGGCGGGCCGCGCGCGGTCAACGACTTCCGCATCGACCGCGGCGTGATCACCTCCGCTTCGGGAGGCTCGATCACCCTCCGCGAGCGCGACGGCACGACGGCGACGATCGCGGTCGGCCCGGCGACGAGGGTGGTCGGCCTCGGCATCGGCGACGTCGCGCAGCTCCGGCCCCCGATGCGCGTGCTCGTCGTCCGCCGCGTGAACATGCCCGCCCAGCAGATCCAGGTCGAGGGGCGGGGCGCGGGCTAGGCGATGCCGACGGGGGCGACCGGGAGCGTCCTCATGCTCGTCGAGGACGACGACGCGATCGGCAGGCTCGTCAAGCAGTACCTCGAGCAGCAGGACGGCTGGCGCGTGCTCTGGCTGCGGACCGGGGAGGAGGCGGTGGCCGAGCTGCGCCGGCACCCGGTCCGCCTCGTCGTCCTCGACGTCGGGCTACCCGGAATCGACGGCTTCGAGGTCTGCCGCCGTCTGCGCGCCTCCTCGAAGGTGCCGATCGTGATGCTGACCGCCCGCGACGAGGAGCCCGACCGGGTCGCCGGGTTCGAGCTCGGCGCCGACGACTACGTGCCGAAGCCGTTCTCCCCGCGTGAGCTGGCAGCGCGGATCAAGGCGATCCTGCGCCGCGCCGAGCAGCGCTCAGAGGACGAGGTGCTCGCCGCGGGCGAGATCGTCCTGCGGCGCGACTCGCACGAGGTGACGGTCGGCGGCGAGCCGGTCGAGCTGACGAGCAAGGAGTTCGACCTGCTCGCCTGCTTCCTCGAGCACCGCGGCATCGTCCTCTCGCGGGAGCGGCTGCTCGACCTCGTCTGGGGCGTCTCCTACCCCGGCGGCACGCGGACGGTCGACATGCACGTCGCCCAGCTCCGGCGGAAGCTGAACGCCGCGACCGCGATCCGCACGGTCCGGGGCGCCGGGTACAAGCTGCAGTTGACGTGAGACCACTCAGCAGCCTGCGCACGCGGCTCTTCGCCGCGATCGCGGTGATCGTCGTCCTCTCCGTGGCGATCACGCTCGCGCTCGGGCTCGTGCTGACGAGGCGGGCGGTCGAGGACGCGACGCTGAAGGACCTGACCCACCAGGCCGCGCTGATCACCGGCGAGGAGCGGAACGCGCTCTCGCCGCTGACGCACCTGCCGCAGCTGCGCCCGTACCTCCAGCGCCAGCACGAGCGCTACCTGCTCGATCCGTCGGTGCTCCCGCGGCACGCCCAGGCCGACCTCGCGGCCGGGAAGGTCGCGACCGGCAGCGTCCGGCTCGACGGCACCGCCTACTACTTCGCCGCCGAGCCCGTCGGGAAGCGCGCGTTCATCCTTCTGCGCCCGAAGCGACTGACGAACACGAACTGGACGCCGTTCGTCGAGGCGATCGTGATCGCCGCCGTGGTCGGCGGGCTGCTCGCCGCGGCGGCGGCCTGGTTCCTGGCACGGCGGATCGTCCGTCCCGTCGCGCGCGTCGCGGCAGCGGCACGCGCGCTGGCGGGCGGACGCCGTCCCGAGCCGGTGCCCGAGGAGGGGGGCGCCGAGCTGGCGACGATGGCGGGCGCCTTCAACGACCTCGCCGAGCAGCTCGCGCGCGCACGCGCCGCGGAGCGGTCGTTCCTGCTCTCGGTCAGCCACGAGCTGAAGACGCCGCTGACGGCGATCGCCGGCTACGCGGAGGCGCTGCGCGAGGGCGCCGTCTCCGCGGACGACGCGGCGGAGACGATCGCCGTCGAGGCGGAGCGGCTCGGGCGGCTCGTCGGCGACCTCCTCGACCTCGCGCGCATGAACACGACCGGGTTCAGCGTCCACCCGTCGGAGATCGACCTCGGCGAGGTCGCAGAAGACGCCGTCCGCCGCTACGAGCCGCAGGCGGAGGCGTTCGGCGTCTCGCTCGGTGCCGTGTCGGAGGGGCTCGCGCCCGCGGTCGCCGACGCCGACCGCGTGCTCCAGGTCGTCTCCAACCTCGTCGAGAACGCGCTGCGGCTGACGCCGCGCGGCGGCGAGGTGCGCGTCGTCGTCGAGCCGGGGCGCCTCCAGGTCGAGGACACGGGCCCCGGTCTCGCCGCCGAGGACTGCGAGCGCGCGTTCGAGCGCTTCTACCTGCACTCGCGCTACGGGCACGAGCGGCCGGTCGGAACGGGCCTCGGCCTGGCGCTGGTCAAGGAGCTGACCCAGGCGATGGGCGGCAGCGTCGAGGTGCGCAGCGAGCCGGGCCGGCTCACCGTCTTCACCGTACGGCTGCCGGTTCCGGCGAGGACGCCGGCGCGTGTCTGAGCTGAACCGCGACGCGGTTCTCCGCGCGCGCGAGACGATCGGCGACCGCTTGCACCGCACGCCGACCTTCTCGTCGGCGGCGCTCTCGCAGCAGACAGGCGCCCGCGTGCACCTGAAGGCGGAGCTCTTCCAGCGCACGGGCTCGTTCAAGCCGCGCGGCATGCTCGCGAAGCTCGCGTCGCTCAGCGAAGAGGAGAAGCGGCGCGGGGTCGTCACCTGGTCGGCGGGGAACGCCGCGCAGGGGCTCGCCTGGAGCGCCGCCGCCGAGGACATCCCCTGCCAGGTCTTCATGTGGCGCACCGCCAACCCGCTGAAGGTCGCAGCGACCCGCGACTACGGCGCCGAGGTCGACCTCGAGTCCGAGAGTGCCGCGGCGGCGCACGAGCGGCTGCTCGAGCACGTCGAGCGCACGGGTGCCGTCTTCGTCCACCCGTTCGACGACCCCGTCCTGCAGTCCGGCCACGGCACGCTCGGGCTCGAGATCGAGGAGGACGTGCCCGGCGCGACGACCATCGTCGTTCCGGTCGGCGGCGGCGGGCTGATCGCGGGCGTCGCCTCCGCCTTCAACGGGGGGAGGCGCGTGGTCGGCGTGGAGCCCGAAGGAGCGGCGTCGCTGACCGCGGCGCTGGACGCCGCAAGACCCGTGCCGATCCAGCCGCAGTCGATCGCCGACGGGCTCGCCGCCCCGTTCACGGGCGAGGGCACCCTGGCGGTCGCGAAGGAGCGCGTCGACGAGGTCGTGCTCGTGTCCGAGGACGAGATCGCAGCCGCGTTTCGCTTCCTCTACAGCCGCGCGAAGCTCGCCTGCGAGCCTGCCGGAGCGGCCGCGACGGCCGCGCTCCTCGCGGGCAAAATCGCGCTGGAGCCGGAAGAAAGGGTCGTCGCCGTCGTCTCGGGAGGCAACGCGGCGCCCGAAACCGCCTCTGCTATCCTGGCCGGGCGATGAAGGCCGGCATCCATCCCGACTACATGCTCGCGACCGTGCGCTGCGCGTGC
>Ga0070741_10020287_pt1 | contig 10492 bp, 9 predicted proteins | sample Coa_R1_4_FD_66440 | JGI IMG/M metagenome (GOLD analysis project Ga0070741, IMG submission 66440) | Surface soil microbial communities from Centralia Pennsylvania, which are recovering from an underground coalmine fire - Coalmine... | ecosystem: Environmental > Terrestrial > Soil > Unclassified ... | reverse complement strand
GTAGACAGGGTCAGGCACCAATGGGTGGTGTCGACATCCGGCGTATTCGTGACGGTCTTCGTCCAGCTGCTGTTGAAATAGGGCGAATTGCTGTCGTTGTCCGTGAAGGTGGTGGTGATCGTGGTCGGGTTCCCGAAGCCATCGTAGGCGTAGGTAGCCCTCGTGGTGTCGATCAGTCCGCCGACTGAATTGCCCGAGCTGGCGCTCCAGGAGACCTGGTAGTTCTGAGTCGTCTGGCTGTTGGCATAGACGAAGTAGCGCTGGTTGTTCGGGGTGGAGTCCTGCAGCGTGCTGACGGTGTTCGCGAAGGTGTAGCGCAGCTTCTTGTTCGCCGCCTGGTCGAGGCTGGGCAGGTCCCAGGCGAACAGCCCGGTGGCTGGGAAATCCAAAATGAAACCAAACTGCTCGTAAACACTGTTGCGGGAGTCGAACTGCTGATAGTGGTTGAAGCCCTGAAAGCCCCGCCCTTGCAGGTTTTGTTGGGCGGCATAGTAGCTGTACGTCTGGGAGTACGTCGCGTTCGGCGGATTTGTTGGATCACTGAATCTCGCGCTGTTGACGACATAGAGCGGACCGATGTAGTTCTGCGAGCCGGGGCTGGGTGTGCCAGTGCCGATCGTGTAGTCACCTTGCGCGATCGAGAAGTAAGTCAGGTCTACGAAGTTCGCGTATCCGTCGCTCGCCGAGCTCAGAAGGTCCGGCGGCTGGCCCTGTCCAGCGTGGAGGTAATACTGGATGGGCGCCGCAGAAGACGTGCCGTTCAACACGACCAGCCCATCGGACCCGTCGCCGGTTGCATTCGGAATCACACCATACGTGTTGGTGGAAACGTACGGAATAGTCGTCGATACGAGGGCACCGAGGCTGTTTCCAATAACGGGATACACGCCTAGCGTACCCCCGTTATTCACCACCACGGACTTGCGGCCACTGCCATCCCATTTCATGCCAGCGACGGCGAGCGCGGGCAAATTGAGGATGGTCGCATGATTGCCGTTGCACGCGGAGAGCCATAGTCGACCCGCCATGAGTGTATCGACGCAGCCGTCATCGTTGTAATCCCCTACGTCGATAAGGGTTTGGCCGATTACCGGATCACCCACGAGCGAAACGGCGAAGGTGGTTCCGGTGTAGTGCACGATGTCATAGAAAAAATGGCCGCGGCCGCCTGGGGCGATCAGGATGAGATCGCCCTGGCCATCACCATAGAAATCGAGTTTGCTCAAGTCGCCGTTGAGCTGCCCCGACAGTTGCCCGTCAGCACCCAACGTGACAGAAGAGAATGGCGTTGCAAAGCTGACCGTGCCGTTGGTCGTGGTGTTGAGCTGAACCTCGGAGACACCGTTTGGCATGATGGAAACGATGTCCGTCAGTCCATCTCCGTTGATGTCAGCGAACCCGAGACCCAGTGGGCTGGGGGCATAGTTGCCGGCGCCTGTGTTCACTCCCGGAAAACTGCTCCCGTTCCATTTGTAGTACCACCATTGCGCGTTACTGGCGACCACCATGAAGCCCCCCGCGCCAGTGCCATCCATGCTCTCGGCAATTCCCGAGCTGGGAACTCCCGTAGCGATCGGGGAGGACAGTCCGCTGGGGGATCCAAAGCACACCCACCACTGTCCACCATGTGTGTACGCCAGGTCGTTGATGCCGTCGCCGTTGAAGTCGAAGGCGCCTGTCGCGCTATCACCTAGTTGGAATTGGGAGCCCGACAGAGTGGTCGGGGAAGTCACCAGCCCCGCCTGGCCGGACACATAGGTGAACTGCGATGGATAGAGACAGTCGGCACCGGGGGTTGCGGCGGTGCATTCGGTCAGGGATGTCAGGGTTTCGCGGCCCGTAGTCGCCGAAGCGGTATAGCTCAGGAGATAGGCCTTGATGGGTGAGCCCGCGCCAGTCGCAATGCTGATGTTGCTCAGGAGATAGTTGTTCTGCACCGGCGTCCCCGAAACGTAGCCGGAGTGAATTGGAGTCGTCAGCGTCTGGTAGTTGAACGTCATCGTGTAGTTATACGTCGATGAGCCATAGCTGCTCGGCGTCCAACTGATGCTGGCCGGGACCGTCGCTCCTTGGAGATTTGAATCCACGTTGGACTGCTGATAGGTGAGCACCATCGTGTTGCCGGCGGGATCGGTCACCTCGTTGAGCCACCAGGCGAGCGCAGTGGTGGAGCCGTTGGCCAGAACCTGGGAGTTGCCGGCGCTACCGTACTGGTACACCCAGCCATTTCGAGCCTGGACGGTAAAAGACGCAGGGCCGTTTCCCGCGGCGCCGTGCGCCGTCACGCGTGAAAAGTCGGCGACTTCAGTCTGATAGGTCGTGGCATCCTGGCCGTAGGTGGTCAGATCATCGCTGCTCGTGAGCCGCAATCGTTTTCCGTCCATGCAGAACCGATCGGAGTACGAGAGGGTTATTGCCGCCGGCATTCCATCCTGTGCCATCGTCTCGGTGCAACGGTAGATGGAACTCAGTCCGGTGATGCTCCAACCCATGCCCGCGTAACTCATGCCCATCTGGCTGTCGTATACCAAGGCAATGTGAGGCTGCACGCCCCGCGGTCCCGGTGGGGACCAGATCGGTATGCTGTAAGTTGCAGCCCCCGTAGGGGAGAGCTGGAAAGTGCCTGCCGTGCGTCCAATGGCACCTACGGCTGGAGGGGCATGCACGGACGCGCCCAGCACCAGCAGGACGAACAATATGGCAGCCCGATATCCCGAATGGGTCATGAGTGAGCTCCTTTCACTAGCCGCTGGGCCGAGCCGGTCGAAGGCCGCGCAGCAGTTGTCTGTGATAGAGATTGTTGTTAATTCCGACGCAGGTGTTTTCCGTCAGGCCGCGGTCGAAGTCAACAGGACTTTTTTCTCCGGCTGCTGAGATAAACGGGGCGGGAACGCGAGGTTCGTGATAGTAGCTACAGCTGTTTGGATGGAGGCTGTATCAAACTCTGATAGTTGCGCACCGCTTTGGTGCGCCGGTGGCTCATGGTGCACCAGTACGACCATGGGTCATCGAGTGCGACTGGTCAACAGGTTGCGGAGGACGGACCACCCGACCGCGAAGCGCACGGAGATCTTGATAACGTCTTCTCACTTCTTGCCCGCCAGGCCCGATGCACCACGAGGCTCGTTGGCGAAGTCTCCCTGGGGAGGAAGGGCCCTCCCCGTTCTGTGGGCGTCACATACGGTGGCGTTCAAGTGCGGTGTCGATGGCCATCTGTACGGTTGCGACAGCGGCTGCTTCACGTGTCGTAAGTGATTGCGTTTCTGCGATTGACGCCAGGAGAACTGATAGTGCGAGTGCCTGGTCGCTGGGAGTCTTGATTCAATGTGAACGAGAGTTTCCATGTGAGCCTCTTGAGGATTCGGGTTGCCCCGCTCATCAGCTGTTTGCGGGGTAACCCTAATCCTCTTTGCACGGCGGCGTTGGATTCCGGCCCGTAAAGCGTAGTCTGCGGAGCGAGGGCCGGCGCAATGCGTGTCACATCCGTTCTGGCTGACAGTAGCGCATGCGTTGAGAGTCGCATTCCCCGTGCGGCCCGTCCTCGGGCCCGTAGCAGCCGCAGGCTGGCGCGGGGAATGCGTGCGGCGGGGTTAAGCGAAGCTGCTGTAGAGCAGGTGGCGCGCCAGGTAGCGATCTGTCCCTTACGGAGTCAGGAATTTTGTAACCTGATCTGCGTGAACGGTCCTGCCGCATTCGCAATTGACGGTGACTGGGGTCGAGCAGGGCATACTCCCCTCAGGCGTCTTTCCCAAGAACACGTCCTCGCAAAGCGCATGCATTCGCGAGCAGTCGCACTGGATTCCGTAATACCAGCACCAGACCGATGACCTTTCCCAGTGCGCCTCGGTGGACTTTCTTTTTTCCGGTGAGGGGGTCGATCTCTTCGTTCAGTGCTTTGAAGTAGTCGATGTTGGCCAGGATGAGCGCGTCCTCAAACGAACTGGGCCACTGGTCACTGGCGGCTGCCACGGGAAGCTGCCAGGCAAACCGCACTTTGAAGCCCGAATCCGAGATCCATTCCAGTTGAGCGGGAGTGGGCTTTCGATAAGATTGAAAGTCCGGCAGCTTCGGGTGCCACGAGGTCAGTGTGTCGTTTCCACACTCGAGGTTCGCTTGCCCTGCAATGTGAACGGCCGCTCTGACGATGCGCCCCTTGTCGCTCTTGCGGGGCACGACGGGGTCCAGGTCGGTGATTACCGCGGTTGGAATTCCCAATCGTTCCACCAGCGGTCTGAGCCGGTGAGCGTGACTTCCCCCGATTTCCAGGAACCGAAGGCGAGGTGCCTCTGATCGCTCGGAGGCACCCCAAGTAGCTTACGGATTATTGGCAGATCGGATGGCAGCGGTTACTGCCGGCAGCGAGGACATCCATGACCACCACCACCGCCGGATGAAGGCAGATTGGCGCCGCCCGCATTGTGCCACGCTCCATCAAACACCCACAAATTGCCGTCGCTACCTCGAACACGTGCGGTGGCAGTGTTGCCCCCGTTAACTGTGACCTCGGATACCGCTTGGGTGAGCGCGACACCTAGAGGTGTCCCCGAGTTCGTCCAGCCCCAGTAGGTATCAAGCCCCCAGAGGTTGCCGTCCGCGGCAATAAAGTGAGTGGCCAGGTTGCCGTTCGTTGACGCCGCTCCTATCGGCGTGGTCAGCGACACGAGTGGATAATTCCAATCGGTCCAGATCCATGTTGAGCCGTTCCATTGGATCTCCCAGAGATTTCCTGCGCTGCCGATGATGAAAGCTGCTGGATAGCCTTGGTTGGCGAGGGCTGCACCGACGCCTCTAGAAACCAATTCGGCGCCCGTCGGCGGACGCCCAAGATTCGTCCACGGCCATCCGGATCCGCTCCATTCGCTCTGCCAAAGATTGCCATCATTACCGATCACGTAGATTTCAGGGATGTTACTGTTAACGGTTACGACGCCAACAGTCGCTGAGATTGCCGCGCTAGCCGGCTTGCCAAGATTGTTCCATGGCCACCCCGAGCCATCCCAGTGCGTTACCCAGAGGTTGCCGTCGCTACCAGTTACATAGACGTATGGATTGTTATTCTCGGTAGTAGTAAGGCCAATCGCCTGGACAATGCTCACCCCGGTCGGCTTACCAAGATTGTTCCATGGCCACCCCGAGCCATCCCAATGCGTTACCCAGAGGTTGCCGTCGCTACCAACTATATACGCGTATGGATTAGTACTGTTAGTTTCTGTAACTCCGATGGGAAGAGCGAGTGAGATCCCGCTCGGCGTGCCCAAGTTGTTCCATTGGAAAGCCGATCCATTCCAATGCTCAACCCACATATTGCCGTCACTGGCGGTGAAAAAAGTATAGGGTTGGTCACTTGCGAGAACAGAGCCGACGGGCGTCTGGATGCTCTGAGCTGATGCGGCGGTACATACTCCGGCGAGCATAACCAAGGGAACCAGAGAGTGACCCCATGAGGTCCGACTAGCTTCTTTCATGCGAAACATCCTTATTTTCAGTTCTTCAGGATTTACGACAAATAGAGCCATGTCATCCGGGCGATGGTCGGCGAGTTGCTAATGAATCTGCAGGCTGTGTGACTCCGGCCGAAGGCGCATTCCCTGCCTCATGGCTGCAAAGTGTGACTGTAAACTTACATCCGATGTCTTGTAGGAAAGATAGCAGCTGTGAAATGCAATCGCAACTTACAAAGGAACAGCCCGGGCGTAACACCTACGTAATTCAATTGCTGACTTGTCTTTTCGAGAACCCGGGGACGCCGTGGTTGTGATTCTTCTCCTGACTGGTCTCGCAGGTGTAGTAGCGGGCCGTGGCGAATTGCAGCTCCAGACATTTCCGGGGCATGGGAACTATCGGAAGGGCGTTGAAGCGGATCAGTGGCTTTTCAGTGCCCGCCGCAAGTAATGTCGGCGTCTCTGATGCTTGCAGAACACGTTCAATTTAACTTCAAGTCTGCCATCAAAAATTCCTCGGCGAACCGTTGACACAGGTAGCGTCTATTCTCTTACGTCGAAGTCGCCCGGATCTATCGAGTCTGAACCGGACGCGCGATAAAGACGATCGATTATTCCCGCCCGCGGGCAATACTGACGCAATACTCCAGCCAACCCCTGGCGGTGCGGGTTTCGGGTCTCAAGAGCCTTTCTCGAATTCCAACAGGCCCACATAGCTCAAGTGCCTTTACCGCGGCGGCCAGGCCGGGGCCCGGACTGAGCACTGCCTCGAGCGCGAGCGCCTCGGTGAGGCGAGTTTCGGCAGCTTCAGCCCGCATCTCAGCCGCGCGCACGGTTTCCTTCAGGCTTTCGGCCCGGCCCTCGCTCCTGGCGAGAATGCATAAGTCAGGCGACTCGAATCGAGTCAGACCGAAGTCCACTCACTCGTTGAGCAGCAAAGCAAGGCACAAGATGCGCTGAAGCAGGCTGTCGAAACCAGGCTCGATACATTGAGGCAGGAAAATTCGCAGAAACTCGAAGATATGCGCAAGACTGTCGACGAAAAGCTTCAGTCCACCCTGGAGTCGCGTATTACGGAGTCGTTTCGCATCGTCAGCCAGCAGTTGGAGAGCGTTCATAAGGGATTGGGCGAAATGCAGTCGCTGGCTGCCGGGGTCGGTGACTTGAAGAAGGTGCTCTCCAATGTGAAGGTGCGGGGGACGTGGGGTGAGGTTCAGCTCGGCAACCTGCTCGAACAATTCCTCACGCCGGATCAGTACATCCAAAACGCACAGATCCGGGAAGGCAGCCAGGAGCGGGTGGAATATGCCATCCGCATGCCCGGCCGCGCGGAGGAGCAGGAATGTCTGATCCCGATTGATGCCAAGTTCCCGCAGGAGGATTACGCGCGCCTGGTCGCAGCGGCCGATGCGAGCGATCCGGTGGCTGTCGAGAACGCGGCGGCGGCCTTGGAATCGCGGGTCAAGGGCTTCGCGAGGTCCATCCGCGAAAAATACATTGACTCCCCGCGGACGACCGAGTTTGCCATTCTGTTTCTGCCCACCGAAAGCTTGTACGCCGAGTTGTTACGACGGCCTGGGCTCTTTGACGCTCTACAACGCGACTCGCACGTCATACTTGCGGGACCGACGACTTTGGCTGCCATGCTCAATGCATTTCAAATGGGTTTCAGATCACTGGCCATCCAAAAGCGTTCGGCGGAGGTCTGGCAGGTGCTGGGTGCCGTCAGGACGGAGTTTGCCAAACACGGGAGTGTCGTCGATACATTGCGCACTCAACTCAATCGGGCCGTCAACACCATTGACAAGCTCGGCACCCGTACGCGCGTCATGACTCGAGCGTTGAAAGAGGTGGACGCCCTGCCGGAGGAAAAGGCGACGGCCCTGCTTTCCCTGTCCGCTGAGAATGTTACAGAGGAGGGCATGGAGGACGAGGTGAATGCGGATGCGGAAGTTGAGTGAGTCGGGAGGGCTACGAGTTGGCGGGAGTGGACGCACCGTGCCGCTGCGTGGCTGGGGGCGCTGGTGCTTGCGGCATTGGGTTTGCGCGCCGTTTTGGGGATGACTTGGTGCGAAAGCAGTTCGCTCGAAACAAATGCAGCACCGCAGTCGGCAGAGGCGCGCTATGGCAGTGCCGGTCGGCTGACGCGGACACCTACACGTCGCCCGCATTCGACGACGAGGTTGCACACGGTCGCGTCGTGTCGGATGAGGACTTCGTTACCCGTTGATTGTAAGTCTCTCGCGGCGACTCTATCGCCAAAGAGTATCCAAGCTACATCGGGTCCCGCCCGGTAGGAGGTCCACTCGAGACCCTCGATTTCGGGGTGTGTTTGGTGGATGGCCTCGGCCCACCGTGCCGTTTGGGGGTAGTACATGGAGTTCGTGGCGGTGAGCTGATCGATCGTCATCCCCCATCGGGCGAGATCCGGTGCGTGCAGGGTGGCTATTTTCAGCTCCCTTCCCGTGATCCACGTGCCATAGAGCTTGTCGAGCGCTTTGAGCGGGAGCGTTTGGTGCTTCGCGCCCTTGATATGGGCGTCATGGAACAACGTTTCGTAGATTGCACCGACCTGCGAGCTGGCTGCGTACAGCACCGGCACCACATCACCGCGATTGAACAGGGGCGAGAACCGATTGAGTTTGATGTGGCTTGGATTGAACGTGTTGCCGGGATAGTCCCGGGAATAGATCCGATGCAGTGGGGTGCCTTTCGGCAAGCGCTTGCTATGAACAACAACGGTAAAAGGGTTTGGAGGCGCGGGAACCTCGTTACGGCTCATCCCGCAGAACCTCTTGTTCCGCGGCCCGTTTGACCCGCTCAGGATCGGACTGCAACAGATCGATCGGCGTCTGGCCGTCGAGCCATCCGCTATCGCCGGCAAACCACATTGCGTTATCCCAAGCGGTGCGATCTTTGTCGCGAGCCAGAATCTCGAGCAGCTCTGCAATGATGGGTAGGGGCCGCCCGTCATCGCCGAACTGAAATGTGGGATACAGATCTCGCCCACCGTAATTGATGGAAAAAATCTTTCCCTGCTTGCGCCAGCGATGCACGGTCTGCGATGGGTTATTCCCCGGAAAGCCGGCGCGCTGATGAACCTCCGTGCTGGTATGCACGGGCACACGGTCGAAAAATTCGCGTCGCAGATCTGCTGTGTCCTCAGCGATCTTCAACTCGACTTCGGCCAGCGGGTCAGGTGGCGCTACCGCGCGTAACAGCTGCGTGATGCGCGCCTCGCTGTTTTCTCTGCGGGCGGCTGCAACCATCGATCGCAAATGGTCTATGAACAGACGCTTGACGGCGTCCACTTCGTACTCACTCAAGCCGGGGAGAGATACATTGACATCCAAATCGTAACGATCGTCGCGGCGCTCGGTGCGTGTTACGGCGCTCAGTTCGCCAACACGAACAACGACGACGTTGGACGCTGAGAGAGTTCGAGCCACCATCCGCGGTATGTCGTGAGAAATCTCGTCCGCAACCTTAGACTGGTTCAGAGGAGGCTCACGCTGTCCGGCAGCTTCTTGCGCAAGTCGCTGGATCTGGTCGAAGGAACGTTCGATTGCGGTTGCGACCTGGGGTGACAGGGAGCGTGTGCCGACTTGTTCATCGGTAACCGGATTCATGGGTGGCTTCCGTTGAGACGTGAGAATGATGAGTATAGGGCACATACTCACCTATCTCAATTTTACAAAATATAAAATTATTTACGCCGTAAAATCAAAGAATTACCTGACAAGCGGTAAGGTTTGCGTCAAATTGCAACGGTTATGCTAGCGCCGGACGACCCGTGCAGATCGGCCGGGGGTGGATGCGAACCCGCACTGCCGCTCGCCCGACCGAGAGTGAGATCCGGAGTAGTGCCTCCTCGAACAGGGAAGCAGAGTCGAATCCCGGGAAGACTCCTCCCGCTTATCTGCGTCGCCTTGTTAGTCAAAAGTATCAGGTCGGGCGAAAAGGAGGCATAACCACCTGCGGACACTCCGGATCACCACCACAATGACAGGAGATCGAATCATTCGTTTTCCGAATCCAACAGCCTGGCTGTCGAACGTCACGTCCGCTACTACACAACAGCCCAAAATATAGTTGTGCGACAGGAGCGTTTGCGATAGGGCGGTCAACCGCGTAGAAAGCGTCCGTATAAGGCAAAAGAGCGTGTAAAATAAGCTCACACACCGAAGTTGAAAGCGGGGAGCTGAAGTAAAACACGAGCTGTTACAGATGTCTCCCGGAAAAACAGACCAGGATCACCTGCACACCCGGTAGAGACACGCTTTCGGGTGAACAACTTAATCAGTTGGTATCCAAGCACAGCCCGATCCCAACGATAGAACACCTTCACGGCGTGCGAAAGAACTGAATTTGATAAAAAAGGCAGTCTTCGCACCTGGTCTCCATGTATTTCTCTACGGCGACCTCGGAGCGGGTAAACCCCCTTTTGCGGCCGCAGAGCACGACGAGGGCGGGCGATGCATCAGCTAATGACCTGGATCATGGGCTATGTGAAGACGATCGTAGGCGGAGCGGTCGTCGCTGTGTTCACGACGCTCCTGAAAAGGCGGTTACTGTTTTGGTGGAGGCAATTGCGGATATGGGTCAACCAAGGCCCCTTCTGGCATGACGTTGGGAAGCGCCTTCGTGAGTTCCGGCAGCGACGGGCGAGCACTACATTCAGTAGGCGAATGGCACTCTTCGCGGCGGGAACCCTTCTGCTTGGTGTTGTATCCGGGAGGCTGACATCCATTTACTCCTGGCAGGAGTACGAGTTGGGCTATGGAGAGCCTACAACGATCACTTTGAGGGATGGCTCTCGGATTGTGCTGAGTGCCCAGACTCGATTATGGGTGCGCGAGACCTCACGAGCCCGCTCGATCAGTCTGCAGCAAGGGGAGGCGCTCTTTACGGTGGCTGCTGACCGGTCGCGGCCGTTTACGGTCTCAGTGGGTACTGTTGCTGTTCGCGCGCTTGGCACCGAGTTCTCGATCCGACGGCAAGCCGAGGGCGTTGTTGATGCGCTCGTGAGCAGTGGGAGCGTCGAGATTCTC
>Ga0070741_10020286_pt1 | contig 10492 bp, 8 predicted proteins | sample Coa_R1_4_FD_66440 | JGI IMG/M metagenome (GOLD analysis project Ga0070741, IMG submission 66440) | Surface soil microbial communities from Centralia Pennsylvania, which are recovering from an underground coalmine fire - Coalmine... | ecosystem: Environmental > Terrestrial > Soil > Unclassified ... | reverse complement strand
CGGCGAACGTGAGTGGGACGACGAGTTGCCCGGGAAGCCTGACCGGCTCGGTAAGCTTCCGCGACGGGGCGGTGCAGATCGGCCCGAACGTGGCGCTGGCCGGGGGGCAAGCGACCTTGACCACTAGCGCCCTCGGCCTCGGCACACACTCAATCACGGCGGCGTACAGCGGCGATCCAAGCTTCGCCGCCAGCACCTCGACGCCATCGATTGTAGTGGTCAGCGTAGCGCAAGGCTCCGCGCCCCGCGAGAGGGCCGGGGAGCCCAATGTCGGGAGGGGCGTGCCGCCAGGCAGTGCACGGCTGCGTCGCCCGGCCGGCGCTCGCCATTAGCCTGCGCCGGTGAAGGGCACCGGCTCAGGGCGCGGCGCGTCCCAGGCGCTGGACCGCCCGCTCGGCGTACGCGCCGTCGATCACCCGGCCGAGGTCGACCTTCTGCTGCTGGGTGCCGTAGCGCACGAAGGCGTCCTGCAGCTCATTGAGCGTGCGCGGGTCCATGACCCCGTTCGGGTCCACGATGTGGGTCGTCATGCGCGGCAGCAGGTGGGGATCGGCGACTGGCGTGTACTGCTGCAGGTACTGGAAGATCTCCTCTTTGCCGCCCTGATCCTGCACGAAGGCGCGGTAGTAGTCGCGCTGGCCGCGCAGGTAGGCGGTGACGAAGCGCTGCGCGGCCTCGGGCTGCTCGCGGGCGAAGACGGGGCTCATCAAGAGCACCATGGCGACCAGCCCGGGGTAGATCTGGCCCGAGGGGAGGACGTTCTTCGCCGTGCCTTGCGCCTCGGCCACGGTGACGAACGGCTCGACCATGAAGGCCGCGTCGATGGCCTTGTTGGCGAAGGCCGCCGGCATGTCGGGGAAGGTGATGGTCGTGAGCGTCACGTCGTCGAGCGTGAGATTGCCCTTCGCCAGCACGCGCTCGATCCACACCTGGCCGAGGCCGCCGAGCAGCGAGACGGGCAGGGTCGTCCCTTTCAGATCCTTGAACTCCTTGTACGCGCCGCTATCGAGCAGGTCCTGGCGCACGAGGAAGCCGCCGCTGGTATCGTGGTCGCTGATGATCGCGTTGTAGCCCACGATCTTCAGCTCGATGCCGCGCTGCATGGCGTTGAACAGGCTCGGGTCCGGACCGACCGAGCCGAGCTGCAGCTCGCCGGTGGCCAGGGGCGCCGTCTGCTCGTTGGTGGTGCGGAAGGGGACCAGGTCGACGTCGAGCCCCTCCTCGCGGAAGTAGCCCTTGCCGAGCGCGGCCATGAGGCCGGCCTCACCGACCAACCGCAGCGACCCTACTTTGAGGCTCACCGGCGGGTTCAGGGGCGGCGGCGCCTGGGCCGCGGGTGGGGTCTCCGGCTGAGCGGCGGTTGCGGCAGGCTGAGCGGCCGTCGCGGCCGGTTGGGCCACCGGCCCGGTGGTGGCGGGTGCCGGCGCCGCGGGGGACGCGGCCGGGGCGGGCGCGCAGCTTCCGAGGACCAGCGCGAAGAGCAGGACCAAGTGGCGTGGACGCAGGGCGCGGCGTGACTGGCGAACGCGGTCCGGGGCGCCAAGCTTCATACGGTCCTCCTACCCCGGCGGAGCGGCAGCCGAACTGCGCGCGGGTACGCACCTGCGGTCCGGCTCCCGTTCTCCAGGTTCTGGCTAGGATACCACGCGCGCCGACGACACGCGATTGCTATTGACGGCTGCCGCGCGCCCCGCTACGCTGCCCCCACAGGAGGCGAACATGCTGTCCAGAGAAGAGAACGAGCTGCTCACGCGCGTGGGGCCCGGCACGCCCTGCGGCGCGCTCTTGCGGCGCTACTGGCAGCCGCTCGGGCCGGCGGCCGAGCTGACCGCCGAGAAGCCGGTGAAGCGGGTGCAGCTCCTGGGTGAGCCGCTCGTCGCCTTCCGCCTGCCGGACGGCCAGTACGGCCTCCTGGCCGAGCGCTGCGCGCACCGCGGCGTGTCGCTCGCCTACGGGTTCCTGGAGGCGGACGGGCTGCGCTGCCCCTACCACGGCTGGAAGTACGCGCCGTCGGGCCGCTGCCTGGAGCAGCCCTTCGAGCCGGCGGGCAGCACCTACCAGGACCGCGTCTGCCAGCGCGCCTACCAGATCGAGCGGTTCTGCGGCCTGCTGTGGGCGTACCTGGGCCCCGAGCCGGCGCCGCTCATCCCCCGCTGGGACGTGCTGGTGCTCCCCGGCGCACGGCGCATTGACGTGCACCCCGTCCTGGAGGCGAACTGGCTGGCGCCCATGGAGAACTCCATGGACACCACCCACACCTACTACCTGCACGCCGTGATGCTCCAGAAGCTGGGGCTGCCGGGCGGCGAGTACTACGCGCGGCCGATCGAGGGCTACGGCTTCGAGCCCTGCGAGTGGGGCATCATCAAGCGGCGCACCTACGGCGGGCCGAATCCGGAGGTCGAGCGGGGGCACCCGGTGCTGTTCCCGAACGCGCTGCGCGTGCCCTCGCGCGTCGGCCCGGCGATCCACTGGCGCGTGCCGCTGAACGACACGCAGACGCTGATCATCGAGATGAACTGGCAGCCGAGTGGCGAGAGCGAGCCGCTCGATGACCCGCCGGAGCCCGAGGTCGCCTACCTGCCGTCGCTCGTCACCCCCGCCGGCGACTTCGACCTGACGAGCTTTCCCGGCCAGGACAAGATGGCCTACGAGACCTCGGGGCCGATCGTGGATCGGTCGCAGGAGCGCCTGGGTGTGTCCGACCGCGGCATCATCCTGTACCGCAAGCTGCTGCGCGAGCAGATCGCGCGCGTCGAGCGGGGCGAGGAGCCGATGGCGCTCGTCCGCGACCCGGCGCGGAACCGCGTGATCCGCTTCGAGACCTCCCGCGGGCCGGCGCCGGACGAGTGGGCGCTGCGGCAGCGCGGCATGCTCGTCGACCAGCCGGCGGCCGCCCGATGAAGGGAGGCACGCGCGCGAAGTCCTGGTCCACCGGGATAGTGGCAACCCTGCCGAGAGCGGCCGCGTTCACCGGGCGCGCGGGCCTGCTGCTGGCGACCGCCGCGCTCGCGGCCCTCAGCCTGGCGCGCTGCGCGCCGGCGCCCGCCACCACTCCCAGCAGCGCGCGCCAGGCGGCCGCTCCCGCCGCGGCTGCGCCCGGCGCACCCGCCGTCGGAGGGGTCGGCGCGGCGACCACGGCGGCGAGCGAGCCGCCGCTCAAGCTGACCGTCGTTTGGACCGCGCCCGGCAGCGGGCAGACGGGGCTGTACGTGGCGCAGGAAGCCGGGCTGTGGCGCGACCAGGGCCTCGACGTGGACCTGCGCCACATCGCCGGCACCTCGGTGGTGATCAGTGCGATGATGGCGGGTGAGGTCAACCTCGCCACCCCGGACCCCGCGTCCGTCGTGCAGGCGAACCTGGGCGGGGCGGACGTGGTGATGATCGCCGGCCTCAGCAACAACTTGCCGTTCTCGATCATCAGCCAGCCGAGCATCCAGAGCCCCGAGGCGCTGCGGGGCAAGACGATGGGCATCTCGCGGCTCGGCGCCTCGACGCACACGGCGGCCCGCGTGGCGCTGCGGCTGTGGGGCCTGGCGCCCGATCAGGACGTGGTCTGGCGTCAGCTTGGCGACATGCCGAGCATCCTGGCGGCGCTCCAGAGCGGCCAGATCGACGCGGGCGCGATCTCGCCCCCGACGAGCACGCGTGCCAAGCAGGCGGGCCTGCACGAGTTGATTGACCTCGGCAAGACGGGGCCGGAGTTCCCGACCTCGGCCATCGGCGGCCCGCGCAGTTGGATCGAGGGCAATCCGGAGGCGGTGCGCCGCTTCCTGCGCGGCTACGCGCTCGCGGTACGGCGCTTCAAGGCCGACAAGCCGTACACCCTGGAGGTCTACCGCAAGTACCTGGAAACCGATGACCCGGGCCTCCTGGACGAGGTGTACACGCTGGCGACCGACACCGTCTCCACGGTGCCCTACGTGAGCGCCGACGGCTATGCGCGCCTCATCGACGAAGTGAGCGTCGAGACACCGGCCGTGCGCGAGCGCGACCCGAGCGCCTGGCTGGACATGCGCTTCGTCCGGGAGCTGGAGGCCAGCGGCTTGTTCGCGCAGGCCGCCGCGCGCTAGCCGACACCGATTGGAGGCGAGGACGCTGGCATGCCGCGGCTCACCTTGTCGTTCATCTCTAGCCTCCACGAGCGCACGCAGCCGCTGTTCGACGGCAGCGTGCAGCCCGAGGGCATCACGCTACTCACCACGCGCTCGCCCGCGTCCGAGACGTTCTGGCGGCAGCTCAAGTACGCCGAGTTCGCGGTGGCCGAGATGTCGCTCTCGTCATACCTCATCGCCCGCGAGCGCGGCAGCGACATGATCGCCATCCCCGTGTTCCCCACGCGCTGGTTCATGTGGGCGGAGCTGTACTACCGCATCGCGGAGGGGGCGCGCTTCCAGGCGGCGCACGGCTTCATCCCGGCGTCGCACACCTACGTCATTCGCGGTGACGTGTACCGCGAGCACCCGTGGGTGGCGCTCAACCTGTACAAGGCGTTCGTGCAGGCGAAGGAGCTGGCGCACGGGCGGCTAGAGGCCAGCCTGCCGGCGGCGCTGATCTTCGGGCGCGAGTACTGGGCGCAGACGCGCCGCCTGTTCGGCGACGACCCGTATCCTTATGGCTTCCGCGCCAACCAGCCAATGCTGCGGACGCTGCTAGACTTCTCGCATGAGCAGGGGCTCATGCACGAGAAGCCCGCGCTCGCGGACCTCTTCGCCCCCAGCACGCTGGAGCTGTAGTAGGGTAGAGGTGGGAAGCCGCGAGGGAGCCCGCGCGCTCCCGGGGAGGCGCGATGCTGAAGGCCGAAGAGAACGCGCTGCTCACGCGGACCGGGCCGGGCACGCCGATGGGCGCGCTCTTCCGGCGCTACTGGCTGCCCGTGCTGCTCGCGGAGGAGCTGCCCGCGCCCGACGGCGAGCCGAAGGCGGTGCGCCTGCTCGGCGAGGACCTGGTGGCCTTCCGCGACACGCGCGGCCAGGTGGGGCTACTCGGGGCCCAGTGCGCGCATCGCGGCGCGCCACTGGCCTATGGGCGGAACGAGGAGTGCGGTCTGCGCTGTCTCTACCACGGCTGGAAGTACGACACCGAGGGGCGCGTTGTGGACATGCCGAACGTGGCGGCGGGCAGCATCTACCGTGACCGCGTGCGGCACACCGCCTACCCGACGCGCGAGGTCGCCGGCGTCGTCTGGGCCTACCTCGGCCCGCCCGAGCAGGAGCCGCCCTTCCGCGCCTGGGAGTGGACGCACGCGCCGCCGGAGCAGCTCGGCGTGTACAAGATCCTCGAGTCGTGCAACTGGGCGCAGGGCATCGAGGGCACGATCGACACCACGCACACCGACTTCCTGCACTCGGCGGACGTGCGCGGCCGCCCGCGCGACCACGCGCCCATCCTGGAAACGCAGGACACCGCCTACGGCTTCCGCTACGCCGCCATCCGCCAGCCCGACACGGACGCCGACCGCACGCAGTACGTGCGCGTGAGCGTGTTCGCGCTGCCCTGCTTCGCCATGTTCCCGCCGCTGCGCGGGCGGGGCGTGCGCGGCATGGCCGACGGCGACGAGGTGATCGTGCAGCAGGCGTTCGTGCCGATCGACGACGAGCACACCTGGTTCTACAGCTTCGCCTACAGCCGCCGCGGGCCGCTGCCGGCCTACTGGCGCAACTATCCGCGGGAGTTCGGGCTCGCCGGCAACGTGGGGGTGCCGGCGGGCAACCGCGCGAACAAGCACCTGCAGGACTACGCGGCGCTGAAGACGGAGAGCTGGTCGGGTATCAAAGGCGTGAACTGCCAGGACTTCGCCATGGCCGAGGGGATGGGGCCGATCCTCGACCGCACGCGCGAGCACCTAGTGCCCGCCGACATGGCGGTGATTGCCTTTCGGCGGCTGATGCTCCAGCAGGCGCGGGCGCTCGCGGCCGGCGAGCCGCCGCGCGGTCTCGGCGCCGACGTGCCCTGGGAGCGGCTCTCCAGCGACGAGCGGACCATCCCGCGCGAGCAGCCCTGGCAGGCGGTCGCCGCCTTCGCCGGCGAGCCCGTGCCGTCCGTCTGACGCCGCCCGGCACCCTTCGCCTGGGAGCGCGGCCGTCCCGGCCGCCCGGCCGGCACCGCTAGTCCCCGTCACGACCAGGCACCACTGGCGTGCACGGACCGCCTACCGCGCGCCGATCTGGCGCACGGCGCCTTCGGCGAACTGCGGGTCGATGAAGCGGCCGAGGTCAGGCACCGGGCCGGTCAGCGCCCCCTCGCGCTGGAAGAACTCGGCCTGCTGGCGGAGCCGCGCGACGTCGATGCGGCCATTCAGGTCCATGAACTCTGGGCTGGCCGCCTCCCACACGCGCGGGTCCTTGAGCGACAGGCGCTCGGTCAGCACGGCGATCGCCGCGTCGCGGTCCCGCCCTTCGTGGAACGCCGCCCAGTAGTCACGCGCGCCCTGGAGGTAGGCCACCATCCAGCGCGTCGCCACGTCGGGCCGCTGGGCGAACGCCGGCGAGTAGACGACCAGCGAGAGATAGGCGCCCGGAATGATCGCCCCGCCCGGGTAGAGCACGCGCGCAACATTCTGGAATTCGGCCTGCGTGACCTGCGGCTCGGTCAGGGTCGCCGCGTCGAGGCTGCGGCCGCCGAGGGCCGCGAGGATGTCGGCCAGCGAGAGATAGGAGACGTTAACGTCGGCGCGGTTGGCGTTATCCTTGTCAACCGCCGCCACGAACAGCTCGTCGCCCACGTTGCCCGCGGCGCCCCCCACCGCGAAGCTCCGTCCGCGCAAGTCGACCATCGAGCGGACCGTATCGGCCAGGTCGCTGCGCACGACGATCGAGAGTGTGCGGTCCGTGGGATCGCCCAGGTGCGCCCAGTCGGCCACCAGCCGCAGGTCGACACCGCGGTTGAAGGCGTTGAACATGGCGGCGTTCGGCGAGGAGGTGCCGACGTCGATCTGGTTGGTGGCGATTGCCTGGATCACCTCGGCGCCTGTGCCGGTGCTCACCGGCTCGATGTCGATCCCCTGCCGGTCGAAGTAGCCGCGCGCCAGGCCCAGCTCGAACGGCGCCTGGTCGGGACGGCCCTGGAGCGCCATGCGCACCGTGGCGCGCTCAGGCGGCACGGGAGCAGCACCGGCGGCGGAAGTAGGCGACGGTATCGCGGCGGCGGGCGGCGCGGCCGTCGGGGCTGGGCTGCTGGACGGCTTCGTGCTCGCACTGGGCGTGGCCGTCGGGGCGCAGGCGGCGCCGAGCGGTGCAAGGGCCAGGAGCAGCCCGAGCAAGCGGGGCAGTGGACGCACGGGGGGCGCCTCCTTGGTGGTATGGGCCCCAGGACGCGCCCGTGCCGTGCGAGCGGCCGAGGCCATTCTGTTTCGAAGCTGCGGGCAGGTGAAGCGGTTCTGGCGCCTGCTGTGAACCCGGCGAACTGCCGGGCGTCTGATGCGGCGGCCAGACGCTATCGTGCACTGCCGGTCGGCGCGGCGGGCTGCCAGTCCACGCGGCCGAGGTCGCCGAGCGCCTGGTTCAGGTAGCTGCGGTCGATGACCCTGCTCAAGTCAACGCGCTGCTGCTGCGTGCCGTAGCGCAGGAACGCATCCTGGTAGTCGTAGAGCGAGTCTTCGGGGATGTCGCCGTTCGGGTCCGCACCGTTGAAACCGATGCGCGGGAACAGCGTCGGGTCCTTGATCGTCGTGTACCGACTCAGGATCTCATAGATCGCGTCGGCGCCGCCCTCCTGAGCGATCACGGCGCGGTAGTAGTCGCGCTGGCCGCGCAGCCAGGCGCGCAAGAAGCGCCGCGTGGCCTCCGGCTGGTCGCGTGTGAAGCTCGGGCTGGCGAGCATCACCAGCCCGGCGGCGCCCGGCGCGATCTCGCCGGTGAGCAGCACCGGCTTCGCCACGCCGCGGCTTTCCACGCCGAGGATGAACGGCTCGACCAGCCAGGCCGCGTCCACGGCCTTGTTGGCCAGCGCGACCGGGGCGTCCTGCATCTGCACGGCCTGGAAGTCGAGATCAGCCAGCGTCAGGCCGTACGGCGCGATGCCGCGCTCGACCAGGTAGTCGGCGGCCCCGCCCCGCGCGGACGACGCCATCGTCATGCCTCGCAGATCCGCCGGGGTGCGGTAGCGGCCGCTGTCGAGGTGGTCCTGCCGCACCACGACCGCCGCCGTGCGGTAGGGGTAATCGCCCACGTTGCCGGACATGAGCGCGACGATCTTTACCGGCACGTCGCGGGCCACGACGTTGAACAGGCTCGGATCCGGGGACACGCCCGCGAACTGCAGGTCGCCGCGCGCCAGCATCGCCATGCGGTCGCCGGTCGGCAGGCGGGTCGTCAGGAACTCGACGTCGAGCCCTTCTTCCGCGAAGTAGCCACGGTCCTGGGCGATGTAGAAGCCGGCTTCCGGACTAATCTCGACCACGGCGACGGAGACCGGCACGCGCGGGCTGAGCGGGCCGGCGGGCACAGCCGAGGACGGCTGCGTGGCGCCGCGCGCCGGGGGGGCGGCGCTGGGCGCGCTCGCCGCCTGGGGGACTGGCTCGCTCGGCGCCTCGGCGCGCGGGGCGCAGCCACCCACGAGCAGGGCGCCCACGAGGGACAGCAGGACGACCACCGCCGCGTGCCATCGTCGCCGCGGCATCACCCGGATCGCTGGCGAGACCCCGACCATTGCGCCTCCCTTAGCCCGCGCCGCTCAGCAGCCCGTAGGGCCGTGTGCCCAGCCGCTCGGCGCCGTCTGCCCGCACCACCACAGTGTCGCCCCAGGTGACGGTCTTCGGGTTCGTCCAGTCGTCGCGGCCGTGCGCGGGATCGTAGGCGTAGGGCTTCAACACGAAGGCCGTGTTCTCCAACAGCGGGGCCTCCCAGAGCGGGTGCTGCGTGTGGTCATCCATCGGGATGAACATGGGTCCGTCGTCGCCCAGCCCGCGGCCGTGGCAGAGGAACTCGATCTCGTAGGGTGAGCCGCGGGCCACAGCGCGCGCGGCGGCCTCGACCTCGCGCCAGGTGGCGCCGGGCCGCATCGCCGCGCAGGCGCGCTCGAAGGCCGCCTGGCCCAGCTCGCAGAGCGCCCGCGCGTCGGCCGGCGGCGGGCCCACGAACACCGGCTGGGCGATCTGCGCCTGGTAGCCGAGCACGCTCGGGAAAACCTCGGTCTTGATCGCCCAGCCGGGCTCGAGCACGCCCGGCGGCGCGGTTGTGGTGCGCTCCTTCGCCTCGCCCCACGACCCGCCGCCCCAGGCGACCTCGGTGTCGTCGGCGCCCGCGCGGTACTGGGCCAGGATCGTCGCGCCGAACACCTCCGCGGCCGCCACGCCCGGGCGGGCCGCCGCGAGCGCGGCCACCCCGGCCTCGCCGGCGATCACCGCGCGGCGCAGCGCGGCGATCTCCTCCTCGCTCTTCACGTAGCGCGCCTCCGCGAGCAGCGCGGAGGCATCGGCGAGGGTCGCGTCCGGCACGGCGGCGCGGACGTGCTCGACCGCGGTGTGCTTGGCGTAGCCCTCGGGGTTACGCACGGGGCCGAGCGGCGTGCCCGAGAGACCCGCCACGCCCACGCGCCGTCGGCCGACGTTCAGCTCGCGCAGCCGCCGCCCGACGGCCTCGCCATACGGCACTGCCGTCGTGCCCGTCTCCGTCGCCGGGCGGGCGTCCACGATCCACGGGTTGCTCGCCGTCAGGCGGCCCGTCCACGGGCTCAGGAACGTCGGCTCGCCCTCCAGAGGGAAGACGACCGCGCCCAGCCGCAGCGCCACGTAGCGCGCGTCGCCGGGCAACTGGCGGTCGGGCAGGATGACCAGGTAGTCGATCGCTTGCTGCGCCATCAGCGCGCGCAGCCGCGCCCAGCGGCGGTCGCGCTCCGCGAGGCTGAAACCGGCGCGAGGGGCCTCACCAGCCATGACTACTCCTTCGGACTCACGGGGCCGCGCCCGCGGCCGCTCGTTCCCATTCGAATTGAAGCTATGGGAGCCATCGCCACAGCTCGACCCCGGGCCTATGTTACCGCAGGTACCGCCAAGCGAGGAGAGTATCGCGCCCGGCGCCGACACGCCGTGGCCCGTCCTTCGACCTCGTGGCGAACAGTCCACTAGTCACGTGCGTCGCCCATCGCGCGAGGAATGGGCATCGTCGCGTAGGTAGCCGATCAGGCGCTGGGCGAGCGGCGACAGCTCGTGCATGTCACGGCAGATCAGCAAGAATTGCTCGGTTAGCTCCGGCTCGTCGAGAGCGAGCGCCACCAGCCGCCTGGCCGCCAGGTCGGCCGCGACCACGCGCCGCAGCACGACCGTCAGCCCGATGCCCTTGAGCGCGGCGACTCGGCTCACGTTCGGATTGCCGGCCTCCATCACGATGCGCCGCGGCGGAAGCTGGGCACGGGCGAACGCGGCGTCGAGCGCGACGTCGCCCGCGGCCGCCTGGGCAGCGATGAACGGCTCGCCAGCCAGGTCGGCGACGGCCACCTGCACGCGCCGCGCCAGGCGGTGGCGCGGCGCGGCGACCAGCGCCAGCGGCTCGCG
>Ga0070741_10020285_pt1 | contig 10493 bp, 6 predicted proteins | sample Coa_R1_4_FD_66440 | JGI IMG/M metagenome (GOLD analysis project Ga0070741, IMG submission 66440) | Surface soil microbial communities from Centralia Pennsylvania, which are recovering from an underground coalmine fire - Coalmine... | ecosystem: Environmental > Terrestrial > Soil > Unclassified ... | reverse complement strand
CGCCGCATGGCACTGGCGTTCTATTTTGCAATAATGTTGGTCTTTATCCCGCTCGCCTTCGGTTACGCGTTTTATCGTCCGACGCACGCGCTGGGCTTGTTCATAGCGTGCTTGCCATTCCTGGGAATCGGAGGCGCGAACTTCGCCATGTACACGCTGTGGCTACCTGAACAGTATCCAACCGAATGCCGGGCCAGCGCCTTCGCGCTCGCGGTATCTGCGGGACGGTTTGTGGGAGCGGGCATCACTTTCCTGGTGGGTGCTGGTGTTGCTCACTTTCACAGCATTGGCACCCCCGTGGCGCTCACCGGCGCCGCATTTGCCGTGGGCTTGCTGCTCCTCGCCTTCGGAGAAGAGACGAGAGGACAACCTCTGCCCGCATGAATTTCGCCGCTCAGGAGTTATGGCCGGGCACTGAAAATCGTTGTTCATCCTGACTTCATGCGGGTTTCATCTGAAATTGATAACGTGCTCCGGGTCTTTGAGGGAACTTGAATGCGGTCGTTGTGGTGCGCAGTGGCGCTGGTGTGTGCGATTCCTGGTTGGACTCTGTCCGAAACTCTGCCGCCCGCCCGCGTGTCCCGAGTTCTCCTGATCAGCATTGACGGTCTCCACGCCTTGGATCTTGCCAACTATGTACAAGCCAAACCGGATTCGACGCTCGCAAAGTTAGCCAGACATGGCGTGACCTACACCAACGCACTGACCGCGATGCCCTCAAATTCCTGGCCGGGCCTGCTCGCGATGATCACGGGCGGTTCGCCCATCTCAACTGGAGTAATGTTCGAAAACAGCTACGATCATAATCTGTCTCCGCCAGGATCGAATTGCAGTACGCGAGGGACCAGAGTTGTGTTCGACAGCTCGATTGACCGCGATCCCAATGCCCTCGATGGGGGCGGAGGTATTGATCCCGAGAAGCTGCCCCGCGATCCTGCTAACGGATGCACGCCCGTATATCCTCACCAATTTCTGCGCGTAAATACCGTCTTCGAGATCATCAAAGCTGCAGGACGACGTACCGCCTGGTCGGACAAGCACCCCGCTTACGAGTTGGTGAACGGGCCTTCGGGAAAGGGCGTGGACGATCTTTTGGTCCCGGAAGTCCGTGCCGCGAGCAGGGCGAGGAGTATTCCCCGAATCGAAGAATTCGACGATATGAGAGTGCAAGGTGTGCTCAATGAGATCAGGGGAAAAGATCACAGTGGCGCTCACGTAGCCGAAGTCCCGGCATTATTCGGCATGAATTTCCAAGCCATTAGTGTTGCGCAGAAGATTCCCGGTAATGGATATCTGGACGCGCAAGGTACTCCCAGCGCCGGATTGGCAGAAGCGCTGGATCATACCGACCGCTCGCTTGGCCAGATGGTTGCCGCATTGCAATCGCAGCGGCTACTCGCTTCCACTCTAATCATTGTGACGGCCAAGCACGGCGATGCTCCTATTGACCCGCGCGCCTTGCAGTACGCGGACCTCGAGCTTATTCCCAAGCTTGTGAACGGGATTCATCCGGGGCTGCTAGCTCAGGCAAACCAGGATGGCAGTTGTGCGCTAATCTGGCTCAGCGATCACAGTCGCACGCAAGAGGTGGTACGCACTCTCGAACTGAGACGCAGCGAGGCCAAGATTCAGACCATTTATGCAGGGAACTCTCTCCGGCTCAGGTTTAATGATCCGCTGGCTGACAGTCGAATGCCAGATATCATCGTCCAACCACAGCCTGGTGTGCTCTACACTGATGCCAACTTTATCGCCGAGCACGGTGGGTTCACGGAGGACGACACTCACGTGGCGCTGCTAGTCTCGTTTCCATCTTACGAGGCTACGACCATTAAGTCTCCGGTTCGAACCGCGCAGATCGCACCGACCATTTTGAAAGCGCTGGGTTTGAGCCCCGACGCTCTTGAGGCGGTGCGAATGGAGATGACATCTCAGCTGCCCGGCTTAATTTTCCAGGCGGACAAATGACAGGCAAGCGTCGTCCCGGTAGGCATTTTCTTCAGGTTCCGGGACCAACCAATGTCCCCGACCGTGTTCTTCGTGCCATAGATCGCCCCACTATCGATCATCGCAGTCCAGATTTCGCGGCGCTTGCCACGAATGTGCTGGAGGGGTGCCGCTCGATTTTCCAGACCTCCGGCCCGGTTTTGATCTTCCCCTCATCGGGAACCGGAGCTTGGGAAGCCGCGATCGTCAACACCCTCTCGCCCAACGACCAGGTACTGATGTTCGAAACGGGTCAGTTTGCCGTCCTTTGGCAAGCCCTGGCAAAGAAACTGGGGCTGAAGGTTGACTTCGTACCCGGCGACTGGCGGCATGGAGTAGCCCCCGAGGAAGTGCACGCTCGCCTTTCTGCCGACCGGAAACGCGAAATTAAAGCGGTCATGGTTGTGCACAGCGAGACCGCCACTGGAACTGCCAGCAGGATTCCGGACATACGCCGGGCCATTGATGACATAGCCCATCCCGCGCTGTTTATGGTGGATGCCGTTTCCTCGTTGGGCGCAATGGAGTATCAGCACGACGCCTGGGGTGTTGATGTCACCATTTCAGGCTCGCAAAAAGGTCTAATGCTGCCGCCCGGCTTGGGCTTCAATGCTGTATCCGCCAAGGGATTGGAGGCGTCAAAGAGAAACGGCTTCTCGCGTTCGTATTGGGATTGGCGCGACATGATGGAGTTCAATGCCACCGGTTATTTTCCCTATACCCCTGCCACCAATATGCTTTATGGCCTGCAGGAAGCGATCGCCATGCTGCATGAGGAAGGATTACAAAATGTTTTTGCGCGGCACCGACGTCACGGTGCAGCTACACGAGCCGCTGTCCAAGGCTGGGGACTCGAAGTCCTTGCTCTTGATCCCCGCGAATACTCGAATTCAGTGACAGCGGTTCTTTTGCAACCGGGGCAGGACGCCGACGCGTTCCGGAGAGTCACATTCGAAAAGTACAATCTCTCACTCGGCATGGGATTGGGAAAACTGAAAGGCAAAGTCTTCCGCATCGGACATCTTGGTGACTTTAACGATCTCATGCTGATGGGCACTCTTGCGGGGGTAGAGCTAGGTCTGCGTGCCGCCGGCGTTCCCTATCGTCCCAATGGAGTCCGGGCTGCAATGGAGTGTCTCGGCGGAGACACTTTCGACGAAACTGCTCGAGACAAGTGCGCTGCATCCGCTGCGCAACCACCAAGACCGCTTGACCATACTGATCGAGGATGATGTATCACGAGCCGTCCGAAAATGGATCGAGCACAATGAATCCTGATCCAGCCCTGCCGCGAACTGCGGCACTCACCTCCGCGGACTCTTTGCGACAAGAACTTGAGCAACAAGTCAGCGGAGAGACCAGGTTCGACGCCGTCTCGCGCGTTCTCTACTCCACCGACGCCAGCGTGTATCAAATCCAGCCGTTGGGGGTAGTGCTGCCGCGTACAACCGATGACATCGTACAAGTGGTGCGTATATGTGGCCGACATGGTGTACCGATTACGGTACGAGGCGGCGGCACATCTCAGGCGGGCCAGGCGATTGGGAGCGGTGTTGTACTGGATACATCGAAATACCTAAATCGAATTTTGGAAGTGAATGCTAGCGAGCGATGGGCGCGGGTTGAGCCTGGGGTTGTGCTTGACCAATTGAATGTCACTTTGCGCCCGCACGGGTTGCGTTTTGCGCCGGATATCTCCACCGCCAGCCGAGCCACCATCGGTGGCATGATGGCAAACAATTCCAGTGGCGCTCGCTCGCTGGTGTATGGGAAGACCATTGACCACGTGCTCGAACAATGTGTGGTGCTCGCCGACGGATCCATCGCTCACTTTCGTGTTTTGTCCGCAGACGAACTCGATGCCGCTAGCACCGGCGACACGCTTGAGGCAAACGCATACCGAATGGTGCGTGAACTTGCTGCCACGCATCGCGACGAGATAGATCGCCGTTTCCCCAAAATTTTACGCAGAGTAGGTGGCTATAACCTTGATGCGTTTGTTGGGGACCAGCCGTTCAACTTGTGCAAGCTCATGGTCGGTTCTGAAGGCACTTTAGGAGTCGTCGTTGAAGCGAAAATCAAACTAGTCCCATTGCCGAAGGCCAAGGCAGTGTTGGCAATTCACTTTGCCGATCTCTTGCAGTCGTTGGCGGCAGTGCCGGCCATTCTCGAACATCACCCCGTCGCCATCGAGGTAATGGACAATTTCATTCTGAACCACACGCGTGAGAATCCTGCCTTTGAGCGCATGCGGGATTTTATCGTGGGTGATCCGGGGGCGCTCCTGGTTGTCGAATTCTACGGCGACACCGACGACCTGCTTGGCCCCAGGCTCGACGCGCTCGAGAAGGACCTGGCCGGAAGGCACTTTGGATACCACTTCCACCGCGCTCTCGACCCAAAATCCCAAGCCAAGATCTGGAACCTGCGCGAAGCTGCTCTCGGTCTATCAATGGCAATGAAAGGAGACGCAAAATCGCTCTCTTTTGTAGAAGACACCGCCGTCGCACCCGAAAAGTTGCGTGATTACATTGAGCGGTTTCTGGCCCTTATACACCGCCATGGCACCACCGCCGGGGTTTACGCACATGCCTCCGTCGGATGTCTGCACGTGCGACCTGTTATCGATTTAAAAACCAGCGAGGGCATCGAACGATTTGAAAGTATTGCCAACGGCAGCGCGGACCTCGTGCTGGAGTTTGGCGGAGCTATTTCCGGCGAACATGGCGACGGTCTGGTGCGAACTCCTTTTGTGCGAAAAATGTTTGGAGACGAACTGTACGGCGCGTTTCGCGCGATCAAAAAGCAATTTGATCCCGCGGGAATTTTCAATCCTTCAAAAATAGTTGATCCCGTTTCACTTACGGCAAACCTTCGCTACGGCGCCGAGTACAAAACGGCGGATCCCCCCACGTTCTTCGATTATTCCGAATACGGCGGCGTCGTTCGTGCCGTGGAGATGTGCAGCGGACTTGGCGTATGCCGCAAAAAGCTGGACGGGACCATGTGCCCCTCTTACATGGCAACTCGCGAGGAAGCGCACAGCACGCGCGGGCGTGCCAACGTTCTGCGTTTAGCAATGAATGGAACTCCCGGCGCCATGCCGCTAGCCGCGAAAGATGTGTACGCCGTGTTAGACCTGTGTTTGGAGTGCCGCGCTTGCCGGTCAGAGTGCCCGGTTGGAGTGGACATGGCCCGATTCAAAAGCGAATTTCTAGCGAGCTACTGGGCGTCGAACGGGACTCCCTGGCGCGCCCGAATGTTCGGCGCCATCGATCGCATGTCACGGTGGGGAAGCCGGTTCGCTCCGGTTTCCAACTGGGTGATGGCAAATAGCGGCGTTCGCTACCTGAGTGAGCGATTGATTCATCTGGATCGGAGAAGGCGGTTTCCTCAATGGAAGCGTCACACCTTCGAAGATTGGTCAAAGGCAAACGCGCCCGCCCAACAAGCCAATTCGGTGCTCCTCTTCAATGACACGTTCACGAACCATTTTGATCCGGAGATCGGAATTGGAGCCACGCAGGTTCTGAACTCTATAGGGCACAAGGTCGGCGTGCTGCCCTACCACTGCTGCGGACGTCCCCTTATCTCGCAAGGCTTGCTGGAACAAGCGCGTGCGCGCGCCCGGGAGACGACGGAGGCTTTCTACTCTGCCGCGTTAGCCGGGAAACACATCGTCTTTTGCGAGCCGAGTTGTCTCTCCGCGGTTCGCGAAGATCTGCCGGGATTACTACGAGGCGAACTCAGAGAGCAGGCAGACCTAGTGGCTAGTCAGTGTGTGCTGTTTGAAGAATTTATGGAAGGGGAACTGCGGTCGGGCAACAGCCCGCTTAATTTCACTCCGGGACCACGCAAACTGCTCTTGCATGGTCACTGCCATCAGAAATCCATGGGCCTGCTGGCTCCCGCGTTGGCGCTGCTGTCCAGGATCCCGGGCACGTCGGTTGTGGATTTGGACGCAGGATGTTGTGGTATGGCCGGCTCTTTCGGTTATCTTCGGGAGCATTACGACGTCTCACGGCAGATTGGGGAGCGCAAACTGCTTCCCGCAGTTCGCAATGCGGATGAGGGGACCGTGGTGATAGCTGGAGGCACTTCTTGCCGCCATCAGGTAATGGACTTCACTGGCAGAGTGGCGGTTCATCCCGCCATTTTGCTGCGCGATCACATCCGGCCTGCCCCGATAAGCGTTGAGCCGGCGTTTCCGTCTCAGGACCTCTCGACCGTTTCTTCTTCCATTCGATAGAACTCTTCGAGTCCTATAGTGTCTTCTATTTCCTTGCGCACTCCCACGTACACTTTCTGATCCATACCGGTACGTCCTTGGGTCTTCAGCTGGACAAACAAGTCCTTGACGCTTTTGAACACCACGCTGATCGCGCTGATCGCATCATTCGCCATCTTGAAGCCCATGTCCTCGAGTTCCTGGATAGCGAAGATCGGCCGCCCAAAACGGTTTCCTTCGCTGTTAACAAATATCAGGGGCGCCTTGACGTCTTTGGGTGCTTGCCGTGCTTCTGCCACGCTGTTGGGAAAGAGCATGACCATGTCAGCTCCAGCCTCGGCATACAAATTGGCGCGACGGATGGCTTCGGCATAGCCATCGGTAATCATGGCATCGGTCCGTGCGGCAATTACAAAGTCGGGATCGCGGCGGGCCCGCAACGCGTAACGTATCTTCACGCACATCTCCTCGGCCGGAATCAGATGTTCGATTCCCTTGTGGTAGTGGACCCGCTTCGGGTACACCTGGTCCTCAATATGGATAGCGGCAGCGCCAGCTCTCTCCAGTTCTTGTATTGTCCGCACTACATAGGCAGGGTCGCCGTAGCCTGCTCCGCCATCCACCATCAACGGAATATTTACCGCCGCCGTAATCCGCCTGGTGGCTTCCGCAACATCGGTCAATGTAAGCATGGGTTCGGGAACGCAGTTGCTCGCGCCCAGCGCGTATCCGCCTAAGTCCAGGGCTTTAAAACCAACTTTTTCGGCAATCTTGGCGGTCAAAGGATCGTATGCAATGGGAGCATGGATGATTCCAGGACGCTGTAGCATCTCCCTGAAAACTTTGGTCATTCTCTCCACGTGATGGGCCTCCTAGACATTTTTGGTCAGCCAGCAGAATCCATTGCCGTAGTTGAGCATAGCGGAATAGTTCAGCATCAAGGGCGTTGCTGTCCGCCACTCATTTGTGCTGTTGCCACACTGGCGCTTTGAGCGGCCGGTTCCAGTGATGCCTCGGCATTAACAAACATCCACAGAACTCCGGCGGTAAATGAAATGATTGCGCCAACGTCGAGAGCGCGGCTCCAGCCGAACCTGGTTGCGATATACGCAGTCAATATGGGCGCTATACCGCCCGCGATGTTCGCACACGTGTTCATCAAACCGGAGAGCGAGCCGGAGTAATTGGGGGTCATATCAATGCACGTGGCCCACCAGCTTGCGGCGGCAAATGCGCTGAATCCTGCGGCCAGAGCGAGCAGCGAAACTGCAAGACTGGTACTGGTGGCGTGACTTCCCGCCCACAGCAGGAGTGCTGACGAAGTCATTCCCAGCATGGCAGCAATCTGTCGGCCACGACGGCGACCGTAGCGGGATGCCGCCCTATCGGAAAACCAGCCTCCCAGCGGCGACATCAACGTAATCGCAATAAACGGAGTGGTTCCCCATATTCCACCCTTGGTAACCGTAAGGCCGCGAACGCGCACCAGGTAGATAAAGAACCAAGTGTAGTAAATATAGGGCGTGTATCCATGGCAGAAATAACTGAGAAGCAATGCCCATGCTGAGCCGCTGGAAAAGAACCTTCTCCAAGGCGTGCGCCCTCTCCCGATCCGCGTTCTGGCGTTTGCAGAGGCGGTAATGAGTGCCAGCTCAGCGGAATTGATGCGCGGGTGCTGCTCCGGACGGTCGGTTGCGAACACATACCAACAGAAGGCGATTACAGCGGCTACGGCGCCGCAAAGGACGAAACTGCTCCGCCACCCCCATCCTTGTGCCACCCGTGAGAGGACCAGCGGAGCAAGGATTCCGCCCGCGCCAACTCCGCCGAGCAGGAAGCTGCTGCCCAAGCCACGCTCCCCAGCGCGCGTCCAGAACGCGACGACCTTGTTCGCGTTCGGATAACTGGCTGCTTCGCCGGCTCCCGTTAGGAGGCGCACAATTCCGAAGGCCAAGGCAAGGTGCCACCACGTACGGAAGTGGATCGCCGGCACGAAAGACATCAGGACGGTAAGACTCGCCCACCACAACATCGCCGCGGTCAGGGTGCCGCGAGGGCCAAACCGATCTCCCGCCCATCCGCATGGCACCTGGCACAATGCATAGCCAAAGGCGAACGCCCCCAGTATCCACCCCATCGCTTCGGTGCTGAACTTGAATTCGTCCTGGATGTACTTGCCGGCAATGCTCAGGTTAAGGCGTCCCAGGGCTGTTACTGCCATGATGAGCGCCAGCAGCGCCAGGATCTGCCATCGCACGCGGGTTGGCCTGACGGTCGCCGTTTCAGTACCGGGCATCATCGGCGGCCTCGGGGCCAGTGTTGAATTCATTGAAGACAGTTCTCGCTTCGGACCGGCGTGCGTGTCGGCCGAGAACGGGTGAGGGTCACTTCACATCGAACACTTTGACACTTGCCATTTTTGACCCGACTTTAGAGCCATCGGCCTTACAGACGGCGACGTATAAGCGGCTTAACTCGGGGACAAAAATGGCCGTCTTACCTCCGGGAGAGCTCGGCACATTGGCTACAACCTGGTAGTGGTCTGCATCAGTTTGCCCATAGACAACTACGACGCCTGCACGCGTTGAAACGTAAATTCGCTTGCGAGCTGGGTCTAAAAAGATGTCGTCCGCGCCGGTGGCGCTGGGTAGGCTGGCGACTTGTTTCCCGCTGGTTGAGTCCAATACCACCAAGCGCGGTGGCGTGCGAGTAACCACAAGCAGCCTGTGGTTCGCCTCGTCGAGTGCCATGGGAGAATTCTTCTGGCCTGCCGTAATGGGCCAGGTTTCAACGATTGCGCGCTTTTCGCGATCAATCACCAGGACACGGCTATTCGCTGTATCGTTCACGAACATCCGTGGACTGGAGGGTTCCAATGCGATCGCCTCCAGCTGCGGTGACTCGATACGAATATCGGCAATGTGCTTGTCGGTGTTCGTGTCGGTGATGCTAACCGCCGAGTATTTCAGGTTTGCGCCTTTACCGCCGTTCACTGTGTACAAATACCCGGTAGAAGGATCGAAGGCAGAAGAGTCCGCATCTTCCATTAACTTGACGGAGTCAATGGGCGCGTAGGTATCTCCTTTGAGGAACTTCACCTCAGCAGCGCCACCATCAACCACAACCAGTTTGTTTGCCTGTGGAAGATAACGCACGTAGTGCGGCTCGCCAAACCCGCCGACACTGCGGAGGTGTCTTCCGGACTTAAGGTCGAAAACTTCGATGCTCTTGTGATCTTCGGCTGTAAGAAAGAGGCGATTACCTTTCAGATCAAGGCCAAAATGGTCGAAGTCGCCATCAATGTCCTTGAGCGAAATAGTTTGAACTAGTCGGAGGGGAGCGCTGGCTGTGCTCTTGGCGGCAGCCTTCGTGATCTTCGGTTTGGAGTCCCAGGAATGCGCATTGCTCGTCAATGCAAGGACAAGAGACACACAGACGAGATTGAACTTTCTCACAAATCCTCCTTCAGCCGCCCTACCCCTGGCCAAAAGCCCCTGATACCAGACGATGAAACTATAGCCAGTGCAGATTAAGGATTCCTGAACGCCAAATAAATCGGATTCCAACGCCCCGAGACGCCCAGAGGACAGAATGCCGGCAATTTGATCTCCCATTTTCGTCCGTGCTGCTACCGATCACACGCACGCGGCCGTCTCTTCTCTCACTTATGCCTTGACACGCCGTCATACAATGTCAGCTCATGAGAGCACAACTGCCGTGGTTTTGCGCTGTTTTTGCGCTGTTAGTAGTCCTGCCGCCAGGTAATTCCGTTGTGGACGTTGCCGCCGAGCCCCATCACCACCTCGTACTGCAGAATACGTACATGCGCGCCTTCAGGGTGGAGGTACCAGCGCACGAACCGACCCTGCCCCATCACCACTCGACTGACTACGTGTCTGTGAGTCTCGCGGACGCGGCAGTTGAGAACGACGTCGAGGGTAAGCCACCTGTTACAACAAAGAGCCTCGCCGGTGACGCTCGCCTGGTTAATGGCGGGTTTACGCACCAAGTGAAAAATTTGGCCGACACTCCGTTCCGCAACATGACAGTCGAAATTCTTCGCACTCCGCCATCTTCTGCTCCGGCGGAGGCGAGCAGTCATCCGCAGCCGGCGAAAATAGCTGAGGGTGTGGTCAAGACTGCGAAGGGCGAAAGCGCCGCGGTTCGAGTGTCGGAGACTGTGATTAACGCCGGAGTCACCGTCCCCGAGCATAGTCATTCTGTGCCGCACCTGCTGATCGCCATCAGCAACCTTAATTTGCAGAGCAATACCGCTGGA
>Ga0070741_10020284_pt1 | contig 10493 bp, 5 predicted proteins | sample Coa_R1_4_FD_66440 | JGI IMG/M metagenome (GOLD analysis project Ga0070741, IMG submission 66440) | Surface soil microbial communities from Centralia Pennsylvania, which are recovering from an underground coalmine fire - Coalmine... | ecosystem: Environmental > Terrestrial > Soil > Unclassified ... | reverse complement strand
TCACACGTACGCTGATTCCACCTATCCCGCGACCGACAGTTTCTCCGCATCCAACAGCGAGAAGGTGAAGCTTGTGGTCTGGGGAAGCGCCGACCAGTCGGTCAGCGTCGGCGCACACGACTGATCCAAGGCATCGCGACGGCGCGGATGTCGCAGATGTAGCAATCGTCGCTTCTTTGGGTACGCGAGGAGGATAGAGCCCGATCGCGTCTGCAGAGAGTGAGGTTCCCATGCTGGGTCTGCCCGAGAACATCCGCGCCTGCTTGTTCGATCTCGACGGGGTGCTGACCGACACAGCCAGCGTGCACCGAAAAGCGTGGAAGGCGATGTTCGACGAGTTCCTTCGGGATCGGGCCGACCGGGAAGGCTCCGAGTTCGTGCCGTTCGACCCCGGTGACGACTATCAGACGTATGTCGACGGCAAGCCGCGTGACGACGGAGTCCGCTCCTTCCTCACGAGTCGCGGCATCGAACTCGACGACGATGCTGTCACCGATCTCGGCAACCGCAAGAACGACTTGTTCCAGCGGACCCTGCATGAGGATGGGGTCGAAGTGTTCGACGGGTCGCGTCGGTACTTGGAGGCGGTGCGCGACGCCGACCTCAAAGTCGCCGTGGTGTCGTCGAGCGCCAACACCAAAGAGGTGCTCGAGGTGACGGGGCTGGACAAGTTCGTGCAGCAGCGCGTCGACGGCGTCACGTTGCGCGAAGAGCGCATCGAGGGCAAGCCCGCACCTGATTCGTTCCTGCGCGCCGCCGAGCTGCTCGACGTCGAGCCGAGCCGGGCGGCGGTGTTCGAGGATGCGCTGTCCGGGGTGGAGGCCGGACACGCCGGCCACTTCGGCGTCGTTGTCGGCGTCGACCGGGTGGGGCAGGCAGAAGCGTTGCGGCGCAACGGCGCCGACGTCGTCGTCACCGACTTGGCCGACCTTCTCAAGCGGCCGTCATGATTCCGCACGAAGCGTTTCCCGTCGAACCGTGGCACGTCCGCGAAACACGGCTGAACCTCGACAGGCTGGCGCAGTCCGAGTCGCTGTTCGCCCTCTCCAACGGACACATCGGCCTTCGCGGCAATCTCGACGAGGGCGAGCCCTACGGACTGCCCGGCACCTACCTCAACTCGTTCTATGAGCGCAGGCCGTTGCCCTACGCCGAGGCCGGTTTCGGCTACCCCGAAGCCGGCCAGACGATCGTCGACGTCACCAACGGCAAGCTGATCCGCCTTCTTGTCGACGACGAGCCGTTCGACGTCCGGTACGGCGAACTACTCGAGCACGAGCGGGTTCTCGACCTGCGTGCGGGGACGTTGACCCGAGAGGCGTGCTGGGAGTCGCCGGTCGGGAAGAAGGTGCAGGTGCGCTCTACCCGTCTGGTCTCGCTCACTCAGCGCAGCGTGGCCGCGATCGAGTACATCGTCGAGGCGCTCGATGAATTCGTCCGCGTCACAGTACAATCCGAGCTCGTCGCGAACGAGGACCAGCCGCAGACATCACGTGATCCGCGGGTCGCGGCGGCGCTGAAGAATCCACTGGAGGCCGTGCACCACGAACACACCGAGCACGGATCGATTCTCGTGCACAAGACGCGGCTGAGCGATCTCGCGATGGCTGCGGGCATGAATCACGAGATCGAGGTGCCCGGCCGTCTGGAGGTCGAAACGGACGCGGCAGACGACTGGGCACGCACGACGATCATCTGCGGGTTGAAACCGGGCGAGAAGCTGCGCATCGTCAAGTATCTGGCCTACGGGTGGTCGAGCTTGCGCTCGCGGCCCGCATTGCGTGACCAGGCCGCTGCCGCACTCGCCAGCGCCCGGTACAGCGGATGGGAGGGGCTTCTCGACGCGCAGCGCAAGTATCTCGACGAGTATTGGGACAGCGCCGATGTCGAGGTGGAAGGTGACCCCGACTGCCAGCAAGCCGTGCGGTTCGGGCTGTTTCACGTGTTGCAGGCCAGCGCGCGCGCCGAGCGTCGCGCGATCCCCGGCAAGGGACTGACCGGTAACGGCTACGACGGCCATGCCTTTTGGGACACAGAGGGATTCGTGCTTCCGGTGCTCACCTACACCGCGCCGCACGCCGCCGCAGACGCACTGCGCTGGAGAGCGTCGACCCTGGATCTCGCCCAGGACCGCGCCCGCGAGCTCGGACTGCAAGGTGCGAGCTTCCCGTGGCGCACGATCCGCGGCCAAGAGTGTTCGGCGTACTGGCCAGCCGGCACAGCAGCATGGCATGTCACCGCCGATGTCGCAATGGCGTTCGAGCAGTACCGCATCGTGACGGGCGATGAATCACTCGAAGAGGAATGCGGCTTAATGGTTTTGGTGGAGACCGCGCGGTTGTGGCTGTCGCTGGGGCACCACGACCGTCACGGGGTATGGCACCTGGACGGGGTCACCGGACCTGACGAATACACCGCGGTGTGCCGCGACAACGTGTTCACCAATCTCATGGCGGCACACAATCTTCGCACCGCCGCCGAGGCGTGTACACGTCATCAGGAAGCTTCGCGTCAAATGGGTGTCACGACCGAGGAGATGGCCGCGTGGCGCGACGCCGCCGAGGCGGTCCGCATCCCCTACGACGACGAGCTCGGTGTGCACGAGCAGTGTGAGGGCTTCACGACCTTCGCGGAATGGGACTTCAAAGACAACACGACCTACCCGCTACTGATGAACGAGCCTTACGTGCGGCTGTATCCGGCCCAGGTGGTCAAGCAGGCCGACCTGGTGCTTGCGATGCAGTGGCACAGTCGCGAATTCACGCCCGAGCAGAAGGCCCGCAACGTCGACTACTACGAGCGGCGCACGGTGCGCGACTCGTCGCTGTCGGCGTGCACGCAGGCAGTAATGTGCGCGGAGGTCGGCCATCTGGAGCTGGCGCACGACTATTTGTATGAGGCCGCGATGATCGACCTGCGCGACCTGCACTCGAACACGCGCGACGGCCTGCACATGGCGTCACTGGCCGGCGCGTGGACGGCGCTAGTCGCCGGATTCGGCGGTCTGCGCGACGACGACGGCGTGCTCACGCTGAACCCGCACCTTCCGGAGAACATCTCATGTCTGCGGTTCCGGTTGCGCTGGAAGGGTTTTCGCGTCACCGTGCACGCCACCCGCGATGAGGTCACCTACACGCTGCGCGACGGGCCGCACGGCGAGCTGACGATTCGCCACGCAGGCGAGGATCTCGAGCTGTCCACCGAGTCGCCGACGACCGTCGGCGTCGAGAAGCGCAAGCCGCTGTTGCCCGCACCGCCGCAGCCACCGGGCCGCGAACCCGGCCGGCTGCGGAATTAGCCCGCCGAGCTGACCGGCTCGCTCGGTTCGAGCGGCAGCCGCCGTAGCGCGCCCGGCGCGTCGGCCGGAACCGCGGGATACTTCGGCGGAATCGGATCCAGACGCCGGTAGGGCTCCCCCTGCTTGGGCCGCAGGTCATTTTCGCCCTTGTTGGGCCACAGCGACGCCGAGCGCTCGGCCTGGGCCGTGATCGAAAGTGACGGATTCACACCGAGATTCGCCGATACCGACGCCCCGTCGACCACTAACAGCGTCGGATAGTTGAACACCCGCTGGTACGGATCGATGACGCCGGTTTCCGGGCTGTCGCTGATCGCCGCGCCGCCGAGGTAGTGCGCGGTCAACGGGATGTTGAAGAGCTCGCCCCAGGTTCCACCCGCGACGCCGCCGATTTTGGCCGCGACTCGACGGGTGACGTCGTTGCCGACCGGAATCCAGGTGGGGTTCGGTTCGCCGTGTCCCTGCCTGCTGGTCACCCGCCGGATTCCCAGCTTGGTCCGTTTGGTGTAGGTCGTGATCGAGTTGTCCAGGTGCTGCATCACCAGCATGATCATCGTGCGCTCGCTCCAGTGGTGGACGACCAGCAGCCGCAGCGTGGCGACCGGGTGCTTGAGGAACTGCACGAAAAACTGAACCCAGCGCGGCACATTCGTGCCCTGCGGCCCTGACCCATCGGTCATCAGCGTCTGCAGCATTCCCATCGCATTGGAGCCCTTGCCGTAACGAACCGGCTCGATGTGAGTGTCCGGAGTCGGATGGATCGACGAGGTGATCGCGACGCCGTGCGTGAGGTCCAGGTCGTCGCCGACCTTGAACCGTGCCGCCCCGACGATCGACTCGGAGTTCGTCCGGGTGAGTTCGCCGAGTTTGCCCGACAGTTCGGGCAGCTTGCCTTTGTCGCGCATCTTGAACAACAGCTTCTGCGTGTTGTACGTGCCGGCGGCGAGCGCGAGATGCGTTGCGGTGAACGACTTCTTGCGTTTGCGCAGCCAGCGTCCGGTGACGACGGTGTCGACGCGCCAGGTGCCGTCGGCTTGCTGTTCGAAGCCGGTCACCGTACGCATCGGAAGCACTTCTGCCCCAGCCTTTTCCGCGAGGCCGAGGTAGTTCTTGACGAGCGTGTTCTTCGCGCCGTAGCGGCAACCCGTCATGCACGAACCGCACTCGATGCAGCCGGTGCGGTCGGGGCCCGCGCCGCCGAAATACGGATCGGCCACCGTCTTGCCAGGCGTCTTCTGGCCGTCGGGCCCGAAGAACACCCCGACAGGCGTCGGCACGAAGGTGTCACCAACACCGATCTCGTCGGCAACCTCTTTGACCACACGGTCGGCGTCGGTGAACGTCGGGTTCATGACAACGCCGAGCATCCGCTGCGCCTGCTCGTAGTGCGGGATCAGTTCCGCACGCCAGTCGGTGATGTGCGACCACTGCCTGTCGGCGAAGAACGGCTCCGGGGGCACGTAAAGCGTGTTGGCGTAATTCAGCGAGCCGCCGCCGACGCCCGCGCCGCCGAGGATCATCACGTTGCGCAACAGGTGGATTCGCTGAATGCCGTAGCATCCGAGCTTCGGCGCCCACAGGAACTTGCGTAGGTTCCAGGACGTCTTGGCGAACTCATGGTCGGCAAACCGGCGGCCGGCTTCCAGCACGCCGACGCGGTAACCCTTCTCGGTCAGTCGAAGTGCGGTGACGCTGCCCCCGAAACCCGAACCGACAATCAGAACGTCGTAGTCAGCCTTCATCCAGCAAGTATTGCCCCACCGCCGGGTAACTCTCCAGGGGGACCCCGTGCTTTGGGCTTTAAGCCAGGCTGATCACCGACACCGCGTTGTCGATTTCTGTGTGACGTAGAGATGGGTGCCGTCGGTCGACGACCCAGCGGGAGTTTGCCCGTTAGGGCTGGTGATGATGTTTGCCGTTGCCGAAGGAACCGACGTGGTTGTGGTTGCCGGGCCCGGCAGTCGCAGTGCTGTGGTTGCCGACGACGCGGGCGCTGTTATTGTCACCTTTCGCCGCGGTCGCGGTGCTGTGATTGCCGGCGACCGACGCGGTGTTGTCGTTGCCGCCGTCCCCTGCACTCGCCTGACTGTGGTCGCCTACCACGCGGGCGCTGTTGTCGTTGCCAATACCCGCAAACGCCTGGCTGCTGTTACCAAGCACGCTCGACCTGTTGTTGTTGCCGTTCAGTGCGATCGCGCTGCTGTGGTTGCCGACCACAGTCGCCCTGTTGTTGTTGCCTTGCCTTCTGCCCTCTTTACTGTTGCCTTGGCCTGCTTCTGCAAAGCTGTTGTTGCCGACCACGCTGGCCCTGTTGTTGTCGCCGAACGACGCGTTTGCCTCGCTGTGGCTGCCGACCACCGTCGCCGTGTTGTTGTCGCCGTGGGTTGCTTCCGCGTTGGCGGCGTTACCGATCGCGGAGGCGGTGTTGTTGTCGCCGTCGATTGCACTTGCGAACGCGGCGTTACCGATCGCCAAGGCTGTGTTGTTGTCGCCGCCGATTGCTGTCGCGAACGCAGCATTACCGATCGCCAAGGCGTGATCATCGGTGCCGTCGGCGGTCGCGGTAGCGCCCCGGCCCAACGCGAAGGCCCAGGAGCCCGGGCCGGTGGCCGAGCAGCCCGAACCGATGGTCAGACCCCCAATTGCCGCGCACGTCGCGTTGGCCACCGCGGGCGAGTTCAGTGATCCCACCGCGAGCACGCTTGCGAGCGCGCCTATCATGGGCCGGCCCGCGAGGCGGCAGGCCGAGCTGCTCACAGCCTTGGCCTCGACCCGGTTGGTGGCGCGGTGCTTACCAATCATTACCGTCCCCTTCTCGTCGGTACACTTTCGGCGCGCAGTCGCGGCCCGCTCTCGCGCGCCGGCCACGGATTTAGGCCAGGCTGATCACCGACACCGTGTTGTCGTTTTCGTTTGTCACGTAGAGATGGGTGCCGTCGGGGCTAACCGCGAGCCCATCCGGATCATTGCCGACGGGGATGGTCGCGGTGACGGTGTTGGTGGCGGTGTCGATCACCGCAACCGTGTCGCCATCGCGGGTGGCGATATAGGCGTGGGTGCCGTCGGGGCTGAACGCCACCCCGGACGTGTTAAAGGCGACCGGAATGGTAGCGGTGACGGTGTTGGTGGCGGTGTCGATCACCGACACCGGGTTGCCGCCGAGGTTGGTGACGTAAACGAGGGTGCCGTCGGGGCTGACCGCCACCCCGTCCGGGTCGGTGCCGACGGGGATGGTGGCGGTGACGGTGTTGGTGGCGGTGTTGACCACCGATACCGTGTTGCCATGGAAGTTGGCGACGTAGGCCAGGGCGCCGTTGGGGCTGACCGCCACCGCGTCCGGGTTGGTGCCGACCGGGATGGTGGCGATGACGGTGTTGCTGGCGGTATTGACCACCGACACCGAGTTGCCCAGGCTGTTGGTGGCATATAGGTGGGTCCCGTCGGGGCTGACCGCCACGGCGCCCGGGCCGCTGCCGACCGGGATGGTGGCGGTGACGGTGTTGGTGGCGGTGTTGATCACCGACACCGTGTCGCCGCCGAGGTTGGTGACGTAAACGAGGGCGCCGTTGGGGCGGACCGCAACTCCGCCCGGCCCGCTGCCGACCGGGATTGTGGCGGTGACCGTGTTGGTGGCGGTATTGACCACCGACACCGAGTTGCCCGCGAGGTTGGTGACGTAGACGTGGGTGCCGTTGGGGCTGACCGCCACCCCGACCGGTTGGTCGCCGACCGCGATGGTGGCGGTGACCTGCGGGGGGCTTACTGGCACAGTGACGGTGACCGAGTTGGTCGACAGGCCGTCGTGCACGGTGGCGGTGAAAGCGTCGGTGGCGTTGACGCCGGCGTCTTGGCGTTGGGCGGACGTGGGCGTGTAGGAGTAGCTGCCATCGGCGAAGACAGTCACCGTACCGCCGCCGCTGCTGGTGGCCGGGGCGGTGAAGGTCAGATCACCGCTGGGATCGGTCGCAAAGCCCAACGACCCAGTGACCGTACCGGTTTCGGGATCGGCGGCGCTCACCGTCGGGGTGCCCGCTGGCGGCGCCGGATCGAAACTTTTCTCCAGCCCGCTGGCCAACGCGAAGAACAACAACTGCACCGGATTGCCCGGACTCGGCATCGGGTCGGCTGGATTCATGCCCCCGACCGCCAGCAACACGTTGGCCAGGAAGTTCGCCACGCCTTCAAACGGCGACACCGACACCGGATCCGCCGACGGGTCGCTCGGCGCCGGGACTACGGCGGGGATGACCGCCGGTGTGATCGCAGCGGTGATCGACGGCTTCGGCAGCGACGGCGTCGTGAGGGTGGCGGCGGTGAGCGTGCCGGTGTGAGGCGTTGTGGGTGCCAGGCTCGATGCTGGCCGAGCGGGCGCCGAGGTCGTCGCCGCCAGGCCGGCAAAAGTCGCGAGACCGGGCAAGGCGGTGGTGGTGGTTGGGTGCTTCAGCGTGGTGACGTCGATGCTGGGCGGCGGCGTAAGTGGCGGTGTAATTGTGGTGGCCGCCGTCGCACTGGACGTCGATGCCGTCGGTCCGGTGGAAGTTGCTAGTCCGGTCCCCGTTGTCAATGGGAACGCGGGACCGGTTGCGACGATGTGCTTGAGGGCGGTGTCGTCGGTGCTGGCCGGAGTCGTACCGGATGTCGCGTCTGCCGGCAGGCTCGTGGACACGGATGTGGTGCTGAAACTTGTTGTGGCGCTGGAAGAACTGATGCTGGTCGTAGCGTTTGAACTCGTGGTTGCAGTGGTGCCCGCCTTTGAGCCGGTGGCGCTGTTGTCGGTAGACGTTGTCGTACCGCCGCCCTGTGGGGTGTCGGCGTAGGCCAGGCCTGTGCCGCTGGCCAGCGCCGCACCGAGACCAACCGTGACCGCGCCCGCGCCCAGCCATGTCGACGTCTCGAGGTGGCGCTGACGTGGCCGCCGGTGTCGGGCGTTCGTGCGCCTGGCGGTCGCCTTGGCCCGGTTCGTGGTCCGATGCTTTCCGGCCATCGCCCTCGCCTCTCGTCGTCGAGTAGCGGGCTGCCGAGGCAATTTCTAAGCCGAATCTGGACCGGTGTGCGTTTTGCTGGTGCCGCAGCAGTCGCCCGTGCACGCTCAGTTCGTAGTGTGGGCGGGCGACTCACCGCGGCGCATGGGCAAATTTGCCTATTTTGGCGGTAGCCGACGTTACGGCCCGCACCCGAACTAAGGGACTAGTTGGGGCGGTGGGCGATTCGCGTTGTAGACGGCGGCTGCTTGGGTGCGGTTGTGAACGCCGAGTTTGGTCAGAATGGCTTCCACATGATGCGCGACCGTTCTCGGGCTGATGCAGAGTTTGCTGGCAATGTCGGTGTCGCTGTAGCCGGCGACGATTAGCTCAAGCACGTCGCGTTGGCGGCGGGTCAGCCCATGCGGGTCGGCGAGGGTATCGGCGCGCCGACCACTGGGGGTGCGTCCACGCAACTGAGCCAACCTTTGTTGAGCGCGGCGGGCCGCGGCGCGGGCGCCAAGCCCGCGGAAAGTAGCGAGTGCAGCTTGCACGGCATCGATGTCGCCGTCGAGTTGGGCCACCGCGGCGTCATAGGGGCAGCCCAGTCGCGTCCACTCGGCCGCGGCGGCCTGCCAATCACCACTGACTTCAAACCGAAACGGTGTGACGGTGTCGACCACTGCAGCCGTGTCCAGCGCGCAGCCGGCCAGGCGTGCCCAGCGCCGCAGATCGCCCACCACCCACGGATCAGCGATGACACCGGCGGCGCAGGCCAGCCCGTTGTGCGCCTCAGCGCGCGCAGTGTCGTCGTCGCCGGCCAGCCAGGCCGACTCGGCGCGCGCGGCCCACACTGCCCCCAGACGGAACACGTCACCGGGTTCGGCGCAGCCGAGGGCTTCATCGAGCAGGGGCCTGACGGATCGCTGCCCTCGGCGGGCCGAAATGAGCGCCGCAGTGATCAGCGGCAGAATCCGATGCACTGAGATAAGCCCGGGCCGGGTCAGCACATCCTCGGCAAGCGCCGCAGCGCAGCCCCAATCACCGCGGTGGAGCTGCACAAGCCCGTCCGCGGCGATGGCGAGTAGCTGGAACATGCCCAAGTCGTGATCGGCGCAGAACGTGGTGGTTTCGGCGATGTAGCGCTGGGCACGATCCAGATGGTGATGCAATGCCGCGAAAACGCACAGCGATGACCCGATCATCCCGGCGTGTTCGGCAAGCTCAGGTCTTGCCATCGCGTCGCGCCACGCCGCTTCGAAGTCGTCCCACCCCGTGTCGCTTCGCAACACGGTGCCCAGTGCGGCAGACCCGCGGGCCCGAATCACGACAGCTGGTTCGCCCAACTCGTTGCCGAGCGTTATGGCTCGGATCGCATAGCTTGCGCACGTCGGGTCATAGGTATGGGCTGCCAACAGGGCCGAATTGACCAGCGCCCAAGCTAATTCACGTGAGCGGCCAAGCCCTTCAAGCAGCCGCAACGACGTCCGCGCAGCCGCGATCGCCTCGGTCACCTGTCCCAGCGGCCACAACACCAACGACAGCCAGCGTAGGTCGTCTGCCTCTTGGAGCCGATCGCCCATCCCGTGACGAAGCGCGATTGCCTCTCGCCACGACGCTGCCGCCGCGTCGGCGAACCCGCTCAGGTAGCTAGCAAATGCGTGGCGCTCCAGCCACATAGCCTTCTGCGCGCTCGTGCCCGTGTGGGCGTGCCGCAGCACCAATGCGTACAAGTGGGCGGCCTCGCGGTTGGCGCCCAACGCGGCGGCCCGCTCCGCGCCGGCAACCCCGTAATGCACGGTGGCCTCATCATCGCCGGCTTGGTCGGCATGAAAAGCCAACGCCCCCAACGTCTCCGAGCGAATCGGTAGCTCGGCGAGAACAGCAAGCGCACGGGCATGCAACAGTCGCCGCTGATGGTCAGGGATTTGGTCCACCACCGCGCGGCGGGCCAGCTCATGGCGAAACCCGACGGCTGCGCCGTCGGTGACAAGGACGCCCGCGGTCAAGCATTCGTCGAGCGCCGCACCCGGGCACACCGCGGTGACCAGGCCAGGATCGCTCCAAGGCCCGCAGACGGCGACAGCGTATGCGGCGTTGCGAGCCGTCGTCGACAACCTCGCCAGCCGTCCCCAAACGACCTCGGACACACTGCGCGGCAACGCATCTGCGCGCAAGCCCTCGCGACCTACTGCCAAGATTTCGGTGACGAAGAACGCATTCCCGCCGGTGCG
>Ga0070741_10020283_pt1 | contig 10493 bp, 10 predicted proteins | sample Coa_R1_4_FD_66440 | JGI IMG/M metagenome (GOLD analysis project Ga0070741, IMG submission 66440) | Surface soil microbial communities from Centralia Pennsylvania, which are recovering from an underground coalmine fire - Coalmine... | ecosystem: Environmental > Terrestrial > Soil > Unclassified ... | reverse complement strand
AGCCCGACAGCGCGCGCGGCACCTCCTCGTCGGTGGCCCGCTGCGTCGCCCGCGCCGCGTCCAGCCGCGGGTTGAACTGGTACGCCGCCGACAAAGCCTCGTGCAGCGTCTCCGCGCCGGCACTTGCGCTGACCGCGACGATCGAGACAGAGACCAAGAGCGCGGCGCGCCACGCGACCGCGAAGGGGAAACGGACCCGCCGATCCGGCCTCGCCTCCACCTGTGCCCCCTCTACTGCTTCCGAAGACGATCGGACGCACCGCAACAGGTACAAGCTCGCCCGCGCTTCCGCGCGTGGGCGGGACTCACATGGCCGTGAATCGATATGTCACCCATGATGCAAGTGGTCAAGCACAGGTGAGGGTCGTGTACACACCTCCCGCCACGCACCGACTGAATGCTGGCATTCGCGCCACGCCGGCCCCCTCCGGCGCAGCGGCCGTCACGCCGGCGCCGCCGACGGGAGCGGGCTCTCGGTCTGCGCCCTCCCCTCGTTGAGGACCATGAGCAGCGGCGTCAGTCCTTCGGTGTCGACCAGGCGGAAGATCTCGATGTCGTTACGCGCACGCTCGCTCCAGCCGGCGATCTCGAGGGCGCGCTCCGCCTTCGAGAACAGGCCGTGATTGCGGATGGGCCTGTCGTTGTGCTGACGGGCGGCCTTTGCCGGGTCGAGACCCTTTTCCTCGAACCACTTCTTGCGGATCTCGGTGAGGTCGGTGTTGCTGGCGAGAGCCTCCTCCTTGCGCAGCTGCCTGAGCTCCTTGGGCTTGGGCCACCGAACCAACTCCAGGTCGCTCAACACGCCGGCCAGCTGGTTCATCGCCAGCGCCCTGGCGGACTCTTCCTTGTTCGCGGAGTCGCAGCTGTAGAGATTCGGAATGACGAGATAGGAGACCCTGTTGTGGTGGATGAAATGCCGGTGCACCCATTCGTGGTCGACGCCGGCGCGGGCGATGGCGGTGTCGATGGCACCCCTGATCTGCCGCCCCAGCGCGCCGGAGGGACGCAGCGACGGGGGCTCGCGCGGCGGGTTGAGGATGGCGAGCGCGAGCAGCCCCATGTCGATGCCGATGGTGGCGAGCAGGGCGATCAGGTCCCGGCCGGTGATGGGCTCGCCGCCGTCAGTACGGCCCACGGTCGCGGTCTTGCCGCCGGAGAAGACGTAGGTCGCAAGCCCCGACGCGTAGGCGCCGATGTTCCGCCACAGGTTCTTGACGGCATTGGCGACGCCGGCCGGTCCCTCGTTGAAGACGGCCTCGCGCAGCTTCAGCTCCGCCGGCTGCTCGGCCTGCGCGGCGGCCTGGCGCAGGCGCTCAGCCAGCGTCGGATCATAGCAGGAGAAGCCCGCCGCACCCGGCGCGATGGCGACGGCGCTGGCGAGCGAGCGCATCTCCGCGGCCGTCGAGCGCCCGAGCTGGTTGCTGCGTGCGGCGATGTTGCGCGCGCGGCCGCGGATCTCGGAGGCCTTCGCCTCAAAGGCGCGCTGGCGCTCCTCGACGGTGCTGCCAGAAAGCCCCGCCGCGCTCTGCTTGAGCTGCTCCACGTCGGCTTGCAAAGGCTCGAGCCAGGAGCGCAGCATGCCCTCGCGCAGGGTGGCGACGGAATCGCGCACGCCGCGGCGCGCATTGTAGAGCGGGCCGCGCCCGGCGCCCGACGGCGTGCCGCAGGTGCCGCCGCTCGCCTCCTCGCGCGCCATCTGGCTGTCCGACCAGCTCACCACGCTGTCGAGCTGGCCGCGCACCGCATCGAGCCGGGCCGCCACCACCGCGCTCGCGTCGCGCGCATCCTCCTGCAGGCCGGCAAGGCCGGTGCGCGTGGCCTCCTCGCCCGATATCAGGCTCCACCAGAAGCCATAGCCGAAGCCGATCGACCAGATGGCGAGGAAGACGTAGAGGGGGAACGTGACAAGCCGCTCGCGGAACCGGCGCTTGGCACCGAACGTCTCGCGCAGCATGAGCCACATGAGGAAGGTCAGCGCCACCACGACGGCGATCACCAGCACGTCGTTGGACACCGACATGCCGCCGGGGAGCAGCTGTCCCTGGCTCGTGGGCGTGGCGGTGACGCCGATGATGAAGTCGCGCATGCCGTGCCAGGTCGCGAAGCCGGCAATGATGAGCAGCATGAACGAGGCAATGCCGATCAGGGTATTGCGCCCGAGGATGTAGTCGATGACCTTGCCTACGCGGCCAGACGATGCCGGCTCCGCCATGCCCCGTTCCCCCGATCGCTCGGCCTGTGCAGCGGCACGGCCTGATATCCCCTCGTTCCGCGCCGTCCTCTCGCCCCGCACGAGCGACCGGCGCCGAGGCTACATGTAGCGCAGGAGGCGGTCACAGCGATATGTTGTAGTTGCCGCCAGGAGCCCGTGCGGCCGAGGGGAGCGGTCGCCAGCGTTCAGAACTGCATCCGGCGCAGCTTCTCGAACTGCGCCTTGGCATTCTGCTCGTCGCCGGCCGCGCAAGCATCGTAGGCACGCAGCGCCAGGCGGCTGGCGTTCGCGAGCTGGTCGCCCGATATCCGGGTCAGCGTCTGGCGGTCGAACCGCTGCCAGTAGTCCTTGTAGAGCCCGCCGCAATCCATCGTGGTATGCGGAGTGGGGGCGGGCGCCCCTACGTGCAGATAGGTGAACCAGGCGATCGCCAGGGCAAGGCAGGCGGCGAGCGCGCCGCCCGCTCCGACCTTCGACATGCGCCAGCGCCGGGAGCGAGGCCGCAATGGTATGATCTCCGCGGAGTGGCCGGCGCCGCCCCGCTGCGCTGCAATCCGTTCGAGGATCCGGCCATAGAGGTGACCCGGCGGCTCGACGCCCGGCTCCCGCTCGCTCAGCGGGCCGAGCCGGCGCTCCCAGGCCTCAATAGCCCGGTCGAGCGACGCGTCGGCCATGCGGCGCACCTCGACCTCGGCGCGCTCAACCGCGTCCAGCGAGCCCAGCACATACTCGGCCGCCAACGCGTCGATGTCGTCTTCCTCGGTCATCGACCAAGACATTCCTTGAGCTGCGCCAGGCTGCGGCGCAGCCACGTCTTCACCGTTGCGACCGGCCGGCCAAGGCGGTCGGAGAGCTCCTTGCGGCTCATACCTTCGTGGTAGGCGAGCAACAGCAGCTCCTTCCGGTCCGCCTCCAGACGATCGATGCACGCGTAGAGCCGCCGCAGCTCCTCGCTGCGCTCCTGCTCGGCCGCGGGATCGTCGCCGCTGGGCAGCTGCAGGATCTCCGGGAAATCGTCCAGCGAGCCCGCAGTCTTGCGCCTGACCTCGTCCAAGGCCAGGTTGCGGGCGATCGCAGCCATCCAGGTAATCGGCGAGCCGCTCGCGGGATCGAAGTCTCTGGCCCGCTGCCACACGCGCAGATAGACCTCCTGTAATACCTCGTCGGCCAAGTCACGACGCTTCAAGATACGGGTAACGATGCCATAAAGTTTCAGTGAAGTGGCCTTGTAGACCAGCTCGAATGCCGCCTTGTCGCCGAGGGCCGTGCGCTCGAGCGCCCCAACCAGCTCCTGTCGGGATAAGGGCATGCTGTGGTTCTCGCGCCGTACAGGGCTTTGAGGCGGTGCATGCTCGGCCAAGGGCCTAAACTTTAGCCTGTCGGACAGATTTCGGGGCAGGTCAAGCGGTGCGTTCTCCCGGGGATGCCGTTTTGCAACGGTCGAGTTGCAGAGCATCCCGAGGGCGCCCCGCGCTATGCCGCAGCGCCGCATTGGCGCAGCCGGGCGATCTCCTCGGCCTCGAAGCCGGCTTCGCCCAGAATCTCGTCCGTGTGCTGGCCGAGCGCGGGCGCTTTCCCGGCAGGCTGAGGCGCCACACCGCCGAGCCGGAACGGGGCCGCAAGCGTGCGCGGCATCTCTGGATCGGCACTCTCCACCACCGCACCGGCCGCAACTGCCTGCTCGTCGCCGGGGATGTCCTCGATGCGGTTGATAAGGCTGAACGTAAGGTTGTTCTCCTTGAGCCTCCTGGCCCACCGGCTCGCCTCGTCGCCGGCAAACGCGGCGTCGAGGATGGCGGTCAGGGCTGCGGCGTTGGCGCGGCGCGAAGGGGTGCTGGAAAAGCGCACGTCCTGCTCGAGCTCCGGCCGCTCGATCACCCGGCACAGCCGCGGCCACATCGCCTCCTCCATCGGAAAGCTCAGCAGCAGCCAGCGCTCGTCCCGCGTGCGGTAGAGGTTGGCTAGCGCGCTGCGCGGGCGGTCGCGCGGCGGCCGCAGCGGCAGGAAGGCACCCAGCAGCGCGGCTTGCACATAGACCCCGTTCGACCACAGGCCGTTGGCCAGGAGCGAGGTGGAGACGGAGGTGACCTTGCCCGTGCGCTCGCGCTGGTAGAGCGCCGTCATGATGCCCGCGACGAGCGCCATTGCGGTGGCCCGGTCGCCCTGCGCGGGCAGCGAGAAGTGCGGGGGCTGGCCATCGTAGCGCAGCTGGTCGACGAGACCTGAGCGCGCGAAGTAGGCGGTGGAGTCGAAACCCGGCTGGTCGAAGTCGGGACCGCTCTCGCCGTAGCCCGTCAGCGACGCATAGATGAGGCGGGGGTTGAGCGCCTCCACATCCTCGCGCCTGAGCTTCAGGCGCTCTCGCACGGGCGGCGGGAAGTTGGTAATCAGCACGTCCGCCTGCCGGATCAGCCGGTCGAGAGCGCCGCGCCCATCGGGGTGCTTGAGGTCGAGCGCGATGGAGCGCTTGTTGCGCGCGTCCATGAGCCAGGGATAGTTGACCTTGCTCTTGGGATAGGACGCGACGGACACCATGGCGCGATTGGGGTCCCCCTCGCCGGGCTGCTCGACCTTGACGACATCGGCGCCGTAATCGCCGAGCACGACCGCTGCGGCCGGGCCGGCGATGTACGTCGAGATGTCGAGCACCCGGATGCCCGCCAGCGGCAGCGGCTCGCTCATGCTGTCCTCCTTCCCGTCAGGCGGCCAGTCTGCCCCGAGATGGCTGCCGGCCGCCAGCCGGCGCAAGCTTGGCGGTGGCCTCCGCGCGCATCCAGGCGGATCTCGGGTCGAAATTCCCGGGGCGCTGCGCTCCCCTGTCGGGATCGGCTATGCTCGTACGTCCTTGGGGGGCGCGCACAAAGGACGATCGCCATGCTCTACGCCATGCTCTGCTACCATTCCGAAGACATCGTCTGCTCCTGGACGAAGGAGGAGGACGATGCGGTGCTGGCCCGGCTGGGCGTGGTGCAGGAGAAGTTGGCCAAGGCGGGCAAGCTCGGGCCCGTCGTTCGCCTGATGCCCACGACCGCCGCTACCACCCTGCGCAAGGACGGCGAGCCGCCGCTCGTGATCGACGGGCCGTTCGCCGAGACCAAGGAGCAGCTGCTGGGCTTCTACCTCGTCGAGTGCGCCACGCTCGAGGAGGCGCTCGACATTGCCAAGGAGCTCGGCCGCGCCAACCCCGGGGGCGCCTACGAGATCCGGCCCGTCTCGCTGTACAACCCGGGGAAAGCCGCCCCGTGAGCGAGCTGGCCTCCATCGATGCGACCCTTACCGCCGCGCGCCCGCGGGCCGTGGCCGCATTGCTGCGCTACTTCCGCGACCTCGACACGGCCGAGGAGGCGGTGCAGGAGGCGAGCCTGAAGGCCTTGAAGACCTGGCCGCAAAAGGGCCCGCCGCGCGATCCGGCGGCATGGCTGATCTTCGTCGGCAAGAACGTGGCCATCGACGCGGCGCGGCGGCAAAAGAAGCAACAGCCGCTGCCGGACGAGGAAGCCCTGTCCGATCTCGGCGACGCCGAGGGCGCCCTTGCCGAGCGCATCGACGACGGCCACTACCGCGACGACATCCTGCGGCTGCTCTTCATCTGCTGCCCGCCCGACCTGCCGGCGACGCAGCAGATCGCGCTGGCGCTGCGCATCGTCTGCGGGCTCAGCGTCAAGGAGATCGCCCGCGCCTTCCTGGCGAGCGAGGCCGCCATGGAGCAGCGCATCACGCGCGCGAAGCGGCGCATCGCGCAGGCCAATGTCCCCTTCGAGGCGCCGGGCGCGCCCGAGCGGGCCCAGCGGCTCGCCGCCGTCGCCGCCATGATCTACCTCATCTTCAACGAGGGTTACGCTGCAAGCGGCGGCGAGGCCCACGTGCGCGCGCCCCTGTGCGAGGAGGCGATCCGGCTGGCGCGGCTGCTGCTGCGGCTCTTCCCGGCCGAGCCCGAGATCATGGCATTGACGGCGCTGCTCCTGCTGCAGCACGCGCGCACGCCTGCGAGGCTCGATGCCGACGGTGAGATCGTGCTGCTCGAGGAGCAGGACCGCAGGCTGTGGAACGCCGGCATGATCGCGGAGGGCCTCGCGCTCGTCGACAAGGCCATGCGCCACCGGCGTCCCGGGCCCTACCAGGTGCAGGCGGCGATCGCCGCCCTGCATGCGCGGGCGCGACGACCGCAGGACACCGACTGGTCAGGCATCGAGGGGCTCTATGCCATGCTGGAGCGGATGCAGCCCTCGCCGGTGATCACCCTCAACCGGGCGGTTGCCGTCTCCAAGGTGAAGGGACCTGAATCCGCGCTTGCCATGATCGAGCCCCTGGCCCGGCAGCTCTCCGGCTACTTCTACTATTTCGGAGTGAAAGGCGGCCTGCTCATGCAGCTCGGCCGCAACGCGGAGGCGCGCGTCGCCTTCGACCGGGCCATCGCGCTCGCCAACACGGCGGCCGAGGCGGCTCACATCCGCAGGCACCTCGATCGCCTCATTGCCGACAGCGGCGCAGACAATAGTGCAGCAGCCGCCCGCTAGACGGCGACAAAGAAATTGCGTCCCCCCAGTCGGGTGCCCGTCCCGCCGATCGTCCTTGGAGCGACCGGCACTGAGCCAAGCGAGCAGGAGACCCGCAATGCAACTCACCCCCTACCTCTTCTTCAACGGCGACTGCCAGGAGGCCTTCGAGTTCTACGCGCGCGTCCTCGGCGGCAAGATCATCATGAAGCTGACGCACGGGGAGACCCCGGCTGCCGATTCGACGCCGCCCGAGTGGAAGGACAAGATCATCCACGCCAGGTTCCTGCTGGGCAATCAGCTCATCATGGCGTCGGACGCGCCTCCGGGCCACTACAATGAGCCGAAGGGCTACTCCATCAACATCGGCGTCGACACGCCGGCCGAGGCCGAACGGATCTTCCACGCCCTCGCCGAGGGCGGGAAGACGAACATGCCCATCGGCGAGACGTTCTTCGCCGACCGGTTCGGCATGGTGGTCGACCGGTTCGGCATCCCCTGGATGATCTACCACGAGGGCTCCAAGAAGGTCGGCGCGCCCGATCAGCAGGCAGAGGCGAAGCCGGGCGCGAGCAAGGAGTTCGTCATCTTCCGCACGCTCGACGCGCCGCGCGAGGCCGTGTTCAAGGCCTTCACCGACGCTGCACGCATGAAGCAATGGTGGGGGCCGAAGGGCTTCAAGGTCGTCACCAGCAAGATGGACCTGCGCCCCGGCGGCACCTATCACTACTGCCTGCGCGCGCCCGACGGCACGGACATGTGGGGCAAGTTCGTCTACCGCGAGATCGTGGCGCCGGAGCGGGTCGTCCTCGTCAGCTCCTTCTCGGATCCCCAGGGCGGCGTCACCCGCCACCCGATGGCTCCGAGCTGGCCGCGGGAGATGCTGTCCACCTTCCTGTTCGAGGAGAAGGGCGGGCGCACGACCTTCACCGTCCGGTGGGCGCCGCTCGATCCCGATCCCACCGAGCTCGCGACGTTCGAGGCCGGCCGCGACAGCATGAAGCAAGGCTGGACCGGGACCCTGGACCAGCTCCAGGCCTATCTGGCGAAGCGCTGAGCGCCGCGCCGCCGGCCAGGCGACCGCGGTTTCGCAAGGGAGATCATCATGCTCAGGGCATTGACCATCATCGTCGTGTTCGTCGTCGCCCTCGGCGCCGGGCTTTTCGCCTTCGCGGCCACCCGGCCCGACGACTTCCTCATCCAACGCTCGGCCGCCATCAAGGCGCCGCCGGAGAAGATCTTCGCCATCATCAACGACTTCAGCAACTGGCCGTCGTGGTCGCCCTGGCAGCACCTCGACCCGGCCATGAAGGTGACCAACAGCGGACCCGCGAGCGGCAAGGGCGCCGTGTCCCAGTGGGACGGCAACAGCAAGGTCGGCGCCGGCCGCACCGAGATCACGCTGTCCGATCCGCCATCCAGAATCACGATGGCGCTCGACATGAGCCGGCCGTTCGAGGCGCACAACATCGTCGAGTACGCGCTTCAGTCCAAAGGCGATACTACCACCGTCACCTGGACCATGCGCGGCGCGCGCCCGCTGCTGGCCAAGGCCGTGGGCCTCTTCATCGATTGCGACGCGATGGTGGGGAAGGATTTCGAGGCTGGGCTCGCCAACCTCAAGGCTCTGGCCGAGAAGTGAGACGGCCGTGGCCAAGGTCTTCTTCACGGAGAACATCCAGCGCCACGTCGCCTGCCCCGAGACGGAGGCGGCGGGGCGCACGGTGCGCGAGGTGCTGGAGGGCGCGTTCGCCGCCAATCCGCAGGCGCGCGGCTATGTCCTCGACGACCAGGCCGCGCTGCGCAGGCACATGACCATCTTCATCGACGGCCGCACCATCCGCGACCGCGCCGGACTGTCCGACGCGGTCAATGAAACCAGCAGCATCTACGTCTTCCAGGCCCTGTCAGGAGGCTGAGCCGATATGAGCGACACCCTGCACGTTGCAACCCGCAAAGGTCTCTTCACTGTTCAACGCAAGCGCGAGGGCTGGAACATCGCCAAGGTCGATTTCCTGGGCGACAACGTCACCCTCACGCTCACCGACCGCCGCGACGGGCGCCACTATGCTGCCCTCGACCACGGCCATTTCGGCGTCAAGGTCCATCGCTCCACCGCCACCGGATGGGAGGAGATCGCAGCCCCCGCCTATCCCCCCAAGCCCGAGGGCCTGGAGGAGAACGACATGTGGGGCCGTCCGCTCAACTGGAGCACGGCGCGCATCTGGGCGCTGGCAGCAGGCGGCGCCGGCGAGCCGGGCGTTCTGTGGTGCGGCACGCTGCCGGGCGGCCTCTTTCGCTCGACGGATCACGGGGCGAGCTGGGAGATGGTGCGCTCGCTGTGGGACCATCCCAAGCGCAAGCAGTGGATGGGCGGCGGCGCCGACTTGCCCGGCATCCATTCCATCTGCGTCGACCCGCGCAATGCGCGCACCGTGGCGATCGCGGTGTCGACGGGCGGCATCTGGCACACCGAGGATGCCGGCGCCAGCTGGACACAGCGCGGGGAGGGCATGCGCGCCGAGCACGTGCCGCCGGAGCTGACCCATGACCCGATCGCCCAGGACGTGCATTGCCTCGCGCAGTGCCCGGCGGCCCCGGAGCGCATGTGGGTCCAGCACCACAACGGCGTGTTCGTCTCCTCCGACGCCGGCCGCACGTTCAGGGAGATCACCGACGTTCCGCCCTCGGTATTCGGCTTTCCCGTGGTAGTGCATCCGCGCGATCCCGACACGGCGTGGTTCGTCCCCGAGATCAAGGACGAGAAGCGCATCCCGTGCGAGGGCAAGCTGGTGGTGACGCGCACGCGGGACGGCGGCAAGAGCTTCGAGGTGTCGCGCAAGGGTCTGCCGCAGTCGCACGCCTACGACGTCGTCTACCGCCATGCGCTGACCATCGACGACAGCGGCGACCGCCTCGCCTTCGGCTCCACCACCGGCGGCGTGTGGGTGAGCGAAGACCAGGGTGACAGCTGGGCCTGCGTCACGCACACCCTGCCGCCCGTCTACTCCGTGCGCTTCGCCTGACGGCGTGTGCTTCCCCTGCGCGGTTGACGCTTGTGCAAATGACGGCACCCCGGCCGTCATGCCCGCCAAGCGAAGCGCAGAGCGGGCATCCACCCCCAAGCACCACGTGGAGCATTGGGTTGGACACCCGCTGACGCGCTTCGCGCTCGCGGGAATGACACGATTGGCTCTGGCCATATATCGTCAGAGCATTCCCTTGGGGCGAGAGACTGGTGCCCCATATTCCGCGAGAAAATACCGTGCGTCTACATCCTCGCCAGCCGGCGACAGGGCACGCTGTACACCGGTGTCACCTCAAATCTGCCGGACCGCATTCGCAGCCACAAGGAAGGCTCGGTTCCAGGCTTCACACGACGCTACGGCGTTGATCGTCTCGTCTATTACGAATTGCATCCGACCATGTGGCACGCAATCGCACGGGAGAAGCAGATCAAGAAGTGGTATCGGGCCTGGAAGATTTCTCTCATCGAGGCAAGCAACCCGGTGTGGCGCGATCTCTGCAGCGAGGTGCTCGACGGCTTATCGGGACCTTAGACGCCAGCCGACGTGTCCCCGCCCACCCGTCATGCCCGCCAAGCGAAGCGCAGAGCGGGCATCCAGCCCCAAGCACCACGTCGAGCCCCAGGTTGGATTCCCGCTGACGCGCTTCGCGCTCGCGGGAATGACGGTTGTCCGCCGCCCGCGTGCGGCGGGCGTCGGTTAAGGGGAGCGAAGGGAGCGGGGCGTCGAGCCGCCGGACCGTATTTGTAAGGCGCCAGG
>Ga0070741_10020282_pt1 | contig 10495 bp, 13 predicted proteins | sample Coa_R1_4_FD_66440 | JGI IMG/M metagenome (GOLD analysis project Ga0070741, IMG submission 66440) | Surface soil microbial communities from Centralia Pennsylvania, which are recovering from an underground coalmine fire - Coalmine... | ecosystem: Environmental > Terrestrial > Soil > Unclassified ... | reverse complement strand
TGAAAAAGGACAACACCGGCTACGATCTGCGCAATCTCTTCATCGGCGCCGAGGGCACGCTCGGCATCATCACCGCGGCGACCCTAAGACTGTTTCCGAAGCCACGCGCGATCGAGACCGCCTATGTCGGGCTGAAATCGCCGGCCGCGGCCTTGAGGCTGCTGTCGATCTCTCAAGCGGAGGCCGCGGGCACGCTGACGAGCTTCGAGCTGTTGTCCGACGTCGCCGTCGATTTCTCGATCCGCCATGGCATCGACGTGCGCGATCCGCTTCAAAGCAAGCACCGCTGGTACGTGTTGATGGAACTGTCGTCGCCGCGCGATGATGCCCGCGCCACGCTCGAGGCGATTCTCGCGAAAGCGATGGAGGACGGCGTGGTCGACGACGCCGTGATCGCCGCGAATTTGAGCCAGCGCCAGGCGTTCTGGAAATTGCGCGACGAGATGTCGGCGGCGCAGAAGCCGGAGGGCGGCTCGATCAAGCACGACATCTCCGTGCCAGTGGTGGCGGTGCCCGATTTCCTCGCGGAAGCCGATGCCGCCGTGGTGAAACTGATCCCGGGCTCGCGGCCGGTGCCGTTCGGCCACCTCGGCGACGGCAACATTCACTATAATGTCAGCCAGCCGATCGGCGCGGATGCCGCCGATTTCCTCGGGCGCTGGCACGAGGTCAACAAGGTCGTGTTCGACATCGTCCTGAAGATGGGCGGCTCGATCTCGGCCGAGCACGGCATCGGCGTGCTCAAGCGCGATGAACTGCCCGACGTCAAGGACAAGACCGCAATCGAGCTGATGCGCGCCTTCAAGGCGATGCTCGATCCCAACGGCATCATGAATCCGGGCAAGGTGCTGTGAGCAGGCAAATCTCAACGGCGGTCGCTTCGCTGTCGATTTCGCCGATCGAGGACGGCCAGGTCGACGCCGTGGTATCGCTTTGGCAGCGCTGCGGCCTGACGCGGCCGTGGAACGATCCCCGCTCCGACATCGCGCTGGCGCGCCGCGGTCCGAATTCAACAATCCTGGTCGGTCGCGACGGCGGACATGTCGTGGCCACGGCGATGGTCGGCCATGACGGCCATCGCGGCTGGGTCTACTACGTCGCCGCCGATCCCGACCGGCGCAAGCAAGGTCTTGGCCGCGCAATCATGGAGGCGTCCGAGACCTGGCTCCGGCAGGCCGGCGTCGCCAAGCTGCAGTTGCTGGTCCGGCGCGAGAATGCGCAGGCCGGCGCGTTCTACCAGAGCATCGGCTATGACGAGGCACAGGTCGCCGTCTTCGCCAAATGGCTCGACGGCCGCGAGCCGACGCCCTAACTGGAAACGAGCATGACCATCTCCGATCGCATCCGGGTCGAAACCGAGCGCATGCTTTCGGACGGCCATTTCAAGGTGAAAGCCGTCACCTTCGAATGGCGTCGGAGCGACGGCGAATGGCAGACGCAGCGCCGCGAGATCGTCGATCGCGGCAATGGCGCGGCGCTGCTGCCCTACAATATCGCGCGGCGCACGGTGATGCTGGTCAAGCAGTTCCGCTATCCCGCCTATGTCAACGGCTGCGACGATCTCCTGATCGAGGCCGCGGCCGGCCTGCTCGACAACGAGTCGCCGGAGAAGCGGATCCGCGCCGAGGCAGAAGAGGAGATCGGTTACCGCCTGCGCGACATCAGGAAGATCTTCGAGGCCTATATGAGCCCGGGCTCGGTGACCGAGAAGCTGCATTTCTTCGTCGCCGAATACCAGCCCGACATGAAGATCGGTAGCGGCGGCGGCAACGCGGACGAGGGCGAGGACATCGAGGTGCTGGAGCTCTCCATCGACGAGGCGCTGGCAATGATCGCGCAGGGCCGCATCATGGACGCCAAGACGATCATGCTGCTGCAATACGCCGCGATGCATATTTTCGGGTGAGATGAGCTGCGGCGAAAATTACAAATGTCGTCCCGGACAAGCGAGCGTTAGCGAGCGCGATCCGGGACCCATAACCACAGAACATCATTTGGCTAAGGCTAGAGCCATATCGCGTCGCAACGACTCCTGCCTGTGGTTATGGGTCCCCGCTCCCCGCGCGCAATTGCGCGCTAGGCGGGAACGACGAAAATCAGAACAAACTGCCCTGCCCGTCGTCGCCTGCGGCGACCTTGCGCGGCGCGGCGCGCTTCGGCGGCTTGGGCGCGGCTTCCGCCGCGCGCTGCTCGTCGCTGATCGGCAGGATCAATTGTGCGTCGTCATTGTCGGCATGGTTCACCCGCGTCGCCACCTCGTGCCAGGTGAACTCGCCCTCTTCGGGCGGCACCAGCAATTCCATCGCATCCGCCGGATCGTCGCTGGAGCAATCGAGCCAGCGCGCGAAATCCTGCGACCTGATTGTGACAGGCACGCGCGGATGCAGCACCGCGAGGTCAGGGCTCGCCGGCACGGTGACGACCGCAACGGTGTCGAGCTCCTCGCCGTTCGGTCCGATCCAGGTTTCGGCAAGGCCGGCGAGTCCGAACAGACTCCTGTCGCGGCGGTAGATGAACAGCGGCCGCTTGCGCCCCGCCACCGCCTGCCATTCGTAGTAACCGTCGGCGGGAATGAGACAGCGGCGCCGCCGCATCGCGTTCTTGAACGCCGGCTTGTGCGCGACCGTCTCCGAGCGGGCGTTGATCATCAGCGTGATCTTGCGGGGATCCTTGACCCAGGACGGAATCAGCCCCCAGCGCATCAGGCAGAAATGCCGCGCACCGTTGTCGAGGATCACGACAGGTACAGGTTGCGTCGGCGCGATATTATGCCTCGGCGGGAAATTCGGCTGCTCGGCATAGCCGAAGACCTGCCGAATCGCCGCCGGCGGCGAGGTAATGACAAAGCGTCCGCACATTCCGAGCCTAAAGTAGGGGTCCGTTCAGCACCTTTTAACCCAGATTGCCAAGACTGCGACAGAATGACCGCACAGGCCTCCGTCTCCGTTTCCCCGACACCGCTTCCCGCGTGCCCCGATCCGGACGAGGCCCGCGCGGCGGAGCTTGTCGCCGCCAATATCAATCCGCGCACGGGGCTCGCCACCGACTACCTCAATCATTTCAACGAAGCCATCATGCTGCTCGAGATGATTCCCGACATGCTCGAATGCTGCGAGGATTTTCTGGCCTGGTGCCCGCTGTCCTATTGCGAGCATTTCATGGCATCGAATTTCAAGGCGAAGGATCTTGCGATCTCGGCCTATGAGTCCGCCGACCCCGACATCCGCGCCGAGTTCGAGCAGATCACCGATACCATGACCGAGATCCTGACCGCCGTCGGCACCGGAATGCGCGAGGCAAATCAGGATAAGACGCGCGCCAAGCTCGCCGGGCAGGCGATCGGCTGGCTCAAGCCGCTGGTCTCGGCGGCCGGCGGCGTGATCAATGGCGGCTCGGAAGCCGACGTCGATTCCATCATGAACCAGTGAGGCGTGATGCCCGAGGCATCTCCTCCCCAGCGCCCGCAGCTCGCCGTCAGCGCCGTGATCTTCCGTGACGGCAAGGTGCTGCTGCTGCGACGCGCGAAGTCGCCGGGCCACGGCTTCTGGTCGCTGCCGGGCGGCCGCGTCGAATTCGGCGAATCCCTGCATGTCGCGCTCGCGCGCGAGGTCGACGAGGAAGCGGGCCTGAAGATCGACATCGTTGCGCTCGCCGGCTGGCGCGAAGTGCTGCCATCTGCGGGCGGCAGCGGCGGGCATTATCTCATCATGTCGTTCGCGGCGCGCTGGGTGGCCTGCGAGCCTCGGCTGAACGAGGAACATGACGATTTCAAATGGGTCGAGCCCGGACAATTCGGCGACCTGAAGCTCACCGGCGGGCTTCCCGAGGTGGTCGAGGCGGCGCGCCGCCTGATTTAGGCCGTTCCACCGGGCTTTCGCGGCCTTGCTTCCAGCGCATTTAAGGGGCTATCACGCAGGCCATGCCGACACGCCTTCTCGCCGTCCTTTGCCTGGCCGCCTGCCTCGCCTGCCCCGCGCGCGCCGAAGACGCCGCCGCGCCGTTCGACGGTGATCTACAGCGGCTCGCCGAGATCCTCGGCACGCTGCATTATCTGCGCGGCATCTGCGGCAGCAACGAGGGCGGCAAATGGCGCAATCAGATGCAGGCGCTGATCGACGCGGAGACGCCGACCGGCGACCGCCGCTCGCGCATGATCGCAGGCTTCAACCGCGGCTATAACGGCTTCCAGCAGACCTACCGGACCTGCACGCCAGCGGCGCTGGTCGCGATACGTCGCTACATCGACGAGGGTTCAAAAATATCCCGCGACCTCACGGCGCGTTACGCCAATTAAAAATCAAATGGACAACATCTATTTCGACCTCGACGGCACGCTGACCGATCCGAAGCCCGGCATCACCCGTTCGATCCAGTATGCGCTGCGCAAGCTCGACCGCGAGCCGCCCTCCGAGAACGAGCTGACCTGGTGCATCGGTCCGCCCCTGCGGGCAAGCTTCGCGACGCTGCTCGGCGACGACAGCCTTGCCGATCGCGGGCTTGCGCTCTATCGCGAGCGGTTCGCCGATATCGGCCTTTACGAGAATGCGGTCTATCCCGACATCGAGCACGTGCTGACCGAGCTGGCGCGGCCCGGCCGCCGGCTGTTCGTCGCGACCAGCAAGCCCGCGATCTATGCCAAGCGCATCGTCGAGCATTTTGGCCTGGCGCGGCATTTTGAGACCGTGTTCGGCTCGGAGCTCGACGGCACCCGCGTCCACAAGAACGAGCTTCTCGCCTATGCCATCGAGATCGCCGGCACCAATCCGGCGCGGTCGGTCATGATCGGCGATCGCAGCCATGACATCGTGGGCGCCAGGCATAACGGCATGGACGCGATCGGCGTCGCCTATGGCTATGGCAGCCCCGAGGAACTGATCGACGCCGGCGCCAGCCATATCTGCGCCACACCCCGCGCCATCGTCGGCCATATCAACGGGTCCAGCGGTTGAGGCGAAGACGTTCGAGTTTCGAAAACCGCGTTAACCTTTCCTAAAGAACTGGCCTAGGCGCGCATGCGGCCCATGCTACACCTCGCTTCTCGGACGCGTTTCCGCTCCCGGAAGCGCGCAAAGTTGCCTGTTGAGTTCATGAGCCATCCCGCTTCCTTCAGCCCCGTCCGCGACCCCCTGCCCGACAACGAGCAGAAGCAGGCCGCTCTGTCCTATCTCAACGAGGCCTGGGCCGATGCGCGCCATGACGGCGTCGATGGCGATTGCCTCGCGCAGGCAAGCCTGTTTGCGGCACTAGCCGAACTCGTCGGCACCTATGGCGAGGACGCGGTCGCGACATTCGTCGAAGGTCTGCCGGCGCGCGTGCGCAACGGCGAGTTCTCGGTCGCGCTGGCGAAGCAATAACAGCCATCACAATCTCGATGTCATCACCCGCGAAGGCGGGGGCGCCGACGACATCGGGTCAGGGCTTCAGCGTCTCCAGGAACCGTACCGGCTCGCCCAAAGACGGCGTCACCAGTTCGCCCTGCCACATCACCCGCTCGCCGCGCACGAAAGTGCCGACCGGCCAGCCGGTGACGCGCATCCCGTCATAAGGCGTCCACGCAGCCTTCGAGGCGACCCATTTGTTCGTAATCGTTTCGCTGCGCTTCAGGTCGACCACCGTGAAATCGGCATCGTAGCCGGCGGCAATACGGCCCTTGCAGGCGATGTTGAACAGGCGCGCGGGGCCGGCGCTGGTCAGATCGACGAAGCGCGCCAGCGACAGCCGGCCAGCATTGACGTGGTCCAGCATGACAGGCACCAGCGTCTGCACGCCCGTCATGCCGGAAGGCGAGGCCGGATAGGTCTTGGCCTTCTCCTCCAGCGTATGCGGCGCGTGATCGGAGCCGAGCACGTCGACGATGCCCTGCTCGATGCCGCGCCAGATGCCTTCGCGATGATCGGCCGAGCGCACCGGCGGATTCATCTGTGCGCGGGTGCCGAGCCGCTCGTAGCATTCGGGCGCCGCCATGGTCAGGTGATGCGGCGTCGCCTCGCAGGACGCGACATCCTTGTGGTCGCGTAGATACTCGATCTCCTGCTTGGTCGAGATATGCAGCACATGGATGCGTTTTCCCGTCTCGCGCGCGAGATTCACCAACCGCTCGGTCGCCATCAGCGCCGCAGTCTCGTCGCGCCACACCGGGTGCGAGCGCGGATCGCCCTCGACGCGGAGCGGCTTGCGTTCGTTGAGGCGATATTCGTCCTCGGCATGAAAGGCGGCGCGTCGGCGGATGACCTGGAAAATCCGCCGCAGGCTCGCATCGTCCTCCACCAGCAGCGCGCCGGTGGAGGAACCGATGAAGACCTTCACCCCGGCGCAGCCCGGCGCGCGCTCCAGTTCAGGCAGATCCTGAACGTTCTCGCGGGTGCCGCCGATAAAGAAGGCGAAATCGCAATGCATGCGATGCCGGCCGCGCTTGATCTTGTCCGTGAACGCCGCTTCGTTAACGGTCAGCGGATCGGTATTCGGCATCTCGAACACGGCCGTGACCCCGCCCATGACCGCGCTACGCGAGCCCGTCTCAAGATCCTCCTTGTGGGTCAGGCCCGGCTCGCGGAAATGCACCTGCGTGTCCATCACGCCGGGCAGGATGTGCAGGCCCTTGCTGTCGATCACCTCGGCAGCGCTGGCCTGACCCAACCCGCCGATCTCGGCGATGCGGCCATCCTTGATGCCGATGTCGCGGACGCCCTCGCCATCCTGATTGACCACGGTGCCGGATTTTAGAATGGTATCAAAACGTTGATTCATGGCTCTACATCGGAACTGGACGGCGCGCGGGCCTTGTGAGGCGGACCTTAGCGGCTTACGTTCCACTGGAACATCAGCTAACCGGCTTTCAACAAGAACTTGAAGAGAAACTTCGCGATATGAAGGCAGCGTTTCTTCCCGATCGGGGCGTGGTCAAGGTATCCGGCGAGGATGCGCGTAACTTTCTCAACGGCCTTGTCACGGCGGATGTGACGCAGCTTGCGCCTGGACAGGGGCGGTTCGGCGCGCTGCTGACGCCGCAGGGCAAGATCATCGTCGACTTCCTGATCACCGAGGCGCCCGCCGGCCATGGCGGCGGCTTCCTGATCGATTGTCCGCGCGCGCTGGCACAAAACCTTGCCGACAAGCTCGGCTTCTACAAGCTGCGCGCCAAGGTCGCGGTCGAGAACCTCTCCGACAATATGGGCGTGATCGCGGCCTGGGACGGCGAGCCGGCGATGAAGCCCGATCTGGCTTTCGCCGATCCTCGCGACGCGGCGCTCGGCTGGCGCATCCTCGCGCCGGAAGAGCTGGCGCAGAAGGTCGCCGCCCTCACCGGTGCCGACCTTGTCGACAGCGCAGCCTACGAAGCGCACCGGATCGCCTGCGTCGCGCCGCGCGGCGGCCTCGACTTCATGTATGGCGACGCATTCCCGCACGAGACCAACATGGATCGCCTGCATGGCGTCGATTTCGACAAGGGCTGCTATGTCGGTCAGGAGGTGGTGTCGCGGATGCAGCATCGCGGCACCGCGCGCACGCGGACGGTGAAAGTGGTGTTCGACGATTTCGCATCGGAGACCGGCAGGCCGATCTTCGCCGGCGAGAAGCAGGTCGGCACCATGGGTTCAGCAGCCGGCCGGAACGGCCTGGCGCTGGTGCGCATCGATCGCGTCGCCGATGCGCTCGACGCCGGCGTGACGCTGACCTCCGGCGGGCTCAGGCTGCGCCTTGCCGATCCCGACGCCGTCCGCGGCGAGACAAAGCAGACCGTCGCATGAGCCGCACCGCGCGACTGCATGCCGACGGCAAGACGCGCTGCCCCTGGCCGGGCGAGGATCCTCTCTACGTCGCCTATCACGACACCGAATGGGGTGTCCCCGAATATGACGACCGCGCGCTCTACGAGAAGCTGATCCTCGACGGCTTCCAGGCCGGGCTGTCCTGGATCACCATCCTGCGCAAGCGCGACAATTTCCGCCGCGCCTTCGACGATTTTCAGCCCGAGAAGATCGCGCGCTACAACGCGAAGAAGATCCACGCGCTGATGAACGACGCCGGCATCGTGCGTAACCGCGCCAAGATCGAAGGCGCGGTCGAGAGCGCGAAGTCGTACCTGAAGATCATGGAGGACGAAGACGGCTTCTCCAAACTGTTGTGGGACTTCGTCGACGGCAGGCCTAAGGTCAACCGGTTCAAGAGCACGGCGAGCGTGCCGGCCTCGACGCCGCTCTCGATCAAGATTTCGAAGGAGCTGTCGTCGCGTGGCTTCAAATTCGTCGGTCCGACCATCGTCTACGCCTTCATGCAGGCGACCGGCATGGTCAACGACCATCTGGTCACGTGCTTCTGCCACGAAGCGTGCAGCGCCGGGCGCCGCACCCCACGCCTCAAAGCCAAATGAAGGCCAAGCGACCGTCCGCCGCCGACACCCGCGTCTGGCAGCGGATGCTGTCGGGACGACGGCTCGACCTGATCGACCCTTCGCCGCTCGACATCGAGATTGCCGATATCGCCCATGGTCTGGCGCGGGTGGCGCGCTGGAACGGGCAGACCAGCGGTGCGCATATTTTCTCGGTGGCGCAGCACACGCTGCTGGTCGAAGCCGTCATGCGTCTGCAGAATCCGCGCGTCGATGCCCGGCTGCGTCTGGCAGCGCTGCTGCATGACGCACCCGAATATGTGATCGGCGACATGATCTCGCCGTTCAAGACCGTGCTCGGCGGCGATTACAAGGTGGTGGAAAAGCGGCTGCTGTCGGCTATTCACATCCGCTTCGGCCTGCCCGCCGTGTTGAGCGACGACGTCACCCGGCAGATCAAGAATGCCGACCGCGGCGCGGCCTATCTCGAAGCCACCATGCTCGCAGGTTTTGCCGAAGGTGAAGCGAAGCGGCTGTTCGGCCGCGATCCTGGCCTCACCGCCAGCGTGCGCGACGATTATTTGACGCCCTGGAGCGCGGGCAAGGCCGAGAAGCGGTTCCTCGCACGATTCAACACTTTGCAGGGTTGAATGCCGTCGACGAACCTGCTTTCACGGCCTTGCCTGTGGGCCTATATTCGGCGCGCCAACAAGGACTGCCATGATTCACGTCTGCTCGCTTGCCGCTTTGCCTGAAACCGTACGCCTGACCGGCGCCAGCCATGTCCTGACGGTGATGGGCAATGTCGATCAGGTGCAGCGGCCGGTTTCGGTGCTTCCGGCCAATCACCTGAAGGTGGCGATGGACGACATCACCGAGCCGATGGACGGCTATGTCATGCCGTCGGAAGACCATGTCGCGCGAGTGCTCGGCTTCGTGCGCGGCTGGGACCGAGGCGCGCCGCTGGTGATCCATTGCTGGGCCGGCGTCAGCCGCTCCACGGCAAGCGCCTTTGCGGCGGCCTGTGCGCTCAACCCGCATCGCGACGAGGCCGAGATCGCAAAGAAGCTTCGCGCGGCATCGCCGATCGCCTCCCCCAACCGGCTGATCGTCGCGCTGGCCGACAAGGCCCTGGGGCGCGAGGGCCGCATGGTGCGCGCGCTGGAGGAGATCGGCCCGGCCACCATGATGGTCGAAGGCAAGCCGTTCGCGCTCGAGCTCGACTGATTCTCATGCTTCCGACCGGCGCCACATGAGCGACAAGCTTCTGACGCCGATCGAGATCGGCCTCACCGCGGCCATCGTCGCGATCGAGGGCAACGAGCCCTTGATCCTCACCGCCTCGGGAACCGGCGGCGACAAGCTGGAAGGCCTGCCGTTCGGCCCGTTCGACGCGGTAGCGCACCGCACCTTCGAGATCGGCCTGCGCGCGTGGGTGGAGGAGCAGACCGGCTTGCGGCTCGGCTATGTCGAGCAGCTGTACACTTTCGGCGATCGCGGTCGGCATACGCAGGCCGTCGACACCGGGATGCATGTCGCCTCCATCGGCTATCTGGCGCTGACACGCGCCGCCGACAACAATGCCTCGCGCGCGCCCGGCGCGACCTTCGAGCCGTGGTACCGATTCTTCCCCTGGGAAGACTGGCGCGAGGCGCGGCCCGAGATCATCGAGCACGACATCCTTCCCGAACTGACCAAATGGGCCGAGCAGGGCGAGGCGCCGGAGACCACGCGCGCGCTGCCGCGCAAGGACCGGGTGCGGCTCAATTTCGGCACTGAAGGCGCGCATTGGGACGAGGAGCGTGTGCTCGACCGCTACGAGCTGCTTTACGAAGCGGGGTTGGTCGAGGAAGCCCGCCGCGACGGCCGGCCTGCGGCATTGGCGCGCAGGTCGCTGCCTTCGCTCGGCGTCTCCATGCGCTTCGATCACCGGCGCATCCTCGCGACCGCAATTGCCCGATTGCGCGCCAAACTGAAATATCGGCCGGTCGTGTTTGAACTTTTGCCGCCCGAGTTCACACTCACTGAATTGCAGCGGACTGTCGAGGCGATCTCGGGGCGTCACCTGCACAAGCAGAATTTCCGCAGGCTGGTCGAGGCCGGCACCCTGGTCGAACCGACCGGCGTGATGTCGACACAGACCGGCGGGCGTCCCGCCGCGCTGTT
>Ga0070741_10020281_pt1 | contig 10495 bp, 12 predicted proteins | sample Coa_R1_4_FD_66440 | JGI IMG/M metagenome (GOLD analysis project Ga0070741, IMG submission 66440) | Surface soil microbial communities from Centralia Pennsylvania, which are recovering from an underground coalmine fire - Coalmine... | ecosystem: Environmental > Terrestrial > Soil > Unclassified ... | reverse complement strand
TGCGACGGCCGGGATTTGAACCCGGGTTACCAGATTGGCAATCTGATGTCCTAGACCAAACTGGACGACCGTCGCACGAAAAATATCGATACTGACACGTTATTTAAAGCGTACTACACGAGAAGTATTATCGTAGAATAGCCTCTGCTTTCAGTCACGTACTCGCCTTCAACTTCTTCAACCACTGTCGTGACAGAAATGAGATCGTGTTTCTTGCAGCCCTTGGCGTCGATGATGATGTAGTCGTCAAGTATGTCTGCGCCTTGCATGCTTTCCTTACTAATTGAAAAGTTCACCGGCGAGCTCGCGCTTATGAGCAACAACTGATCCTTATGGTAGTTGCCGATTCGCGCAAGACGTCCCGGCCTCGGAGTCGCCTTGACGTTTAACTTTACCTCTCCGCCTGCCGGGTGAGTAGTGTAGCGGCTGCCATTGCTGACGAGAACATCGAACTTGAAAGGGTAACCGGCGGTGTTTTCTGCCATCTTGTTCACGCCGTCGTTCATGACAATGTCCACCTTCTTGATCGTGTTGGCGTACCTTGCTATCCAGTCGTTAGTCGTCTTTACAATACTGTTTATCACTGATTTCCTCCTTGCGGTTTCCTGCTCGCCCAGCTGGTAGCGGTCGACCCAGTCCATGTAGTCGCGGCTGATGTCGATGATAAACTCGGTGCAGGTATTCTGGTAGTCTTCAATGCTTGTGGCCCGCTCTGAACCGGTGTCGGCTGCAAACATCAAGACATGATGGCGCGTGCCACCATAAAAACCTGAACTACTGCCTGAGGAGTTCTGCCATCTTTTTTGCCTGGTACGTTATTATCATGTCTGCTCCGGCCCTCTTGATCGAAGTCAGAAATTCAGTCATGACCGCGTTTTCGTCAACCCATCCATTCATCGCAGCCGCCTTTATCAGCGCGTATTCGCCGGAGACGCTGTAGGCGCAGATCGGGAGGTTGGTAGCCTGCCTTGCGCGGTGGATGAGATCAAGATACGGGATCGCAGGCTTGACCATAATGATATCGGCCCCTTCTGCGATGTCTGTCTCTATCTCGCGCATCGCCTCTTTTGCGTTTGAAAAGGGCATCTGGTACGTGCGCCTGTCGCCAAACTCCGGGGCAGAATGCGCCGCGTCCCTGAACGGCGCATACAGTGGAGATGCCTGCTTGGCAGAGTATCCCATTATTGCAACATCTGTGTAGCCTGCGTCGTCAAGGCCCTTGCGTATGGCCTGCACCTGCCCGTCCATCATGGCCGATGGCGCGACAATGTCTGCACCCGCCCTTGCGTGGCTGACTGCCACTTTTGCCAAAGTGTCTATGCTCCTGTCGTTGTCTATTTTCTTGTTAAAGACAAGCCCGCAGTGGCCGTGCGACGTGTACTGGCACAAGCATACGTCAGTCACTATCGCCATCCTGCTGCCGAACTGCTTGCGTGCAAGTTCCACAGAGCGTTGCACGATGCCATTATCGTCAAAGGCCGAAGTAGCTTCCGCGTCTTTGCGAGAGGGCAGGCCAAAGAGGATTATCGCGCGGATGCCGAGGTCGGAGATGCGCTCAACCTCGCCAGCAAGCCTTGATAGCGGTATCCTCTGAATGTCGGGCATCGATTCTATTGCTTCCGGCTTTTTCAGCCCTTCCTGTACAAAAATTGGAGCTATCAGGTCCTTGGCTGAAAGGCGGGTTTCCTGGAAAAGGTCCCTGATTGCGGGGCTGGTTCTCAGCCTGCGCAGCCTGACGTTTGGAAAAGCATTCCCGGACTTGCTATTACTGCTTTTCTTCATACTTGAACAACTTGGCTACTATTTTCATCAGCTCTTCGCTTTCGCCTTCCTCGATCTCCTTTCTCAGGTTGTTCATCGGAGTTGAAAGCACGCCTTCGACTATTGCATGGGAGAGATGCTCTATTACCTTGGCTTCTTCCGGCCCAAGCTTTTTGCCAAGCATCGACAGCGCTTTTTTCAACTCGCGCTCCCTGATAGAGTCCACGCTCTTGAACACCGAAATGACCACCGGCTCGGCCCTCATCCTCTTCATCATGGTGTCAACCGACTTCATTTCGCTGTCTATCAGCTTTTCAGCAGAATTGATCTCTTTAATTCTTGAGCGCATGTTCTTGCCGACAAGCTCGGCGATCTGGTCCATGTTTATCAGCTTGATGCCATGGATGGCAGTGACTTTTTCGTCCACCGTCCTTGGGTTTGACAGGTCAAAGATCATCATGCCGTCTTTCCTGCTCTTCATCGCCTTTTCAATTCGCTCAAACGTGATCAGGCGGTATGGCGCTTGGGTGGCCGTGAAAATAAGGTCTACCCTGTGGAGCATTTCAAGCGCGCTGTCAAACGGTATTGGCGTGCCTGCCACAGTGTCGGCAAAAGACTGGGCCCTGTCTGGCGCCCTGCTTGTGACCATAAAGTTGACGTCGCGCTTTTTGAGTACTTTTGCGACAAGGCTTGCCGCTTCGCCTGTCCCGATGAGCAGGATGTTCTTGCCCTTCAGATCGTCAAAGTATTCCTCGGCAATGTTTACCGAGATGGAGGCTATCGACACGTTGCCCTTGTTTATGCCCGTGGCGGTCCTGACCCTGCCTCCGACCTTGAGTGCCCTGTCAAATATCACCGAGAGGTTGGAACTTGCATAGCGGTTAGAGCGTGAAAATTCAAAGGCGCGCCTTACCTGGCCTAGGATCTGGTCTTCGCCGACAACCAGAGAGTCAAGTCCCGAAGCGAGCTTCATCAGGTGCATCACTGCGTCCTTGCCCTTGCTGACTTCGATTGTTGCAAAGTCCTTGCTAGACAGCCCTGAGGTGGCCGCCCACTGCTCGACAAGCTCGCTCTCGCCAGAATCTTTTGATGCGGCAAACACTTCTACCCTGTTGCAGGTCTGCAAAATGACACATTCATCAAAGCCTGTCTTTAAGAAAGACTTGTGGGCGCCATCAACGTCTTTGAAAGTAAATTTTTCAAGCAGGTGGATAGGAGCGTTCCTGTAGGTGATCCTTGCGTTGACAATCTGGACAAGCGCTGCGGCTGGTGGCGTGGTCTTGATGGCTGCCGTCATTTGCTTCTTCTCCCCCATTTTTGCAACAGCTCCAGAGTCGCGCTTTTAGCATCTTCAATCCTGTCTTCCTTAATAAGGTTCTGGATTCTCTCGTCTTTTATCAGAGAATACAGGAACTCCTTCCGCTCTCCCACAGTCTTGATCCTTGGCCGCGCGGCCTGACGCGCGAATTCCTGCAACTTTGCGTTTTCGATGTCTGACTTTTTGATTATCTTTCGGAGCACCCGTTCGGCCCTTATCCGCACCTTGCGGGCCATTATTGGGCTCTTGCCAGAGGTGGAGATCGCGACCTGCATCACCCCTTCAATATTGATTACTGAAGCATAGGAGAAGTCGCTGACCGCCGGGTCGTCAGCAGCGTAGACAAACGCGCCCATCGCCCCGCCTTTCTCTACAAGCCTCCTGTTAAGCTCGCGGTCGTTGGTGGCCGCAAGCACCAAGAATACATCATTATAATTATCAAGTATGCTTGCGTTCTTCAGGCTGGCCTTGACCAATTCGATCCTGCCAAGCCCTGCCTGATCCGTCAGATAGCGGTTGACTCTGTTGCTGATGACAGTTATCCTGCAATCCTGGCCTAAGAGCCCGCGCACCTTCCTGACGCCTTCCGTTCCGCCGCCTATAACGATGGCACGCTTGCCCTTGACGTTCAGGTCAACTATCAATTATATAACACCGAAAGCTCGGATGGTGAAATTTTGCCATTCTTCTTTATTTAATCGTTCAGTTCCGGTGCAGGAATTGCCCTAGTGTGCTATCTTTTTGAGATAATTGGCGTCAACTGTTACCGGTATCTGGTATGGCGAGTCGAGTAACACAACTGTTGCTTCCTGCTTCTCATAGTCGACGCGGGTTATCTTGGCCTTCATGGACTTGAACGGGCCGGCGATAACCTCTACAGTGTCGTCGATGTTCAGCTCTGACACTACTGGCTTTTTCACGAGGTACCCTTCGATGTCCTTGAACGGCAGGTCGCCCCTTATCTGGCCCCTGACGTGCCTTATGCCAGCGAGCGCTTCATATGCCACATTGGAATCTGGAGCCTCGACAATGATGTAGCCTTTAAAGCTGTCAAGCACCATAACCGAGCGAATGCCTATCTTTTTGGCGTTCACCCTCACTTGGATCTGGCTTGCAACGACCCTCTCCTGGCCACCGGTGGTACGGATGGCAAAGAACTTGGAATCGCTTGCAGGCTTGTCTGCCACTTGCGGTGCTGCCGGAGCCGGTGGTGCTTCCGCCGGCTGTTCTTTAGTATTTTCCACTTGAGTAACGGCTTGGACCTCGGCGGTCTCTCCTTCAGAATTATTATTATTGTCGTCTAAATTGATATTTTCAAGCCCCCTGTCATCCTCTTGGGCTTCATCTAACTTATCGCTCATCTTTGTCATCTATGCGGAGGTCTGATGCAATTTATAAATTTACTTGGGCGGAATAATGCTAAAATTACAACTGTTTGCAGACAATGTGAATTGCACGGAGAATACATCTTGGTAGCCTCAACACAGGACTTGGCAGGTGCGACGATGATAAGCTACCTCAAGGGCAGCATGGGCTTTACCGGTAGAGATAGTGAACCGCTCGTCTCAAGCTACCACAAGAACGTCAAACTTCACGTCCACGACGGCAGCCTGCTCAACCTTGAAAACCTTGATGAAATCTACCCGGAGGCGAATTCTTTCATATTTCTCTCAAAGCACAAATCTGACAGCGCTATCCCAACGCTTACCTGCCACTGCACCGGTAATTTTGCAGACAACCCTTATGGTGGGAACCCAAAAGAGATAGCTATATCCTATCCTGGCCTGCAAAAGGGATATCTGAAGGCGATAACTGCCGCGCGGCAGAGGGTTTCTGAATACGACATAATCATAGAGGCGACGCACCATGGGCCCACATCGCTGAAAAAGCCCGTCTTATTTGTGGAGCTTGGCTCGTCAGAAAAGCAGTGGGCTGACAGCAATGCTGCAGGAGTGATGTGCGATTCTTTGCTTGGAATGCTGGAGAATGGAGTAGAACGCTGCAAGTACGTTGGAGTAGCGCTTGGCGGAACACACTACCCGACAAAGTTCAACAAGATGCTGCTCGAATCCGAGTTTGGGCTGGCGGCGGTGGCATCAAAGCACAACTTGGAAGCTATAGATGAATGCATGCTTGCCCAGATGGTTGAAAAGAGCGTCGAGCGGGTCACGCATGTTGTAATAGACAGCAAAGGCCTTGGTAGCCAGAGAGAAAGGATAATCAAGATGGCTGAAAGAACTGAGCTGGAAATATACAGGGTCTAGCGCTATTTTGAAATACATCCTTTACTAATTGTTGCATGTGCAAAAGCAACAATTGAAGGCAAGCGACGTCTATGGCATTTTACGACGTATACCTGAAGGCAAGATAACGACCTATGGCGACATCGCAAAGGCGCTTGGCTGTCCCGGAGCGTCACGCGCAGTCGGCCGGATACTGAACAAGAATCCTCGCCCCTTTGTTGTCCCCTGTCACAGGGTGGTCATGTCAAACGGCGACATCGGCGGCTATGCGTTTGGAAAAACAATGAAAAAGGAATTGTTGACAAAAGAGGGGCTGCGCTTTTCAGATGGCATGGTGGAAAACTTTGCAAGGTGCAGAGTCGACCTTGCAAGCTTGTCTTAACGGGTCTTGGCTTCCTTTACCAGATCGCGCAGGTGAGCAAGCGATCTTACTTGGCCACCGTTGACCTTCTTGTATAGCTGCCAGTACACCTCGTTGGTGATGTCTTTTCTTTCTTTCAGCACCTTCAGGTGGTAGCGCATCGATCTTATTCTAACGACATAGACTGCCTTTTTGCCAACCCTTGCGGTCTTTTTGCCCTTCTTTGAGCCTGCGCCCTTGCCGTGAACCTTCCACACCGAGCGCTTTTCTGCCGCCCTGCCTCTTGAAGTGCCCTGCGGCTGGACGGTCCAAATTGCGCCTGCCTTTACAAGCGAGCGGATGTTGTCACGCGTGATAGAGTCGGCCACGTCTTCGAGCCTGTCAGGCTCGAAGCGGATCCTGTTGGCGCCGACTCCAAGTATCCTTGCAACGAGCTCGCGCTTTTTTGCAATATTGACTACCATTAAGTTTCCTTCTCCTTTGTTTCCTTCTTTGGTGCCAGCTTGCCTGCATTGAGCATCTTGATTCCCAGCTGCGTCGCCTTGGCGATAATTTCAATCCTCTTTTTCTTGCCTACGGTGTGGCCAATCCTTGCCGCATCCTTTTTCGGATCTAACTTTGCCAGCTCAGATATGTTGTGAACGACGTTATCTGTATATCCTGATGGGTGAAGTCCCCTTGCTGCCTTTGGACCCCTATAGCCAACCTTGACTATTGCCGGCACTCCTGCCTTTTGCTTCCTCATCTTGTTGTCTTTTCCCTTGGGCTTTCGCCAGTTCTCGGCAAGCCTGTCGTACCTCCAGCTTTCCTGCCTGATGAACTTGGGTCGCTTTTCAGCAACCTTTTTCCTAGCCGCAAGTAATTCCTCATTAATTACCATAGCGATACGTAGGACTCAAGACTAGTTAATTACAATAAATACGTTACTGGCTTAATCTTTTAATCGCAAACAGCGTGAGGGTGTAGCAGGAGCCCCTGTATGACACGTTGGCAGAAAGCGAGATGGATTTTTCATCCTCCACTTTACTGCTGAATTCTATTGCTTTTTTTATCTGGTCAACTTCGCCTGCGAAAAGCCTGCGCGAATAGTCCCACATGTCAGACGAGTGCTTTGCGTTGGTGTTTGCGGCAGCTTCGAGGACTTCTGACAGGGCAGGCACTTCAAGGATCCTGCTGTCAATGCTCGCAATTGAGTTGCTCTCCTGCACGCACGCCCTTACCTCAAGCCATACATCTTCAAATTCCAATTGCCAATATGCCTGCTGACGTGGTATAATATTGTTAAAGCCTCAGGCGAGGCAATGATTCGAAATATTATCTGAATATTTAATAAGGAACAGTTACATCACTAAACATTAACCCGGATGAGCGGCTTTTGCCAAAACAATAACACGTAGTGAATAGTGCATGGTAGAACAAAACACAGATGCCAAGATGAACGACGGGCAAATACACATGCCTGACGAGCTCTTGCGATTTATCCAGCGCGACACCTATTCGCTTTTGATAAAAGGCTTTGCCGGCACGGGCAAGACTACGCTTGCGCTCACCATCTTGCGCGCGCTTGAAAGTAATAACAACTTTTTCTACATTTCGACAAGGATCTCTCCAAAGCAGCTGTTCCAGTACTACCCATGGCTAGGTAGGTTTGTTGAGCAGCCAAAAGACATAAACCCGGGCGACGGATCGGCGATAGAATACGGGCTGATGCCGTCTTTTGAAGATGCGAGGCTCGACGAGCCGGAATCTCTTTTTGAGCGCATCACAAATCAGCTGATGGACAGCAAGTCGCCAATAATCATAATCGACAGCTGGGACGCAATAGCCTCCTTCATGGACAAGGAAGCGCGCTTGAACAACGAACGGGTCCTCCAGACATGGAGGGAGAGGGCAGGAGCCAAACTGATATTCATAAGCGAGCACCCAACCGACACCACGCTTGACTTTCTAGTTGATGGCATCGTGGAGCTGAAGCAGAGCTACTATGACAGCGTAAAGGTAAGGGAGATATTCATGCTAAAACTGCGCGGTGTGAGGATCGACAGACCATCATACGTCTACACGCTTGAAAACACGATGTTCCGGAGTTTTGCGCCATACAAGCCTCTTATGCTCCAGCCGGCAAGCAAAAAGCCACTTTCAAGCAGGGAGCTTGCACTTACCCACAACTATGTCAAGAGCGGCTATCCTGTGCTGGACGACGCCCTTGGCGGGGGGCTGCCCAAAAAGGGCGTGGTCCTGCTTGAACTTGACTCGCATGTCAATACGGCAGTCGCAATGGCGTTTCTTGGAAGGCTGGTGTCAAATTTTCTATCAAGCGGAAACCCTGTGCTGTTCCAGCCGTTTGACTGGGTGGACCCGCAAGCGATAATGGGCTATATGGGGCCGCACCTTCCGGCAAGCAAAAAGAGCCTCTTCAAGATACTGTGGACGGACAAGGTAAAGGGCCTAGCGGACAACTTGATAGTGCCGGTGCAAAAGCAGCATGCCGACTATTCGCTTGCGGCTGTCGCGGCAATCAAACACAAGTACCCCGGCAAGTTCCTGCTGAACATCATGGGGACGGACATTATGCAAAAATCCTATCGCAGCCCAAAGGATGTCAGGGATGGGATGGAGCACCTGATGTCTGCCGCAAGGACCAGCGACTTTTCGGTAGCGGTTATAAGCCGCTCGCAGAAGGAAATGCTGGAATACCTGTCAGAAGTTTCGGACATTCACCTGCGGCTTTTGATGATAAATGACACGCTCTTTTTGCAATCGCTTGTCCCTGCATCAACTCTGTATTCAGTAGTTTTTGATGAGTCTGGCGGCGGGTATCAGATAAATCTCGAACCTGTCGTCTAGGTGCTCAGGTGATAGTACTCGTCTGCCAAGTTTTCCTCTATTCCTACAGGCAAAAGCTCCTTCATCTGGTCATAGTACGCCATGAACCTGCCGCCCTTTGCAGTTATCTTGTAGAGCAGCTTGTCGCCATTGTTTACTTCCTGTACAAGTCCACTCTTGATAAGCGAATCAAGGTACAGCTTGCACTGGTCGTTGCTCAGCATGGCCTTGTACATTATCTTGGTGCGGGTTTCTTCCTTGTTTACAGACTTGAGTATAGCGGCAATGACTTCGTATCGACTCCGATTCTTCATTCAGCCAGTAAAATAAAACATACATTCAATATTAGATATTGCGAATAAAACACTAGTACATTCGGGTATTAGATGAAATATTCGATTATCATGACGGTTTGAAACTGCAAGTAATCCAACCGCATAACTTCTACCTAACAATGATGGTCGTGTCTTCTAGATTCTAGTTTTGAACACCCCGGAGCGAATGACTGGAAGCGAGCATAAGCGATAGCTGTGAGAAAATTACGCTAGTAGCCGCTAGCTAGTTCCACGCCTGAAAGTCGGGAGTCCTCAACTCTCCCGGTGAGTAGGTCTCGTTTACGCATTGCTTCCTGAAGCACGGAATAATTCTAGTAAGAATGAATCGTGTTACGGTGAGAATGAAGTTTGACCTTCGTCCTGAAACCTTTTTTGCATTTTTCGCAGATCCATTCTGTTGCTTTTGCTTCAAATAGCGTCTCAAAATTCCCGGATTTGTTAGTAAACAAATGAGTCGCGTGATTGTAGTGAGTGGGATTGTGGTCTGTGTGTATTATTCTAGGTCGATAAGACATCTCTACTTTTACAATATGCTGTCCCACTATAAAAGAAGGTCATTGTTGATAAGAACTATCTTAGCTGACTCGGCAGCTCTAGCCTGGCGTCATCACTTCCGGTAGAATGGCGAATAATTTCAAAATAGCCATTCATCTATCATAAGGTCTTGACCTCCCTCCACCCAAAGAGCCAGCTATGTTATATCTAGCTCATTTGTGCTTACTGCAAGCCTGTGTAAGCCAAATAGAATAAGCCAGAGTTGGTAAAATGCCACTTGTGGCTGGGATGGCGGTGCTTCCATGGACTTTCTATACGATTGCTCTGACTTGCTTTTAAGCTCAATTGACGTAAGTAATACATGAATAACAACTCTTTTCAGCTCGTCTTATCTCGTATATCCGCTATTCGAGAAGAGCACGATATCAACAAGCGAATTACGATGCTTCGTGAGCTTAACAACTTGCTCCCCATAGAAAGACGGATAGAATTGCCTTCCCTCTTTACAAACGCCTACATCAGAACGGCGCTAGATATCATTAGAGAAAGAACAATGCCTTCCATAATATCCGCTTGAAGTTTCAAGGAAGAAAAATCTCTTTATCCTCATTTCTTCCAGCAAGTATGGCTATCATGGAACAGCAGATATTCTTTCCAATCTCCGATACGAAAGTAGAAATAACGAGAGTGTGAAGGTCGATGGAAACAATATGGCACATTCAAGGACTATTCCAAGGGTTGTGAAAAAATATAATGCCTTTCTTCCAAATGGGCATCATTCTCTTCACTACAGGTGTGAAAAATGCGAATTAGTGGTAAGAACCTACAAAGCATTCAGAATTCATAGGATAGAATCACATAGATATTGATTAGCATGAAATTAGGGCTTCTTCGATTTACGAGTCTTGTTATGCTCAAGGTCATAATGGCTCTGAAGGCCATCGTATTCTCCAAACACTTGCTGGCAGATCATGCACAAAAAAGTGTCTTTATCTGTTACATCATCGGATTTTATGGTCATATTAGTAGTGCACCGGGCAAGCTGCGTTATTACAGGTTGTTGTACCATATTCAATAAAATTGGGATTTTAGTCAATGGCCATAGGTCCCTTAAGTGTTACATCAAATAGAAGAAAGCCAGATGACCTTTCCCGCC
>Ga0070741_10020280_pt1 | contig 10495 bp, 9 predicted proteins | sample Coa_R1_4_FD_66440 | JGI IMG/M metagenome (GOLD analysis project Ga0070741, IMG submission 66440) | Surface soil microbial communities from Centralia Pennsylvania, which are recovering from an underground coalmine fire - Coalmine... | ecosystem: Environmental > Terrestrial > Soil > Unclassified ... | reverse complement strand
CGCCTGGCGGCTGGCCTTCGCCGTCACCGGCAACGCCGACGACGCCGCCGACGCCGTGTCCGACGCCTTCACCCGGGTCTTCCAGGCGCTCCCGGCGGGCCAGCTGTCCGAGGACCAGCCGTTCCGGCCCTACCTCCTCGCCGCCACCCGCAACGCCGCCATCGACACCCTCCGCCGAGGGGGCCGCACCCAGCCCACCGCCACCATGGAAGAGCTCGACTCGGCGGCGCTCGGCGGCGGACCGCCCGACAGTCTCGTCGCCTCCGTCGACATGGCAATGATCGTGCGGGCGTTCCTCGACCTGCCCGAGCGGTGGCGGTCGGTGCTGTGGCTCACCGAGGTCGAGGGCATCCCGGCCCGGGAGGCGGGCCCCATGCTCGGCCTCACGCCCAACGCCGCCGCCCAGCTGGCGGTGCGGGCGCGCGCCGGTCTGCGCGAGCGATTCCTCCAGGCCCACCTCCGCAGCGCCGCGGGCAGCTGCACCTACACGGTGGAGCGACTCGGCGCCTACGTGGCCGGCGCCCTGGCGCCGCGCGACGTGGCCAAGGTCGACCAGCACCTCGCCGGTTGCGCCGAGTGCCGCGCCCGCCAGGCGGAGCTCGAAGACCTCGGCGGTCTGCTGCGCCGCGTCGCCATCCCGTTGCCGCTCGCTCTGGGCGCGGTGACGCTGAGCAAGTTCAAGTTGGCGTCGGCGGCCAGCGCCGCCATCCGCCGCGTCGCCACCGGGACGACGAACGCAGCGCGCGTGCAGCGTCCGCTCGCCGCGCTCACCACCGCCATGATCGCCTTGGGCGTGATCTCGCTCACCGTCGTGCACAACAACGGCAACACCCCGTCGAAGCAGGCGTCACGCCCGTCGGTCGACGGCCGCACCGCCCTCGAGCAGGTGACGGTGCCGACCACCGGCACGCAGACGATCAACCTCGCAGTCGCGCAGTCCAACGCCGATCAGCAGGCGGCGGCAGCCGCGGCCGCGGCGGCGGCGAACCAGACCGCGGCCGGCCCGCCGCCGCAGGCCGCCATCCCCCGTCCCCGCGGCGGAACGGCACCGGCACCCGGTGGAGGTACGACGCCGACCCCCACGCCGACGCCCGCGCCGCAACCTGCCACCCAGCCCGTGGTGCAGGCCGGACTCGCGCTCGATGCCGGCACGCAACCCGTGGCCGGTGCCGCCCTCGGTCTCGGCAGCAACAGTTGCGTGGGCCTGCAGATCGCCGGCACCAACGTCGGCTGCCCGCCGCCCGCCGGCGCGCCGACCAAGAGCCTCACGGTCGACCTCAGCGGCAGCCTCCTGGGCGACACCCAGATCGCCCTCTAGACGCGAAGAAGGCCGGCACGAGGCCGGCCTTCTTCAGTCTTGGTCGAGGGAACTGCTACGCAGGCCGAACGTTTGCAGCCTGCAGGCCCTTGGGGCCCTGCTGAACCTCGAACTCGACCGACTGGCCCTCTTCGAGGCTCTTGTAGCCATTCATCTCGATAGCCGAGAAATGTACGAAGACATCAGCTCCGTCGGACTGCGAGATGAACCCGTAGCCCTTCTCAGCGTTGAACCACTTGACAGTACCGGACGCCACGGTGGCGATCCCCCTTGCTCGATGTACGTACCGAGGAGACTGCCTACCGTGCGACTACGAGTCGTGCGTTCAACAGAGAACCCCCTCAGCGGGAAACGCTAACAGGTCGCTGCCGCCGCGTCACCGGTCGCTCATCTGTGGATTCGGGTGCCCTCAGGGCCGTCCTCCACGTTCCAACCCCGTGCCTTGAGCTCGTCCCGTAGGGCATCGGCCCTTGCGAAGTCCCTGGCTGCCCGGGCCTCGTCACGCTGGTCGACGAGGGCTTGCGACTCGGCATCGATCTCGTCGCTCTCCGAGCGCAGCTCCAGCCCCAGGGCGGTCGTCATCTCGAACACGGCCGCAGCCGTCGCACTCGCGTCGCGCCCCGCGTCGGCGTCGGCGTTGGCGCTCCGGACCAGATCCGACACCAGCGCCATGGCGCGCGGCGTGTCGAGGTCGTCGTCCATGGCTGCGCGGAACTTCTCGACGGCATCGGCGTCAGCCGTTGCGCCGCGCGCGTCGGCGAATCGCCGCGCAAACGCGTCGAGTCCGGCCAGCCGGCTGGCGGCCTGGTCGATGGTGTCGCCGGTGACCTCCATCGGCGAGCGGTAGTGCGACTGCAGGACGAGCAGGCGGTAGGTGCGCCCGTCGCCGGTCTGCTCGAGCAGGTCGGTGAGCGACGTGAAGTTCTTGAGCGACTTCGACATCTTCACGCCACCCATCTCGACGAAGGCGTGATGCATCCAGTGCCGGGAGAATTCCCGGCCGAGGGCGACGGCCTGGGCCCGCTCGTTCTCGTGATGCGGGAACTTGAGATCGAGACCGCCCGCGTGCAGGTCGAAGCCCTCGCCGAGGAGGTCGAGTGACATCACCACGCACTCGGTGTGCCAGCCCGGGCGTCCCGCACCCCACGGCGCGTCCCACGCCGGCTCACCTTCCTTCGACAGCTTCCACAGCGCGAAGTCGAGCGGCGAGCGCTTCTCGGTGCCGACCACCGTGCGCTCTCCCCCGCCCGCCCGCAGGCTGTCGAGCGGCTGGCCGGCGAGCAGGCCGTAGCCCGGCAGCTGCTCGGCGGCGAAGTACACGCCGTCGTCGGTCGTGTAGGCGAAGCCGGCGGCCACCAACTCGGAGATCAGCTCGATCATGCGGGCGACGTACCCGGTGGCGTGCGGGGCCTCGGTGGGCCGGCGCACGCTGAGGCGGTCGAGGGCGTCCCACCATGCCGCCTCGTAGGTCTCGACCACGGCGTCGGTCGACCGACCTTCCTCGTTGGCCCGCTTGATGATGTTGTCGTCGATGTCGGTGACGTTGGAGACGAACGTCACCTGCAGGCCCGACCACTCGAGGTAGCGCCAGAGCATGTCGTAGAGCAGCACCTGACGCCCGTGGCCGATGTGCGGGAAGTCGTAGACGGTCGGACCGCAGACGTACACCGACGCCTTCCCCGGCGTGCGAGGGACGAAGTCGACGACCTTGCCTTGTGCGGTGTCGTGCAGGCGCAGCACGCAGCCACGGTAATCGCCGCACGAACCGCGGCCGACGGCTTTAGCGGCTCCCGAGCCGTGTGCCTGCCGGCGCCGGCCAGGGCTGAATCCGGCCGGGATCAAGAGGCACAGACGGTACGGTTACCCGGAACATGCCGCAGAACGTTCCCGAGAAGCCGGCCCTCGAGGGCCTCGAAGACAAGTGGGTCGCCCGCTGGGCCGCCGACGGCACGTACGCGTTCGATCGGTCCAAGACCCGCGACCAGATCTACTCGGTCGACACGCCGCCGCCGACCGTCAGCGGCAACCTCCACATCGGCCACGTGTGCTCGTACACGCACACCGACACGATCGTGCGCTACCAGCGCATGCGGGGCCGCGAGACGTACTACCCGATGGGGTGGGACGACAACGGGCTCAACGTCGAACGCCGCGTCCAGGTCCACTACGGCGTCATCTGCGACCCGTCACTTCCCTACGACGCCGACTTCACGCCGCCCGCCAAGCCCGAGAAGCGCCCGGTGCCGATCTCGCGGCCCAACTTCGTCGAGCTCTGCAACATCCTCACCGCCGAACTCGAGCAGGCGTACTTCGAGCTGTGGAACCAGGTCGGCCTGTCGGTCGACTGGAAGTACCTGTACCGCACCATCGAACCGCGGGTTCGCCGCGTCTCGCAGCGCGGCTTCCTGCGCTTGCTCGCCCGGGGACTGGCGTTCCGGGCCGAGGCGCCGACGCTGTGGGACGTCGACATGAAGACGTCGCTGTCGCAGGCCGATCTCGAGGACCGCGAGATGCCGGGCGCCTATCACCGCATCAAGTTCGACGACATCGAGATCGAAACGACGCGGCCCGAGTTGATCCCGGCGTGCGTCGCCCTCGTCGCCCACCCTGACGACGAACGGTTCAAGCCCCGCTTCGGCACGACCGTCTCCACCCCGCTATTCGGTGCGCAAGTGCCGGTGCTCGCCCACGAGCTGGCCGACCCCGAGAAGGGCTCGGGCATCGCCATGATCTGCACGTTCGGCGATCTCACCGACGTGCTGTGGTGGCGCGAGCTCGGGCTGCCAGTGCGCGCCGTTGTCGGCCGCGACGGCCGGCTGTTGCCGGTCACCTGGGGCGAGCCGGGATGGGAGTCGGCCGACGTGGCACGTGCCCAAACCGACTACGACGAGTTGGCCGGCAAGACGGCGAAGCAGGCGCAAACGCGCATCGTCGAGATGCTGCGGGAGTCGGGCGACCTCGTGGGCGAGCCGCGCCCCATCACCCACGCGGTGAAATTCTGGGAGAACGGCTCCCGCCCGCTGGAGATCGTCACCAACCGCCAGTGGTTCGTGAAGTACCCGCCCAAGGACGAGCTGCAGCGGCGGGGCAAGGAGCTGCGCTGGCACCCGCAGTACATGCAGGTGCGCTACGAGAACTGGGTCGACGGCCTGGCGGGCGACTGGAACATCACCCGCCAGCGCTACTTCGGCGTGCCGTTCCCCGTCTGGTACCCGGTCGGGGCAGACGGCGCCCTCGACCACGACCACCCGCTACTGCCGACCGAAGACGAGCTGCCGATCGACCCGTCGACGGACGTCCCCGCCGGCTACAGCGCGAACCAGCGCGACCAGCCCGGCGGATTCAGCGCCGACCCCGACGTGATGGACACGTGGGGCACGTCGTCGCTCAGCCCACAGATCGCGTCCGGTTGGGTCGACGACGCCGACCTGTTCGAGCGCGTCTTTCCCATGGACCTGCGGCCGCAAGCCCACGACATCATCCGGACATGGCTCTTCTACACGGTCGTCCGCTCGCAGTACGAGCACAACCAGTTGCCGTGGAGCAACGTCGCCATCTCGGGATTCGTGAACGATCCCGACCGCAAGAAGCTCTCGAAGTCTGCCGGCAACTCGCCGGACGACCCGATGCAGCTCATCACCCAGTTCGGCGCCGACGCCATCAGGTACTGGGCGGCCGGCGCCCGTCCTGGAGGTGACCTCGACCTCGACCGCAACCAGTTCAAGATCGGTCGTCGCCTGGCGACCAAGATCCTGAACGCCAGCCGATTCGCCCTGGGTCTGCCCGAGGGAGATGGCAACATCACCGAGGCACTCGACCGGGCCATGCTCGCCCGTCTCGCCAGCCTGGTCGACGAGGTCACGGCGGTCTTCGACGACTACGACTACGCCCGCGCTCTGGAGCGGACCGAGACGTTCTTCTGGTCGTTCTGCGACGACTACCTCGAGCTCGTCAAGGCACGCGCCTACGGCGATGGCGACGCGGCGACATCGGCGACGACTGCCCTTCGCCTCGCGCTGTCCACGTTGCTGCGGCTGTTCGCGCCGTTCCTCGCCTTCGTCACCGAAGAGGTGTGGTCCTGGTGGCAAGAGGGCTCGATCCATCGCGCGCCGTGGCCCGACGCTGGCGAGCTGCGCGCCGCGATCGGAGACGCGGGCGGCCAGCCCGCCTTGCTCGAAGCTGCCGCGTCAGTACTGACACAGGTTCGCCGGGCCAAGACCGAGCGCCAGAAGTCGATGCGGGCGGCGGTCACCCGCGCCGTCGTCAGCGCGCCGGCCGACTCGTTGGCGCTGTTGCGCGAGGTCGAGGGCGACCTGCGCGAGGCGGGATCGATCGCCGCCCTCGAGTGGCGGGAAGGCGACGAGATCTCCGTCGACGTCGAGTTGGCAGAGGCCGACTAGACCCCCATCTGGTTCTGGCCAGCAGATTGCACACCCTGGTGTGCAATTCGCTGGCCAGAACCGAGGGTTGCCGGTCGCAGTAGGTTCGGAGCGTCGGCCATGACAACCGCCACAACCGCCTCCGACGGCCTTTCCCTGCATTCGGCCAAGGGCCGCATCGCCCTGACGGCGACCGTGGCCGCCAGCGCCATGGCGAGCCTCGACGCCACGGTGGTCAACGTGGCGCTGCCGCACATCGGCCGCGACTTCCACACCAACGTGAGCGCGCTGCAATGGGTGCTCACCGGCTACCTGCTCGCGCTGGCGTCGCTCATCCTGTTGGGCGGCGCCCTCGGCGACCACCTGGGCCGGCGGCGGGTGTTCATCATCGGGACGCTGTGGTTCGCGGCGGCCTCGGTGCTGTGCGGAGCGGCGCCCAACATCGAGGTGCTCGTCGGTGCACGCGTGCTGCAGGGCGTGGGCGGCGCCCTGCTCACCCCCGGCAGCCTCGCGATCCTGCAGGCCAGCTTCCGCCAGTCGGACCGCGCCGCCGCCGTCGGCGCGTGGTCGGGACTGGGCGGCGTGGCCGGGGCCATCGGCCCGTTCCTCGGTGGGGCGTTGGTCGACGGGCCGGGCTGGCGGTGGGCGTTCCTCATCAACGTGCCCGTCGCCGCCCTCGTCATCGCGTGCGCTCGGAACGCGGTACCCGAGTCGCGGGATCCTCACGCGGCGCGAGGCCTCGACGTATCGGGTGCGGCCCTGGCTGCCCTCGGGTTGGCTGGGCTCACCTGGACCCTCACCGAGGGCCCACCACGCGGGTGGACGAGTCCGTCGGTGGCCGGTGCTGCTGCGGTCGCGGTGATCGCCCTGGCACTGGCGGTACGGCACCTGTTCCATACCGCGGACCCACTGGTCCCGCCCGTGCTGTTCCGAAACCGGACGTTCACCGTCGTCAACCTGATGACCGTGCTGCTCTACGCCGCGATCGGCGTGTCCTTCTTCCTGATCGCGTACGAGCTCCAGGTGGCGGTGGGATGGTCGGCCATGCGCGCGGGCGTGTCGCTGCTGCCGACCACGCTGTTGATGCTCACGCTGTCGGCGCGCTCAGGTGCCCTGGCGCAGCGCATCGGGCCCCGGCTCCAGCTCACCGCCGGCCCGCTGCTGACGGCGGGGGGGCTCCTGCTGCTCGCCCGGGTCGGGCCGGGAACGTCATACGTGCTCGACGTGCTGCCCGGCGCGATCGTGCTCGGGGTCGGCCTGGTGACGTTCGTCGCCCCGTTGACGGCGACAGTGATGTCAGCCGCCGATCCCGACCACGTGAGCGTGGCATCCGGCGTGAACAACGCCGTCGCTCGGGCTGCCAGCCTGACTTCACTGGCGATCATCCCGTCGGTCTCCGGGCTGGCAACGGCGGCGGGCGCCGCACCGATCACCCATGCGTACCGAGTGGCGCTGGTGATCGCTGCCTGCGTGGCCGCAGGCGCCGTCCCCATTGCGTTGGTCGGCCTCGGTCCCCACGTGCGCGCCGTGCGGACTGCTCGCCGCCGCCACTGCGCCGTCGACGGCCCGCCGCTGCAGCCCGACCCCGACCGCTGTCCGATGGAGTCCGCGGCATAGTGATCCCGAACATGTTCCGTCGCCTCCCCCGCTGGATCGCCGTCGTCGGCGTCGCCACGGCCGTGCTGCCTGCCTCGCTCGGCTCGTCTCGTCGGGTCGAGGCCGCCCCGGCCGTGCCCCGGTTCAGTCACGTGATCGAGGTGTTCCTCGAGAACGAGACCGCCACCAGCACGTGGGAGGACCCGGTCGGCGCGCCCGCCCTGCAGCAGCTGCGCAAGCAGGGCGTGTACCTCCCCAACTTCTACGGCGTGGGCCACGCCAGCCTCGACAACTACGAGGCGGCCTTTGGAGCGGTGGAGCCCACCACCCAGGGCAAGGCCGACTGCGCGGGCCAGCCGTACGGGTCGTGCATCTTCCCGGCGAGCGTGCCGACCATCGCCGCCCTGCTCGACGAGGCGGGCCTGAGCTGGAAGGTCTACGCCGAAGGGATGGACGGCGCGCCCGGCGGGCACGCGTGTCTGCATGCGCCCGACCGCAACCTGCCCGACGCCTATCAAGGGCCGGGAACCAACGGCTACGCAACCCGTCACAACCCGGCGCCGTGGTTCGACAGCATCCTCACCAAGGGAGGCAGCGAGGCGTACTGCCAGGCCCACGACGTCGACCTCGCCCACCTCTCGCCCGATCTCGGGAGCGGGGCGACCCTGCCGGCGTTCTCGTTCGTCGAGCCCGACACGTGTCACGACGGGCACGACACCCAGTCGCTCGGCGGGTGCACGCTTGACCCCGAGGGGCCCACGTACCCGTCGGGCGTCGGCGCCATCAACGCGTGGCTCCCGGGCTTCGTGCAGCAGGTCACCCACTCTCCCTCCTGGGACGACCACAGCCTGCTGTTCATCACGTTCGACGAAGCTGCCGCCACCGACACGTCGGGCTGCGCGCCGTGCCACGACACCTCGGCCGGCGGGCGCATCGGCGCCCTGGCGATCTCGCCGATGCTGACCGCGGGCGGCACCTCGTCATGGCAGGGCGACCACTACTCGTTCCTGCGGACCTTGGAGGCGGCGTGGGGGCTGCCGACCCTCAAGTCGCGCGCCGCCGACGCGGCGGCGGCCGCCAAGGTGCACGACGGCGACCCCGGCGTGACGGTCCTGGGCGACATCTGGGTGACACCGGCCGCGTCGTCGGTGACGACGGCGCCCAGCCCCGCCCCGCGACGCGGTCTCTCGCCTGGCCGCACGTTGCCGCCGACCGGCGGTACGGGGACGGCGGGCGTGGCCGGCGTCGCCCTGCTGGCGATCGCGTTCATGCTGCGGAGAGGAACACGAGCGCGGGGCTTCAGCCGTCGAGGCTGAGGCTGGGCTGGTCCTCGGCGGACCGCCGCCGCGCAGGCGCAGGGCCGTCGTCGTCCTCCCCGTCGTCCGACGGGTGCTCGACGAGGGCGACGACGCGCGTCGACATGAAGCGCGCCGACCGCACCGGCGTGCCCGAGCGCGTCACCTCGGTGACCTCGACCATGCCCCGGCCGGTGGTGACCTCGACCCGCCGGCCCGCCTTGGTCGCCTCGATGTCGAACGTCTGCGTGCTGCCGCCGCCGACGTCCACGAGCACCTCGACCCGGTCGCCCTTCACCGCGGTTCATGGTAGGCACTGCCATGCCTCGCATGTCGGAGGAGGAGTGCCTTGCGTTCGTCACCGCCGCACCCCGCACGGCCAAGCTGGCCACCGTCAGGGCGAACGGCGCTCCCCACGTGGCGCCCGTCTGGGTCGATCTCGACGGCGGCGACATCGTGACGATGACCCGCGAAGGGTCGCTCAAGCACAAGGCCATGCTGCGGGATCGGCGGGTGGCGCTGTGCTTCGACGACGAGACGCCGCCGTTCGCGTGGGTGCTCGTGGAAGGGGAGGCCACGCTGACCGACGACCGCCACCAGCTGCGTCACTGGGCCACCCGCATCGGCGGCCGCTACATGGGCGCCGACCGGGCTGAGGAGTACGGCGCCCGCAACGGCGTGCCGGGCGAGATCCTCATCCGCATCCGGCCGACCAAGATCGCCGGCGAGACGGGAGTGGCCGACTGATGCAAGTAGGCGAGCTGCGTATCGACGCGGTGATGGACGGCACGGCCATGTTCCCGCCCACCGCCGCGTACCTCGACGGCGTCGAGGCGATCGGTGGCAAGGGAGCGACCGACGAGGACTGGTCGCCCCACCGCGACCTCCTGCGTGACGACGGCATGCTCGAGATGGCACTCGGCGGCTTCCTCGTGCGCCACGGCGACACCGTCGCCCTCGTCGACACCGGAGTCGGCCTCATCGACTCCGGGCCGTTCAAGGGCGGCCAGCTCATCGACAACCTGGCGGCTCTCGGCGTGACGCCGGCGGACATCACCGACGTCGTGTTCACCCACCTGCACTTCGACCACGTGGGCTGGGCGACGTCGAAGGGGGCGGTCGTCTTCCCCAATGCGACCTACCGGTGCCACACCCACGACTGGGAGCACTTCTTCGGCCCCGACGCCGGTGCCACCAAGAAGCTGACGCCGATCGCCGACCGCATCGAGCTGTGGGACGCCGACGACACCGTCCTGCCGGGCATGGACACGATGACGGCACCCGGGCACACGCCGGGCAGCACGATCATCGTGCTCTCGTCAGGCGAGCAGCGGGCGATGCTGCTCGGCGATGTCGTGCACTGCCCCATCGAGCTGCTGGAGGACGAATGGGCCGGCCTGGGTGACGTCGACCCCGTGCTCGCCAAGCGCACCCGCAACGCGTTGGCACGCGAGCTCGAAGGCACAGACATCCCCGCAGCTGCAGCCCACTTCCCCGGGCTGCAGTTCGGCCGGCTCCTCGCCGGCGAGGGACGCCGTCGCTGGATCGTCTAGGCCGCGGTCCCCTTCGGGGCCGGGTGCAGGCGGGGGCGGGGACGCGGCGTCCACGCGCTGGGGTGGCGGGACTTGGCGTCCTCCACCTCCGCGCACGTGACGGCGACGACGCTTTCGCCGAACACCCGCAGAACTCTTTCCACTGCCTCGTTCTCGAGGGTGTCGACGGCTGGGTCCTCGAGGACCTGATCGACAGGTTGAATCGAGACGGCGCCACTGCGGTGGCGCACCGGGCTGAAGGCGCCACTGCCGTGGCGCACCAGGCGAGCAGTCATGCCTTCTCCTCCCAACGCCCAGGATCGGGCGCTTCCCTGAGGTGGACGGTAAGCCGTCCATGTTTCAGATCGGCAGCGA
>Ga0070741_10020279_pt1 | contig 10496 bp, 10 predicted proteins | sample Coa_R1_4_FD_66440 | JGI IMG/M metagenome (GOLD analysis project Ga0070741, IMG submission 66440) | Surface soil microbial communities from Centralia Pennsylvania, which are recovering from an underground coalmine fire - Coalmine... | ecosystem: Environmental > Terrestrial > Soil > Unclassified ... | reverse complement strand
GGATGCTTGTCGCGATCGTTCGAAATGTGGAACTGGATGGGCGTGCGCGAGCCGTCGCGATCCAGCATGTCATTGACGCCGCTCTCGGCATCGACGATTAAAGGCACGGTCACCATGATCAGGCTGAGCTCGCGGCAGAGCTCCTGCTCTATGTAGTTCTTCACCGCAAAAATGGCCTTCTGCGTTTCCTTGGGCGTTAAGAGAGACTTGTAATCGGTGGGCAGGACCTTCTCCAATTCCATGTAATCGCCAATGCCGGGTCCGGCCAAATCCATGCGCTTCTGTTCCACCAAAGTGGCCATGATTTCTCCTCCAATGTTTCCCTTCCGGCAGCTTGCGGACATTCATGGCCGCAGTGACTCGGAACAGCTCAGGGGTGAGCGGGCCGCAAGCGAACGCTGAAACCGGACTGCGGTAAGCGGATCGGATTGCGAGCCCACGCGCCTTGTTTGTAGTCCTTTGCGTGATCCGCAACAGTGACCCTCCTCACCCAAATAGGTGATGGCCGACAAGGCAACCTTATCCGTTAGCGAGCCTACCAATCATTCGTATCCAGCCAAAATGAACGGTGTGAAGATGACGATGGAGGAATATCTGGCCGACCTGAACCTGGGGTGTCCGCTCTGCGGTACCAGCGAGGTAAGACAAGCGAATACCGAGCAGCGCGCGCAAAGCCTGCAGCGGCAGGTGACCCGGCTTCGTCAGCGCAATGAAGAGCTTGAGTCATCCCCGGAACAAATCTACAGCTTCCGTCCAAGGCTGAGCGACATGTGCGGAGCTTGCCAGATGCTCATGACGGGGATCAGCGGTCCCACGGACGCCCCGGAACTCCTCGAACGAATCCGACGATATATCTCCGATCTGAGCGCAGAAATCTCCGAGCTCCGCAAAGCCGCCTAAGCCTCTTACCACTTTTGTCGGCATCTGCTTCCCAATCAGCCAACACCTTCAACTTTCCTGATCTCTTAACCAGGAAATACTCTGGAGAACCGGCATGACAAGAATTGAAGATTCAGTGGTTGTGATTACAGGAGCTTCGAGTGGAATTGGTCGCGCCACTGCCCTGGAATTCGCCGGGCATGGAGCCACCCTGGTGTTGGCGGCACGAAGCGAATTGAATCTGCGCAAGACAGCCAAGGTGTGCAAGAAAACCGGCGCCGCCGATGTACTGACCGTACGCACGGACACCACCGACGAAGGCGAAGTGCAGGAACTCGCATCGCAGGCAGCAGAGCAGTTTGGCAGGCTTGATGTGTGGATCAATAACGCGGGCGTCGGCCTTTACGGCAGCTTTGAAGACACCCCAATCGAAGACTACCGGCGTCTTCTCGAAACTAACCTCTTCGGTTATATCTACGGCGCGCGGGCGGTTCTGCCGTACTTTCGCCGGCAAGGCACGGGCGTACTGATCAACGTTGGATCGCAGGTTTCGCTCGGAGGGCTCCCCTTCAACAACGCCTATACCACTTCAAAATATGCGGTGCGCGGATTCAGTGACAGCTTGCGCCAGGAACTTGTGGATACCGATATTCACGTTTGTACGATCTATCCCGCTTCGACGGATACTCCGTTCTTTGAGCACGCCGCCAACTACTCAGGCCGTGCGGTGCAACCGGTGGGCTCGGTGGACAAGCCGGAAACGGTGGCGCGCATCATTTTTGAAACTGCCAAAGATCCCAAACCTGAAGTCCTCGTTTCTAAGACAGGACACGGAATGGCCTTCCTGCATTGGGTCGCTCCTGAGATGTATGACCGCATGATTTTCCGCAAAACGAAGCAGGGTCACTTCCAGAACAAAGAGGCAGCCGACTCGCAGGGAAATCTGTATGTGAGCTCTGACTACGCATCTACCCATGGCGGCTGGCGTGGGTCCGCGACAGGGAAAGCAGCGAGCATCATCGGAGCAGGTGGAGTAGCAGCTCTGGTTGCTTACCTGCTGAAACAGGCGGCCGCTCAGCGTCGGCGTGAGGAACAGCCCGCCGCGTAGATAGCAGTTAACCCGACTTTATTGTCGAGAAGGAGACTCGTATGCAAGATGTGACTTTGGAAATCGCGGAGGAAATGGTAGCGGCAGCCAGAAGGCGCGCGGAAAAAATTGGCGTGCCCCAGAATATCGCGGTGGTGGATGCCGGCGGAAACCTTAAGGCATTCGCCCGCATGGACGGCGCTTGGCTGGGGAGCATCGACATTGCTATCCGCAAGGCACGCACTTCGCGGCTTTTCGACAAGGAGACGGGCGAGATCGGCAAAATGTCAAAGCCAGGCGGACCCTTGTATTCCATCGAAGTCAGCAATGGCGGCCTCATTACGTTTCCCGGCGGCATTCCCATTTTCAACGAAGACAACGAGGTGGTGGGTGCGATCGGCGTAAGCGGCGGAACCGTCAAGGAAGATCACGAGGTCGCCAGCGAGGGTGTCAAAGCCATCAAACACGCCATCCGGCGAGCCGCTTAGGTCATTGCTTTGATAAGCTCGTGGTAGCTATGGATGGTCTGAAATCCAGCGCTGCTGCGGGCTTTTCGACTCACTTTCAGGAACCAGCTCTCGCGCAAATTCCGGAGGGCTGGTTCCTGATGGGTAGCGAGGCAGGTCAGGACTGCGAGCGTCCGATCCATCGCGTGTGGGTGGACTCGTTCTTCATGGCCGCTTGCCAGGTCACGAACGCCGATTACGCGAGGTTCCTGCTCGCAACGAAGACGGCACCGCCTCCATTCTGGAACGATCCCCACTTCAACGATCCTCAGCAGCCCGTCGTGGCCGTCTCCTGGTTCGAAGCGACGGCATATTGCGAATGGTTGTCGCAGGTGACTGGTCGCCATTTCCGTCTTCCCACGGAAGCAGAGTGGGAGCGCGCTGCGCGTGGCGGCGCGGACGGCAACCTGTATCCCTGGGGCGATGCTCCCCCGCAATCGCTTCCGGATTGTGAACTGCGCTGGAAGACAGGACCCGAACGCGTGCAGCAGTTCCCGCCCAATGCATTCGGGCTTTTTAATATGTGCGACAACGTGCACGAGTGGTGCAGCGACTGGTACGACCCGAATTACTATGCTTCTTCGCCCCAGCGCAATCCTCGCGGACCGGAAAGCGGAACCCGGCGCGCCTCCCGCGGCGGCTCCTGGCGCCATCACATCAAAGTGTCGCGTTGCAGCGCGCGATCGAGCATCCCACCTGACTTTCAATATGCGGATTACGGGTTCCGCGTGGCAGGCCAATTGGAGCTTCAATCCAGTAGCTGGTGACCGCTGGCCTTACTTCCATTGTGATCACGGCCTCGGATTGGCTCGAATCATGACCCGATCCGGTAGGGAGAACCGAAGATCAGTTTTGTAATCGAGATTTTCGGAGGAAGGATCAATCATCACGAACGAGTAAGTTATTCTGATAGCGTCAGAGGCATCCTTCGCTTCAAAATACCAACTTCTAAGATTGCCCGCCGCCGCCTCTATCAGCTCGGCTCTTGCCGCGGGGTTATCCGACTCGCTATCAACCACCCGCACGTCGGCGAGCCTGCCGTTGGGCTCAATGGTGGCGGACAAAACCACAGTCCCGGAGTTCTTCTTCCCCGATGCTTCCCATGGATAGTCGATATCGTGAAATGCCAGTAGACAGCGATCATTGATGTGAAGGTTGCAAGACTGAGTTGCCGTTGTCGCTAAGTCGAGCTTGGTGCTGAACTCCCTCCAACGCCGTATGTTGGGCTCAAGCGTGAGCTCCTCGCTATGCGCGCTTCTATCGAAGGCGTAGACGGCATGACGGTGTTGTGCGCGTTCATAATCTTTGAAATCCGCTTCAACGGTCAGAGGCATATCAGTTTTTGCCGCTACTTCGTCATCGTAGATTGTGAAGGTCGCTTTACTTCTGTCTGAGTAAATCTCACGCAAATGCTTGGCGAGGCAGACTAGGCTCTGGGGTGCGAAGCTTTCTGGCGCAATGCTGATCTGCCTGACAATTTCACTCTTTGAACCCTCGTACACTTTACCCTTCTTGTAGATGGGGACGTCACATTGGGCCAAACAGAAATTTAATCCAAGCAACGACCAGACAACCGCAATCAACGATAACTGGCGCAAAGTCGTGCTTCGAAAATGGCTTTGCTCCTGCACATCCGACCTCCGCAGACGTTGCCAGCTTATCGCGGCCAGGGGGTTCTCCTCCATAATCGTTGGTAACCTCTATCGAAAACAAAGCAGCTCCTTCGCCGCGCTCAGGATGACGGGGTCGAAATCGAGCTGCCGACCAAGAGCGAAAGCTAAGAGCTGCTTTTACGGCAGCATGGTATGGCGCGGTGCCGGCATCGGCACATTTCCCTTCCGGTCCCGCCACAGGATTGCATTGAGACGGTCAGCATTCGCAGCATCGGCGTGGGAGAAATCCATTTTCAGGGATTCCTCCGCATCTCGCGCGTTCCCCGGGTTGGTCTCATAAATCAGACCGTTGTCGCGATTCCGCGTGTCAGTCGTAAACGGCGGTTGCTCCCCGGACCCGGTGAACAGCGGCGCCATAACGGCCGCCTGCGAGTCATTGTTGTTCATTGGCGGCAAGCCGAGCAGTTCTTCCATAGTGCGAATCACGTTGACCGTTGTATAGAAGTGATGGTCAACATACGGGCCTTTCTCGCCCACGGGAGCATACTTGCTGATCACCAGCGCGATGCTGCGATGCGCGTCAACATGATCGGCGCCATTCTGCGCGTCATCTTCCAGGATAAAAATCGCCGTGTCGTTCCAGTACGGACTGTGCGAAACGGCTTCCACCACACGGCCCACCGCGAGATCATTGTCGGCCACACAGGCCGCTGGACGAGGCATTCCGGGCCGTGTCGCCGCGGTGTGATCGTTGGGCAGACGCAACAACACGAAGTTCGGAAGTTCCGCGCCCTTGTGTTGCTGGCGCGCCCGCACAAATTGCTCGAACTCGTTGAGGAACTCGTCAACCCGTAGTTGGTCGGGATAGTCAATCTTGAAGTCGGCGAACCGCGGATCGAAATGGTTGCGCAGTTCGGGCTTGGTCGGCACATTACGGGCAATCATCGGAACGGGCCAGGGCCACGGACTCGGCGACCCGTGCGGCTGCCCCACATTGGACGGCAGCGGATCTCCTTTGTGAAGGTAATCTACCGGACAGCTTTTCCCCCCAGCACCTGACGGACCCTCTTTTGGAGAAGACGGCGGCCGTCCCTTGCCGCACCATTCTGTGGCAACGAATTCGCCATAGTGGCGATACGTTAAACCGTGCCGCGCCACATTAGCCCAGATATAGCCCGTCTCCGGCTCATCGACGTCCGGCTCATCCTGTTCGAGCGGATATTCCCCGGCCACCGTGCCTTCGTAATCGTAAGTGTGTTCGTTGCCCCGATAAGTGATTTGCCAGGTCTTCTCCGTGTAGTCGCTGGTGATCGCGGCTGTCGACCAGACGTGTCCGTTCCCCGAAACTTCGCCGCTGTCGTAAAAATTGTCCAGCACTCCAAACTGTCGAGCCAGTTTATGCTGGTTGGGTGTGATGTCTTCGCCGTACATCGTCAGCGATGCATCTCCGTCACCGCTGCCGAGATCCCCAAAAATCTGATCGTACGTGCGATTTTCCTTGATGATGTAAATCACATGATGAATCGGATTCTTACCTTCCGAAAACGGCAGTGACCCGCTCGTGCCGTTCATCAGGTTGGCAGTGGCGACTTGATCGGTCAGCAGAGGCAGTTGTTCATTCAGCTTTGAAATGCTGATCCGCGCCAGCGACCCGTGCAACATGGTCGGTATATAAGCATGATTCGGATTGGGCCCCGTTCCCTTACCCTTGCCGCTCGCCACAAAAAGCTCTCTCCCTTGAACGGCAACCGCAGTTGGATACCACTCAGTGGGAATAAAACCGATCGCCGCATCGGAGCTCACCTTGGTGCCCGCGCCCGGAGCCTGCTTGCGAAGCTTGGAAACGTCGAACACCGCCACCGAATCACTGGACGCATTCGCCACAAACACAAGCTTGCCGTCCTCGCTTTGCGCCAGGCCATCGGGAAAGCTACCGCCGTAAGCTTGCCCCGGCAGCTTCGTCGAAAGTAACCTGAGAAGCTTTCCCGATGAGGTGTGGATGACAGCGACAGCGTCAGAGTTTGACAACGCCACATACAGGAGATTTTCGGCCGGGCTGAGCAGCATCGCGCTGGGATGCGAGCCAGCAGCCGTGTGGCTCTTCGGTTCGAGCAGGGAAATCGAACGTTCCACAGTTCCCTTCTCGAGATCAAGTTCAACCACCCGCGACGCATTCCACAAGCTGCAGAAGGCGTGCCGTCCGTCGCTCGTCGCAACCACCGCGTAAGGAAATGCGGATGGAATTTCCGGCCGCGTGCTCAGATCGAATCGGCGCAGCACCTTGCCCGCGGCGGCATCGATCTCCAGAACGTCATCGGAGAGATTATCCGCAACCAGCAGTTCTTCCCTTCCGCTTCGCACAACCACTGCAAGCCCGGCCGGATAAGGTATTGCTTGCCCCTGCGGTACTTCCGCAAGCTCGTGGGCGACCCTCTTTCCCGGAGCCAGAACCTGTAACGGAATTGGAATAAATCGCTCAGGAGACAGTTGGCCCTCGTCGAATTTGTAAACGGCGATGCCATTTCCGGTGTCACCTGTTCGCTCGCCGGTTGGATCACTGATGGACGCTACCGACGCGTACACCCGTTTGCCATCCGCACTGAAAACAATTCCGATGAAGTATGTCTGCTGGACTTTCTTTCCCAGGCGCGGATCGGCGAAATGATTGAGTTGGCCGCTGTGCGTGTCGAAGATGGCGATGGATTCTCCATAACCCGACTCCACAGTGCCATAGCCGTTGTTCAGAATCGCCAGGTACCGGCGATCCGGGCTCCACGCCATGTTCACGGGCAGGCTGTTCAGCGGTTGGAAGCTGCCCGGCAAGGACGCCGGAAGCATTTTGCTGGTGGGCAGCGGCAGGGATTTCGTCTCCTGCGCTGACTTGCGACGAGCGGCGGCCACCGAAACGACTAGGCCGAGCAGAACGAAGGCAATAAACGCGAGGCGAAATGTCGTCTTCAAGCTGGCTCTTCGATCCGAAATCTAAGTCTCTGGAACCACAGGCGTCGTCCGTCGGGTAACCCCGGCATTATGACGCACGTCCCGTCCTCGCACCCAGAAAATCACATCCTCAGCGATGTTCGTCGCATGATCCGCCACCCGTTCGAGATTGCGCGCGATCAACAGAGCGTCCAGCGACTGCTGGGTGGCATCGGGAGCTTCATTCATCTTGCGCACCAGCGAAATGAAGGCCTCGTCGCGCATGCGATCGACCACATTGTCCATTTCCAGCACCGCCTGGGCAAGCTCGTCCTTACCTTCAATGAACGACTCTAATGCGCGCCGAACCATCGCGGATGTGGCGTTCGCCATGCGCGAAATGTCCACGGGAAGATCGACCGTCGGCAAATCGACCATGTCCATTACTCGCTCAACGATGTTGACCGCCTGGTCGCCGACCCGCTCCAGGTCAGAGTTGATTTTCACCACCGCGAGGATGAAACGCAGGTCGGTTGCCATGGGCTGCTGCATGGCCAGCAAGTCGAAGGCGACTTCATCAATGTCGCGCTCGGCCGCATTGATCACCGATTCGCCTTCCAGCACCTGGTGGCAGCGGGCCAGATCCCGATCCCGGTATGCCTCGCAAGCGCGATCCACTGCCTGCTCCGCTAGTCCTCCCATGCGAAGCAACTTTTCCCGCAATTCGTCCAATCCCTGTTGAAACCGCGTGCGCATTATCCAAACCTGCCCGTTATGTAGTCTTCTGTTCTCTTGTCGCTCGGCGTGGTGAAGATTTTTTCCGTCTTATCGAACTCAATCAGCTTACCAAGAAGAAAGAAGCCGGTATATTCCGCCACTCTGGCCGCTTGTTGCATATTATGCGTCACAATCACGATCGTGTAATGTTCCTTGAGCTGAAAGATCAATTCCTCGATCTTGCCTGTGGAGATGGGATCTAGCGCCGATGCGGGCTCGTCCATCAGCATCACCTGCGGTTCCACCGCAAGCGCCCGCGCAATGCACAACCTCTGCTGCTGTCCACCCGAGAGGCTGGCGCCCGATTTCTTTTTCAGGTCGTCCTTCACTTCGTCCCATAGGGCGGCGTGGCGCAAGGAGCGTTCCACAATTTCATTCAATTTCTGGCGGTCACGAAACCCATTCAGCTTCAGACCCGCGGCGACATTGTCGTAAATCGACATTGTGGGAAACGGGTTCGGCTTTTGAAAAACCATCCCGATCCGACGCCGTATCTGCACTGCCGACGTTCCCGTCCCGTAAATTTCCTGGTCCCCGATCTTGACCTTCCCCTCCACCCGCGTTTCCGGGAGGGTCTCGTGCATCCGATTCAGGCAGCGAACGAATGTGGACTTGCCGCAGCCGGAGGGGCCGATCACCGCCGTAGCTTGATTGGGCGTAACCTTCATGCTCACGTCGTGCAAGGCCTGGTTTTTGCCGAACCACGCGTTGAGCTGTTGCACCTCGATACCTACACCCATCCTCAGCTCGCCCCTTTCATCATTCCCCGACTGCTCACCACCCGCAGTGCCGCAACCGAACTCACAATCAGGATGATCAGGATTAACGCACCCGCCCACGCCTGCCGGTGCCACTCGTCAAAGGGGGAAATCGCGTAGACGAAAATCTGCAACGGCAACGCAGCCGTAGGTTGGTTGAGGTTGAAATTCCAGAACTGGTTCCCGAAAGCCGTGAATAGCAGAGGCGCAGTTTCGCCGGCCACACGAGCGAATGCCAGCATCACACCCGTGATAATGCCCGACGTGGCTGTGCGCAACGTGATGGAGATCGTCGTGCGCCAGCGGGAAATCCCCAGTCCTTGAGCCGCTTCACGGACCGATTGCGGCACCAGCAACAGCATTTCTTCCGTCGTACGCGCAATCGTGGGCACCATCATGATGGCCAGAGCCACGCCTCCAGCGAGAGCGGAAAAATGCTTCTGCCGCAACACCACGATGCTGTAAGCCACAATTCCGATTACGATCGATGGCACACCGTTGAGCACGTCGGCCGTGAAGCGGATTGCTTTGCCAAATCGCCCCTGGCCGTATTCGGCGAGATAAATGCCCGCGCCGATCCCTACCGGAACGCCCATCGCACTCGCAATCAGCAGGATCAGCGTGGAACCCACAATGGCGTTCGCCATTCCGCCGCCGGCTTCGCCAACCGGTTTCGGTGTCTGCGTCAGAAACGCCCAGTTCAACGATCCGACCCCCTTATAAAGCAGGTAAACAAAGATTGCCACTAACGGGGTGAGCACCAAAATGACCGCGCCCACAGCCAGAAAAGTAGCAAGGTGGTCCTTAACCCGGCGGAACCCGCCCACGCGCGGAATCATCATCTCTGCGGAGTGAAGCGCAGTGCCCTTATTGCGCATGGGACCTCGCAGGAATGCCGCGTGTGATTCTCCATACCAGGATCTGGGCGATCGCGTTCACGATGATGGTCACAAAAAACAGCGCCAGGCCGATCTCCACTAGTGCGCTCAGGTATAGATTGCCCGTCGCTTCGCTGAACTCATTGGCAATGACGCTGGCCATCGTGTAGCCGGGCGCGAGCAGCGATTTCGCTATTTCCGGACGATTGCCGATCACCATGGTGACCGCCATGGTTTCGCCCAACGCGCGTCCCAGACCGAGGATGATTCCACCCAGAATACCCGCACGCGCATTGCGCAAAACCCCGACGCGAATCATCTCCCAGCGAGTCGCGCCGAGCGCCAATACCGCCTCACGCTGTTGCCGTGGCACCGCGATCATCACCTCGCGCGTGATCGAGGCGATGATCGGAATGATCATGATCGCCAGGATTACTCCCGCGGCCAGCATGCCGATTCCAAACGGCGGTCCTGAAAACAGACTCGTCCATCCGAAATACCGTCCCAGGAACGGCTCGACGTAGACCCGCAGAATCGGGACCAGTATGAAAATTGCCCACAGACCGTAAATCACGCTGGGGATTGCAGCCAGCAGTTCCACCAGGAAAGAAATAATCGCTCGCAGTGAGCGCGGACACATTTCCGTCAGAAAAACCGCGACCCCGACCGACAGCGGCACCGCTATCGCCAACGCCAGCACGGAAGATACGATCGTTCCATAAATGAATGGCAAGGCTCCAAATTGATCGTTGACCGGGTCCCAGTCCTGGGTGACGAAAAACTTCCAACCAAAGGCGTGCAAGGCTAGCCCGGAGGACGACACCAGCTCGTAGACAATCAGAACCAGCAACCCAATGATCGCTGCGCCGCAGGCCAGCATGGCGCCCTGAAAAGCATTGTCGGCCAGCCGTATTCGCGCGTCTGACATCGGCTGGATGACCGAAGGATTGCGAACGATGGACAATCGCCGCTCGGAAACTTCCTTGTTCGGTCCTAGGCGAGGTATCTGCAGCGAACGATTCTCCATGGAAAAATAAAGCTAGCAGAGCATTGTTACAGCAGTGTTAAAATGCCTCGCC
>Ga0070741_10020278_pt1 | contig 10497 bp, 11 predicted proteins | sample Coa_R1_4_FD_66440 | JGI IMG/M metagenome (GOLD analysis project Ga0070741, IMG submission 66440) | Surface soil microbial communities from Centralia Pennsylvania, which are recovering from an underground coalmine fire - Coalmine... | ecosystem: Environmental > Terrestrial > Soil > Unclassified ... | reverse complement strand
TGATGCGGGGGCGCACCAGCGTGGTCATCGCCCACCGGCTCTCCACTGTGCGGGCGGCCGACAAGATCGTGGTGCTCGATAGGGGACGAGTGAAGGAGGAGGGGCGGCACCAGGAGCTGGTGCGGCGGGGCGGGCTCTACGCCAGGCTCTACCGCCAGCAGTTCGCCGAGCCCGGCACCGGCGCACCGGTGCCGGGCTCGGATGGCGAAGCGGAAGACACGGGCGCCGAGGTACTCCCGGTCGAGCCGCCGGCGGCCGGCCACCCAGTCGATACCGCGCTGGCACCGCTTGGCATCCCGCGCTAGTCTCTAGTCAGAGGATCTCCAGCGTGCGTGGTACATCCCCCACGGGAGATCAGCCCGGCATTCCGCGCGAGTCTCTGTTTGGGGACTCTCAATCCGCACGCGGCCTCCTAGCTGGTGCGGGGGTAGAAGAGACCAGACGAGTAGCGCATGAACCGTCGCTTGGAGCACAGAGCAGATGGTGGCGAATCCGTCGGATGCGGAGCTAAAGCAGATCCTGCAGCGCTATCGTCGCGTGGCCGTCGTTGGCCTCTCGGATAAGCCGTCGCGTCCGTCGTATGGGGTGGCGGCCTACCTGCTGCGCGCGGGGTATGAGATCGTGCCGGTCAATCCGACTATCGAGGCAACGCTCGGCCGGCAGGCGGTCGATTCCGTGCGCGAGGTGCCGCCGCCGGTGGAGATTGTGGACGTCTTTCGCCGGCCGGAGGACGTGCCGCCGGTGGTCGAGGATGCAATTGCTGCCGGGGCGAAGGTGCTGTGGCTGCAGGAAGGGATCGTCAACGAGGCGGCGGCGGAGCGTGCCCGGCAGGCCGGGCTAGTGGTGGTGCAGGATCGGTGCCTGATGAAGGAGCACCGGCGGCTGGTGGCACCGCCAGCAGCGTAGGCGCGCGTCAGATCGTCTCGGCCAGCACGAAGTCGAACGGTAGCTCGGCTGGATCGATGCGCCACTCCTCAGTGTCGTCGCCCGGGGAGAACTGCCGGTCGACGAGGTAGTGATGGACCACCAGCGCCCCCGACTCATTGGCATAGCCGTGCGCCACGCCAGCGGGGATATAGAGGCCATTATGAGGGGTGAGGATCACCTTCGCGCGCAGACCGTAGGTGGCCGAGCCCTCGCGACAATCGATCAGGCCGGCGTTGAGCTGGCCATGCGCCACCGTCCAGAGCTCATTCTGCGTGGGGTGAATGTGCCAGAAGCGCCGCGTGCCAGGGGCAATCACCGAGACATTGATCTGGGCCGGGCGTAGCTCGATGCCGCGTTCGAGTAGAGCTGAGAGCTGCGCTATACCGCCGACCAGGCGAACGACTTCCTTGAAGCTGCCGCCGCCGTCATCGGGCCATACGCGCTGAGAGACCACCACCACGCCGTCGGGCAGTGGCGTGCCCTCATAAGTTTGCCGCAGCAGGGTCGTCGAGCCGGGCGCGCGCAGCCCGCGCGCCGCTGAGCCGATCACCGCCATGCCCATCGCTTGCCTGCTCCTCCTACCATGCTACCGTGCCGGCCATACGCTAAGCGCATGGGCCATGATCCGTCGGAAATGTTTCAGATGAGGGATCGATGAGGGACTCCCCGGCCGAGGCATCGGCCGCCGCCTGGCGCACCACACCCTGCTGCGCCATTGCCGTCGCTCCCTCCTCCGAGTAATCACGGAAGTTTGGCTGCTGCCGCGCCCACTCGGCGTAGGCGCGCGCTGCCTCTTCAAGCGAGCCGCGAGGCTCCCAGCCGAGGCGGCGCAGGCCGGAGATGTCTGAGATGATGTGCCGGGTATCACCGACCCGGAAGCGCCCCGGTAGCTCAGGCTCCACCGGAAGGCCCAGGGCCCGGCCCACAAGCTGCGCGTATTCCAGCACCGTCAGCGCCCGGCCGCCGCCGACGTTGAAGGCCTGAAAATTCGCCCGCTCATCCTCCACTACCAGCAGGTTGGCCCGTGCCACATCCCACACCGTGACGTAATCGCGCAGCTGCCGCCCATCTTCGTAGATGACCGGCTGGCGGCCGTGCAGCAGCCGCTGGACGAAGAGGCGCAGCGCGCCCGAGTAGGGATTCGTGAAGCTCTGCCGCGGGCCTTGCGTGATGCTATAGCGCAGGGCGACGGTCGGAATGCCGTAGCGGGTGCCAAGGTTCAGGCAGATCAGCTCCTGGGCCAGCTTGCTGATGCCGTACTGATTGTGCGGGCGCGGTGGATCCTCTTCACGGGTCGGCTGCGGGACCATTGGCTCGCCCCCTACTGGGCATCGTGGGTCCCACTCGCGTCGCTCGAGCTGCGCCAGCGTCCGCTGGCCGGGGAACTGCACGCCGTGGACGGGGCACAGATACCGCCCCTCGCCGTAGACGGCCTGCGAGGTGGCCACCACCACCTTCTTGATCCGCCTGGCCAGCGCCGGCTCCGCCACCAGGAGCTCGTAGAGCCGTGCGGTGCCGGCCGCATTGACCTGAAAGAAACGGCTGAAGTGCGGCAGGTAATCCTGGTGGGCGGCCAGGTGCAGCACGGCATCAACGCCGTCGAGCGCAGCCTGCCACGCGCGTGGATCCTCCACCGATCCTTCGATGCGCTCGACGGCTGGGGGAAGGTAGTCCGGCCAGCGCCGTTGCTGGTGCACCGGCGGCTGAAGGCTATCGAGCACGCGCACGGCATAGCCGCGCTCCAGCAGGAGATCGACGGTGTGTGAGCCAATGAACCCGGCACCACCGGTCACGAGGACTTTCACGGCGCAGGCGAGTCTACCGGTCCCAGACCTTGCCCGTCGGCTGCCCTTGCCAGGATTGCACCGCCGGCGTTCCACCTGAGTGCCGGCGACGTCCTCACTGCTGTCCTGCCCATGACCAGTACTTGGCCACGGTGCTGCTGAGCGATGCAGCCCAAATTGCGGCACCCAGTAGAATCGCCGTGGCGGAGTACTAGCCGCCGAGCGAGGTGCGGTCGGCGAGCGGGAGCGCACGGCCGCCGCGGGTACGCACCAGCCCAATCCGTGCGCGCAGGAGCAGCCGATCGTCCTCGAGCACCTGCGCCTCCACCTCGACGTGCCGGCGGCCGATCTCGACCACGCGGCCGGTAGCTCGCAGCGGGCGGCGCATAGAGGTCGGTGCCTCCATCGTGAAGCTGCAGTACCGCAGCGTGGTGACCTCGAGCGCATAGCCGCCGGCTGCCTCGATCGCCGCATCGATGGCAAGGCCGAGCGGCACGGTCGTCATGGGATGGAGACCGCGGCCCAGCGGAAATGAGGCGCGCCCGTAGGGGCGCATCAGCAGCCGCAGTAGCTCCGGCCCTTCCTCAAGCGTGGCTTCATCGCCCAGGGTGATGACACCATCGCGCCGGCGGTGGCGCTCGACCTCACGTGGTGGCTGCACGTCGCTCATAAGCTCATAAGCAAGAAGGGTGGTAGCGCGGCGCGGGGAGCCGGTTCAATCGAGCTGTGCCACTCGCACACCGAGCACGTGTGGACGAAGGACGAAAGGCCAGAGACGCACCGGGGCCACCGCTTCGTCCTTCGTCCTTCATCCTTCGCCGGCAGGCGAGCAACGGCGGCGCTCGCCGCGCGTTCTGGAGTCACGCAACTGCTCTAGGAGATGAGACGCATCCTCTTCCTTCAGCGCGACTGTATCACTACCCCGAACGAGCCGGCTGCCGAGGCAGCGCCCATTGCGCCATCCGGGCGTGCCCGGGATGATGTGCAGGCGCAGGCTGCAGTCGTGTGGGAGGCGGTGCTCGAGCGGCTCCGGTGCGATTCCACCATCTCTCGCGCCAGCTTTGCCACGTGGCTGCGCCAGACGCAGCTCCTTTCCTGTGCCGGCGGCGTCTTTGTGATTGGGGCGCCGCACCGGTTCGCGCGCGACCGGCTGGAACGAACCTTTCGTGAGCCGGTGGCCCAGACCATCGCCGCCTGCACCGGCATGGCCCCGGCGGAGGTGCGCTTCGTCGTGGCGCGGCCCGACGTGCCTCCGACTGGCTCCCCCTCGCATGCGATCTCCTCAGGTACCTACCGGTGGATAAGCGCCGTCGGCAGCACCGGTCCCCGCGGCGCCGCACGGCGTGCCGCGCCTACGGCGTGTGCAATCGGGCCGGCGCAGCCGCTCGATCCGCGGCTGCGCTTCGAGACCTTCGTCGCCAGCGCGCGCAACCGGTTCGCGCTCGCCGCGGCCCGCGCGGTCGCGGCCAATCCCGGCGGGACGTACAACCCCCTGGTGATCTACGGCGGCTCAGGGGTCGGCAAGACCCACCTGCTGCACGCCATTGGCCATGAGCTGCTGGCCGCGCAGCCGGCGGCGCGGGTGGTGCTGCTCTCGGCAGCGTCGCTGGCACTCGATGGCGCCTCTGCGGCACAAGTGGGCGGCGAGGCGCACTGGCGGCGCCTGGCGCAGCAGGCCGATGCGCTCCTGCTGGATGACGTGCAGCGGTTTCCAGCGGGCGATGGTGCCTCAGCTACGGCACTTGGCCAGCACGCGCTCATCCAGCTGCTGGATACCCTCTACACGCGTGGCCGGCAGATCGTGGTCACGGCCGATCGGCCACCCCGCGAGCTGACGTGCTTTGAGGAGCAGGTGCGATCGCTCCTGCAGATGGGCCTGGTGGCTGACATCGCGTCGCCCGATGTCTTGCCGGCTCCCAGGAGCAGGTGGCCGGTGCCGGCTTTGTGGGAGCGCCGAGTGTCCATCCGGCGGCCGGAGCACCGGCCGGCGCCGGGGCACTCTGGCCATTCGGCCGGGCCAGTACTAGCTGCCGTGGCGCAGTACTACGGTGTGCCGGAGAGCGTGCTCCGCAGCCCACGGCGACACGCATCCATTGTCCGGCCACGCCAGGTAGCGATGTATCTGCTGCGCGAAGCGTGCGGTATCAGCCTGAGCGAGATTGGCGCGCTGCTCGGCGGCCGCGATCACACCACCGTGCTGCACGGCTGCCGGCAGATCCAGCAGCGCCTGGCCAACGACGCCTCCCTGGCTGGGGAGATCGAGGCCATCCAGCGCACCTTGCGGCCGGCGATGGATGGTCGCGCGGGTGTGCCGCTGAGCCGCGCGGCGGCCGCAGACTAGACTCATAGCAGGCAGGAGTCACATGGTCCGGTGCTGGTGTGCCCAGCGTGCGTTGTGGCCTGCCGATCTGCTTCCGGCGCGCACGCCAAAGCCAGGGAAGTCAAAGACGGAAGCACCATAAAGAGGGTACGATCACGTGAGCATTACCGAGAGAGAGCCAGAGAGCGTTGCCGTGGCGACGGTAGAGCGACCCGAAAGGACGCAAGGCGGCATGCGCATCGTATGTGAACAAGAGCCACTGCGGCGGGGGCTGGGAATCGTCGGACGAGCCGTAGGCGGTCGGACTACGTTGCCGGTCTTGAATAACGTGCTGCTGGCCAGCGACGGCGGTCGGCTGCGCCTGACGGCAACGAACCTGGAGCTTGGCATCACCACCTGGATCCCGGCACAGGTGGCGAGCGAAGGCGCGGTCACGGTTCCGGCCCGCCTGCTTACCGATTTTGTCAACTCGCTGCCTGGAGGCCAGCCAGTCACGCTCGAGGTCAATGGGCGCACGCATAGTCTGAGCCTTGTTTCCGGCCGCTATCGCGCCACGATCAAGGGAATCGATGCAGAGGAGTTTCCACCGGTGCCGGTCGCCACGGAGCGGCCGACGGTGCAGCTCCAGGCTGGGCTGCTCAAGGAGCTGATCTCGCAGGTGGCGTTCGCCGCCGCCCGCGACGAATCGCGGCCGGTGCTCACCGGAGTGAACCTGCACCTGGAAGGCACGGCGCTGACCCTGGCAGCAGCCGATGGCTTTCGCCTCTCACGGCGCGAAGCCACGCTCGATGCCGGCCCGCCCGAGCCGGTGGATGTGATCGTGCCAGCCCGGTCGCTCTCCGAGCTGGCCCGGCTGCTGGGAGATGCAGAGGCCACGGTCACGCTCACGATCACGCCGAACCGCACACAGGCGCTCTTCCGCGTGTATGGCGCCGCTGAAGAGGATGAGGAGGGCGAGGCGCGGAAGGCCGCACCGGCCGGCGAGGTGGATGTGGTCACCAGGCTGCTGGAAGGCCAGTTCCCCGATCTGCAGCGTGTCATCCCCAAGACGTACACCACACGCGTGGTCATCAAGCGGGGTGAGTTCATGACCGCGACCAAGATCGCGGCGCTCTTCGCGCGCGACGCAGCCAATGTGGTACGCCTGGAGCTCACTCCCGGCGACGATGGCGGGCTGGCGCTTGGCAAAGTGGCGATCTCGGCCGTGGCGGCCGAGGTGGGCGAGAATCACGGCGAGCTCGATGCTCAGGTGGAAGGCGAGCCGACGCACATCTCGTTCAGCTCGGAGTTCCTCTCCGAGGTGCTCGGGGTTCTTTCCACTGACGAGATCTCGCTCAAGATCACTGGCCCCATGTCGCCCGCACTAGTCGAGGGGGTAGGGCTCCCTGAGTTCCTGCACGTGATCATGCCGATGCATAGTGTGCGATAGGGGTCGGCCGCATCACCCTGGAGCACTGCCGGAAGCTGCGCCGGCGCGAGCAGGGATGCATAGTGTGCGATAGGGATCGGCCGCATCACCTTGGGCGCGAGACGAGCAGGGAGAGCAGCTGCGTGAGCAGCAGGAAGAGCAGGAAGTACACCACCATCGCAATCGCGGTCGTCAGTTCGAACATAGCCCCGCTCGGAGTCGCCCCGCCAGAGCTGGCCGGATTCGGAAAGAGCCCGAGGAACGGCCAGGCGAAAGGCTGCGAGACTGTGAGAATGAGCTGGGCAAATGGCGAGCTGCGGTTGGCGCCGAAGAGCAGCAGGAGCACACGCACAGCAAGGAGGAGCTCCAATACTCCACAGATAAACCACAGCACCTGCGTCACCTTGGCTACGGCGGCGGCTGTGTAGTCTGGAACTGCTCTCGCTGCCGTGCCTGAGGTGGGGGCGCGGCTGACATTCACGTTTGTGGAGCCAGGCGTCCCCGCTTCTGTAACCTCTGGCCGGTGCTCCACCCGCTCGGTCCATTCAACCCGTTCGGCGGCTGCCGGCGCCGCGGCCGGCCCGCGCTCCACCCGCTCGACCTCCTGACGGCGCTCACTTGCGCTCATCGTTTCCCCTCCCATCGTTCTGCCATGGCTCTCGTGGCCCGCCAGGCTCCCGTGCTCTCGTGTCACACGAGCCTGTAACCCGTGCTACTGAGCTGCATTGGCTTCCCACCGAGCCCAGCGAGTGCCTTCGGTCATCTCAGGCTCTGGTTGTGCACAAGCTATGCCAGCCGCCCGGTCGCCGGGGCCTGCGGGCCTTGCATGCCTACCCGGGGAGCAGCTACATAAGCTCGCAGCGGGCAATGGACAGCCGCCGCTCGCTACGTGTGGCCTTCCCCGTTCGACGTGCTCCTGCCGGCGGGTGCTGCCAGCGGCTCGCGCTCCCGCTACAGGTAGGGCGCGTTCTGGATGCCTCGGAAGACAAGCGGCTCAGCCTTGGGCCGGCGGCTCGCGCTCCCGCAGCCACTCCACCAGCGCGCGCAGCGCTGCCGTGTAGCTACGCCAGCCAAAGCCCTGCACCGTCCCCAGCACCGCCGGGCTCAGATACGAGCGGCGGCGGAACGGCTCACGCGCGTGAGTATTAGAGAGGTGCACTTCTACTACCGGATACGGCAGGGCCTTGATGCAGTCGTGCAGCGCCACGCTGGTGTGCGTGAACGCGCCAGCGTTGAGCAGGCAGCCATCGACCTGATCGATGCGTGCGTGCATTGCGTCGAGCAGCGCGCCCTCGTGGTTCGACTGCAGCGTCTCGATCTCCACGCCAAGCTCCGCGGCAAGCGCCCGCAGGCGCGCATCGATCTCTGCGAGCGTCGTCGTCCCGTAGACGTGTGGCTCGCGGCGGCCCAGCAGATTGAGGTTCGGGCCATGGAGCACCAGGATCTTTAATTGTCGCGCCGGCACGTCGGGCATGGCTGGCATTCTACCCGCTCGGCTCTGGCCGGCGCGCTTGCGGCTTCCTCCCTGGCCCGGGCCTGATCCGGGTTCACGGATGTACGCACCGATCAGTAAGAATCAGCGCCGCGCGCGCTGCCGCTCGTCCGGGCCGGCCGCGATCACGAGCAGCATCAGCCCGGCGCCAGCGGCGGCCGCCATCTGCACCAGCTGGTGCTGGCCGGCCAGACCGGCGGCGAGCATGGCCAGCACGCTCGTCAGGAGGATGATCGAGCTTAGCAGGTACACAGCATGCCCTCGCTTCACGCTGCTCCCAACGCCGGCCGGCTGGTGCCAGAACGCAAGGAGAGGCGCCGCCTGCTTGGGGCTTGCGTGGCCCAGATGTGCTCTCTCCAGCCAGGTGCCTCTCGTAAAGAATTACGCAGATGATGTGCCAAAGTTATGCCTGCCGGTCTTGTGCCCTGGCAGCCCTCGCCGAGTGAGCATTGCAATGGATCGGCCAGCACTCGATCGGTTCCTCGCCCGGCTCGCCGTGCGGCCGAGTACGCCGGCTGTCGCCAACCCCTACGCGGGCAGCAGCGCGGCAGCGGAGCGGCGCCGGCACAACCTGGCCCGCTACCTCGACCGGCTGGTCCAGGTGCCCGCACCGATCGCGATCATCGGCGAGGCGCCGGGCTACCGGGGCTGCGCCGTGACCGGCATTCCGTTCACGTCACGCCGGGTGCTCGCCGAGGTCTGGCCGCGCTGGCCACCACTGGCCTCGCTCGCCTGCGAGCTCTCCGTGGACGAAGCTTCCCCATGGTCGGAGCCAACCGCAAGCGTGCTCTGGCGCCACCTGACGCCGCTGCTCGATGCCCCACCGCTCCTCTGGAATGCCTTCCCCTTCCATCCGCATCCGCCCGGCGACGCCAGCGCCAATCGCCGCCCAGGCCGGGCCGAGCTGGCCGAAGGCGCACCTTACCTGCGGGAGCTTATCGACCTCTTCCAGCCGCGCCTGATCATGGCACTCGGGCGGGTTGCGCAGCAGCAGCTAGCCGGCCTCGGCGCCGGTCTGCCATGCGTGCTGGCGCTCCGGCATCCGGCGCAGGGCGGCGCCGCCCAGTTCGCTGCCGGGCTCCAGGCCGCGCGGGCCATCATCCAGCCGCCTGAGATCGGAAATCACACACTGGACGAAGGGCGAATGGCGAACGACGAACGGCCGGGCCGCCATCCAGCCGCCTGAGACCGGAGGTCACCACATCCAAAGTGCTGGGGATCTCCAGGATCCTCTTCACCGGCCGGGAGCGGCGACTGCTCGCTTGCCTGCATACTTGGGTGTAGCATGGACCTCGTTCACGTCCATCTGGGCGGATGGCGTGAAGAGGGGAGGTTCCACTATGGCGATCACCACGGCGCCCCGCCCGGGCTGTACAGTTATTCGCTCGAGCGATCGCAGGCAGTACATCGGCAAAAACGCGCTCACCTATTTCGAGGGCGTCTCTGCCCAACGGGTCGGCTCGCAAGGCCTCTGCATGCATCTGCTCACCATCCCGCCCGGGGCGCGCTCGAAAGCACATCTGCACGAGGCACATGAGACGGCGGTCTACGTGCTCTCCGGCGAGGGATACATGCTCTTTGGTCCACAGCTAGAGCAGCGCCAGGGCTTTCAGGCCGGTGACTTCGTCTACATTGCCGCTGGCGTGCCGCACCTGGTCGCCAACAGCAGCCAAACCGAGCCACTGAGCGGCATTCTGGCACGCACCGACCCCAACGAGCAGGAGAGTGTTGTCCTGCGGCCGGACCTCGAGCCGGCGGCAGAGGGACGCTGAGCATCGGCCACCGACCGGGGTAGCGATCCGCCGGCACCAGACTGGACGCCGTCCGGTCAGCTTTTGGCCTCAGTTCGGCGCACGGTGGCATCGGGCCGCCGGCCAACCTCTGGCAGCAGCTCCACACCGTGGCCGGGCCGGTCGCTCGGCCGTACCTCGCCGCGCTCCACCACTGGCAGGCCGCTCGCCACCTCGGTGTACCAGCCGGTATAGAAGGCCCGCACCACCTCTTGGATCAGCGTGTTGGGAGCGTTCAGCGCCAGATGCACGCCGGCCGCCCAGACGACAGGGCCGGTACAGTCGTGTGGCGCGATCGGCAGCCCGAAGGCCTCGGCCAGGATAGCGATGGCCTTGCCTTCGGTGATGCCGCCGCACCAGCCGAGATCCAGCATCACCACACTGGCAGCCCGCGCCTCGAGCAGCTCGCGGAAGCCCTGGCGGCCGTCGAGCAGCTCGCTCGCGGTGGTGGGAATGGTCGTCGACTGCGCGAACCGCGCCAGCGAGGCAAGGTCATCGGGCCGCAGCGGATCCTCGATCCAGAACGGCTGCAGGCCCTCGTGCTCGAAGGCGCGCGCGATCTTCAGTGCTGCCGGCAGGTTCCAGAGACCGTGCAGCTCCACCATCAGGTCCATCGCCCCGCCCACCGCGCGGCGCACCTTCCGGAACGGCTCCAGCGCCGTATCCAGCTCGGCGGCGGTGATGTGCGTACCGTTCGTGGCGTAGGCGTAGGTGTCGAACGGCCACATCTTCATCCCCGTGATTCCCTGCTCCAGCAGGCTGTGCGCCAGCTCGGC
>Ga0070741_10020277_pt1 | contig 10497 bp, 10 predicted proteins | sample Coa_R1_4_FD_66440 | JGI IMG/M metagenome (GOLD analysis project Ga0070741, IMG submission 66440) | Surface soil microbial communities from Centralia Pennsylvania, which are recovering from an underground coalmine fire - Coalmine... | ecosystem: Environmental > Terrestrial > Soil > Unclassified ... | reverse complement strand
TCGAGGATGCCGGCCATGCCGAACACGCGGTGCTTCGGCCAGCCGGAGACGTTCTTCGCCACGTGGCACATGGCGTCGAGCGGGTTGGATACGACGATGAGGATCGCGTCCCGGCTCGCGCCGATCACCTTCTCGGTGACGTCCTTGACGATCTTCTCGTTCGTGGCGACGAGGTCGTCGCGCGACATGCCCGGCGACCGTGGCAATCCGGCCGTGATCACGATCACCGACGAGCCGGCGGTCTCTTCGTAGCCGTTCGAGCCGACCACGTTCGGCTCGTAGCCGAGGACGGGCGCCATCTGGTTGATGTCGAGCGCCTTTCCCTGCGGCAGGCCCTCCTTGATGTCGACGAGCACGACGTCCGCGTAGTCGCGCGTCGCGAGCACCTGTGCGCACGTCGCGCCGACGTTGCCGGCGCCGACGACCGTGACCTTCCGCCTCTCGCTCATACCGCTACTCCAGCCTCCAGCTTCTCGATGATGGCGTCGGCGACCGCGCTCGTGCCGACTGCCGTCGGGTCGTTGCGGGTCGGCTTCATGTCGTAGGTCACGCTCTGCCCCTCGGCGATGACGTCCGCGATCGCGCGTTCGAGGCGCATCGCAGCGCCCTGCTCTCCGAGGTGGCGGAGCATCAGCATCCCCGACAGCAGCTCCGCCATCGGGTTCACCTTGTTCATGCCTGCATATTTCGGCGCCGACCCGTGGGTCGGCTCGAAGACGGCGACGTCGTCGCCGTAGTTGGCGCCGGGCGCCATCCCCAGGCCGCCGATCATGCCGGCGCACAGATCGGAGAGGACGTCGCCGTACAGGTTCGGGAGCACGAGCACGTCGTACTCCTCGGGGCGCTGCACGAGCTGCATGCACATGTTGTCGACGATGCGGTCGTCGAAATGGATGTCCTCGTTCTCGGCCGCGACCTCGCGCGCGACGCGCAGCCACAGCCCGTCGCTGAACTTCATGATGTTCGCCTTGTGAACGGCGGTGATCTTCTTCCGGCCGTTCTTCCGCGCATAGTCGAACGCGAACTCGAAGATGCGGCGCGTGCCGGTGATCGAGATCGGCTTGATGGAGATGCCGACGTCGCGGTGGCGGAGCCTCCCGCCCTTCGACTCGATCCAGCCGACGAGCTCCTGCGCGTCGGCCGATCCCTGCTCGTATTCGATGCCGGCGTAGAGGTCCTCGGTGTTCTCGCGCACGATGATGAGATCGACGTCCTGGAAGCGCGAGCGGACGCCCGGATAGCTCTTGCACGGCCGGACCTGCGCGTACATGTCGAGCTCCTTGCGAAGCGCGACGTTCACCGAGCGGAAGCCGCCGCCGACCGGGGTCGTGATCGGGCCCTTCAAGGCGACGCCCGAATCGCGGATCGCGTCGAGCACGTCGGGAGGGAGCGGGTTGCCGCCGTACTGCTCCATGACGTCGGCGCCCGCCTCGCGCACGTCCCAGTCGAACTCGACGCCCGTCGCCTCGAGCGCCCGGCGTGTCGCCTCGGTCAGCTCGGGGCCCGTCCCGTCGCCGGGGATGAGGACGACTCGATGGGCCACGAGGCCAGAGTGTATTTAGAGCGCGTTGTCGGCGGAGCCGACAACGCTCTTATGGTCGGCTTCGCAAGCGAAGCCTTAGAGTCCGAGCTATGTCGTTGCAGGAGGCAGCCGCGCAGGCCGACGCGCTCGCCCAGGCGGGATCCGAGCGCGAGCTCGCCGATCTCCGCACACAGTGGGGCGACGAGCTCGAGGCGGCGGCGCGGAGCCAGGACTTCCGCGAGCGCGCCGTCGCGTTCCGGGCGCTGGGTCAATTCCGGTGGCGCGCGAAGGAAGAGCTCCTGCGGCGGGGCCTCGACGACGGCAGCCCGGCGGTGCGGGGCTCGGCACTGCTCTCGCTCGAGCTGCTCTCCCGCGACCATCCCTCGAGCGTGAACGCCGTGCGGCCCCTGCTGCATACGCTCGTGAGCGCCGACGACAACGAGGCCGTGCGCAGGCTCGCGGTGCTGTCGCTGAAGAACGGCTCGCCGCAGCGCGAGACGATCGTCCTCCTCGACGGGATCGCCGAGAACGACGAGATCGACGCGCAACTCCGCAAGGCGGCTGCCGGCGTCGCGCAGCAGCTCAAACGGAGGCAGCCCAAGAGCCGCTAGGCCCGCGCTACCCGGCGCAGGTCGTGCAGACCCGGGCGCGGATCTCGTGGCCGCAGGAGGGGCAGATACGCCGCCGGCGGCGGAGCTCCAGTGCGCTCTTCTGCAGGCCCGCGGTCATCATCAGCCACCCGATCGCGAGGGTGGAGACGACGAGGATCGCGATGTGGAGGTTCATGGTCATGTCATGCCTTTTTCCGCGCGTGTGGATGCGCCTGAAAGAACAACTCCTTCCGCCGCCGATCGGATACGTGGGTGTACCGCTCCGTCGTCGAGAGATCGGCGTGTCCCAGCATTTCCTGAACCGACCGGAGATCGGCACCTCCCTCGAGCAGGTGCGTGGCGAAGGAGTGGCGCAGGAGGTGGGGGTGGACGCGCTCCGGCTCCAGCCCGGCGGCTCCGGCGAGCTTGCGCAGGATGAGGAACGCGCCCGCTCGGGTCAGCGCGCCGCCCTGGGCGTTGAGGAAAAGCTCGGGTCGGTGGCGGCGGTCGAGATACGGCCGTCCGCGTGCGAGGTAGCGGCGTAGCGCCTCGACCGCCTGACGCCCGATGGGGACGACGCGCTCCTTCGAGCCCTTGCCGATACAGCGCACGAATCGACCCTCCAGGTCGACGCCTGTGCGGTCGAGCCCCACGGCTTCGCTGACTCGGAGGCCGGCGCCGTACATGAGCTCGACGAGAGCGCGGTCGCGCAGCGCGCGCGGGCTCGTTCCGTTCGCGGCCTCGATCAGACGCTCGGCCTCGCCGGCCGACAGCGTGCGGGGCAGCGTACGCGCGCGGCGCGGCAACTCGAGCTCCGCCGCAGGGTTGTCCTCGCGCACGCCGACGAGCATCTGATGGCGGTAGAAGGATCGGAGCGCGGCGATTCGGCGCGCGATCGTCGTCGCAGCGAGTCCGCGCGCACGCATCGAGGCGACGTACTCGGCGAGCTTCGCCGGTGTCGCGGTGGCGGGCGAGGCCTGCAGGAACGCGGCGAAGTCCGTGAGATCGCGGCGGTAGGCCTCGACCGTCCGCGGTGCGAGCCGCGTCGCCGACAGCGCGAGGAACGACTCGACCGGATCGCGCTTCATGAGCGCGGATGCGCATGGTCGTAGACACGCCGGAGCCGCCGTGCGTCGACGTGCGAGTACACCTGCGTGGTCGAGAGCGAGCTGTGGCCGAGCAGCTCCTGGATCGTCCGCAGGTCGGCTCCTCCCTCGAGCAGGTGCGTCGCAAACGCGTGGCGCAGCCGGTGCGGATGCGGGACGAGCCGTCTCAAGGTGCTCGTGTCGAGCCGCCGTCCGCGCGCAGAGAGAAAAAGTGCGTTCTCCGCTCCGCGGGCGAGCTCGGGGCGCCCGTCGCGGAGATAGCGCGCGAGCCAGTGGGCGGCCTCCTCGCCGAGCGGGACGACGCGGTCCTTCGCGCCCTTGCCGCTCCGGACGTGCACGAGCTCCTGCTCGAAGTCGACGTCGGAGAGGTCGAGCCCGACCGCCTCGGCGCTGCGCAGCCCGGCCGAGTAGACGAGCTCGACGAGCGCGCGGTTGCGCAGCGGGATCGCACCCTCGCCCTCGATCGCCGCGAGCACCGCGTCGACCTCCGCCTCTCGCGGGGCGTCCGGCAGCCGGCGCGAGCGCCGCGGCGCCAGCACGGCATCCGGAACGCGCGCAGGGCCGAGCGCGTGGCGGAGGAACGCACGGACCGCGGCGAGCTTCCGCGAGATCGTCGCTGGAGCGAGCTTGCTCGGGCGCCTGCCGGTGCGCGCGGCACCGAGGTGCGCCGCGTAGTCGACCAGCGCTGCAACGTCGACGTCGTCGAGCCGGGTCCCGCGCCGCTCGAGCCAGTGGCAGAACTCCTGCACGTCGAGGCGGTAGGCGCGGCGCGTCCCCTCGGAGAGCGCCGGGGAGTCGAGGAAGCGCGCGGCGGCCCGGTTGACGTCCACGCTCGGGTTTTCGACGCCGGCCGCTCGCAGCCTGCGCCCCGACGGGCAGAGTGGAGGGGTGAGAGGCCGCCACTGGGTCGCGCTCGCGACCGTCTATCTCATCTGGGGCTCGACCTATCTGGGGATCGAGCTCACCGGCGAGACCATCCCGCCGCTCTTTGCGGTCGGCGTCCGCTTCGTGCTCGCCGGGATGCTCATGGCGGGCCTGACCGTGTGGCTCCGCGGTGCCGGCGCGTTCAGCGTCACTCGTGCGCAGCTCGGCTCCGTCCTTCTCGTCGGTGCGCTGCTCCCCGGGGCCAACGCCGTCCTCTTCGTCGCCGAGCGGCACGTCCCGACCGGGGTCGCGTCGCTCATCTTCGGCTCCGTCCCGCTGTGGCTCGTCATCCTGCGCACGTTCACCGGCGACCGGCCGCCCCGCGCCGCGCTCGCCGCTGTCGGCATCGGCTTCGGGGGCCTCGTGCTGCTCGTGCGGCCGACCGGCGGCGCGCCGTTGTGGGGACTGCTGATCGTCGTCTGCTCGGCGCTCATGTGGGCGACGGGCTCGTTCCTGTCGAGCAAGCTGCCGATGCCGGGCGACGCATTCGCGGCGGCCGCGCTGGAGATGCTCGCCGGCGGAGCGATCCTGCTGCCGATCGGGCTCGCGACCACGCACCCGCACTTCTCGGAGTTCTCGGCGCGCTCGATCGGCGGCTTCTTCTACCTCGTCACCTTCGGTTCCGTCGTCGGTTTCACGGCCTACGTGTGGCTGCTCGACAACGCGCCGCTCGGAACGGTGGCGACCTATGCGTACGTGAACCCGATCGTGGCCGTCGCGCTCGGGGCGATCGTGCTCCACGAGAACCTCACGTGGACGATCGGGCTGGGCGCCCTGCTCGTGCTGGCGTGCGTCGCCGTGGTGGTCCGAAAGGAGTCCGCAGAGCCGGTTCCGGCGGCGCCGAGCGCGGGGCCGGGGCCATCTTTCGTAGGATTGGAGCCGTGACGACCATGGACGTTCGCGGAGCCGTGGACCTGCGCGTCCACGGGATCACGCCGACGGGCCGCGTGGTGGCAAGCCCGACCACGCCGATGCTGTACGAGGACGCCGTGCGCCGCGGCGAGGCGCGGATCGCCGAGGGCGGTCCGATGGTGGTCGACACGGGCCGTCACACCGGCCGTTCGCCCAAGGACAAGTTCATCGTCCGCGAGCACGGCTCCGAGGACCGAATCTGGTGGGACGGAAACCGGGAGCTGGCGGAGGAGTCGTTCGAGCGGCTGCGCGACAAGGTCGCCGACCACCTCTCGCACGAGCCCACGCTCTACGTGGTCGACGCGTTCGCCGGCGCCGACCCGGCGCACCGCATCGCCGTCCGCGTCGTGACGACGCATCCGTATCACGCGCTCTTCGCGCGGACGATGTTCATCGACCCGACACCAGCCGAGCTGCGCAGCTTCGCGCCCCGGGCGCTCGTATTGCACGCGCCGACGCTCGAAGCCGTCCCCGCCGAGGACGACACGCGCACGGGCACGTTCATCGTGCTCCATCCGTCGCGCGCCGAGGTTCTGATCGGCGGGACCTTCTACGCCGGCGAGATCAAGAAGTCGATCTTCACGGTCATGAACGACCGCCTCCCACTCGAAGGCGTCCTGCCGATGCACTGCTCGGCGAACGTCGGCGACGACGGTCGCTCCGCCATCTTCTTCGGACTCTCGGGCACGGGCAAGACGACGCTCTCGGCCGACCCCGAGCGCGCGCTCATCGGCGACGACGAGCACGGCTGGGGGGACACTGGCGTCTTCAACTTCGAGGGCGGCTGCTATGCCAAGGTCATCCGCCTCTCGGAACAGGCGGAGCCGGAGATCTACAAGACGACGCGCACATTCGGGACGATCCTCGAGAACGTCGTCATCGACGAGCTCGGCGTGGTCGATCTCGACGACGACGCCAAGACGGAGAACACGCGCGCCGCCTACAAGCTCGAGCAGATCGCGAACGCACACCCGGACAAGCGCGCGGGGCATCCCTCGTCGGTCGTGATGCTGACCGCGGACGCATTCGGGATCCTGCCGCCGCTGGCGCTGCTCGACCGCCGCCAGGCGCTGTACTACTTCCTCTCCGGCTTCACCGCCAAGCTCGCCGGGACGGAGATCGGGATCACGGAGCCCCAGCCGACGTTCTCGACGTGCTTCGGTGCCCCGTTCCTGCCGCAGCCGCCGTCGGTGTACGCCGAGATGCTCGGGCGCAAGCTCGACGAGCACGGCTCCTCCGTGTGGCTCGTGAACACGGGGTGGACCGGCGGGCCCTTCGGCGAGGGCGAGCGGATGCCGATCGCGGCCACGCGGGGGCTCCTCCACGCCGCGCTCTCGGGGCAGCTCGACGGCGTCGAGTACCGCGTCGACCCGGTGTTCGGCTTCCGCGTACCGCTCGCGGTGCCCGTTGTCGACTCGAAGCTGCTCGACCCGCGCGGCACGTGGGCGGATCCCGAGGCGTACGACCGGAAGGCAGCGGAGCTTGCGCAGATGTTCCGGGAGAACTTCGAGAAGTTTCCCCCGGAGCTGGCTTCGGCCGGCCCGCTAGTGTGACGTAAGCAGTGATCGCAGAGCACGACGTCCTCGTGATCGGCGCCGGGTGCGCCGGCATGCGCGCAGCGATCGAGGCATACGACGCGGGCGCGGACGTCGCGATCGTCTCGAAGCTCCACCCGACCCGCTCACACTCCGGCGCGGCGGAGGGCGGCATCAACGCGGCGCTCGGAAACGCGAAGGAGGACAGCCCCGAGACCCACGCCTACGACACCGTCAAGGGCTCGGACTACCTCGGCGACCAGGACTCCATCGAGATCTTCACGCGCGAGGCGCCCGGCGACATCATCCAGCTCGAGAACTGGGGCGCGTTCTTCTCCAGGCAGCCGGACGGAAGGCTCGCACAGCGTCCGTTCGGGGCCGCCGGCTCGCCGCGCACGATCTACGCCGCCGACATCACCGGCCACGTGCTCATCCAGGTGCTGTACGAGCAGGTGTGCAAGCGGGACATCAAGGTGTACGAAGAGTTCTTCGCCTGGCAGCTCGTCGTCGACGACGAGCGCTGCCAGGGTGTCATCTGCTGGGACCTGCTGAACGGTGGGCTCAAGACGATCGGCGGCAAGACGGTCGTGCTCGCCACCGGCGGTGCCGGACGCCAGTACCGCGTGACCACGAATGCGTATGCATGCACCGGCGACGGGACGGCGATGGCGCTCCGCGCGGGCGTCCCGCTGAAGGACATGGAGTTCATGCAGTTCCACCCGACGACGCTGTATCCCACGGGGATCCTCCTCACCGAGGGTTGCCGCGGCGAGGGCGCGTACCTCCTGAACAAGGACGGCGAGCGCTTCATGCAGAAGTACGCGCCGAACGCGCTCGAGCTCGCCTCGCGAGACGTCGTCTCCCGCTCGGAGCAGACCGAGATCGACGCGGGCCGCGGCGTGAACGGCTCGGTCATGCTCGACATGCGCCATCTCGGTGCCGAGCGGATCATCGAGCGCCTGCCGGGGTCGCGTGAGCTCGCGATGACGTTCGCCGGCGTCGACCCGATCTATGAGCCGGTCCCGGTGCGGCCCGGCGCCCACTACCACATGGGTGGCATCGAGACGGACAGCGACGGCGCCACCGAGCTCACCGGCCTGTATGCGGCCGGTGAGTGCGCGTGCGTGTCGGTGCACGGCGCAAACCGGCTCGGCGGCAACTCGCTGATGGAGACGATCACGTTCGGGCGGCGCGCGGGGCGCGCTGCGGCCGAGTGGGCGCTCTCGCACACGACCGTCGCGGTGCCGGAGGCGCTCGAGCGCGACGCGGAGCGTGAGCTGAACGAGCTGCTCGCCCGCGGCTCCGGTGAGCGGCCGTGGAAGATCCGTGAGGAGCTCGGCACGTCGATGCTCGAGAACTTCGCCGTCTTCCGTCGTGAGGAGCAGATGGCGAAGCAGCTCGAGATCATCCCCGAGCTGCGCGAGCGCTTCCGCCACGTGTACGTCGAGGACAAGGGCAGCGTCTTCAACAGCGACCTCACGCAGGCGATCGAGCTCGGGAACATGCTCGACACGGCCTGGTGCATGCTGCAGGCGGGACTTGCCCGCAAGGAGAGCCGCGGCGCGCACTCGCGGCCGTACGACTATCCCGACCGGGACGACAAGAACTTCCTCAAGCACTCCATCACTCGGTGGATTGACGGGAGGCCCGAGCTCTCCTACGAAGAAGTCCGGATGACCAAGTGGCAACCGGAAGAGAGGAAATACTGATGAGACGAGGACTGCTCATCTGCGCCATCGCGGCGGCGTCGCTCGCGACGGCCGCCTGCGGGGGTGGCACTGCGAACACGCTGCAGTCGGTGGCGAGCGCCGCCGAGAAGACCGCGGGGACCGACAGCGTCAGGTTCCACATGACGCTCTCCGAGTCCGTCGGGCCGATCGGCCCGCTGGCGTTCACCGCCGACGGCGTGTCCGACAACAGCGCGAAGGCCGCCGACATGACCATGGACCTGTCGAGCGTGGCCGCGTTCGCCGGCTCGCAGGCGGGCACCCCCGACCAGTGGAAGGCCCACTTCATCCTCGACGACGGGATCTTCTACATGCAGCTCCCCGCGCTCGACAAGTACCTGAACGGCAAGACGTGGGTGAAGGCCGACCTGAACGCGCTCGCGAAGCAGCACGGCTTCGACCTGTCGCAGCTGCTGCAGCAGGCCGGCAGCCAGGACCCGACGAAGGCGCTGCAGGCGCTCGAGTCGGTCGGGAACGTGAGCAAGGTCGGGACCGCGACCATCGCCGGCGTGAACACGACCGAGTACAGCGGCACCATCGACGTGCAGAAGGCGGCGGCCGCGCTCGGGCCGAGTGTCTCGAAGCTCTTCGCGCAGGCGAAGCTGACCACGATTCCGGTCGACGTCTGGGTCGGAGACGACGGCCTCGTGCGCAGGTTCCACGAGAACTTCGCGTATCCGGTCCAGGGCGCGGGCGAGTTGACGACCGACCTGACGATGGATCTCACCGACTTCGGCGTGCAGACGAGCATCCAGCCGCCGCCGGCCGACGAGACGGCGGACATCAGCGCGCTGCAGGGCATCAGGTCGTGATGCAGGTCGCCCTCAAGGTCTGGCGGTACGACGCCGCCACCGGCGAGCGTGCGCTGCGGGAGTACGAGATCGACGCGCCCGAAGAGGCAACGCTTCTCGACTGTCTCGACATCGTGAAGGACAAGGTCGACGGCACGCTCGCCTACCGCAAGAGCTGCCGCATGATGATCTGCGGCTCGTGCGGCATGCGCGTGGACGGCGCGGCCGTGCTCGCCTGCAAGACGCGCATGGTCGACATCGCCAAGAGCGGGCACGTGCCCGTCGTCTCGGCGATGGGGAACCTCCCGATCGTCCGCGATCTCGTCGTGGACATGGACCCGTTCTGGGACAAGTTCAAGGCCATGAAGCCGTATCTCCAGCCCGGCTACGAGAGGCCGGAGGACGGCCGCGAGTACCGGATCACCCAGGAGCGCATGAACGCGATCAAGAAGGAGGCGCTCTGCATCAACTGCGGCTGCTGCGTCTCCGAGTGCAACGCGATGGAGTCGGATCCCGAGTTCCTCGGGCCGCAGGCGCTCGCGAAGGGGATGCGCTTCGTCGGCGACCCTCGCGACGGCGCGACGGTCGAGCGGCTGGAGCAGTACAGCGGCGAGCACGGCATCTGGGAGTGCACACGCTGCTTCTTCTGCAACGAGCGCTGCCCGAAGGGCGTCGACCCGCGCGACGCGATTGCGAAGCTCGGTGCCGAGGCGATCCGAAACGGCATCGACCGGGACATGGGCGCAAAGCACGCGAAGTGGTTCATCCGCTCGACCGAGACGACCGGCTGGCTGCGCGAGACCGAGCTCGTGCCGAAGACACAGGGTGTGGTCTCCTCCGTGAAGCAGATGAAGTTCGCGATCAACCTCGCGAAACACAACAAGGCCGGGCTTGCGTTCCCGCCGCACGTCGCGAACGACGTCGGGGAAGCTCGCAAGCTGCACAAGCTCGTGCACGAGCAGGGAGTGCTCGGCGCCGCGGGCCACATCCAGGGCGAGCGTGCGCTCGCGAAGCTCGAGCACGGCACGCATGACGGCGGCGACCCGTACGGGCCGGGCTCGTTCCCGAAGCCCTACCTCCCCAACGAGGAGACTGAGACTCAGTGAAGCGCGTTGCATATTTCAAGGGCTGCTTGGCCTCGCTTTCGGCGAAGGAGCTGGACACCTCGACGCAGGCGCTCGCGCCGCGTGTCGGGCTCGAGCTCGTCGAGCTCGAGTCGGTGACGTGCTGCGGCGCCGGCGACATCCACGAGGCGGAGCCCGACTACTACCTCCACCTGAACGCGCGCATCCTCGCCTACGCGGAGGCGACGGGGTGCGACACGCTGCTGACCGTCTGCAACGTCTGCACGCTCAACCTGCGCCAGGCGAACTTCATGCTCCAGGGCGAC
>Ga0070741_10020276_pt1 | contig 10498 bp, 14 predicted proteins | sample Coa_R1_4_FD_66440 | JGI IMG/M metagenome (GOLD analysis project Ga0070741, IMG submission 66440) | Surface soil microbial communities from Centralia Pennsylvania, which are recovering from an underground coalmine fire - Coalmine... | ecosystem: Environmental > Terrestrial > Soil > Unclassified ... | reverse complement strand
TGCTCGGTGCCGCGCGTGCGCAGCTCGTTCGTGACCGCGAAGGTGTCGTCGAAGTGCTTCAGGTCGGCGGCGCCGGCGAGCGCCGTCATCTGGTGGACGATCACCTCCGGCTCGGCGCGCGCAACCGCCTCGCCGACCGACCCAGGGTCGAGGCCGTCCATCACGACCCCTTCGGCGCCGAGCGCGCGCAGCGCCGGCAGCTTCTCGCGCTTCGGCCCGAAGCCGCCGGAGACCCGGGCGGGGCCTCCGGCGGTCGAGCTGTCAGGCGGCCTGCTGCTGCTGCTGCAGCGAGGTCACCCTCTGGGCCGGCTCGGTCAGCGCCCCGCGGGCGAGCAGCCGGTAGGCGATCCCGGTCGCCAGCCCGGAGAGGGCGAAGCCGAGGATCCAGACCCAGTTGGGCGCGACGAACTCGGCCGGTGCGACGGTCGTCGCCCGGAACGGAGCGCCGTCGCGGGCGATCGGCAGCAGCATGTCCCAGAAGAACAGGAAGCTGGCGATGCTCCACGCCGCTCCCAGCACGAGCCCGCTCGCGAGCGAGCTGATCCGGTAGACGCGGCTGGCGAGGCCGGCGAACGCGATCCCCATCACCGCGCAGTACGCGATGAGGAAGAGCGCGCCGACCACGATCGGCCACCAGTGGTAGCCGTTGCGGGCGAAGTGGTTGAGCCCGAACAGCCACCCGCTGACCGCCGTCGGCAGCTCGAGCGCGCTGTGGGACGCCTTCGCCCAGTCGTAGATCACCAGCGGCACCGCCAGCGCCACCAGCCCAGCAAGGCCGGCTTCGGCTCCGGCGGCGGTCAACCGGCCGATGCTCGTCTCGCGGCGAGCGTGCTGCAGATGCGGCACGTGCCAACGCAGCCTGCCGAGGAAATGGGCATGAGCCTCCACTTCACACTCACCTCCTTTCCGTGCGGAAACTATACCACATAGCAACAGTTGTGAGGAAGAGCGGTTATACTCGAAGGTGATGGCAGCCGACGACTCCCAGGACTCCCAGCCGCTCGCGGAGCACCTCGACGAGCTTGTCGAGCTCCTCCTGGTCCAGGGGCGGGAGCCGCTCTTCGACCGCTGGCGGCTGGCGAGCGGGCTCTACCGGCGAGTCGCCGGCGGCATCCCGCCGGCGCAGCTGCGGGCGCTGGCGGTGCTCGCAGGCGGCGACATGCGCATGCGCGAGCTCGCCCGCCGGCTCGGGCTCGCCACCAGCACGGTCACCCGCCTCGTCGATCGGCTCGAAGCCGCCGGCCTCGCCGAACGCCGCGACGAGCGCCCCGACCGCCGCTCCGTCCTCGTCGGTCTCAGCCGTGCAGGCCACGACGCGCTCCGTGCCGTCCGCGGGCGGGCGCGCGACGCGCTCGGCGAGCTGCTCGCCGGACTCACCGCGCGCGAGCAGGGCGAGTTCCTGCGCCTGCTCGCCAAGCTCGGCGAGGCGCTCGTCCTCCGCTCGCCGCAGCCGGCGCCCGTCCCGGTTCGCGTCAGCACCCGCTGAGAGGCGCGTTCTCGGGCTGGCGTCGCCGGTGCGGGTCTTCGCGGCGCGCCTGGCCGGGCGCCGCGTGCCGGAGGCCGCGCGGAGCGGGCCGGGCTCGCGACGGCAGCGCGCGGTCACCCGGCTCCGCCGGTCAGACGGAGCGCTGGTAGACGCGGACGGCGCGCGTCGCCACGGCCGTGCACGCGAGGCCGAGCGCCGCGAGCAGCGCGACCCGAACGCCGAGCGTCGACCAGTCGACGCCGCTCCCCGTGGTCGTGCGCGCCGCCGTCACCGCCCAGTCGACCGGGTTGAAGCGCACGACGTCGCGCATCCAGCCCGGGATCAGGGCGGCCGCCATCAGCCCCGACGAGAGGAACATCGCGGGCATCGCCACGAACTGGACGGCGCCGATCAGCGTCTCCTCCTGGCGGGCGACGAAGGCGAGACCGTCCGAGAGTGCGCAGACGGCGGCGCCGAGGAGCGCCGCGACGAGCAGCGTCACGAGCACGCCGGCCACGGTCAGTCGCGCGCCGGCCGCGGCCGCGACGCCGACGATCACGAGCGACTGGATCAGGATCACGACCACCTGCTGGGCGACGCCGGACGCGACCAGCGCCGCCCGCGAGACCGGCGAGACGAGGAAGCGCTCGAGCAGGCCGCGCTCCATCGCGTTGATCCAGCCCATCCCGTGCCAGCCGCCGGAGAAGAGCGCGCTCATGACCACGATCGCCGGCGTCAGGAAGTCGACGTAGGAGCCGCTCTCGAAGCCGGGGAGCTCGACGACGCGCTTGAACAGCGCACCGAAGAGCAGCAGCCAGATCATCGGCTGCACGAGCGTGATCGCGACGAACCACGGCTGGCGCCAGAGCGCCAGCAGCTGCCGCACCGTCAGGGCGCGGACGTGCCGGAGGAACAGCGCCGCGCTCATGCCCTAACCTCCTCGGCCTCGGCGAACGTCCTGCCCGCGTGGCGCAGGTAGACGTCGTCGAGCGACGGTCGCGCGAGCGTCGCCGTCGCGACCGGGACGCCGGCCCCCTCGAGCGCCGCCAGGACGCTCGGCAGCGCCCGCGCGCCCTCGTCGGCGCGGGCGCGGAGCACGCGGCCTGCGAGCGACGGCTCGCGCACGCTCCGAACCGACGAGACCGCCTCCAGCGCGCGCGGGCTCTCCTCCGCGAGCTCGACCACGAGCGCGTCGCCGTGCAGCTCGCTCTTCAGCTGCTCCGGCGTGCCCGAGGCGACGACGCGGCCGCGGTCGACGATCGCGAGCCGGTCGGCGAGCCGGTCGGCCTCCTCCAGGTAATGGGTCGTCAGCAGCACGGTCACGTGCTCCTCCTGCGCGAGCTGCTCGAGCGCCTGCCACATCGCGGCCCGCGCCTCCGGGTCGAGGCCGGTGGTCGGCTCGTCGAGGAAGAGCACCCTGGGCGCGTGCATCAGCGCCGCCGCCACGTCGAGCTTCCGCCGCATGCCGCCCGAGTACGTCCGCGCGAGTCGGCGCGCCGCATCCTCGAGGCCGAAGCGCGCGAGCAGCTCGTCGGCGCGCCGGCGCACGTCGCGCGGCGGCAGGCCGTAGAGATCGCCCTGGAGGACGAGGTTCTCGCAGCCGGTGGCATCGGGATCGACGCCGTGCTTCTGACCGACGACGCCGATCGCAAGCCGGACCCGGGCCGCGTCGCGCACGACGTCGTGCCCCGCGACCCGCGCCTCGCCCGCGTCCGCGCGGGTCAGCGTGGTCAGGATCTTCACGGTCGTCGACTTGCCCGCGCCGTTCGGCCCGAGCAGGCCGAAGATCGTGCCCGCCTCGACCTCGAGGTCGAGGCCGTCCAGCGCGCGCACGCCCTTCGGGTACGTCTTCTCGAGCCCGTGCGCCTCGATTGCGCGATCCATCGTCACCTCCTACAATTGTCTCGAACGACTGATATCTTTAATATCAAGATACATTGCCGTCAAGGGATGAACTGATCGAGGAGAGCCTGAGGCTGATCCGGGCGAGCCAGGTTCTGACGGACCTCGTTGACGAGCGGGCGTGCCAGTACCTCGGCATCAACCGAAGCGACGGGCGGGCGCTCGACGTGATCGACCAGCGCGGCCGCGTGTCGGCGGGCGAGCTCGCGCGCGCGCTGCGGATGACGACCGGCGCGGTCACGACCCTCGTCGACCGGCTCGAGCGCGCCGGCCTCGCCCGGCGCGTGCCCGACCCGGACGACCGCAGGCGCGTGCTGATCGAGCCGACGGACGCCGAGCGCGAGCTCGGGCGGGAGCTCTACGGCGATCCGGCCGACGTGCCCGCGCTCTACGCGGATTGGACCGACGAGGAGCTCGCGGTCGTGCACCGGCACCTGGAGCTCGGCCAGCGCTGGCTCGAGGCGCGCCTCGCGCACGTCGAGAGACTGCTCGAGCGGAAGCGGCAGAGCACGTGAAGATGCCCTGAGCCGTCCGGCAGCCGTCTCGGTAGCCGTGCGAACGCGGACCCGCACGTTCGCCGATGCGGGCTGTGCGGCGGCGGGCATCGTGGCGGTAGCTCCCGTCGGAGGTGATCGCCATGTCGGTCTACACGCATCCGGTGCCGCGGAGCGCTCCGGAGGCGATCCGGCAGCCGATTGGAGAACGGCGCCTTGCGCGAGCAGGTCAGCTGCGTGGTCGACCAACTCGGCGGCGTCGTAGAGGTAGCGCGGGGCGACCCGGCCGGTCTGCGAGATCGGCGCGAAGGCCGGATGGCGCGAGCTCGACTCGGTCGAGGCGCCGCGGGAGCGATCTCGCCGGTGACGGGATCGCCGGCGCTGGCGGCAGCGTGGTGGCGGCGCGCGCGACGGCGCCGATGGCGCCGTCAGCCGCGCGCCGGCCTCAGCGCGCCCGCCGCTCGCGCGGGTGCGTCTTCCGCCTGGGCGGGCGGCGCGCCGGTTGCGCCGTGCTGATGGCGCGACAGCGCTGCTGCGCCACCGACGACAAGCCCGAAGGAGACGATGCGAACGACCCCGAGCCATCCTTCGGGCCGCGGCTCGTCGAAGATCGTCTCGCCGGCGACGATCGGGACCGCGTTCGTGAACAGCGTCGCGATCCCGGCCGTCGTGAGCGGGTTGCCGCGCTGGAAGCCGGACTGGAGGACGATCGTCCCGAGCGAGTAGAAGAGGATGAGCCCTGCGACCAGCCCGAGGCGGGCGCCTCCGCCGACGGCGGCCTTGGTCGAGACGTCGCCGGCGGCGAACAGAACGCCGGTCGCGATGCCGTACGCGGGCCCACCGCCGACGAGGGGCGGCAGGAGCCGCGTCGCGGCCGAAGCGCCGGCGAGCGAAGCGCCGAGCCAAACGCCGAGCGCGAGGTACGAGCCCTTGCCGCCCGGGCCGTGCGCGCCCGCGAGGGAGATGCCGAGGAGCGCCAGGCCGCCGACCGACACGGCGACCCCGAGGCGCTCGAGCCGCGTGAGTGCGACCCCGCGGTAGCGCGAGACCATCACGGCGAGGATGCCGACGCCGCCGGCGGCGGTGGCCTGGACGAGCGAGAGCGGCGCGAGCGCGAGCGCGAGTACGTAGAGGAGCCACCCGGTCGCCTCGACGCCGAAGCCCAGCAGCCAGCGGCGCTGCCCGAGCAGGAGCTGCGCCGATCGGAGCGGGCGTCTCGGCGAGAGCGGCGGCAGCCTCGAGGCGACGCTGTGCTCGATCAGGTAGCCGATGTTCAGCGCGCACGCCGAGACGAGCGTGACGACGAGGGCGAACGCGATCTTCATCTCGGTGCCGATAGCCGCCGGGATCGCGGGGGAAACGACGGCTCGATCGGGTCGAATGGCATCACGCGACCTCGGCGTCGCCAGCGCAGGAGGGCGGCTGCGCCGTCGCTGCCGAGCGCGCTCGGCGGGCCCTCGACAAGGGTGACTTCGGCGCTGGCGGCGAGCGCGCGCCGCAGCAGCGACTCGGCTGCCGCGGCCTGCTCGGGCTCCCGCGAGGCCGGGAGCAGGAGGTGCGCGACGCGGCCCTGCTCGAGCGCGGACTCGATCACGGCCCGGTCGCGGGTCGCGGCGGTGCCGTCGAGGCGCCCGAGGAGCCGCCGGGTGCGCTCGGCTCGTAGCTCGCCCAGGAGGGCCGCGACGCGCTCGGCGGTCTCGGCGTCTGAGGCGCCGGTGAGCGGGCGAGGGCTGCGCACGAGCTCGCAGTCGCCTGTGTCCAGACCGTGCGCGAGCGGGTCGAGCAGCCGCGGGTCGCCGTCTGCGATCAGGAAGTCCCAGCCGCGGAGGGTCGCCTCGCGCGCGAGCTCGGCCCCGGCCTCGCGGAGGCGTGCTGCGAGGCGGGCGCCGGCGCCGGCCCGGAGGCGGTCGCGCTCCGGGAACGGCTGCGGCACCGCCGGCTCGGTGGCCGGGCGGCCACGGTCCTGCTCGCCGGACGGCGCGAGCTCGATCGTCGTCAGCTCCCGGAGCTGGCCGAGGTCCCACTCCGCGAGCTCGAGCCGCGCGGCCGAGACGATCGCGACTCCGGCGGGGCGTCCTCGCTGCTGGACGGCGACGAGCGGGAGCGCGGTCGCCAGCCGGTCGAGGCCGACGTGCGTCGGCAGCGGCGCGCGCAGCTCGACGGGGAACGGGCCGCCCGCGGTGACGCCGGCGAACAGTGCTCGCCCGCGGCTCGGCCGCTGCGGGTCGAGCAGCGACTCGAGCTCCGGGTCGAGCTCGTCGAGGAGCGCCACGAGCGCCCAGCGCTCGGCCCGCGGCCTCTGCCGAGCCTCCTTGACGATCCGGCGCAGGCCCGCCCGCACCGGCGTCTGCCAGGCAGTGCCGAGCTCGGGGTCGGCGTCGACGGAGACGGAGAGGACGCCGATCGGGTCGCTCAGCTCGAGGATCGGCGCGATCCAGCTCTCGCTCGCCCGGTGCACGTCCAGCCCGCTCAAGGCGACGGCGCTCACCGGTCGGCAGCGGCCGCCGGCGCGCGCGCGACCCCGGGCGTCCTCGTTTCCTCCACGTTCGCGGACGCGGCGAGAAAACCGGCGGCGCTCCAGGGCTCGAGCCCGCACGCCTCCGTCGCCGGCTCCACGATCGCCTGACGGCCGCCCGCCCTCCGCTGCCGCCCGCGCTCGTTCGCCGTCGTCGCCGTCGTCATCGTTCGCCCCCTTGCCGTCGCTTCGCGGGACAGGGTCGCCGCTCCGCGCCGCCGGCGCCATCGGGTGGGCGCCCCATTCCGCCCTCGGCCCGGCCTGAGCGGGCGCGGCCTGCGAGCGTGGTCGCCCCGCCTGGCGAGGCCGTCCGCCGTTCCTCGCTGCGAGCGCGTGCCGGGATGGGGGGACGGCCTCGCCGGAATCGGGTGCAGAGCCGATAGCGGTGTCGGCTCGGGGCGGAGACGATGGCTGCGACGCGGAACGGGCCCCGACGGACGGTCGTGACACCGCAGAAGCCCTGGGTGCCGGGGGTTGTCGCTCCGCGGCGGCTGAGAGCCGGGGCGCGCGCGGAGGAGGCGCGCCCCGGCCGGAGGAGAAGACGACGAGAGGAGGTTTCCGGTGCGGTTGCCGTTCAAGGGGAGGAACGCCTTCGCGTTCCTGTTCGGCCGCTCGAAAAGCGACGAGGTCCTGGCGCAGTACGTGATCCGCGAGCACCGGCGCGGGCGGCCGCTCGCCGACGTGCTCGAGGACGTCTACGTGCGCAATCGGTCGACCCCCGAGCAGCGCGCCAGGCTGCTCGAGCGGCCGGACGTCGTGGCGGCGATCGGCCGGCAGAGCGTGGCCGACACGAAGGCAACCGTCGCGGGCGGCGACCGCCGGCCTACGGCCGCCTAGGCGCGCGGACGCCCGGGGACCGGGAAGAAGCGAGAAGGAGGAAGCGATGACCGAGGTGCTGCTGACGAGCTCCGGCGTGCAGAGCCTGAAGGAGGAGCTCGCACGCCTCCGCCGGGAACGAGAGCTCCTCACCGAGCGGCACGATGCGGCGCTCCGCGACGATCGGATCGTCCAGCTCGAGCAGCGCCTCGCCGCCGCACAGGTCGTCGAGCCGGTCGCCGACGGCGAGGTCGACGTCGGCGAGCGCGTCACCGTCCGCGACCTCCGCACCGGCGCCACGTTCGACTACTGGATCGTCGGCTCCGGCGAGGGCGATCCGGCAGCGGGAGCGATCTCCCACGAGTCGCCCGTCGGCGCCGCGCTCCTCGGACGGCGAGTCGGTGACGTCGTCGCGGTCGACGCGCCCGGCGGGCCCGTGACGCTCGAAGTACTCGAGCTCGACGGCTGACCGGGACGCCGCCGAGAGGCGCCTTCTGCCTCCCGGCGGCTACCGCTCGAGCAGGCTCGGAAGCCTCCGCTCGTGAGCGGGGGCCTGATCCTGCTGATCGTCGGCGGGATCCTCGCCGTCAGCGTGCTCGCGACGCTCGGCGCGTCCCGCGCCGGCGTGCCGTCGCTGATCGCCTTCCTCGGGCTCGGGATGATCCTCGGCTCCGACGGCCTCGGCGGCATCGAGTTCGACGACGCCGAGCTTGCGCGGAAGGTTGGGACGGTGGCGCTGGTCGCGATCCTCTACGAGGGAGGTCTCGCGACCTCGTGGCGGCGGCTGCGGGAGGTCGCGGCGCCGGCCGTCTCGCTGCCGACGATCGAAGTGGTCGTGACGGCGCTGCCGACGGGGGTGGCGGCGCAGGCGCTGCTCGACCGGTCCTGGCTGGAGGCGTGCTGCTCGGCGCGGTCGCCGCCTCGACCGACGCCGCGGTGTTCGCGACGCTGCGCTTCACGCACATCCGGCGGCGGCTGGCGCTGACGCTCGAGGCGGAGACGGGCGGCAACGACCCGATGGCGATCGCACTCTTGAGCTGATCAGCTGGATCGAGCAGCCCGGCTACGGCGTCGGCGATCTGACGCTGCTGCTCGTGCGCCAGCTCGGCCTGGGGCTCCTGGTCGGCATCGTGCTCGGCGCCGCTGCGACCTGGGGGTCCGCGCGGCTGCCGGACGCGATCGCCCGGTTCGTGCCGGTCGACACGGCCTCGGTGGCTGCGCTCGCCTTCGGGGTCGCGGACGTGATCGGGGGCAGCGGCTTCCTCGGCGTCTACCTCGTCGGGCTCGCCGTCGGCAGCACCCCGTCGCGGTTCCGCCGCCAGCTGGTCGCGTTCCACGAGTGGCTCGCCTTCCTGGCGCAGGTGGCGATGTTCGTCGTGCTCGGGCTGCTCGTGTTCCCCCACCGGCTCGGCTCGGTCGGGCTGGCCAGTCTCGCGCTCGCCGCCTGCGGCAGCACCGTGGTCAGGCCCGGCGACCGCCTCTTCGTGCTCGCTCCGGCCTCGCTGCGCCCCGAGCTCGAGGACGTCTTCGCGCGCTGGCGCCGCCGCGTCTGACGCCCCGCAGCGGCGCTCGATCCGGCGCCGCGGCCGGCGAGATGGGGTGTCGAGCCCATTGGCACGGGCCGGAGCCACGGGCACCGTTGCAGCAGAGCCGCGGACCCGAAGGAGGGAGCGTTCGATGCAGAGCCTCGCACCGATGACTCAGCGCAAGCGCCTGGACGACGGGCCGGCGATCGAGCTGCTGGTCGCCGACGACGATCCTGCCGTCCGATCGCTGCTCGCCTCCCGCGCCCGCGCCGCGATCCAGGCGCTGACGGTGCTCGAGGCCGAGGACGGGGCGCAGGCGATCCAGATCGGGCTCCAGCGCCGTCCGCGGCTCGCGCTCCTCGACGTCGACATGCCGAGACTCGGCGGGATCGAGGCCGCGATCACGCTCCGCGGGCTGCAGCCGCGGATGCGCCTCGCGCTCCATACGAGCAATCCCGGCGCGTGGCGCGGCCGCGCGCGCGACCACCGCCTGGCGCTCTTCGACACGCTCGAGCTCGACCAGGCGGTTCGCTGGCTCGAGCTGCAGGCGCGGACGGCGGCCCGGCGCCGGCCGCGAGCCGACGCGTGGATGAGCCTCACCTGCTCGGCCTGCGGCTACGGCGTCGCGCGGGCGGAGCCGCCCGACCGCTGCCCGATGTGCCACGACAGCGCGGCGTGGATCCCCCGCTGGCGGCCTCCGTTCGACGGCGACGGCCTGCCGGAGCCCGACCGGACGCTGCAGCCGCAGGCCGCCGCCAGCTGAGCGCGACCTCCTCCGGCTTCGGCGACGGCTGACCCGGCCGCGGGAGCTCGCTTCGGGGCCGACTGACCCGCTGTGGCCTCCGGCCCCGCCGGGCAAACGCTCGCTCCCCTGCCCGTGCAGCGGTGCGAGGCCCGGGGTAACGTCGGGCCGGTGACGTCCGGGACGCCTCCGGAGGGGCGCCGCGCGGAGGCGCCCGCGCTGCCCGCGACGATCGTCGCCTGCCTGTTCGACCTCGACGGCGTGCTCGTGCAGACGGCGAGCCTGCACGCGTCCGCCTGGAAGGCGCTCTTCGACGCCTTCCTGTGCGAGCGGTCGCGGGCCACCGGCGAGCCGTTCCAGCGGTTCCGCCTGCCGGAGGACTACCTCGCCTACGTGGACGGGCGGCTGCGCGAGGACGGCGTCCGCAGCTTCCTCGCCTCGCGCGGGATCGCGCTCGACGAGGGGCGCCGCGACGACCCGCCGACGGCGGAGACGGTGAACGGGCTGGCGACGCGGAAGAACCGGATGCTGCTCGAGCTGATGGAGCGCGAGGGGGTCGACGTGTACGAGGGGTCGGTGCGGTTCGTCGAGGCGGCGCGCGGGGCAGGGCTTCGGCGCGCGGTCGTCTCGGCGAGCAGGAACACGCGCGCGGTGCTCGCCGGGGCCGGGATCGCAGGCCTGTTCGAGGTCGTCGTCGACGGGCTCGTTGCGGAGCGGGACGGGCTCGCGGGGAAGCCGCGGCCGGACACGTTCCTCGCCGCCGCGGCCGAGCTCGGCGTGGAGCCGGCGCACGCTGCGGTGTTCGAGGACGCGGTCGCCGGGGTGGAGGCGGCTCGTGGAGGCTCGTTCGGCTACGTGGTCGGCGTCGACCGGGGCGCGGGCGCCGAGGCGCTTCGGGCCCGCGGCGCCGACGTCGTCGTCGGCGACCTCGCCGAGCTGCTGGAGGGGCGGTGATCGCGGACGACGCCTTCCCAGTCGAGCCGTGGGCGGTGACCGAGCCCGAGCTTCGGCTGGAGCTGTTGGCCGAGACGGAGTCGA
>Ga0070741_10020275_pt1 | contig 10498 bp, 8 predicted proteins | sample Coa_R1_4_FD_66440 | JGI IMG/M metagenome (GOLD analysis project Ga0070741, IMG submission 66440) | Surface soil microbial communities from Centralia Pennsylvania, which are recovering from an underground coalmine fire - Coalmine... | ecosystem: Environmental > Terrestrial > Soil > Unclassified ... | reverse complement strand
CGCCGCCCGTTGACGCCATCGGCATGCGGAGGCGCTAGGCGTTAAGCGCCGGAGACGCTCACCACCCCGCTCTCGGTCCCGATGTAGGCGCGCGTGCCGGACATGGACATGGACGCGAAGTGGGGGAGGCCGGTGCCCAGGCTCAGCGTGTGCTCGATCGCGCCGGTGGCCGGGTTCAGCTCGTACAGGGTGCCGCTGGAGAAGTCGGTGACCCAGACCGCGTCGCCGCCGACGACGGGAGAACCCGCGGCGTTGGCCGGCCCGCGCCACAGCACGCGGATCTGCGTGCCGGTCACGCGTACCGCCGCGATGCCGCCGTCGGAACACGGTTCGTAGACGGTGCTGGCCGTCACCGCGGTCGCACCGTAGGCGGAACACACCTGGGCCTGCGCCACCTGCCCGCCGACGCCGCCGAGGTGCCGGGGGTCGAGCAGGTATGCCGTGCTGCTCTTGCCCAGCGCGAGCAACTGGCCGTTCGCGAGCAGCGTGGGCTGGCTGGAGGACAGGTCGGCGTCGTCCTTGCTGTCCTGGAGCCAGGTGGCCGGCGCGAAGCTGCCGGTCTGCCGCAGCTCGGGGGACAGCGCGGTGACGGCGTCGCTGCCGTCGAAGCTGGTGCTGGTCACCGAGCCGTTGCCGGTGCTGACGTAGAGGGTGCCGTCCGGACCCATCACCGGCCCCGCGGCGCCCCAGATGGCGCCCTCGCGGGCGGTCGGCACCACGTAGGAAACGATGGCGCCGCTGCCGGTGAGGGGGACGCCGGCGACCGAGCCGCGGTACTGGCCGCAGTCCCCGTACAGCCCGCCGAAGGCCACGTACACCCGCCCGTCCTCGATCACCAGGCCGGGGCGCTGCTGGTCGTTGCGCGGGTGGCCGTCCGGAGCCGGGATGTCGCGCTGCACCGTCAGGGTCCCGCTGGTGACCGACACCCCGACCAGGACGTGGTGGTAACCGGCGGTCTCCGCGACGGCGTACACCAGGCCATTGTCCTGGTCGTAGACCGGCGTGCCGGTGATGCCGAGCGGGTCGATGTTGCCGCACGGCAGGTCGGCGAGCGGCACCGGCGTGCCGACGTGCGTCCGCCAGACGACCCGGCCGCTCGCACCCTCGAGCCCGTACAGCGAGTCGTTCTCTGTCGCCACGATCACCAGGTTGCCCACCAGCAGCGGCTGCCCGTAGACCGCGCCGTCCAATGTGGTCCGCCACGCGATTCTCGGCTGCCCGGCCAGGGCCGCCGACGCCACGTCGGTGTGGCTGTTGTCCCCTCCGTACACCGGCCAGGCCGCGACGGGATGCCCGGCGGCAGTCGAGCTGGGGCCGATCGTCTTCGCGGTCGGCGTCGGGCCCGTCGAGCCGCCTGCCGAGCCGCCGCAGCCGGCCGCCGTGAGCGTCGCTCCTATTACCAGCGCCGCCACGCCGGCGAGTGTCGTCCGCATGCTTCCAGTGTCCCTCCGTGGCTTTGGCATCATGGGCGTATGGCGGAGCACGACATCACCTCGTTCGTAGCCCTCGGTGACAGCTTTACCGAAGGGCTCAACGACTTCGGCCCGGACGGACAGCCGATCGGCTGGGCCGACCGCGTCGCCGTGGCACTGGCCGCCCAGGTTCCCGGCTTCCGTTACGCGAACCTCGCGGTCCGCGGCAATCTGGTGCGGCACGTAATCGCCGAGCAAATCGAGCCGGCGATCGCCATGGCCCCCGACATGGTCAGTATCGCCGCTGGCGGAAACGACCTCTTGCGCCGCGCCGAGGTGGACACGCTGGCGGCCGAGTTCGACTCGGGCGTGGCCCGCCTGCGGGCGGCGGGCTGCCGCGTGCTGATCTTCACCGGCTTCGACCCGCTCGCCTTTCCGGTGATCCGGATGCTGCGCGGGCGGATCGCCGCGTACAACATGCACCTGCGCGCGATCGCCGACGAGCGCGGCTGCGAGGTCGTCGACCTCTGGTCGATGCGGGTACTGCGCGACCCGCGCGCGTGGAGCCAGGACCGCCTGCACCTCACGGCCGAAGGGCACATCCGCGTCGCGCTCCGCGCCTGCGAGGTGCTCGGCGTGCCGGTGGACTCCGACTGGCGAGCGCCGCTCGTCGTGACCGGCGTGTCGCCCCGATGGCTGGCCGCCCGCCGTCAGGACGCCCGCTGGGCCAAGCAGTACGCGCTGCCCTGGGTGAATCGCCGCTTGCGCCACACCTCGAGCGGCGACGACCATCCCCCAAAACGCCCGGAACTGCTCCCCGTCGAGATCATGACCGAAGTGCGATGATGCCCCGGCACCACGACGCGGACTAGCGGAGCTGGCCCGCGGCCCGCAGATCGTCGAACAGCAGCTGGTCGACCGGGGCCACCCGGTCCCGGTCGGCGTAGCCGAGCCAGTCCAGCTCCGCAATCTCGCTGCTGGCGGCCGGCGTGCCCTGATAGTCGGCGGTGTAGCAGCTCATCACCACGACGACACCGTCGGCGTGTGCGTGCGCCTGTTCCCGGTAGGTGCCGACGTGGCGCGCGGTGTCCGGGAGCAGGTCCACCGTCAGCTCCTCCTTTATCTCGCGGAGCAGGGTGTCCAGCTCTGTCTCCCCGGCTTCGCGCTTGCCGCCAGGTATGTAGAACACGTCCTTGCCGTGCGACCGCGCGCACAAGATCTTGCCCTCCGCTACCCGGACCCAGGCCACCGTCTCGATCAGATTCCGCACGGGTTCAACCCTACGGGCCGGCTCTCGCAGCAGGCCGCCGAGCAGCAGGCCGATCATCGCCGGTCACCACCGGGAAACCGCGTCGTACCACGGCTTCCATTCGCCGTGGTAGCGCTCCGTCAGCGCCGGCGGGAACATCGCCAGCACGTCCGCCGCGTCGCTCGGCGGCAGGCCGTCGACCAGCCACGGGACCAGTTCCCCCAGATCGGGTGCGGGCTCAAGCGACGCCAGCACATCCAGCCACTCCGCAGCGGTCAGCGTGGCGCCGATCAGCGGCAGGGCTTCCCGCTCCTCGTGGTCGAGGTGGCCGCCGAGCGTGCTGGCAAGCTCGCCGATCACGTCGCCCAGCGGCAGCCGCTCGTCGTCGAACGCCTGGTCTACCACGGCGAGCAGCGGATCGATCAGGCTGTGCTCGGCCACCATCTCGTCCAGCACGGACAGCGCCGCGCGCCCGGCCAGCCGGCTCCGCAGCACCGGCCACACCCTCGCGTCCTCCGCCTGGTGGTGCAGCGCCAGCTGCCGCCGGAACACCCCCCACCCCGCGCCCACCGTGACCCGCCGCACCGGATCACGCAGCGTGTCGCGGGTAGCGGCGCGCGCCAGCGTGGTCACGTCGCGGCGGAACGCGCGGTGTGCGGCGAGCATCACGCCGAGGTCCGGCAGCTTGCCTTCGCTCATCAACACTCCTTTGTCTGGTCCAGCCCACGTTAGAATCCGGGCAGCCAAGCGGAATCCGTATCGTCGTTCAGTACTTGCATGCGGGGATGCCGGGCGGGATAGGTATGTTCGTGTCATGTTGCAGGGACGGCGGATTCAGCAGACCGCCATCGAGGCGCTGCTGGGGCAGGCCCGCGCGGGGGGCAGCGGCGCGCTGGTGTTGCGGGGCGAGCCGGGTATCGGCAAGACCGCGCTGCTGGACTACGCCGCCGAATGCGCCAGCGGCCAGATGCCGGTGCTGCGCGCCACCGGCATCGAATCCGAGGCCGAACTGCCGTTCGCCGGGCTGCACCAGCTCATCCGGCCAGCCCTGGATCGGCTCGGCGCGCTGCCCGGCCCGCAAGGCGCGGCGCTGGCGGCCGCGTTCGGCCTCGCCCAGCCCGCGTCCGACGGCCCGGCCAGCGTCGGGGACCGGTTCCTCGTCGGTGTCGGCGCGCTGTCGCTGCTTGCCGAGCTGGCCCCGGTCATCTGCCTGATCGACGACGCCCACTGGCTGGACCGAGCCTCGGTGGAGGCGATGCTGTTCGCGGCGCGGCGGCTGCAACGCGACGGGATCGTGATGATCTTCACCAGTCGCGACTACCCGGGCGCGTTCCCCGCCAAGGGCATCACCGACGTGCCGGTCCCCGGCCTCGACGCGACCGCGGCGGCCGCGCTGCTCGCCGACCGGGACGTCGCGCTGCCACCCGGGCAACGCGACCAGCTCATTGCGGTCACCCGCGGCAACCCGCTCGCGCTGATCGAACTGTCCGGCACCGCCGTGGCGGCCAGGCCGGCCGCGATGGGCGCCCCGGTACCGGTGACCAGCACGGTGATCGATGCGTTCGGCCACCAGATCCGGTCGCTGCCCGGCGCCGCCCGGGCAGGCTTGCTGATCGCCGCGGCGGACGACACCGGTGACCTGGGATTGCTGTACCGGGCCGGGCTGGATTCCGCCGAACTTCAGTCGGCAGAGGAACAAGGTCTGGTCTCGATCGGCGGCGGGATACTGGAGTTCCGGCACCCGCTGATCCGGGCGGCCGCCTATCACGGCGCCACGCACAGCCAGCGGCAGGCCGCGCACCGTGCGCTGGCCGCCGCGTGCACCGGCCCCGACCAGGCTGATCGACGCGTCTGGCACCTGTCGGTCGCCACCACCGTGCCCGACGAGCACGTCGCGGCCGAACTCGAGCGGGCCGGCGACCGCGCGACCGCCCGCAACGGCCACGCCGCCGCGACCGCCGCCTATCAGCGGGCCGCCCAGCTCAGCGAGGACGCCACCGCGGCCATCCGCCGGCTGGCCCAGGCCGCTGAGGCGGCCCTGGACGACGGCCAGCATCAGACCGCGCGGGAACTGGCCGGGCGGGCAGGCAAGGACGCCGCGGACCCCGCGCTCACCGTACGGCTGCTCCGGGTCCGTGCGCTAGCCGACGTCGCGGACGGGATCATGCTCGGCGCGTACGAGCTGAACCTGGCCGGCGCCGCGGCGATCGCCGGCGCGGATCCGGCGGAGGCGCTGTGGATGCTGATGGAGGCGCATCAGGAAATCAGGCAGGCACCGTACGACCGGGAGCGGATCGCGGCGACGGTACGTCTGCTTGACGGATTGCCGTCCGACTACGGACAGCAGCCGCTCGGGTGGCTGATCAGGTGGAACGCGGCAAGCGTGCTCGGCCTGGACACCACGCGCTACCCGCCGCTCGGCGACACGATCGCCCAGGTGCGGGACAGCGCCGTCGGTGTGGGCCCGCGGGTACTGATGATCACCGCGGCCGCCGCGTGCCTCGTCGGCCGGGACGACGCGATGAAAGACATCGGGCAGGCGCTGGTGGATGAGTCCCGCGCTCGCGGCGCCATCGGGCTGCTGCCGAGCGGCCTGAGCCAGCAATCCTGGGCGGACACCATGCTCGGCAACTACCGCGATGCCCGGATCGGCGCCGCCGAGGGCCGCCAGCTCGCGCTCGACCTCGGCCAGGCGTTCTGGGCCGACTGGATGTGCGGCACGCTCGCCTACCTCGCCGCGATCGAGGGCGACGAGCCCGCCTGCCGCGACTACGCCGAGCAGGTGCGTGGCACCGAGCAGAGCGCGGCCGCGGCACCCTGGGCGGAGGCCGCGCTGAGCGTGCTTGACCTCGGCTACGGCAGGGTCGCGGAATCGCTGGCGCGCATGCAGGCGGCCGCGGCCGGTCCCGCCTGGCATCATCCCAACATCACCCGGATGGCGCCGGATCTGGTCGAGGCTGCGGTCCGGCTCGGTCAGCTCGAGCAGGCCGCCGAGGCCGCGGGCCGGTTCGGCCGCTGGGCGCCGCTGGTTGGCCAGCCGTGGGCTGCCGCGCTGCAGGCTCGGTGTCAGGCGCTGATCGCCTCCGAGGCAGATTCCGAACGGCACTACGAACTCGCGCTGAGCCTCCACAGCAAGCACACCAGGCCGTTCGACCAGGCCCGTACTCAGCTGCTGTATGGCGAGTGGCTGCGCCGGGAACGGCGCAAACGCGACGCCCGCGTCCAGCTGCTCGCCTCGCTTCAGACCTTCGATGCGCTCGGCGCCCGGCCGTGGGCGGACCGGGCGCGCACCGAGCTGACCGCTACCGGCATCGCGGCGCCGCGCGCCGCGGCTCCCGACCTCCTGGCCGCGCTCACTCCGCAAGAGCTTCAGATCACCCGGCTCGCCGCCCGCGGCCTAGCCAACCGGGACATCGCCGCCCAGCTGTTCTTGTCGCCGCGGACAGTCGCCTACCACCTCTACAAGGCCTACCCCAAGCTCGGCATCTCTTCCCGCGCCGAGCTGCCCGCCCTCGTCTGAGGCTGATTCCGCGGCACCGCGCAGGGCGATCGCCAGTCCCAGCGCGAACGCGCAGTAGCGCACGGTCTTCCCGTCGTCGTCCGTGTGCGGACAGCAGTCGGGCAGTCCCCGCAGCCCGGCCGCGGTGAAGGGGTCTAGCTTCCGGCTCATGCACAGCACGGTAAAACGGCAGCCACTCGACCGAATCAGTCATCGACCCCAGCATTTTCGTGCCCGGCGCCTGGCTGTCTGCGGGACCCTGCCTGATGGTGGTTGAGGCTAGCGTGAGTCATGTGGCTGGCGATGCGCGGTCGTCACTGGCTGCCCCAGCATCAATGTGGTGGATTACCCCATCGTGGTAGATGGACCCCCGTACGCGAGGGTCCCGTTACCACGAAGGGAAAATCCACCACGTTGTTCGGAATTTATCCGCCGCCAGCAAGGCCGACCAGTGCCGCCCGCCTCGGCGCGGGCCCTGAATAAGCCACCAAGATCCAAACCGGGAGGGCAACTGCCGCAATAATCTGGCGCGCTCGCCGGCGCACCCGACATACCGGAAATATCCGGAATGTCCGAGCGGGCGGCGGGGTGGTCAGGTGGCGGCGAGGTGGGCGGCGGGCGGCGGGCGCGGGCGGGGGCGGGGGCGGGGTCAGGTGGCGGTGAGCTTGGCAAGGACCTCTGCTAGGCGCGTGAGGGCGGCGGCTATCCAGGGGAGTTCGCAGGGGTTCGCGCCCGACGCCGTCGCGGTCAGCGCGGCGCCTCGCTGGGCGGCGGTCTCGCCGTAGAGCATGCCGGTGGCCACCCGCAGCCGGAGCCGCCACGCCTGCTCGCCAAACGAACTGGCCGGCAGCACGCCGACGCCATACGACCGCAGCAGCAGGTCCGCCAGGCCCACGTCGCTGGTGACGCCGTGCCGCTCCAGCAGCACATCCGCCAGCGGGCCGAAGTCCGGGTACACGTAGAACGCGGCCTGCGGCCGCGCGACGGACGCGCCGCACGCCGCGAACCGCCGTGCGACCTCGCGCGCCACCGCGGCGTGCAGCCGGCGGCTCCGCGTGACGTGCTCGGTGAGCTCGGCCGGCTCGGTGAACGCGTACGCGGCGGCGTGCTGCACCGGGTTCGCCGGCGCGGACCAGATCTCGCTGCCGATCGCCAGCAGCCGGTCCCGCAACTCGCGGCCAAGTTCGCCGGGGGGCAGCCGGGCCACCCCGAGACGCCAGCCACCCAGCGCGAGATTCTTGCTCAGGCCCGTGGTAACCACCGTACGTTCGGACAAAAAAGTGGTGGGACTTTCGAATTTTGGCGCATCGTCATGGATCAGGTCACGGTAAATCTCGTCCGAGATGACGATCAGTCCGTGCTGCTCGGCGACCGAACACACCGCTCGGACGGCGGCCGGCGTCGCGAGCGTTCCGGTCGGGTTGTCGGGCAGCGTGACGATCACCGCGCGGATGTTGCGGCCGTTGCCGCGCGCCGTGGCGATGGCCCGGGCAAGCGCGGCCGCGTCGGGGACGCCGCCGCCCGCGACCGGCCCGCCCGCGGCGGGAACGAGGTGTGCCGTCGCGCCGGCCAGGCTCACCTGCGCGGCGTAGCTCACCCAGCTCGGCTGGGTGACCGCGATGTCGCCGCCGATGGCCGCGACCAGTGCGTACAACAGCGCCTTGCTGCCCGGCCCGCAGACCACCGCGTCCGGTTCGGTGGGCAGGTCACGGCGGTTCCAGTACGAGGCGGCGGCGGTGCGCAGCGCCATCGAGCCGGCCACCGGGCCATAGGAGTTGGCGCCGGTCGCCGCGGCGGCGGCCAGCGCGTCACGGAGCAACGGATGCACGGGGAGTCCGGCCTCGCCGAACGCCATCGGCAGGACCGGCTCGCCGCGGCGGCGACGGCCATCCAGCACCTCGTTGGCGGCGAGGGTTGCGGAAATGCCGAAGCCTGGCGCGGTACCAAGCGAGACAACAGAGATAGGGGAATCGAGGGCCGGACCGGGGGTCATCGTGAGGGCCACGGAAACGTCAAGCTCCTAGCTGCGGGATAGGGCGTTAACATCACACTTGATCAAGTCTGCGTGGGTTTAAGCATCAGTACAAGCGACGATATCTGTGGCCGAGCATAAGATGCTCTTATGCTCGATCTCCATCGGCTCAGGTTGCTGCACGAGTTTGCCGCGCGCGGCAGTATCGCGAAGGTCGCCGTGGCCCTCGGATACACCCCGTCTGCCGTGTCACAGCAGCTGGCCACGCTGGAGCGGGAGTCCGGCACCGCGCTGCTCGACCGCACCGCGCGGCGCGCGGAGCTGACCGACGCGGGGCGGCGGCTGGCCGGGCACGCCGAGCGCATCCTCGCGCTGGTCGAGGAGGCCGAGGCCGACCTGTCCGCGCGCGCCACCGAACCGGGCGGCCGGATCGTGGCCACCGCGTTCCCGTCCGCGGCCGTCGCGTTCGCGCCCGCGCTCACCCGGAGCCTGCGCGCGCATCCGCGGCTGAGCCTCGTGCTACGGCAGACCGGGGCGCGGGAGGGGCTGTGGCAGGTGCGTTCGGGCGAAGTGGACGTGGCGATCGTGGACGACTGGACGAGCCGGCTCGCCGACGATCTCGACAACACGATACTGACCAGCTATCACCTGATCCGGGACGAGCTGCTGCTCGTCGTGCCGCGGACCCATCCGGTCGCGAACCCCGCGCAGCCCGTGGACTTGCGCGCGCTGCGCGACGAGCCATGGCTCGCCGCGCCGGCCGGCGAGCCGTCCCGCCAGGCGGTGGACCGGCTGCTCAGCGCTGCGGGGGTGAGCCCCGCCGTGCTGTCCGAGTTCGAGGGCCTATCCACGATCGTGAGCCTGGTGGCCCGCGGCGTGGGCATCGCGATCCTGCCGCGGATCGCGGTCATCGCGGGCGACCGGCGGGTGGTCGCGCGGCAGCTGCCACACGGGCTCGACCTGGCCCGCGACATCCACGCGGTGGTGCGGACGGCGAGCGAGCGCCGCCCGTCGGTCGCGGTGATCGTGCGGGCGCTGCGCGCGGCGGCCAAGACGATGCCGTCCGTGCGTTCGGCCGTAAGCTACCCGGATGGAGCTTGATCTTTCCGCGTCCGGGGCGGCGCTGACCGCCGCGCTGGTCGACGTCCCATCCGTCAGCGGGTCCGAAGGCGTGCTGGCCGACGCCATCGAATCGGCGCTGGGACAACTGCCCTGGCTGGACCTGTTCCGGGACGGGAACGCGCTGGTCGCGCGCACCTCGCTGGGGCGCGGGCGGCGGGTGGTGCTGGCGGGGCACATCGACACCGTGCCGGTCGCGGACAACCTGCCGTCGTCGGTGCGCGGGGACCGGCTCTACGGCTGCGGGACCTCCGACATGAAGTCGGGGGTCGCGGTCCAGCTGCGGCTCGCCGCGTCCGTACCGGAGCCGGTGCACGATGTCACGTATGTGTTCTACGACTGCGAGGAGGTCGAGTCGGCGCGCAGCGGACTCGGGCGGCTGGCCAGGGTCGCACCGGAACATCTGGCCGGCGACTTCGCGATCCTGCTCGAGCCGACGTCGGGGGAGATCGAGGGCGGCTGCCAGGGCACGCTGCGGTTCGCGGTGACCGTCGCCGGAAAGCGGGCGCACACCGCGCGCTCCTGGATGGGGACGAATGCCATCCACCGGGCCGGGGAAGTGCTGGACGTGCTGCGGACCTATGAGCCGCGCGAGCCGGTGGTGGACGGGCTCCGGTACCACGAGGGGCTGAACGCGGTCTTCGTCAGCGGCGGGGTGGCTGGCAACGTCGTGCCAGACGAGTGCGTGGTGACGGTGAACTACCGTTTCGCGCCCGATCGTTCGGCGGCCGAGGCGGCGGAGCATGTGCGGTCGGTGTTCGCGTCCTGGCCGGTGGAGATCCTGGACGTGGCACCCGGCGCGCTGCCCGGGCTGGCCGACCCGGCCGCCGCCGCGTTCGTGTCGGTCGTCGGGGGGACGCCGGTCGCGAAGCTCGGCTGGACCGACGTGGCGCGGTTCGCCGAGCTTGGCATCCCGGCGGTCAACTACGGTCCGGGCACGTCGCAGATCGCGCACACGCCGGGGGAGTACGTCGAGCTGCCGCGGATCCTCGACTGCGAGGAGCGCCTGCGGGAGTGGCTTACCTGACGGGCCCGGAACCCAGCGTGACCGACGCGAAGTGCCTGCCCCCGTCCATGTCGGTCCAGCCGAGACGGACCGCGTGCCCGGGGTGGTACTTGGCGGTCGCCGCGCGCAGCCCGTCCGCCGTCGCGACGCGGACGCCGTTGACCGAGGTGATCACGTCGCCAGGGACGAGCCCCGCCGCGTTGACCGCGGTGCCGCAGAACACGCCGATGATGACCACGCC
>Ga0070741_10020273_pt1 | contig 10498 bp, 9 predicted proteins | sample Coa_R1_4_FD_66440 | JGI IMG/M metagenome (GOLD analysis project Ga0070741, IMG submission 66440) | Surface soil microbial communities from Centralia Pennsylvania, which are recovering from an underground coalmine fire - Coalmine... | ecosystem: Environmental > Terrestrial > Soil > Unclassified ... | reverse complement strand
ATCGTTCACGAGGAGATCGACGACGACCGCATACGCGGAACGCGACGGGTCGGGGAACGCGACGCCGCGAACGAGCAGATGCGTATCGGCCTCCGGCGCGTCGACGAGCGTGTGATGCGTGTACGCGAGGACGCCGGCAAATCCAGTGCACGGCACCCAGGCCGGCAGCGCCGCCGGCGGGTCGACGTGTTTCCACGGCCCGGCATCGAAACGGCTCGGCGCGGCTGGGAACTGGCTACTGGTCGTCGCGCCGCAGTTCGTCACCGGCACGATCGCCATGGAGAGATCGGGAAACTGCTCCGCCGCGGTCGCCTGGCGCCGCGTCAGGATCGCGGACGCGTCGCGTCCGCCGGCGCGCTGCAGTTCGAGTGCGGTGTTCTGCGCGATGAACCGCGCCTGCTCGCTGAGCGCACGCAAGCGGCTCTGCACGAGATACGAGCTGAAGTTGTAGAACAGCAGGAACCCGCACAGCAGGAAGAACGCGACGATCAGCAGCGCCGGGATCAGTCCGACGAACACGTAGGAGAGGATCAGCTTGCGTCGCACGCGCCAGAGCAGACGGCGCTGCGCGAGCACGACCAGCCGGAACAGAAAGTACGCGCCGCCGGCCGCAACGGCGAGACCGGCGACCGTGTCGACGACGCTGAGAAAGGTCGGCAGCGGGCCGGCGATCGCCCCTACGATGAACAGCCCGATCTTGATCGCCAGTCCGACGACGATCGCGCGTCCCGCAAGGGTTTGAAAGAAGTAGCGGCGCAACTGTTCCATGCTATCGTAAACGGTTTGTGAAGCTCACATCCCGCGCACGATTCAGCACAATCTGTTTGCACGCCGGCCAGGAACCCGATCCCACGACCGGCGCCATCATCACGCCGATTTATCAGACGTCGACGTACGTCCAGGAAGCCCTCGGGAAGCACAAAGGGTTCGAGTACGCGCGGACGCAAAACCCGACGCGCATCGCGCTCGAGAAAAACCTCGCGGCGATGGAAAGCGGCAAGGCCGGTTTCGCGTTTGCGTCGGGCATGGCGGCGATCGGCGCGATCGCGACGCTCTTGAAATCCGGCGACCACGTCGTGGTATCGGACAACACCTACGGCGGCACCTTCCGTCTGTTCGACAAGGTGTTGACGCGGTATCAGCTGTCCTTCTCGTACGTCGATACGTCGGATCTCGCCGCCACCGAGCGGGCGTTCACGCCGGCGACGAAGATGCTGTTCATCGAGACGCCAACGAACCCGATCATGCGGCTGACCGATCTGCGCGCCGCCGCGGAGCTCGCGCATCGGCACAACGCCCGCCTCGTCGTCGACAACACGTTCGCGAGCCCGTTCATCCAGCGGCCGATCGAGCTCGGCGCCGACCTCGTCACCCACAGCACGACCAAATATCTCAACGGCCACAGCGATAGCGTCGGCGGCATCGTCGTCGCGCAGCGTGCCGATGATATCGAGTGGCTGAAGTTCGTGCAGAACGCCGAAGGCGCAATCCTGAGCCCGTTCGATTCGTGGCTCGTCCTGCGCGGCACCAAGACGCTGCCGATTCGCATGAAACAGCACAACGCGAACGGTCAGGCGCTGGCGGAGTATCTGGTCGCGCATCCGAAAGTGAAGCACGTCCACTATCCCGGCCTGCCGTCACATCCACATTACGAGCTGGCGAAGCGACAGATGAACGGTTTCGGCGGGATGCTGGCGTTCGAGATGGGTTCGCTCGAGGCCGCGCGAGCGGTGCTGAACCACGTCAAGCTGCATGCGCTTGCGGAAAGCCTGGGAGGCGTCGAAACGTTGATTTCGCATCCGGCGACGATGACGCATGCGTCGGTCCCGCCAGACCGTCGCGCCGCGCTCGGCATCACCGACGGTCTCGTGCGCATCTCCGCCGGGATAGAAGATATCGACGACTTGAAGGAGGACCTGGCCCAGGCGTTGGAGAAGGCTTAGGTACGTTAGGCACCTGGGCGCTCGCAGGCACCTTAGGCACTCTGTGATTGATTTCATCCTTCACTCGGACAAACACCTGCTCGAGTTCGTCCGAACGTACGGGTCGTGGGTCTACGGTCTCTTGTTCGTGATCGTCTTCGCGGAGACCGGGTTCGTCGTGACGCCGTTTTTGCCTGGCGACTCGCTGTTGTTCGCGACCGGCGCGCTGTGCGCGACGGGCGCCTTGAGCACGCCGGTGGCCGGCGGACTGCTCTTCGCGGCGGCGTTTAGCGGCAACGCGGTCAACTACACGGTTGGACGGATCATCGGTCCACGCGTGTTCAGCGCGGAAGGATCCGCCGGCATCTCCGAGCGCCTGCTCAACCGCGAGCACCTCGCGCGCGGTCATGCGTTCTTCGAGGAGTACGGCGGCAAGGCGGTCATTTTGAGCCGGTTCGTGCCGATCGTGCGGACGTTCCTGCCCTTTGTCGCCGGCGCGGCGGCGATGCGGCCGTCGGCGTTTGCGATCTACAACCTCGTCGGCGCGATCGGATGGGTTGCGCTTTGCCTCGGCGCGGGCTTCTTCTTCGGGAACATCCCGATCATCAAGAACAACTTCTCGCTCGTCACGATCGGGATCGTCTTCGTGTCGATCCTGCCGATGGTCATCGAATATCTCCGACGACGTCGATGACCCACGCGGCATATGCCGCGCTCGCTTGATCCGCGTTCAGCACCAGAAACTCGGGCAACTCGTACGGGTGCAGCTCGTGGAGCCGTGACCGCAGCTCGTCCAGACGATCGACCGTCGTCTTGATGACGATCTGGCGTTCGGCCTCGCGCTCGATTGCGCCCTTCCACCGGTACGTCGACATCATCGGTGCGTAGACATTCACGCACGCGGCAAGTTTTTCGTCCACGAGCGTCCGCGCGAGCTCGTCCGTTCTCGCATCGTCGGGCATCGTCGTCAACACAACCGCAAGATTTCGCATATTCGCTCTTGTACTGAATCCGAAGTTGTTGTACTGTTTTGCGCGCGTGAAGAAGAGGGTCCCCCGGAACTCCGGTCGCAACCGGCGCATCGTCCATTGGCTGCTGATTTTCGCAGCGGCGGTGATTGTGGTCGATGGCGTCGTGGGCGACCAGGGGCTGTTGGCCATCCTTCGCGCGCGGAAGGAATACGATCAGCTTGCCGGCACGATCGCCCACCAGCGCGCCGAAAATGCCCGTCTGCGCGAAGAAGCGCGGCGGTTGAAGGACGACCCCGAAGCGATCGAAGAAGTCGCCCGTCGCGAGCTCGGGTTGATCAAGCCGGGCGAGCGCATCTTCATCATCAAAGATATCCCGCCGACGAAGCAGCCCTAAAGGGCCGCGCCACAAGCGTCAATCTACGACTTCTGCCGCGTGCGAAGCTCCGCGAGCGGAACGCGGTTCGTGTCGACGATGATCCTGGCGTACGCACGCGTCACCGCGGCCAGACCGGTCGTCGAGATCGTTTCGTCCGACTCCTGGTCCGAGTGCCAGACATAGCCGCCACCCGCGGCGGTCATGACCTGGACCGACGGCGCGAGGTAGAAATACCGGCTGATCTCGCCGGCCGGTGTCGCAGCCGACTCCCGGTACGTGGGCACGCCAAACGCGTCGAGGGCCTTGACGACGATGTCGGCGAGGCGGTCGCCGGATGCGTACCAGGTGCTGACGTCGGCGACGTTGCTCAGGCGCGTGGACGTGTGGTTCGTCCCCATCGCGCCCGTGTGCTCGCAATTCAAGAGCACGGCGGTCTTCGCGAACACGTCCGGATGCTGCGCGAGCCAGACTCCGCTCTCCGCGCCGTTATCGTGATGTCCGTTCGTGCCCAGAAACACGATCGTCCGGCGACGCTGTTCCTTCGGCACCTTCGCGAAGTACTCAGCCAGTCCGATCATCGTCGCCACGCCGGACGCGTTGTCATTCGCGCCCTCGAACCAGCCGTCTCGGTGCGCCACGACGACGACGGTTTCGTCCGTCGCGCCGGGGAGCGTGCCCCAGATCATCGCGGACTTCAGGTTCGGTGTGCGGTCGACCGCCAACGAGATTTTGATCCGCGCGGTGCCCTTTGCCCGCGCGATGAGATCGCGAACGGCTAGACCGTCCTTTTGTCCCACCGAGAACGTCGGCACTGGGCTGTTGACCGGATAGAACTGCGTCCGCAGATTGCCCGGAATCCCCTGGACGACGAAGATCGCGGCCGCGCCGCGCTCGCCGATGCGGCGAATCGCGTTGTCCATGATCGGCGCGTGACGCGATGCGAGGTCGGTGCTGTAGAAGAATGCCGCCTTGCCGCGGACGTCCGGCGACATCGTCAAATCGGCATCGCTGCCGAGGCCGACCCACACCGGTTCGACATCGAGTCCGCCGGCCGGCGTCGCGACGGCCAAGTACGTCGGCTGCGCCGTGTCGACCGACACCGTGGATCCGTTCGCGCTGGCGACAACCGACCACGACTGCGGCATCCACTGCGGCGGCAAGTCGAACGCCTGTTCGCGGACGTCCGTCAGTCCGACCTGCCGGAATCGATCGGCCAACCACTTCGCGTGCTCGGCGTCCGCGCTCGTCCCGGTAATGCGGCCCCAATACTGGGGATGGCCGGCGTCGCGATACTGCCGCGACATCGCGGTCTGCGCTTCGACGTACGTCTTGAGGCGGGCGCCATCGATCGATCCGTACGCGGAATCGGACGGCGCGAGTCGCCATCCTACTTCGTTCGCGCGGACGTGCGTCGGCTCTTGCGGCCGCGGCTGTTGCGCCGAAACGACCGTCGCCGTCAGCGCGAGCGATAACGCGATCGATTTCTTCATGCGCGTAACTATAATCCCGTCATGCCCACAGCCCGAGTCCGAGGTCTGCTTCTGGCGTGCACCGCGATATACATCGCCGCCGTGATCGTTTCCGCGTGTTCGTCGAAGCCGGCCGCTTCGTCCGAGAGAGCCGACGCGGCAAAACCGCCGCAGTTCCCGATGGTGCAGCTGTGGGGAGACATGAAGCCCGTGGTCTCGGTCAAGCAGCTGATGGCGGATTTCATCGATCCGTCGGCGGATTACATCTTCGACGCGGTCGCCACCGTAGTGACCAAGGGCAAAGTGGTGGAGACCGTGCCGCGCACCGACGCCGATTGGGACAAGGTGCGGATGGGCGGCGTGATGATCGCCGAGGGTGCGTACCTGTTGAAGGTGCCGCGTCCGTTCACCCCACCCGGCGACGAGAACAACAGCACCGGGCCCGAACCCGAAGAGATCTCGCCGGCGCAGATCAAGGCGAAGCTCGAAAAGGATCCGGTGCTCTGGAATGCGAAGATCGAGGCGCTGCGCAACGTCGGCCTCGAAGTCATGGACATCGTGAGGCGCAAGGATGCGAACGAGTTGTGGGACGCGGCGGAGAACCTGGATCAGGCCTGCGAAAACTGCCACCTGGAATTCTGGTATCCGGGCGAGAAAGTCCTCCTCAACAAGCTCGATCGCAGACTGCAGGAGCTGTACGGCGCGCGTCCCGGCGGGAAGAAGCTGGGGATGGACCCGAAGTAAATCGCGTCGATTGATCGCGAGCGCCACGGCGTTGCTGCTCTTCGCCGCCGCCGATCGCGACCGCCATCCGAACTTCGAGGGCGTGTGGGACTACTCCACCGCCACGCCGCTCGAGCGCACGAAAGAGTACGAGAACCGCTTCCAGTTCACGCCGGCCGAAGCCCGCGACTTCGAGCGGAAGGTGCCCGAAGCAGCGATCAGCGACGACGACGATGAGAAGAAACTGAACGCGGACGTCGTCGGCGACCTCTCGACGGCCGACTTCGGCCGCGTCGATCCCAGCCTGCGGACATCGATCATCGTGAACCCGTACGACGGCAAGCGGCCGCCGCGGACCGATGCGGCGAAAGCGCGCGGCACGATGCGCGAAGCGGTCGGCAAAGCCAAGGACGATCCGGAAGCGATGGAGTTGAGCGAGCGCTGCCTGCCGGATGTCGCCGGACCGCCAATCATTCCCGGCGCCTACAACAACAACTTCCGCATCGTGCAGACGCCGACCGCGATCGTGATCGCCACCGAGATGATCAACGAACCGCGCGTCGTGTGGATGGATGGCCGTCCGCATCCACCAGCCGCGATTGGCAAGTGGAACGGCGATTCCCTCGGCCGATGGGACGGCGAGACGCTCGTCATCGACACGACCAATTTCGCGGATCGTTGGGCCGTCGGCGGTTTCAGCGCGTCACGACACGTCGTTGAGCGCCTGACGCTCGTCGACCGCAACGCGCTCGTCTACGAATTCCGTGTCGAGGATCCGAAGACGTTTACCGCGGCGTACGAAGGCAAGTACACGATCCGCAGGACGAGCAATCAGATCTTTGAATTCGCCTGCCACGAGGCGAACTATTCGATCGTCAACATGCTCCGCGGCGCCCGCGCCGCCGAGCGGCGGGACGGGCGTGACTGAATTCCGATCACGCCCGTAGCGCGCGGTGGTCGCGTGAGGCTCAGAAGCTCAGGCCGATGCCGACGTCGACCTTGCGCATACCCGCGACCGCCGTCGGCTGACCGAAGAACGGCGACGTCAGCGTGCCGCTGTAGCCGAGATAGTTGCGTTCGTTCGTCAGGTTTTGCGCCTGCACGAACAACTGCAATCGGTAGCGCGCATTGCCTTGATCGACGGTACGGACCTGCGCCGCGGCGCCCTGACCGAAGACGCCGATGCCGGGCGGCAACGGATTCTTGGCCGTGCCGAACTGGAACACGTAGCCGAAGTTCGCGTTGACGGTCATCTGGCCGCTCGCGCGCAGCGTATTCCGCCCGACACCGGCCGGCCGATCGTTGAAGATGCCGTCGCCGTTCGTGTCGAGGCCGGTGAGCATCGTGTACGGTGGCGCACTGCTCATGTTGACGTTCAGGCCGAGCAGCAGATTGCGGACGATCTGATTGTTGAACGCGATGTTGGTGCGATGGCGGATATCGGTCGCGTTGCCGCCGCCACCAAATGAAATTTGGCCCGGGATGCCGTTGAAGAAGTTGCCGCCGCCACCGCCGCCGATCGACGGTCCCCATTCGGTGTCGAGCGTGCCCGTCGGCGATACGCTGAACGGGCCGTCCGTGTTGTTCCGCACCGAGGCGAGCTGATAGTTCGCAAACACCGTGGTGCGCTTCCAGTTGATGAGCGGCGAATTGCGCGGCAGCGGAATGAGCGCGCCCGGATTGATGCTGGCATCGAACTGCAGCTGATGCTGAATCGACGCGGCGTCGGACACGACGTCGATGATGTTGGCAAATGTCTGCTCTGGCCGGACGCCGTTGGTCGGGATGTTCAGGTTCTCGCCGCGCGCGAGCCGCGACCCGCGCTGATAGCTGTAAGTGACCGACACCGAGTTGACGCGCCGGAAGCGTTGATCGACGCCGGCGCTGACGCGCGCGATCCTGGGCGTGGCAAACGAGCTGTCGAGCAAGTACCGATTCACCGGCGGCACCACGGCCGCGACACCGGTCAGGTCCGGATACGTCGGGTTGATGATGTTGATTTCCTGCTGGTGGAAGCCGTCGACGCGCTGCACCTGGTCATAGGTCGACGTCGGCAGCCAGTCGTAGAACAATCCCGCGCTCGTGCGCAGGGTCGTCATGCCGCTCTTGGTCGGCGCCCACGTCACGCCGAACCGCGGTCCAATGTTGTCGAACGTATGGACGTGCGTCTGCACTTCGTAGCGGACGCCAGGCGTGATCGTCAGGTTCTTGCGCAGGCGGATGTCGTCCTGAAAGTAGAACCCTGCCTGCACGTTGCCGTAGGAGATATTTGGATCGCCAATGCGTCGTGAGTAGTTGATCGGCTGGCTTGCCTGATACGACGCGAGATTCGCGAACGTATACGTGCCGAGATAATTCGCCGTCGAATCCGAGTGATACGCCGAGCCGTCCATCACGAACCCCGCTCGCATCGAATTGCGCCCGACGACGTAGTCGAGATCGGAGGCGACGTTGATCGCCTTCGCGTGATCGCCGCCGGCGCGCTGCGCGCCGCCGCTCGTGAACGCGTCGAGGACGCGGATCGTCGGCGTTTCGTTGGCCGAATCGGCGCTGCTGTCGGTGGCGGTGAACATCACGCGCGACCGCCAGAACGCCCGTCGCCCGAGCGGACCGAAATGCTGCACGCGCAGCGTATTCACCTGGTTCGTCGTCGAAAAAGCGCGATCGGGCTCGTCGTAGCCGCCGACGCCGAGGTTATCGTTCGACACCCGCGTCGAGTTGAAGCCGAAGCGGAGCGTCTGATCCAGCGTGATCGCGTAATCGAGCTGACCGTTGATGAAGATGTTGTCGCGCGGCGCCTTCATGTTCAGCGCGCGCTGCGTCAGCGTGCCGCCGGGACCGGCGACGTTCAGGTTCGGTGTGTCGTACGAGGAAATGCCGAACACGTTGATGAAGAACGAGCTCTTGTTCTCGACGAGCGTGCCGCCGAGTCCGAGCCCGCCGTTGACGTTCTGCTCGGGGCCTTTGACCGGCACGAAGGGGCTGCGGCCGCTCAGTCCGCCGTCGCGAATCTGCACGTTCGAGAAGTAGCGCATCGGTCCGATGCCCGGCTGCGTAATGATCTCGATCGACACGCCGCCGGCGCTGTGAAATTCGGCGGCGAACTGATCGCGCGCGATGCGGATCGATCGAATCATCGCCTTCGGCGGCAGCGCGCCGCCTTCGAACCCGTCGATGCGGATGACGGCGCCAGGGCCCGCCATGTCCTGCAGCTGCTGCTGCAGCGTCTGCGGATCGTCGGAGAGCGCGTCGATCTGATCGCGCGTCAGCACGGTGCCAAACGACGGCCCGTTGCGGTCCGATGCGGCGGCTTGCTTGTCCTGTTCGACCGTGACCGCCGCCTCGAGCTTCTGAATCGTCAGGATGGCCACCTGCCGGTTCTCGCCGGTGCGAACGCGGACGTCGGGGATGACGCGCGTTTCGAACCCGGGAAACTCCACCTGGATGGCGTAACGGCCCGGCGTCAGCGCCGGCACGATCGCGACACCTTGATCCGTTGACGTCGCCGGCGCAACCGTTGCGCCTTTGGTCGCCTCGTCGATCCCGGCGACCTTCACGGTCGCACCGGGCACGATCGCGTTCGTCTGATCGACGACGGTCACGCGCAGCGTACCGGTCGTCGCCTGCTGCGCGAGCAGCAACAGCGCGAAGAGGACGTTCATTTTGGCGCCTCGAATTTCTTCGGATCGATCTTCACGTTGACGTTCACCCGATCGAACGTCGTTTCTTCAATCGTGTTCCCGGCGATCGCGCGTCGGATGCGGAACGGCCACTTCACACCTTTCACGTCGCGATAATCAGCGAAGTAGAGGCGGTTTTCCGGCGGCGGCCCTGGCGGCGGTCCGCCCCGGCCCGGGGGCGCAGGTGCTTGCCACATCAGCATCACCGGCAAGTGCGTATCGCGTTGTATGACGAAGCGCGCGCTGAATCCGGCTGGACCCGCGACGCCAAGCACGTCGGCTTTCCCTTCCGGCGCCTCGCCTTCTGCTTCGTACTTGAACGTCAATGGAAACGAGGACGAGGACGCGGCAAACGCCCCCAACAGCAGACGGGCGAAATCCTGTTTCGTTTGCATCAGCCGTGCGGCCGGCGGCGGTCCACCGCGCCCGGCAGGCGGTTCGGGAAAGATGATCGGCTCGTCGCCGCGAAAGCCGCTGACGGTGACGTCCTGGTCCTGCGCGGGAAATTCGTCCTTGCGGACGTACTTATCCGGCAGCTCGCAGTTGATCTCGAATTCGATCGGGACGAGGTTATTGCCCCTTAACTGACGCGTCCGGCCCGTGGCGACGAACGTCTTGATGGCGGCCAGGTTCTTCTCTCCGCCAAGCGCCTCGCGGGTCGCGGCGAGAATCGGCCCGGCGTCCCGCTGTTGGGACTGCAGGACACCGGCCGACGCAATCAGGAGGAACAGGGCGGTTGTTCGTACCATTCCCCCCTTAGACACTCTTTCAGGCGAAAGAGTTCGCTGATACGTGGAAATACGTACTTACGGGAGGCCGAACGCCAGGAGGACGTTCCCCGGACGGCCTCCGAGCGAGCCGTAACCGGAATTGACGTACACCATCCCGCCGGCGACCGTCGGGCCGGGACCGCTGATCGACGCCCCCTTCGCGGCGACGCCGTTCACCGTCTGAAAATCGTGGTTCGTGTCGTACTCCCAGAGCAGCGATCCATCCTTCGTCGAGAAGGCGCGGATGCCGCCGTCGTTCGACCCGGCAAACACCGCGCCGGGGACGACGGTGATCGCGGCGAGGATCGCGGTGTTGCACCCGCGCGCAGCGGCCGGACACTTCGACGGCGGTGGCGGCGCGAACCAGCTGCGCTGGCCGGTCGACAGCTTCACGGCGTGCAGCGAGCCCGGCGCGCCGTTCGGCGTCAGCGTATCGGACACGGCGAAGTACGCGTTCTCGTTGTCCGCCGCCGAACCGAATTCAATCCCTCCGAGTGCGCTGCCCGATCCGGCCTTGTACTGCCACAGCACTTTGCCTTTTTGATCGGGATCGAACGCCCAGCCGACGCCCGATTTCTGTCCGGCGA
>Ga0070741_10020272_pt1 | contig 10499 bp, 15 predicted proteins | sample Coa_R1_4_FD_66440 | JGI IMG/M metagenome (GOLD analysis project Ga0070741, IMG submission 66440) | Surface soil microbial communities from Centralia Pennsylvania, which are recovering from an underground coalmine fire - Coalmine... | ecosystem: Environmental > Terrestrial > Soil > Unclassified ... | reverse complement strand
TCGGGGCTCAGGTACGGGCGAAGCGTTCGGAGATCGCCTCCAACGCGCCTTGCAGGTCGGTGGCGGCGCCGGGCACGTCGGGCAGGCGCACCGGCCCGTGCTCGCGGCTCGGCAACAGGATCGTCGCGTGACCGGGCGTCGTGATCTCGCCGCGCTGGTTCTCGCCCCAGACGTCGAGGTCGACCGCCGGCCGCCCGCCGTCGGCTCGGTACTTGCGGACGACGCGGCCCCGCATCCACTGCGTGTCGCCCACGTAGTTGAAGAGCCGGAACTCGCAGTCGAGCTTCCAGAGCCACGCGTCGTCGCCCATCCAGTCCGTGCAGAGATGGATGAGCCACGTCTCGCGCATACGGCCGTAGTCGTAGGTGGTCGGGTTGCCCGCCTTGCGCGCGTACGCGGGATCCCAGTGGACGCGCTGCAGGACGTCGGGGATGCCGAGCTCGTCGCGGTGGTAGAAGCGCGGGATCCGCCGCCGATTCTGGTAGCCCAGCCGCAGCGCCTTCACGCCGTAGAGGCCCATGCCCATCCCGACGTGCCAGCAGATCATGTCGGTGACGCGCAACGGGCCCTTCACCAGTGGGCCGACCTCGTCGCCCTCCTCGACGTCCTCCCACCACCGCGGGTCGGCGCCGCGCGGTCGTTCGCGCTCGTACTGCGCGTCGATCTCGGCGATCTGCTCCTCGGTGTAGGGCTCGATCGTCACCTGGTCGTACTTGCCGCGCTCCTGCGCCTTCTCGCGCTCGGTGCGGATCATGAGCCGGTACTGGCCCGCGAACACCTGGTCGTCGTCGCGGAAGACCTGCGCCGTCCATTCGTGGATGGCCCGCTTGGCGAACTCGCTCTGCTTGTCGAGGACGCCGACGAGCGCGTTGCGCCGGTACACGCGCCGCCCCGGCCGCAACGGAGCCCACCACTCGCGGGCGCTCGCCGAGTAGAACGCGTGGACGCCCCGCAGCGGGTCGCCCCGCATCAGCTCCGCGTGCTCGGGCGCGACCTCGGTGACCTCGTCCTCGCCGACCAGGGTGTCGCCTCCGGCGAGCGCGGGGGGCGCGATCGGCCCGCCCCACCGTGTGCCCGCGGCGTACGCGGGGTCGCACCACAACGGGTTGTCGTCGCCGTAGGCCTCGGCGACGTGGCGGAACGCGTCCTCGTTCGCGCAGCGGTAGTGCGGCGGCTGCGGGTGCGGCTCGGGGATGTTGACGCGTGCCCGCAGCGCGGCGACCCCCTCGTCGGTGATGCGGGGCGGCTCGCGACGCTCGCTCACGCCTCCGCGCCCTTCCCGCTCCGGTTCTGGTTCTTCCCGGCGATGCGGTCCATGATCGACGCAACCGTCGCCTTGAACTCGGGCTGCTCCATCGACCAGTCCTGCTGGGCCCGCTCCCGCTCGATCGCGTCGTCCTCGTCCGTGAAGAACACCGACGCCCGCAGCGTGTCGCGGGTGCGGCGGAGCAGCTCGGGCGGGCGCGACGCCAGCTTGGCCGCCACCGCGCGGGCCTCCGCGGGGAGCTCGAGATCGGAGACGCAGCGCCACGCGAGCCCCGCGTCCACGGCCTCGCGGGCCGAGAGCGACTCGCCGAGCAGCGTCAGCGCGACGGCCCGGCGGAAGCCGACCGCGCGCTCCAGTCGCCAGCAGAAGCCGCCGCCCGGGTGGATGCCCACGTCGAGCCAGCGGCAGTCGAAGCGGGCGCTCGGCGACACGAGGACCACGTCGCACGCGAGTGCGACGTTGATGCCGGCTCCGACCGCGGGGCCGTTGACCGCGGCGACCGTCGGCAGCCGTGACTCCGCGATGCGCATGAACCCGGCGTAGGTCTCGAGGAGCGGGCGCCGCTCGGCGGCGACGAGGTCGGGCAGGTGGCCGCCGGCGCAGAAGACCGGCGGCGTGGCGGTGACCACCGCGGCCCGCACGCCCGGCTCCTCGTCGAGGTCGTCGAACGCGTCCACGAGCGCGGTGGTCATGGCCGCGCTGAGCGAGTTGCGGTGGCCGGGGTCGTCGAGCGTGACGACGGCGATCCCGTCCATCACCGCGACGTCGACGACCCGGTCGCCGCCCGCGCGCTGCGAATCGGCGGCTCCGGGCACGGTTCATACTGTATGCGGAACGCCCCCGGCGCGTTCTTGGCACGATACGCCGGGATCATCCCAGCCGAACGGGCCAAACAGAACCGGGGAGGGACGGCGTGTGGGTGCCGGAGCTGCGGTTGACGCCGGAGCTCGCCGCGTTCCGCGACACCGTGCGCGTGTTCCTGCGGCGCGAGCTCGCCGCCGGGCACACCGCCGGCCACCGCGACCCCCTCGACCTCACCGGCTGGGACGAGCAGTTCGAGCGCGCGTTCCTCCGCCGGGCGGGCGACGCCGGCCTGCTCGGCGTAAGCCTCCCGACCGAGTACGGCGGTGGCGGGCGGCCCCGCAGCTGGCAGGCCGTCGTCAGCTTCGAGGCCGCGTACCACGACGCGCCGCTGATCGACACCGCGGCCGCGCTCGTCGCCCCGACGGTGCTCGCGTTCGGCAGCGAGGCCCAGCGCGACGCCTTCGTCCCCGCCGCGGTCGCGGGCACCGTCAACGTCTGCATCGCGTACACGGAGGCGGGCGCGGGCTCCGACCTCTCGAGCATCGCGACGACCGCACGGCCCGACGGCCCGGGGTCGCGCCCGGGCTGGGTGCTCGACGGCGAGAAGGTGCTCGTCACCGGCGCGCACAAGGCGGACGTGTGCGCCACGATCGCGCGCACCGACCCGGAGTCGACGGGGCGGCGGGGCCTGTCGATGTTCCTGCTCGCGCGGTCGACACCCGGCGTGACGGTCGAGCGCGTCCCCACCGCCAACCGCTGGACGCTGGCGACCGTCCGCTTCGACGGCGCGCGCGTGCCGCCCGACGCGCTCCTCGGGACGCCCGGCGACGGCTGGCGCCAGATGACCGCCGCGCTGCTCGGTGAGCGCTCGGGGACGGCGTGGCTCGGCTGGGCCACCCGCAACGTCGAGGCGCTGCTCGCGCACTGCGCGGGGACGCGCGACCGCAGGGTCGCCGACGCGTTGGCCGACCTCGTCGCCCGCCTGTTCGCGGCGCTGCGCCTCGCGGAACGCGTCCTCGAGCACCAGGACGCCGGCCGCGCGCCGCTGGTCGAGGCCGCGATGAGCAAGGTCGCGGCGACCGAGCTCCTCGCGCGCGTCGCCCGGGTCGGGAGCACGCTCCTCGGCCCGTCGGTGCTGACCGCGCCCGGTTGGTTCGGCGACCCGCTGCCCGCGTGGTTCGCGTACGAGCAGGTGGAGCGGCTCCACCCGCGGCTCTCCGTGGGCGCCAACGAGGTGCAGCGAACGACGATCGGGCAGGCCGGCCTCGGTCTCCCCGCCGAGCCGTGAGGGGAACATGAGCGACGACCTCCGACCGACGCTGTGCTGGGGCACCGCGGAGGGGACGGCGCTGCCCGAGCTGATCGACCTCGCCGCCGCCACGGGCTACGGCGCGATCACCACCACCCCGGCGATGTACTTCGCGGCGCGGGCGGCCGGGCACTCGGACGCCGACCTGCGGGCGCGCCTCGACGGTCACGGCGTCGGCGTGGCCGTCGTCGACCCGCTCCTCGCGCCCTCCCGGGGTGCCCGGCACCCGAGACCGTCGCACCGCGCTTCCGGGCGACGTTCGAGCACGACGAGTCGGACTGCCTCCGCGCCGCGCTCGCGCTCGGGGCCCCGGCGTTGAACGTCGCGCACTACATGGGCGCGCCCACACCGGTCGAGGCGCTCGCGGACGCGGTCGCCGGGGTCGCGCAGCGCGCCGCCAGGCACGGTCTCGCCGTCTGCGTCGAGTTCATGCCCGAGGGCAGCCTGGTCGACCTGCCGACCGCGGCCCGGATCGTCGAGCTGGCCGGCGCGCCCAACGTCGGCGTGATGCTCGACACCTGGCACTTCTTCCGGACGGGTGGCACACCGGCGGACGTCGCGGCGCTGCACCCCGGGACGGTCACCGGCCTGCAGGTGAGCGACGCGCGGGCCCGGCTGTTCGGCGTGTGGACCGACGCCGGCGTCCGCGAGCGGCTGCTCCCCGGCGAGGGCGCCATCCCGCTCGTCGAGATCCTGCGCGCCGTGTTCGCGGCGCATCCCGTTCGCGACGTGGGCGTCGAGGTGTTCAACACCGAACGGCCCGCCGGTGAGATGGCCGCCGCCGCGCGCGCCGCCCTCGACCGCGTGCTCGCCGAGATCCCGGCCGCCTGACTGTCTAGCTCCGCATGATCGGGATGCAGTCGGACGTGCAGCCGGGGCGGGTCGCGTCCGGTGACGCGGCGGGCCGGTGCAGGACCGCGCCCGTCGGCCGCACGGTCACGGAGCTGTCGCCGTCGCCGAGGGCGGTCGCGGTGACGGTCGCGTCGACGATCAGGCTGTAGCCGCCGGCCTCGGCCGGGGCCCAGACGAGGCTCACCTGGGGCCGGGCCGCCGCGTTGCCGACGGACGTCTTCCCCGCGCCCATCACCAGCTCGTCGCCCTGCCATCGCGGTGCGACCGCGACGCTGTGCGGGCGGCCGTCGGCCGAGACGGTCAGCAGGTACGTCGCGGTCGACGCGAAGTCGGCGAGCTCGTGGCGCAGTCTCTCGAGTGTGACGGGGATGCTCATCGTCTCCTCGTTACGCCGTGGCGGGCTGCGGGGTGCGGACGAGCGACTCGACGTCGTCGAGGGCGCGGGCGAGCGTCTCCCGGTCGAGCGCACCGGCGAGCGCGGTCGCGCCGGCGGCGGCCAGCATGGGGGCGAGCCGTTCCCGGAGCCGGGTCAGACCCCACGAGACGGCGTCGCCCTCGGCGACGGTGTCGATCACGAGGATGCGTTCCTCGTCCGCGGGCGGCTCGTAGTGGTAGTGCGCGCCGACGTTGAACAGGTCGAAGCGCAGGTACTCGTGGCCGTCGTCGGCCCCGAGCACCCGGACCGTCGGTCCACCGGCCTCCACGCCGTTCTGGACGACCGCTCGATGCTCGACCACGAACGTGATCGGACCGCCGGGCACGGTCGCCGCCTGCTCACTGCTCATCTTCGGCCTCCGGTTCGGGACGGTTCGGCACCCCGCGTCAGATCTGTGCACCACGGGAGCGGTCGGGACGGTCGCGCACGAGCCAGGCGCTGTGCACGTCGATGTGCGCGGCCCGGTACGCGAGGTAGTCGTCGCGGAGTTGGACGACCTCGCACTCGTCGCCGAGGTCGCACGCCCCGGCGCCGGGACGCTCCTCGACGAGCCGGCCCTTGCACCCGCGCTGCTGGTTCGAGATGGTCACCCGTCCTCCGCTCTCGGCGCCTCCGGCGCCCGGCCGCTCGGGCCCCGCTCGCTGCTCCGCGGGATCCCGCTCCGCGACGCTCGCTCGGACCAGCGTAGGACGCGTCGCGCACCGGGGCGGCGGTAGCCTCGGCGATGCCCGCGGGCGGCCCGTTCCAACCGTCGGCCCGTCTCGTCGCCTTCGCGAGCCGCGCCTACGGCGGCGCCGCCGACGCCGCGTTGGCGGCCGTGCTCGCCGCGTTGCCCGGCCTGCCGCTCGCCGACCGGCAGGACCCCGAGCGCCTGGCGGCGGCGATGCTCGTCTTCGGGCAGGGTGACGCGGCCCGCCTGCAGCGGGGGATCTCGATCGCGAAGCGGGACTGGCGCGATCTCCTCGTGGCGGCCGGCCTCGCCCAGGGCGACTGGCCCGAGATCCTCGAGCGGACGCTCGGGCCCCGGGATCCCTGAGGCTCCCGCGGCCCGAGCGCCGTCACCGTGCCCGTTCTGCCCTGCTTGTCTGCCCCTGCTGTTGCCCTGGCACGGAGGGTGACATCCCGCGTCCCCGTGCGGTAGGTCCGAAGGTCCCTTCCCGCGCGATCGCGAGAAATCTCCCGGGCGTCGTCGATCCGGCGGTCGGCCGTTCGTCGGAGTGGTGAACTCTCACCCGAGGAGGAACCGATGCGATACGCACTGCTCATCTGCACCGACGAGTCGGCCGAGGCCGCGCTCGGCCCCGACGAGGCCGCGGCGAGGCACGCGGAGTACATGGCGTTCGGCGAGGCCATGGGCGCCCGGGGCGTCCTGACCGGCGGCGAGCGGCTGCGGCCGACGACCGACGCGACGACGGTCCGCGTGCGTGACGGCGAGGTGCTCACCTCCGACGGCCCGTTCGCGGAGACGAAGGAGCAGATCGGCGGCTTCTACCTCGTCGACTGCAGGGACCTCGACGAGGCGATCGAGGTCGCGTCCCGGATCCCGGGCGCCCGCCACGGCACGATCGAGGTGAGGCCGATCTGGGAGATGTAACCGCCCCGGCCGGCGGCGTCGCCGGTGACGCGGTCGAGGTGGCGGTCGCCCGGGCCTTCCGGACCGAGTGGGGCCGGGTCGTCGCCACCCTGATCCGCGTCACCGGCGACTGGGATCTCGCCGAGGAGTGCGCGCAGGACGCGTTCACGCTGGCGCTCGAGCGCTGGCCCCGTGACGGCGTCCCGCGCACGCCCGGCGCCTGGCTCACGACGACCGCCCGCAACCGGGCCGTCGACCGGCTGCGCCGGGCCACCACCGGCGTCGGGAAGCTGCAGGAGGCGGCCCTGCTGTCACGACCGCGCGACGAACCCGGTCCCGACGACCCGAGCGGCGTCGGGGACGACCGGCTGCGACTGATCTTCACGTGCTGCCACCCCGCCCTCTCGGTGGAGGCGCAGGTCGCGCTCACGCTGCGAACGCTCGCCGGGCTCACGACGGCGGAGATCGCGCGGGCCTTCCTCGTGCCCGAGCCGACCATGGCCCAGCGGCTCGTGCGCGCGAAGCACAAGATCCGCAACGCCGGTATCCCCTACCGCGTCCCGCCCGCGCACCTCCTCCCCGAGCGGACGGTCGCGGTCCTCGCCGTGCTGTACCTGCTGTTCAACGAGGGCTACGCGGCGACGGCGGGCGCCGACCTCGTGCGCGTCGACCTGTGCGCGGAGGCCATCCGGCTCGCCCGCACCCTGACGGAGCTGATGCCCGACGAACCCGAGGCGCTCGGCCTGCTGGCGCTGATGCTCCTGCACGACGCGCGCCGTGGCGCCCGCGTCGACGCCGGCGGCGATCTCGTCCCGCTCGAGGACCAGGACCGCACCCGGTGGGACCACCAGACGATCGCCGAGGCCGTCACGGTGCTCGACGCCGCGTTGCGCCGGAGCCGGCCCGGCCCGTACCAGGTGCAGGCGGCGATCGCGGCGTGCCACGCCACCGCCGCGACCGCGGCCGACACCGACTGGTCGGAGATCGCCGCGCTCTACGGCGAGCTCGCGCGGATGAATCCATCCCCGGTCGTCGAGCTGAACCGCGCGGTCGCGGTGGCGATGGCGGTCGGACCCGCCGCCGGGCTCGCCCTCGTCGACGCGCTCGACGCGTCGGGGCGTCTCGCCGGCTATCACCTCCTGCCCGCGACGCGGGCCGACCTGCTCCGCCGGCTCGGCCGCCGGGCCGAGGCGGCCGAGGCCTACCGCGGCGCGCTCGAGCTCGCCGGCGGCGACGCCGAGCGGCGCTACCTCACGCGCCGGCTGCGGGAGACGACCGACCCGGGGCCTCCGGGCCGGTGAGCGACGCGGCCGCGTCCGCGGCGAGCCGTTCCTCCCGCTCGGCGTCGTCGCCGCTCACCCCGACCCCGCCGACGACCGCGCCGTCGACGACGACCGGGAAGCCACCGCGGCCGAGATACCAGCCGCCGTGGTGCACGAAGCTGCTCGCGAACGCGTGGCGGTCGGCGAACATCGACTCCATCGCCGAGGTCGGCCGGCCGAACGTCATCGCCGTGCACGCCTTGCTGGTCGCGAGCCCGGCGCTGAACCGGGGCGCGCCGTCCATGCGCTCGAACGCGACGAGGACGCCCGCGGTGTCGACGACCGCGACGGTCACGGCGCGGCCCTCGCTGCGGGCCGCGGCGGTGACGTGGTCGACCAGCCGGCGGGCCCCGTGGAGCGTGACGTCGGGCCGGGCGGCGGCGAGGGGCGGATCGGCTTCGCTCACGGGTGCAACGTATCCGGGCCGGTCAGACGGCGCGCAGGACGGCGACGGCCCGTTCCGCGTCCGCCGCCGGCACGAGCACGTGGTCGTGGCTGGCCCCGGCGAGCACGTTCGCCGGGACCCCCGCCTCGGCCAGGGTCGCCGCGAGGCGCGCGGTGACGCCCACCTCGGCGAGCCCGGTGACGGCCCGCACGGTCAACCAGGCCGCTTCGAACTGCCACGGAAGCCCGGCGCGCTCGGCGTCGATCCTCGGGAGCAGCAGCGTCGTGCCCTCGTCCTCCCGGACGACCGCGGCGGCGACACCGAGCCAGGCGGACGCCTGCTCGTCGGGCACCTGGACATAGGCGTAGGTGAGGGCGCGGCGAACCACCTCCATCGTCGCGACCGTCAGCGGCTCGGGCGTTCGCCGCGCATGAGGGCCAGGCTGCGCCATTTCCAGATGCAGTCGACGTCGTCGAGGCCGGCGGCGCGCAGCCAGTCGAGCTGCGCGTTCAGGTCGGCCAGGAGGTCGGTCGGGTCGTCGCGCGCGCCCATCTCGTCGCGCCAGCGCTCGTGCAACGAACGCGTCGGGCTCTCGACCACGTCAAGGTTGGCGAGCACCCCGCCGGGGATCAGGCGGTCCGCCATCTCGGCGTAGAGCGCGCGCTTGCGGACGTCCGCGACGTGATGGACCGCGAGCGACGACACCACCGCCGCGAACGGCTCGTGGAAGGGCGCCGTCGCCGGGAACGGCTCCGCGAGATCGTGCACGACGACCGTCACGCGCGGGTCGCCGTCGAAGCGGGCGCGCGCGGCGTCGAGCATCGTGGGCGACACGTCGACGCAGACTGCCGTCGACGCCGGGAACGCGGCGAGGAGGAGCGCGGTCAGACGGCCGTCGCCGCATCCGAGGTCGAGGACCCGGCCCGGCAGCGTGCCCTCGAGGTCACGCACGAGCACGCCTTCGCCCTCGCGCCGGTGCGGCAGCGTGTCGGCTCGCGAGAGGTAGTCGGCGGCGCGGTCGGCGTCGACCCAGCTGTTCGTCACCCGTCGATCATGCTTTCCCGCTCTCGGCCCTGCGGGCCGCGCCGCTCGGGCCCCGCTCGCTCATGGCGCGACCGCGTCCGCGGTCATGAACCCGGAGGGCCGGTACACGCCGACGAGCATGTTCTCGTGCATGCCGTAGCCGACCTCGCCGGTCTCGAGCTCGAAGCGGCACAGCGTCTCGTTGAGGATCGCGTAGCGCCGGCGGACCTCCGGGTCGGAGAGGTCGTGGACGACGCCCTCGACCTTCAACGGGCCCTGGTACACGCCATGGCCCCACGTGCCGTCGTTCACGTAACCCGATCCGGCCGCGAGATAGAGCGTGCGCAGCGGCGTGTTGTGCACGGTGATCGGCTTGCCCTCCGGATCGGTCGTCGTCACCGTGGCGCTGCGCATCTCGCGCGTGCCGGGCTGGTAGTCGATGACGACCTCGGGCCGGCCGAGCTCCTCGATCGGGCGGTTCTGGTCGAGGTTCCACACGCGCGCCGCTTCTTCGACGTGCCGGTGCCCGTTCTCGTCCTGGTCGATCTGGATCTTCAGCATGTGGTCGTCGAACTGCATGGGCAACCAGTCGTGGCGGAACCCGTAGCCCTCCTGCGCCTGCCGGGCGCGGATGCCGGGGGCCTCGGGCTCGCCGACGGGGCGTACACCCCACGACCGGTCGCGCGCGCCCTTCCAGCGGTCGGGGGTGACGTCGAAGGTGCGGCCGGCGGCGGTCAGGCGCCCCTCCCACGTCCCGACCTGCGCGTACCGGGTGACGTCCATGATGACGCGCCCGTAGCGGCGCGTGAAGGTGCGCGGCTCCTCGAGCGCGGCGACCGCGCCGTCGAACGTGAGGTCGGCGTCGATGCCCCAATCGTTGGGTTCGCAGCGGACGTGCAGTCGCTTCAGCCCTTCGAGCACCTCGACCGACAACGGCCCGACCGTGGTGTCGAGCCGGTCGACGCCGAGCTCGCGTGACGCCCGCACCGTGTGCTGCTCCTCGCCGATCGACACGGTGATGAACGCGTCGGTGACGCCGAGGTTCGGGTACTGCCCGAGGCCGATGATCACGAACAGCTCGTCGCTGCTCGCGTGCATGTTGAAGTAGTAGCGGTCGTAGAAGTTCCGGTCGGACGTCGCGACGTGGTCGAACGTCTCCGAGGTCTGGTGGGTGAGGAACTCGTCAGCAGGGCCGAGGGGCATCGGGGCGCCTTCCGGTCGAAACGGCCTGGGCGGCCTCACGCTATCGAGCCTCGCCGCCGGATTCATTGGGGCCGTTCCGGCCGCCGTGCGGCCGTCTTCGCCCATTGGGCCCTCAACTCCTCCGCCGGAACGGTCGACACTCCTGCCGGTGCGTACGAGAGCCGTGGGCAGCGTACGGGGCGTACGGGGCGGCCGCACCGGCCGCGCGGCCGGGCTCCTCGCCGCGGCCGCGCTCGTGCTCGCCGCCTGCGTCGCTCCGGCGCCGTCGTCGACCCCGGCCGCGCCCGCCCGCCTCACCGTGTTCCCGGGCGCAACCGGCAACATC
>Ga0070741_10020271_pt1 | contig 10499 bp, 12 predicted proteins | sample Coa_R1_4_FD_66440 | JGI IMG/M metagenome (GOLD analysis project Ga0070741, IMG submission 66440) | Surface soil microbial communities from Centralia Pennsylvania, which are recovering from an underground coalmine fire - Coalmine... | ecosystem: Environmental > Terrestrial > Soil > Unclassified ... | reverse complement strand
TAGCCGTAGCGGTCGAGGGCGGCGAGCATGAACGCGGCGTCGCGGAACCAGAACCGGTGGTACGTGTACGGACCCGGCGTGATCTCGTCGCCGTCGTGCAGCACGAGCATGAACCGGCGGTTGGCCTCGACGGCTTCTGCCAGCCGGCCCGGCGGCAGGTCGAGGCGCATGCCCCGGTCCGCCTGCACCTTCCAGCCGCGGGCGACGGCCTCCGCGCTCGGCAGCGACGGCGACAGCTCGGGCACGCGCTCGGCCCGCCGGCGGGCCAGGCCCCGGCGGCGGGTGCGGCGCACGGGCGTCAGCGGGATGGCGACCCGCAGCGTCGCCGTGTGGGCGAGCGGGAAGAGGAACGCGGCCTGGGCCAGGCCCGCCTCGCACCGCAGCTGCTTGGGGAACGACGTGCCCGCTCCTCCGCCCACCACCGTCTCCACCACGTCGCCGTCGTGGAACGTCGAGCCCGCCATGCGCGGCGGCACGCTCGGCAGCAGCAGCGCGGGGCGACCGTCGACCACGACCGTGCGGTCGTGAAGAGCGATGCGCTCGATGACGGCGAGTCCCTCGGGGTTGTAGGGCCGCACCGCCAACGCCACTGCGAACGGCGTGGGCGAGCGGTTCTCGATCTCGACCACGACCAGGTCGTCGCCCCCGCCCGGCGGCACCGCCGCGTACACGCGCTGCACGGCGTCGCCGCCGGGCACGCGCATCGACGTCTCCACCACGGGAGAGAGGTCGACGAGGCCCTGGCGCACGGCCGTCTCCCGCGACGGGAAGTGCCAGCGGTCGTCGGCGCCGATCCACCAGTCGAGCGACCAGCCGTCGAACCACGGCGTGACCATCCCCCGAGGGTCGACGATCGCCTCCCACGTCGACGCCACGTTGCCGACGGCTGTCCAGTTGCGCAGCGTGAGGTTGGTGAGCACCGGGAGATGGCCGCGGGGGACGAAGGCGGGCGATGCCGGGTCGAGCTGGCGGTCGAGCCAGTGGGGCCACACCCAGTCGACACCGAGCTGCGCGGCGGCGCGCGTCCGCAGAGCGCGGAACACGGTACGGGCACCGACCGGCAGCAGCTCGCCCGGCAGCTGCACCTCGACGGTCTCGCCCAGGCGCTGGAACGTCGAGAGGTACCGGACGATGTCGTCGGTGATGCGGAACCGGCCCATGGCTCGCCGCAGGACCCACGTCCTCACTCCCATGGCGATCTACGCCTTCAGATCGGGCGTCACCTAGATGTCCGCGATGCCCTGCAGCTCGTGGCCCCGCTCGCGCTCCATCAGCGGCGCGATCACGTCGGCCGCCTTCTTGTCGCCGTTGACGACGGCGACGACCTCCTCGGCGATCGGCATCTCGACGTCGACCCGGCGGGCGAGAGCGACGACGGCGCGTGACGTCTTCACGCCTTCGGCCACCATGTTCATCTCGGCCACGATCTCTTCGAGGCTGCGGCCCTTGCCGAGCTCCTCGCCCACGTAGCGGTTGCGCGACTGCCGGCTCATGCACGTGGCGACCAGGTCGCCCATGCCGGCCAGGCCCGAGAACGTGAGCGGCTGGCCGCCCAGCGCGATGCCGAGGCGGGTCAGCTCGGCCAGGCCGCGGGTGATGAGCGCGGCCTTGGTGTTGTCGCCGAACCCCATGCCGTCGGCCATGCCCGCGGCGATGGCCATGACGTTCTTGAGGGCGCCCGCCACCTCGCAGCCGACGACGTCGGTGTTGGTGTAGACGCGGAACGTCGGTGTGGCGAAGATGCCCTGCAGGTCGGCAGCCAGGTCGCCGTTCTCCAGCGCCACCACGCTGAGGGCGGGGAAGCCCGCCATGATCTCCTTGGCCAGGTTGGGCCCGGTGAGCACACCGGCGGGGTGGCCGGGCAGCAACTCGCCGATCACCTCGGTCATGCGCAGGAGACTGTCCTGCTCGACGCCCTTGCTCAGGCTGAGCACAGGCACGCCTGCAGTGATGAACGGCTTGCCCTCCTCGAGCACGGCGCGGAACCCGTGGGACGGCACGCCCATCACGACCACATCGGCGTCGGTGAGCGCCTCCTCGAGCGACGCCGAACTGGTCAGCGCCGCAGGCAGGGGGTAGTCGGCCAGGTACGACGAGTTCAGGTGGTCGGTCGTGATCTCGTCGGCCAGCTCCTTGCGACGGGCCCACAGCACTGTTGGCGCGTTGTGACAGGCGATGGCGGCGACCGCCGTGCCCCACGAACCGGCGCCGATCACGGCCACCTTGGTTGCCACGGGTCCACCGTAGACTGCGAAGTGATGGACCGCGAGGCGCTCGTGATCGCGCAGCTCTCCGACCTGCACTGCGGCTCGCCCTACTTCGACGCCGACCTGTTGCACAACGCGGTCAACGAGGTCATCGGCATGGCCCCCGACTTCGTGATCGTCGGCGGCGACCTCACCGCCGAGGGCTACGCCAACGAGTTCCGCATGGCCCATTCGTTCCTCGAGCCGCTGTTCGAGGCCGGCCTGGCGACGCTGGTGATCCCGGGCAACCACGACTCCAAGAACGTGGGCTACCTCCACTTCCGCGACACCTTCGGCCCCGGAGACGTCGGCAGTAGCAAGGGCGACCGCGTCGTGCAGCTGGCGGCCGGTCAGCCGCCGATCAGCATGCGGGTGGTGGCCATCGACTCGTCCAAGCCCGACCTGGCCGAGGGCGAGGTGGGGCGGGAGCGCTACGCGTGGATCCGCGAGCAGTTCGCTGGCGAGCCCGTCGACTACAAGGCGTTCGTGCTCCACCACCACCTGGTGCCGGTGCCGGGCACCGGGCGCGAGCGCAACACGGTGTGGGACGCGGGCGACGTGATCGCGCTGCTCGCGGAGGCCGGCTGCGACCTGGTGCTGGCCGGCCACAAGCACGTGCCCCACGTGTGGCTGCTCAACGGCATCCTGCTCGTCAACTCGGGCACGGTGTCGTCGTACCGGCTGCGCGGTTACACCCGGCCGTCCTACAACGTCATCGAGGTCACCGCCGACCGGGTGCGCGTCACGCTCAAGTACCCGGGCATGGGGGAACGCATGGCCGCAGAGCTCGACCGGCGATCGATGGTGCTGCACACGAGCGACGAGCTGGCCGGCATGTTCAGCAGGACGACCTGGAGGCCCTGATGGGTGCTACGCCCTCTGCCGGCTCCGCCGGCGTGCACGTGTTGCGGTTGTTCCAGAGCGCAGTCGACCCGGCCGACGTCGAAGAGATGCGGGCCCTGTTCCTCGACGACCTCAAGGCAGCGTTCGAGGCGGCCGACGGGTGCCTCGGCATCGAGCTGATCATGAGCACCGACAAGAACGCGGGAGGTCTGGTCGAGGGGGCGGCGCTGTCGCGGTGGACGTCGCGGGAGGCTATGAACGCGGGCGTCGAGTCGCGCGCCCTGGCCGAGGCGCAGGTGCGCATCTTCCAGTTGCTGCGCCAGGAGCCGGTGGTGCGGGTGTTCGAGGTCCTCGCCTAGATGTCCGGGACGGGCACAGACGGCGCAGTGGCTGTTACTGCCGTCCTGGTGCCGGTGAAGGCGTTCGCCGACGCCAAGGTGCGGCTGGCCGACGTGCTGGCGCCCGCCGAGCGTGAGGCACTGGCGCGCACGATGGCCGAGGGCGTGCTGCGCGCCGCGCAACCCTTGCCCGTCACAGTCGTGTGCGACGACGAGGGCGTGGCCGACTGGGCCCGGTCGCACGGCGCCACCGTGGCGTGGACGCCCGGCCAGGGCCTCAACGGAGCGGTGCAGGCGGGCGTGGCCGCCCTCGAGGAGACGGGTGTGCGCCAGGTGATCGTCGCCCACGCCGACCTGCCGTTCGCGGCCGACGTCACGTCGCTGGCGTGGTTCGCGGGCGTGACGCTCGTGCCCGACCGCCACGACGACGGCACCAACGTGGCGTGTGTGCCGGTGGCGAGCGGGTTCACGTTCGCGTACGGGCCCGGCTCGTTCGCCCGCCACCGCGCCGAGGCCCGCCGCCTCGGCCTTCCCTTGCGCATCCTGCGCGACCCCGCCCTGGGGTGGGACGTCGACAACCCCGTCGACCTGGAGGGAGTGCCGGTCGGTGCCTGAGGTGTCGACCAACCTCGACGTGCCGGGCATCGCCCTGGCCATCGCCGCCCACCCCGACGACGTCGAGTTCGGCTGCGGCGGCACGCTGGCCAAGTGGGCGGCCGCCGGCACGCGGATCCACCACCTCGTGTGCACCGACGGCTCGAAGGGGTCGTGGGATCCGGCCGAGGACCCGACGCGGCTCGTGGCCGTGCGCCAGGAGGAGCAGCGCAACGCGTCGCGAGCGCTGGGCGGCAAGGGCGAGGTCGTGTTCCTGGGCTGGCCCGACGGCGAGCTGGAATCGGGCCTGCGCCAGCGCTGGGAAGTCGCGTACTGGATCCGCACCCTGCAGCCCGACGTGGTGCTGGGCCACGACCCGTGGCGGCGCTACCGCCTCCACCCCGACCACCGCAACGCCGGCTTCCTCGCCACCGACGGCATCGTGGCGGCGCGCGACCCGCACTTCTTCCCCGAGCAGAACGTCGCCCCCCACCGCCCCAAGGCGCTGCTGCTCTGGGAGGCCGACGAGCCCGACCACGTCGAGGACATCGAAGGCTTCTTCGACACCAAGCTGGCTGCGCTCCTCGAGCACCGCAGCCAGTTCCGCTCCACCATGCGCATCGACGACCCCGCCGCCACCGACGAGGTCGAGCAGTTCTCCTCCCGCCTCCGCACCCGCCTCGGCGAGATGGGCGCCCTCGCCGGCGTGGCGCAGGGCGAGGCGTTCAAGCTGATGCCGAACCTCTAGACGGGTATCGGCAAGCCGAACGGAGCCAAACCGATAGCCCGCATGCGGCGAGCGTGGCCACCGAGGATGGCGCCGAGGAGCTCGGCCGGGCGACCGACGCGGAGGAAGGCGACCATCGGGCTGGCGCCTCGGCGGCCGCTCCACAGCATGTGCAGAAGCATCGTCCGCGACGCACGTGCAGCGCGCGCCTTGCCGCCCGGCGTCGTCTCGAGCACGGAGCGAAGGTCGGCCGCGGCTCCCGCCTCGTGCTCGACCTCGTCCTCGATGACCGTGTCGATGAACGCCGCCGTCTCGTCGTCGACAACCTTGCGCAGCCACTGCAGCAGGTCGTCGGCCACGCCCTCGCCGAGGTAGCCGAACACCGCCTCCTCGACCGGGCCCCCGGGTGCCCTCCCGTGGTAGGTGTCGAGAGCGGTGCGGTACGGCCGCATGGCGCGCTCGGGGTCGGCGCCCATCGCCTCCAACCGGGCCACGAACCCCTTGTGGTGCCGCAGCTCCTCGGCCGCCACCTTGCGGAACCGCAGGCGCGTCGCCTCGTCGCCGGCTGCCTCCGCCTCCGCCTTTGCCCCCTCGTACGCCTTGAGCTCGCCGTAGGCAACGGCGCCGAGCACCTGCACCAGTGCGGTGTTCATGATTTGGCCTTCCTTTCCTTCGGTTTGCGCGGGCGCAGCCCGTCGAGCAGCAGGGTGACGACGAAGTCGGCCACCACCGAGGTGGGCACGCCGTCGTCGGTCTCGAGGCGCCGGAGGGCGAGCTGACTGACGAGGGCGGCAACCGAGTACGCCACCATCCGCGCCGGCGCCCGCACCACGTAGCCCGACGCCTGCGCAGCTTCGATCGTCGCCTCGATGTCGCCGATGAAGCCCTCGTAGATGCCCGCCAGGTGACGGTCGAACGCGCCGTCGAGCACCAGCGCGTCGCGGAACAGCAGCCTCACCGCGTCGCGGTCGGCTTCGAAGAAGTCGAACGTCGCCTGCACGCCCGCCCGGAAGATCTCCTCGCCTCCGGCGCCCAGCGGAAGCGCGCCCATCACGGCGTCGATGTGGGAGCGCAGGGCGAGCTCCTCGCTGTCCATCAACCCGTGGAACAGCGCGTCCTTCGACTCGAAGTACCAGTAGATCGACCCGTAGGAGATCTTGGCCGCCTTCGCCACGTCGGCGATGGTCGTGGCGTGGAAGCCCTTCTTGGCGAACACCCGCTTGGCGGCGGCAAGGATCGCCTCCCGCCGCCGCTCCTTTCCCGCGTCGCCTACGGCGCGGGTCCGCGTAACGCGCGCCGCGCTCACGCACCGCCGCCAAGAACCATCGACGTGCACACGCCGGCGGCGAACGCGACGCCGCCACTCGACACCTCGACGTCGACGACGGCCAGGCCGCGGGCCATGCGCGTGACCCGACCGACGCCGACAACGTCGCGGCCCACGCCCGGGTGCGGGGCGAAGCGCACGGCCACGTCGGGGTTGGGGTGCGGCAGCCACGTTCCCTCGCACGCCAGGCCGACCGGCGGGCCTACGCAGAAGTCGCCGGCCACACAGGCGGCCTCGGCCGACCACGTCCCGTCGGCGTCGTCCCACGGCATGCGCACGAGGGTGGCGATGGCGCCGTCGCCGAGGGGCGCCATCCTGGGCGCCAGGGTGGTGATGATCGGGATGTCGACGCCTGCCGGCATCGTCCACGACCGCCAATCGGAAGGCTCGGCCACGGCAGCACCGGCGACGTCGAGCGCATGCAGGGCTGAGGGATCGGCCAGTGAAACGGTCGCCGCGGTCGCGAGCTTGCCCCGCTCGTCGTACAGGTCGACGCGCACGAGCGTGAGGCTGCGGCCGGCATGCATGACCTCGCATGTGGCAACCGCGTCGCCCGCGGGCAGGCCGCGCACGAACCGGCAGTCGATGCCTGCCGGCTCGCGGCCCTCGGCGCTGCGCCGCGCCACGTGCACGATCCCGGCCGCCAGCAGCCCGCCGAAGGCGCCGCCGAACGCGCCGTGCAGCTCTCGGGGAAAGGCCAGTACGGCTCCGCCGTCGTCGGTCGGCCGGATGCCGAGGACCTCGGCGAACGTGGTCACCGCGGTCCCTCACCTGCGGGCGGCCACGACGTCACCCCGTCCTCCAGCGGCACCTCGAGCGAGCGCAGCGTCGCCGACACCATGCGCCACAGCCCGATGGCGGTGACGAGCTCGAGCAGCACCTGCGTGTCGTCGCTCACGTGCTCGAGGCAGGCGTCCCACGTGGCGGCGCTGATCGCACCGTCGGCGATCGTCTCGTCGACCGCGGCCATGGCGGCGCGTTCCGCGGGGCCGAACCCGTCGTACGCCTGCCAGTCCTTCACGCCCAGGATGTCGGCCTCCGGCACCTTGAGCCCGAGGGCGATGCGCCAGTGCTGGGTCCACTCGTAGTCGGAGTGGGTGGCCCACCCCAGCCGCATGATGATCAGCTCCCGCAGCCGCACGTCGAGGCGTCCCTCCCACAACATGCCCATGAGGAGGTCGCTCATCCACTTGGCGAGCGTGGGATGGTGCAGCCAGATCCGGAACACGCTCAGCTCGGCGGCGAGCTCGGGCACGCCGCACGCCACGGCGGCCGCCTTGGCGTCGTCGATCGACAGCATCGGCAGGCGCGTCGCGCTCATTGGTGTCCTCCGGCCACGGTGCTCATGGCACCAGCACGCCGTGCACGGGGGGAGGACCGCTGCCCTCGCCGGCCATCGAGCGCACCAGGTCCTCGGCCTCGTCGAGCCCCACGCGCCGCCGGGGCAGGTCGGCGAACGGGTAACGGCCGGTGGCGAGGAGGTCGAGGGCGGCGCGGTACGCGGGTGCGTCGACGCCAAGGGCGCCGAGGACGCGCAGCTCCTTGAACACGATGTGGTCGGGCCAGAACCCGGGCGTGTCAGGCGAACCCCGGGTGCCCGCCATCACGATGGTGCCGCCAGGCCGGGCGGCGGCGACCGCCTGGCCGAGCGCGGCCGGCGCCTTGGCGGTGACGTCGACGACCACGTCGGCCTGCCGGCCGACGGCCTGGCGCAACGCCTTGGCGGGCTCGATCTCCCTGACGTCGACGGCGAGGTCGGCGCCGAACTCCTTGGCCAGCGCCAGCCGCTCGTCGTCGTGGGGACCGACGCCGGTGACCATGACGAACGCCGCGCCCGCCTCTTTGGCGGCTGCACACACCGACAGGCCGCGCACTCCGGGCCCGAGCACCACGACCACGTCGCCCATCGTCGTGCCCGGCACGGTGACGCCCCACCGGATGCCCGCGCCGAGCGGGTTGAACAGTGTGGCCACGTCGGGCGGGAGGCCGGGCGGCACCGGCAGCAGCATGCTGTCGGGCGCCAGGTACTGGTACTCGGCGTAGCCACCCCACAGGCCGGGGCGCTTGTCGGCGGGGATGAAGCCGTACATGTCCCCCATGCCGTGGCGCTCGCAGCGCCGGTACACGCCGGTGGCGCACGCGCTGCACACCCCGCACGACTGGAACACCTCGACGGCGACGCGATCCCCCGCCTGCACGCCCCAGCGCGCCGCCGCGTCGGGCCCGATGGCTTCCACGACCCCGACCGACTCGTGGCCGGGCACGAAGGCAAACCCGGCCGGGAGGGCGCCGGTGTACTGCTCGTGGTCGGTGCCGCACAGCCCGCACGCCTCGATTCGCAGCAGCCCGTCGTCGTCGCCGATCTCGGGGAGGTCGAACTGGCGCGGCACCAGCCGCCGGGGCTCCTCCAGCACCAGGGCGCGCGCCGAGGTCAACGGACGGCCGGGATCGCGCCCATTCGCTGCAACACCTCGCGGGCCTCGTCGACGATGGCGCGCACGACGTCGCCCGCCGGCGTCACCTCACCGATGCCACCGACGCCCTGGCCGGCCGGGTAGCACTCGACCTCGGGGTCGATGCCCTCGGTCGACTCGTCGCCGCCGAGGTGGAACGCGCCGTCGTTCATCGAACGCACCACCTGGGCCGGGAACTTCTGCAACTCGTCGGTCCTGCTCTCCCAATCTGCGGTGTATCGGTTGCGCAGCACGCGCATCGTCTTGCCGGAGTAGGCGCGGCTGATGATCGTGCCGTCCTCGCCCCCGCGGACGAGGGCGTCCTTGTACCCGATGACGGCGCGCGCCTCGGGCGTGGCGATGAAGCGGGTGCCGAGCCAGACGCCATCCGCCCCGAGGGCAAGGGCGGCGGCGAGGCCGCGGCCGTCGAAGATGCCACCGGCTGCGACCACCGGCACGTGGTCGCCGACCGCGTCGACGATCAGCGGGACGAGCGGCATGGTCGCCACCTGTCCCGTGTGCCCGCCCGCCTCGGTACCCTGGGCGACGACGATGTCGCAGCCGGCGTCCACCGCAGCGCGGGCGTGCGCGACCTTGCCGCACATGTTGACGACAAGGACCGAGTGCCGGTGACAGAGGTCGACCACATCGGACGGCACCCCGAGCCCGGCCACGAACACGGCCGCGCCTTCCTCGATGAGGAGCTCGACCGACTTCACCATGTCGCCGGGCATGGCGGTGAGCAGGTCGACGCCGAACGGCTTGGCGGTCGCCTTCTTGACCTGACGCATCTCCTCGACCATCTGCTCCTTGCTCATCACCGAGGCGCCCAGGCAGCCGAAGCCGCCCGCCTCCGAGACGGCCGAAACCAGGCGGTGGTACGACACGCCGCCCATGCCGGCCAGCATCACCGGATGGTCGACACCGAGAGCGTCGGTGAGTCGGGTGCGAATGAGCGGAGCACTGTCTGACTGATTCATCAGTCGGAGCTTTCTTCTTATTGACTCACCAGTCAATAAGAAGACCGTCGGTCAGGCGCGAAGAAGGGGCCCCAAAGGGGCCCCTCTCTCCGCTTGTGGGTCCTGCCGAGCTAGCGCTTGCGAGCGGGAGCCTTGCGGGCTGCCGCACGCTTCTTCGCCGGCCGCTTCGCGGCCTTCTTGGCGGTGCTCTTCTTGGCAGTGCTCTTCTTGGCAGTTGCCTTCCGAGCTGCCGGACGCTTCTTCGCCGGCCGCTTCGCGGCCTTCTTGGCGGTCGACTTCCGGGCGGTGCTCTTCTTGGCAGTTGCCTTGCGTGCTGCCGGCCGCTTCTTGGCGGTCGACTTCTTCGCTGCCTTCTTGGCGGTGGACTTCCGCGCCGTCGACTTCCGAGCAGTGGTCTTCCGCGCCGTGGTCTTGCGCGCGGCAGCCTTGCGAGGAGCCGCCTTCTTCGCGGACGTCCGTTTCTTTGCCGCCTTCCTGGCGGCAGGTGCACTCTTCTTGACAGGGGCCATCAGCCGCCCTTTCCTCTAGCGCTACTGGATGAAGCGACGCACATTCGTGTCGTCGCGTCCTGCATGCTCGTCACGAACGACAGGGTCGTCGCGGACGAGAACTTCGCCTTTCGAGGAACTGCGCGCCGAATAGGCGTGAGTGAGCCGAAGCTCGTGCTCGACACGTGAACTGCAGAAGTTGCAAGTTCGTCGATCGAGTCGCTGTTGGTCAACACACCTCCAACGAATGGGGAAGTCCGTTAAATGAAAATGGTTTTCTTGCGCAAGGTCAAGCATTTCCCTTGACATCGCGCGCGCGTCGTGCTTTGCGTGCATGCACGCGTTGCAACGCGCGCGACGCGCGAATCGACGAATTCTCCTTTGTTTGCAAGGCTTTTCGCGATGCAACCACTCGACGACGGCACGTACGACGCGTTCATCATCGACGCGGAAGAAATTTTCGCGGAAAACGCCGATCGCGGCGCGTTGCACCTCGAAATCAC
>Ga0070741_10020270_pt1 | contig 10499 bp, 8 predicted proteins | sample Coa_R1_4_FD_66440 | JGI IMG/M metagenome (GOLD analysis project Ga0070741, IMG submission 66440) | Surface soil microbial communities from Centralia Pennsylvania, which are recovering from an underground coalmine fire - Coalmine... | ecosystem: Environmental > Terrestrial > Soil > Unclassified ... | reverse complement strand
TTTCATCGCGCACCACCCGTCTCCGCTGTGGCCGCAGTCTCGGGAAACTCAATGTGGACGTGAACCTCGTTGGCGGTCTTGACGCCGAACTGTGTCGGCGCTTCAATACCGTAGTCGCTCAATTTGACAAGTCCATCACCGCTGGCTCGCAACAGGGGCGCCGTGGCGCCCTCGTGGATTTTGAGAGCCATCGCGAAGTCGTGTGGCACACCACGAATCGTCAAGTTGCCTGAAACGGTGCAAGGAGCTTCGTGGCCCGCCACAACTCCGGCGCACGAAGCGTTCCCGGCCTCAAAGTGTAAGTCGGGAACATCGGCGCCGCTTGCGGTAAAGATATCCTGACGCATATGCTGGTCGCGCAGGGCGATTCCGGTTGTCATTGTCTTGACTGGAAGCCAAGCCTCGACACGCTCCAATGTCACGCCTTGCTGCGCACGATGCATCAGGACGCGTGCATGCAGAGCCTCCGATTTTCCCTTTACGCTAAGGCCAGGAACGTTGGTGGTAACGACAAAGGTCACCGTGCCGTGTTCAATGACCATCGTCTCCGCCTTGCTCAATTCGTCTGACGCAGGTTCCGGGTTCGTGATCGGGCCCGATTGCGCGTGGGCTGCGGTCATCAGCAATGTTCCGGCAAACGGTAGAACAAATAATGTCAACGGCAGAAAGATCTCGAGTGTTACCCGGGCTAAGGCTGAAGTAATGAGTGAAGCAGCGAACTTACAGAAAGCGGTCATCGTGGTCTCCTTTCCGGATGCGGTCCGGTTTGGGAATGAAGCGGCGCAACTGCGCAGAAAGCCTGCGAGAGAAGGTGTGCGGCCTCCTCGCAGGGCAGGTTCCAATTGAGGCAGGTTCTAGGGGAAGGTCGCGTCAATCACAACGCCTGTAGCAGGATCCGTGATCAACGTAACTCCGTCGGGCCGCCCGATCCGATGCTGGCAGTTCAGAATCTGATAGGTTGCCACAAAGCGCTGCGCCATGAACGTGAACAGGGTATTGGCCACGGCTGGGTCCACCGATCGAAACGCAGTCAGGAACGGCCTGTCGAGAATCATCTTGTTGACAGCGAGGTCGCTGAGATGCCGGCAGTAGGTGTCTGTGCTGGAGTCGCTGGAAGAGGCTGACGCTGGCTGGTCCACCATGGCGCGATAACGATTCACCTGGGCCAGGCTGTGTTTGCCCGTGAGGGGAGGCTCAAAGGTGAACGGATCGCCATTGGGAACCAGCGCAACCGGTCCCTGTTCGTGCTGATAAAGGCTTGCTACCAGTTCGTTCAGCGGCAGTGCTGGCACGAGATTCCCCGCATCGGCGAGGTCGGGCGCCTTGAAGGGAGTGCATCCCAGAGCTCCGTCAATGAAGACATCCAACAGACGGTTGTCGCTGGGGTTGCCGTGGCCACCCGCGCCCGCCGGAGGTACCGCCAGCGCGGCGCGATTGACCGCCGTATTCTGCGCGGTCTGTCCAGCGGCGGTAAACAGATAGGTCGTGGTCACGTTGTCGCTCTGGTCCTGATCGACGTGCACGAAGCTCCGCACCGTCGGGCACGGCTGGCCGTCCTTGGGCGAGACTCCCGGGTTCGGAACTGCCAACTGGTGCGCGGCGATGGCGTCATTTGCGGCTTCGAAAAATGCGACCGCGTTACAGTGCGCGTTCTGTCCCAGGTGTTGCACACAATTATTGTCTGCCAGGTCCTCAGCCCCGGCGGCGCTCACCAGCGTCAGGTTGTTGCCGTTGGAGCCAAACCAGATCGCTACAACGCTGTGCGCGGGCAGGACCGGAGGCGTCGGGAGGATGGCGGCAGCGACGCCGGCGTTCGTCACCAGCGGATTGTAGATCGAGATCTGGCCGGTGTCGGTGTCAATGATTGCGCCCTGCACAAACGCCGACTGATTCTTATCGAGCTCATTGCAGGGACCGTTCGCAGGATTGGTCGCTTTGAACTGATAGGGCGTCGCCAGTCCGGCGGGTGTGAGAGGATTGGCCGGCACGATGAGCGTGCAGTCCAGGTTGGGCATTGCCTGTGCGAATGCGATGAGCGGAGTGGTCAACCACACCACGCCGAGGATGATCAAGAACAGCTTTACGACCGCGGTTAGATTGTTGAGGGATACTCTCAGCTTCAGAGGTACTAACATAGGGGGTAGCCTCCTTTTAGGCTTCGGGTTGGAGAGGGTCTTAACGTTGAATTACAGAGTCTTGAAGAAACTGACGAAGGTCGTTGCGCGCAAGTATAGGCAGCTCTGCTTTTCCGTCAACGTAAAAAAGCTAAATTGTTTGTTGAGTTCGACTGATGTTCTAAGGTCCGGGGTTTCAGGGCTGGAAAGAGAACCTTCGCTTCGCTCCACCTGTTGAGGTCAGCCGCTGCGCAAATGGTTTGTCTGTCACCTTGACATTCCCAGCCGTCAGTAATGAAATGCTCGGTTACTGCTAAATGCACGCATTTCAATCAATAAAATCCCAAGGATGACGATGACCAACTCCAACGATCCATCTTTATCTCGACGTAAATGGCTGGGCCTGGCCGCGGGGGCTTCCCTCGGCTCCGGATTGCTGGCGCTGACTGGGACTGCCGAGGCGCAGACCAAATCGCCCGCGAAGCATGCCAATGACGCTCATACTGCCCATCCCACCCATGCTCATCCCACCAGCGATCACAATCTTGGCGCCAATACTTACAACATCCGCGACTTCGGCGCCAAAGGCGACGGAGTCACACTCGACACGGCGGCGGTGCAGGCCGCAATCGACGCATGCAATAAAGACCAGGGCGGCACCGTGCTGGTGCCGGCGGGCGTGTTCGTGATCGGGACTATCGAGATGAAGAGCAACGTCACGCTGCATATCGCGGCTGCCGGCAAGCTGATGGGCACGGTGGATGGCAAACAGTATCACGCCGCCGATGCTATCCCGCTCAGCGGAGACTCCACCCTCGGCGACGGCAACGTGGGATTGATCTTCGCGGTCAAGGCGGAGAACTTTACCATCGAAGGCCCAGGCACCATTGACGGCCAGGGCGCGCAGTTTCGCAGCCCCACGCGCGGTGTTCCTCCGCCTTCGGGGCGCGGCGGCAACAATCGTCCGTATCATCTTCTATTTCATCAGTGCAAGAATTTCACCGTGCGCAACATCTATATGTTCCAGAGCGCATATCACTCCATCCGCATTATCCAGTCGAGTTATATGCAACTCGACGGCATCCGCATCTACAACCGCGTGAACCATAACAACGACGGCTTTCACTTCATCAGCGCCCAGCACGTGCGCCTGAGCAACTGTACCGTCGAATGCCAGGACGATGCCTGCGCCCTCTTCGGCAGTTGCAAATTCGTGACCGTAACCAACTGCTCGTTCAGCACCCGCTGGTCGGTCTTCCGCTTCGGCGGCGGAGAGGCGGAGAACATCACGGTTTCCAACTGCCTCATCTACGAAACCTATGGCTGCCCGGTCAAGATGCGCTGCGGCCCGGGCTCGCGCTTCGAGAATATTTCCTTTTCCAACCTGGTGATGAATAAGGTCACCGGGCCAATTTCAATCGGCGTAGGTGGAAACAGACGCCGCGCGCCACAAACCGAGCCCCAGACTCAGTCTCAAACCCAGAGCCCATCGAATGCACAGCCGGGCTCACAGCCCACCGCGGGAACCGGCGCGCAAATCGAGGATTCCGGCACAGCGCCCGTTCAGGGTGGCATTGTCCGCAATATTACGTTTAGTGGAATTCGCGCCACTGTGACCGTTCCGGTCCAGTTCCCTGACGTACCGTTTACCAGCGGATACAATCCGGGGGAAATCAAGTCGTGCATTGCCGTCAACCGCGCTGCTGAAGGCGTGCTTGAGAACATCACCTTCAATGACGTCCAAGTCACCTTCGCCGGCGGGGGTACGGCGGAAGAAGCAGCGGTGCGCGATGTGCCCAAGATCACCGGCGAGTATTACGAAAACGGCGTGCTGCCCGCTTACGGCCTGTACGCCCGCAACGTGCATGCGCTTACGTTAAGCAACGTGCGCTTCGAAGTGAGTTCGCCCGAACTGCGTCCGGCTGTAGTCTTCGACCACGTGGAAGACGCCTCGGTGAATGGGTTCAGCGCGCAGGCCAATCCACAAGCCGAGTCGCTGCTGCGTTTCATAGAAACAAGGGACGTTCTATTGACCGCCGCGCGCGTGCTTACGCCGGCTGCCGTCTTCCTGCAGGTGGAAGGAGCCGGCAGTCAGGGAATCACCGTGGACGGCGGCGACCTGTCGAAAGCGGCAACTCCGGTTGCATTCAAGGCAGACGCGTCCCAAAAATCTGTAAAGCTGCGCGACTAAAAAATGTTGTTTCGCTGAACCCTCGGCACAACGGTAAGGCCTTAATCAGGGCTTAAGAGAACTTTTCATCTGTCGTTCATGAAGCCCGGCAAGTTCAATGTAGCAATCGTCTTAAGTGCCGGCTAAGGTCTTACCGTGGGTTGCTCCTCATGCAAGTCGCCGCGGCGCCTAAGGCGCTTCCCCAATCTCCCTGTAGTGCTTGCCTATATATGCTTCTGTGCACTGGAGATCATGGATGAAAGGTCAGCACATGATGCGGGGAACCCTATTGCTGGTTTTGATGAGCGCAGCGCTCATGGCGCAGGTGCCGCGCTCCCGGCACGTCTGGATCGTCACCGAAGAAAACCATAGCTACGAAAACGCAACGGTATCGATGCCATACCTGATGTCATTGGCCAATCAATATGGATTGGCAACGCAGTCGTACGCCGATATGCACAACTCGCTCTCCACGCTGATGCACCTCACCGCCGGCGAGACAGTGACTTTGGACGACAACACGACTCTGTTTTTCAACGTGGATAACATTGTGCGCCAGCTCATGATTCACGGCCTCACCTGGCGGTCTTATCAGGAGAGCATTCCGCACGCGGGGTTCGAAGGCATTGCTGCTTATCCTTATGTAAAACGCCACGATCCGCTTGCCTACTTCAGCGATACCAATACTCCCAGCGAAGCGCTCAATGCGGTGCCGTATCCGGCGGACATCACCACCGACATGAGCGCAAACTACAACTACGTCACTCCAAACCTCTTAGACGACGCGCACGATGGCACCATGCAGGCGGCAGACAACTGGTTGCGCACCCACATTCCCGCCATACTTGCGCGTCCGGAATTTCAACCGGGCGGCGATGGCATCATGATTATTACCTTTGATGAGGGAAATTTGGGCAGTGACAATCGCTGCAGCGCAGCGGTGACGCAAGGCTGCGGAGGACACATCCTGACGGTCGTGGTCGGTCCGCAGGTCAAGCGCGGTTTCAAATCGTCACACTGGTACAACCATGAAAGCGTTTTGAAGACGGCTTGCGTGGCCTTGGGAATTGCAAGCTGCCCTGGCTTGGCCAATGCCGCCGCGCCAATGGACGACTTCTTCGGGAACAACGCCTTGCATGTTCAAATCCTCGCTCCGCTAGCAAGTCCCAACGTAATCAGCAGCCCGGTGCACTTTCAGATTCAGTCGATCGCAGGGGCTCACCCGGTATCGGCCATCATCGTCTACTCAGACGACCATGAGGTCTATCGCACATTCACGAATCATGTGGATGCGCTGATCAATCTTCCGATTGGCAGCCACAGAATCGTGGCCAATACCTGGGATAGCTCCGGCGCGCTGGCGCAAGCAAGAGAGACCATCACCGTAGGCAAGTAAGCCAAGGGTGGCTCGACTTTTTACCACTGGTCGAAGCAAAAAAGGCTGAAGCAGATTTTTTAAATCTGTTTCAGCCTTTTCCTATTCTGCCTGAGACTCAAATTCAAACTGCAACTTTCATTGGCTGTCATACTGACCGCAGTCGCGCTTCGCGGCGGAGTGGAGGGACCTGGGTTTTTGCGGGCATATGAAGGCTATCGGAAATATCCTGGAGCAGCTTCTTAATGGAAGCGCCGTTTTTTGGCGCGAAGAGCTGTCCTGAGCGCAGTCGAGGAATCTTGCCCTTTTCTTATTTGGGGCGACACTGTTATTTCATGGAGAAAAATTAAAACAGGTCTGGCTTTTTCGAGCTTTCATGGCCGAAACTACCGCAGACACCCGGCATATGGTTGTATGCACGAGTGTCTGCATGCTTGCGCAAGTAGCTTTCAAAGACCTGCGTCTTCACCTATAGCTTCGCTAATTCTTATTAGGGGATCATTAGAAAAATATGAAATCTCTGTAAACGGGGTCACCGCCGTTTTTCGGCAAATCTGATCGCCTCCTCCATCATCTTGGCGATCCGGCGCGCACGCGATTCCGGGCTTTTGTAATGGAAGATGCCGAGCAAGTGCATGCGGCGATGCGCCAGGGACATACGGTTCCAGCCCTCACGGGCATGCGGACGGCGGTTGAACTCAATCTGCAGAATGGGCGGCAGCTCGTGTTCCGCTTCCATGGTGGCCAGCAGGCGTTCCGCCATCTGTTCCGCGCGGCGCACGCGCGCTTCTGCACTCTTCGGCTCCCTGACCAGAGTGCAGATATATTTGCGAATCGAATAGTTCAGTTGCTCGAACCAGCGCCCGAAGGCCCGGTCGTGAGCAAGCAGACGTTTCAGCTCCGCGGGTATGGTAACGGTGCGCTCTTCCGTATCCGGCTCCAGACGGAACTGAGCCACCGCACCCGCGAAGGCTTTGGCGCCGGCCTGCATCTTTTTGTTTACCAGCATGAAGTGGCCGCCTCCGCGCACCGGGAAAAGAGACGTGCGAAAGGCAAAGCCATTGATTTCGCCTTTGACTCTTGGCCTCCCACCGACGCCCCATGTTTTGCGAACATCGAAGGGAATGTCAACGATCACCCATCCCAGAACGCCGTTGTCGCGCACGAGGGTGGCCTTGAACGATTTGGAAGTTGCCTTTGCCACCATCTACCCAGGAATAAGCATTACATCCGCGTTGCTGCTTTTCGTTGAAACCAAAATGAACCATTGGCTTCTAATTGGTACATGGTAGCAGTATTGCCGGATTTCGACGCGCTGCCTTCTTGGCCTGATCTTCAAAGCGGCTCCTAAGAACAAATCAATTCTTAGTTATTCTATGCTTGCAGTTTCAAGCGCAATTATCAATCTTCCGCCAGCGAGTGTAGATCCTGAAGATGTCCATACGCCACCCAGAGGCGATACAGGATAATGCCATGCACGACGATGGTGATCTCCCCGTACGGGAGATCGAGGCATTCGTCCGCGAGATGATGCAGCAACTGAAAAAATTTCCGCAGACGCGCTTGCTGGTGAATTCCCGTCCGGACGTCGCCATAGCGGCGGGAGCGCACGGAGTGCATCTGCCCGCCAATGACATCTCAGCCAGCGAAGCCCGCGTGATTTTTGCCAAAGCTGGAGTCGTTCACCCCGTGATCGGCGTGTCTTGCCACACCGCTGCCGAAGTCGCGCTCGCCGAATCTCATGGCGCAGATTTTGCTGTTTTCGGTCCGGTCTTCGAGAAAGAGAAAGACGGCATGAAGATGCACGCCGCCGGCCTGGCCGGCTTGCGTGATGCCTGCAATCGCCCGCCGGCGGCCGCCGCCCGCATGCCCGTGCTGGCCCTTGGAGGCGTTACCTTGGAAAATGCCGCCGCGTGCCTGGCTTGCGGAGCTGCAGGAGTTGCTGCTATCCGGTTATTTCAGATGGAAAATCCTGAGGAAGTAATAAAAGCGTTAAGGAAACTGGAAGAACATAAAGCAACAAAGAACCGAGAGGGTTCAGGACATCCTTACTGGGTTACTGTCAAGAAAAGCAAACCCTAGTTTGTTTTAGCCAGATCTCGCCAGGTTTTGGCTAAAACAACTGCTCCAGGTGGCAGACATTCTCTCTGTAATAGGGTTTGAGATGTTTGCAGCGTCTGCGCAGCGAGAATCACATCTCCATCAGCTTCTGCTCCCGGCAGCCGCAGGTCTTGCCGTAAGTCTCCGAAAAATAATCCTTCCTTGCAGTGGGAATGAGACTCAGTGAGTTGCCGGCAGGCCCACGTCTTTAGTCGATTCCCACGCAATCTGCTGCCAATGACCGCCGCGCCGTGCATAGACCGACAGAATGAATAGATCGATGTCGAGAGGGTCCGGACTGGCGAAGCGGTTGATGACGTGGACGTGGTACTTACCATCGAGCACCGCGATATCGCCATGCATACGCACATGCAGATCCTTCGGCTCCCAGGACATGTAATGCAGCTTGTCGGAGCGGATGGCTTCCAGCAGGCTCGCCTTTGTATCCATCCTGCCGCTGGCATGCACGTAGGTGAGATCATCGCCCAGCAACTTGTCGAGCGCAGCCAAATCGTGGTTGATGAGGGCCGTGGTGCGCGCCTTCTCCGCTGCCAGCACCTGCGCCTCTGCCGACTCCTTCTGCGCTACGCTGAATAGCGGCATCATTAGGATAAAAAACAACAGAGTCATAACAACAAAACATTTCATGGGAGTGCTCCTCTCTAAAATCTCAGCCGTTCTGATTCAGTAATATTATCCCCGCTTGCGCTCTGGTTCATAACTACTCTCGAGGGGTTCCCCGCCCTGGCTTCTTTTGCCGGGTGGCTTGGATCCAGCGAAATCCAAATCTAAGCGACGTGCGATTGATCACTTGGCTCGGGCCGATGCCCTTTTCGCCGCTACTCCGCTAATTGATATCAATCTCTTGAATCCCTCAAATTGTAGGTCATCATAGTTGCAGCCGCATTCAAGAATGCTGGCCGCGGTTCTTAAGATCTTTGAAAATTCGGCAAACAACAATTTCCTGTCTGCCGGTCCGCAGCAACGCCGAAGTGCGGCTGGCTTGTTTACCAGGAAGATATCAAAATGGGATCTCGGCAAGAGCAAAGAGTAGCACTCAGCTGCATTTTGTTCACTACTCCAGGACTCCGCGTATACTGTTGATTCTCTGTGGGTTAACACTGAATGAACTAATTGATGTAGTGGGGGGAGGGGGCGGTAGCAGATTGATAAATAAGCCACTCAGTTTTTCGGGAAGTCTGCCAGACGCAGAAGCCGGGGCTTCTGACCATTGTTAATTCTCTTGGAAAAAATCTTCTGGGATGTTTTGCCGGTTTTACCGGACCAGAATAATCGCAGAAAATCTGCCTTTTCATTTTAGTTAAACTCAAATGTTAATTGATAGGCAGATTTGCTTCTGCATTTGTATGATATGTTGAGTCTATCCGCAGGACATCAGGTAACTGGATTGTTTCCAGCACTCAGGTCAGGGGAGGAATTCGTGCTGCGTTGGCGGATTGCCATTTTAATCAGTGCGGCCATCGCTATCAGTTATCTCGACCGGACGGCGCTCTCGGTGGCCATCAAGGCAATTGAGAAAGATATCCCTCTTACCAACGAGCAGTTCTCCTGGTTGCAGTCGGCCTTCCTGTTTCCCTATGCCTTGATGTATATGGGCGGCGGCAAATTGGCCGATGCGCTGGGCACACGCCGCAGCTTTGCTTTGATCATGGTCTTCTGGTCGCTGGCCTGCGCCAGTCACGGCCTGGCGCTGACCTTCGTCATGCTGGCCGTGAGCCGGTTCCTGCTCGGCATGGGCGAAGGCGGCGGCTTCCCCGCCGCCACGCGGGCTGTCGCGGAGTGGTTCCCGATTCAGGAGCGCTCTACCGCCATGGGCATCATCAACGCCGGCACGGCCGTGGGCCCGGTAATTGCGCCGCCCATGTTTGCCCTGCTGCTGGGATACACAAACTGGCGGATGATTTTTTTTCTCATCGGCGCCGCCGGCCTGGTATGGATGGCCTGCTGGCGGCTGATCTATTTTCCGCCCGCCCAGCATCCCCGGCTAAGCGACGCTGAGCGTCAACAGATTCAATCGGTCATGCGGGAATCGGGCATGGCCCCCGTCAAGCTGCGCTGGCTCCACTTGTTCCGCTTTCGGGAAACCTGGGGCCTGGTAACGGCGAAGTTTCTGAGCGATGCTGCCTGGTATTTCTATCTTTTCTGGCTGCCAAAGTATCTTTACGATGCGCGGGGTTTCGATATTAAAGCTGTCGGCGCAGTCGGATGGATCCCCTACGCCGCCTCCGGCGTGGGCTGTCTGCTGGGCGGAGCATTTTCCAGTTGGCTGGTGCAGCGCCGGTTCTCTCTGAATGTTGCGCGCAAGACGGCGCTCGGATTGAGCGCGGCCATGATGCCATTCATCCTGCTCGTGCCCCGTGTGCCGATTGTCTGGGTTATTGTGCTCTTCAGCATGGCGTATTTCGGCCAGCAATCCTGGTCAACGCTGGTCATGATTTTGCCCGCCGACCTGTTCCCCACGCGCGCGGTCGGCGCGGTCGCCGGCCTGGTGGGCTTTGGCGGCGCCATGGGTGGAATCGTCTTCGGGCAAGTCGCCGGGTACATGCTCGACCACGGTTTCGGATACGCGCCTGTGTTCACGATGGCCAGCACATTTCATGTAGTCGCTTTCCTGTTGATTTTGATTGCCGTGCCCTCGGTGCGGCCTCTGGCCCAGGAAGCCGGAGTGGAATTCTCACCGCTGCGTGCGGGTCAATATTCAGAAGGAGCAGTTAAGTAA
>Ga0070741_10020269_pt1 | contig 10500 bp, 11 predicted proteins | sample Coa_R1_4_FD_66440 | JGI IMG/M metagenome (GOLD analysis project Ga0070741, IMG submission 66440) | Surface soil microbial communities from Centralia Pennsylvania, which are recovering from an underground coalmine fire - Coalmine... | ecosystem: Environmental > Terrestrial > Soil > Unclassified ... | reverse complement strand
GACCGCCCGGCCAGGGGAGCTGTCGCCGCAGCCAGAAGGCGCGCATCCCGACGGCGGCGGCGCCGGCCACGTCGTTCACCGGGTGGTCGCCGACGAACCATGCCTCGCGCGGCTCGACGCCGAGGTGACGCAGCGCGCGGCGGAAGATCCGCGCGTCCGGCTTGGCGTAGCCGACCTCCTCGGAGACGACGATCGCGTCCATGTGCGAGCGGACGCCGAGCGCGTCGATCTTGACGTGCTGGGTCGCCGCGCCGTTGGTGACGATACCGGTCTTGACGCCGCGCGCCCGCAGCCACGAGATCAGGCCCAGCGCACCGGTCGACGCCTGCGACGACGGGCCGAAGTGGTCCGCCCAGTGGCGCTGGAGCGCCTCGGCGGTCGGCCGCTCGCGCCACGGCAGCATGCCGAGCATGTTCTCGGCCAGCTCCTCGCGGCTCCGGTAGCCGCCGCGGTCCGCCGCGACGATCGCCGCGTGCAGCCGGGCCGGGTCGCGCTCGGCGAGCCAGTCGCCGAAGTCCCGCGCGAAGCGGGCCGCGAAGCGCAGGATCGTGGCCGACCGGTCGATCAACGTGTCGTCGAGGTCGAACAGGACGGCCCGCGGGGTCGGCCAGGGGCTCAACCGCCCGGCCAAGCTCCTGACCACCACAGCCACGGCGGAGAAGGTTAACCCGTCTACAACTTCCAGGCAAGCGTGCGAGCCCGCCGGTATCGACCTGCGGTGTGTCTCTTCGAAACGGACCACACCCGGCTAGAACGCCGGCCCGGTGTTCTCCGGCTCGGCCTCGGCTGTCGTTCCGAGCGGTTCATGGCCGCATGGGGCCACCACGGGGGATGAAAAATCGGTGGTGGGTCGGCGGCCGCGCGAGGCCGGGCTCCCTTGATGCTGCGAGCCCGATTCCGAGCGGAGCGAGGACCCTCGGCCGGCGCGCGGTGCGTCGGCGCCCCGGGGGGCGAGGACGGCGCGACGGCCGAGATCCCTCGTTGTCCCTCCTCGGGACGACACCAGTGGGCCGGCGTTCTAGGGCTCCGAGCCCATAGGGTGGGCGCGATGGGTCACGCGCCATCCCGTTTATGATGGGGCAGCGATCGGGGGTGATTGGGCATGCGCATCCTTGTCATGGGCACGGGCGGCGTCGGCGGCTACTACGGCGGCGTGCTGGCCAGCGCCGGCCACGACGTCACCTTCGTCGCCCGCGGCGCGCAGCTCGAGGCGCTCCAGGCGCGCGGCCTCGAGGTGCGCACCCAGGGACGGACCATCCGCGTGCAGCCCACCCACGCGGTCGGCGTACCGACCGACGCCGGCGACGTCGAGCTCGCGCTCTTCACCGTCAAGACCTACGACACCGAGACCGCCGCCCGGGCGCTCGCGCCGGCGGTCGGCCCGCGCACGAACGTGCTGACGCTCCAGAACGGCATCGACTCGGTCGACATCCTGAGCAGGATCATCGGCGCGGAACGGATCCTGGCCGGCGTGACGCTCGTCGCCTCCGGTGTCGTCGAGCCGGGCGTCATCCAGGAGAACGGCTTCTCGCGCAAGATCGTCTTCGGCGAGCCGAGCGGCGGGACGAGCGAGCGCGTCCAGTCGCTCGAGCGGACGCTGCGTGAGGCGGGCCTGGACGCCGAGGCGAGCACGAACGCGCGCCAGGCGATCTGGGACAAGTTCGTGCTGCTCGCGCCGCACGCATCGATCTCGGCGCTCACCCAGACTCCGATCGGCGTGACGCGCGAGACGCCGGAGGCGATGGAGCTGTACCGCGCGATGATCGCCGAGGTGAAGGCGGTGGGCGAGGCGTCGGGCATGTCGTTCGCGCCGGACGTGGCCGACACGATCGTCGGCAACTTCATGACCGCGCCACCCGGGCAGACCTCGTCGATGCAGCGCGACTACGCCGCCCAACGCCGGGTAGAGCTCGAGTACATCACGGGCACGGTCGTCCGCCGCGCCCGGCAGCTCGGCGTGCCGACGCCCGCGTTCGACGCGCTGTACGCGATCCTCAAGGTGCGAGCGCGCACCTTCGGCGGGATCGACTAGCTTCCGAGGGAGACCCCGATCGGGCGCGCCACCTGCCCCGAGACGTCCGCCCCTGGCTCAGGGCGAAAGGTCGTTGTCTTCGGTCGGCGCCACCACGGGCAGGCGGACGGTGAACGTCGAGCCCTTGCCGGGGCGGGTCTGGACGGCGATCGAGCCGCCGTGCTGCTCGACGATCTGCTTGGCGCCGGCGAGCCCGACGCCGGTGCCGCGGATGCGGCCGCTCACGTTGGCGGCGCGGTAGAAGCGGTCGAAGATGCGCGGCAGGTCGGCCTCGGGGATGCCGACGCCGCGGTCGCGCACCTCGAGCACCGCCCACTCGCCCACGTCGGTCGGCTCCCGCCGAACGACCACCGAGACGAGGCCGCCCTCCGGGCTGAACTTCACGGCGTTGCCGATCAGGTTGTCGAGCACGCGCTCGAGCCGCGCCGGGTCCCACTCGCCGACCAGCGCCGGCTCGGCGGCGCGCAGCCGCAGGCGGTGGGACGGCGCGAGCTCGGCGTACTCGCCGACTTCGGTTCGAGTGAGCGCAACCAGATCGACCGGCCGGCGGCGCAGCTCCAGCGGCTGACCGGCCTCCAGCAGGGCGACGTCGCGCAGCAGGTCGATCATCTCGCTCATCCGCGTGATCGAGCGTTCGAGCCGCTCGAAGCCGCGCGCCAGCTTTTCGCCGACCGGCCCTTCGATCGCGGCGACGTCGCGCGCGAGGAGCTGGAGCTGGCCCTTGGCGGCGGTCAGCGGTGTGCGGAGGTCGTGGGACACCTCGCTCAGGAGCTCGTTGCGCACCGCCAGCGCCGCCTCCAGCTGGGCGCGCTCGCGGCCGATCAAGGCGGAGGCACCGATGCCGGCCAACAGCTCGAGCGCCGCCGCGTCGTCCTCGGCGAAGCGCTTGGCCGGGTCGTACGCGTTGATGGACAGCGTGCCGATCAGCCGGCCCTCGTGGATCAGGGGGACGGCGACGGCGGCGTGCGCGCCGCGTCGACCGGCGGGGCTGTTCGGGTCGCCGAGCCGCTGGTAGTCGTGGATGATGACCGGCGCCCGGCTGGTCGCCGCCCGACCGCTGGCGGTCCGCTCGACGTCGAGCGGCACGCCGCTGTTCTCCGACGGTAGGTAGCTGGCGACCTGGAGGAGCTGGCGCCGGGCGTCGTCCCAGCGCGCGATGCCGCCGTCGTCGCCGCCCGCCAGCGCGACCGCTTCCTCGAGCAGCGTCCGCAGAACCGCCTCGGAGCTCGCCTGCGCCGCGCACCGGCGAGCGGCTTGGAGAAGGGTCGCCTGCCGTCGATCGCTCGGGTCTTCCACCATGGCCCCGGAGCCGCCGGCCATGACGCGCGTCCTCACCGTCTAATCCCCGCGCGGCCCGGTGCCCAAGGGAATCGCATTATCGTGGGCGGTTGTGCCCGCGTGCCATGCCAGGGCAGCCTGCCCGAGGGGTCGCCCGCGCCTGCGTATACTGCCGCCCGCGCCGAGGCGCGCAAGGAGGAGGACCCCGCGTGATCGAGAACAGCATCCTCAAGCGCAACCGCGAGGGATACAAGGCGTTGGCCTTCGGCTTGACGTTCCCGTCCACCGAGCTCGTCGAGCTGGCCGCCCGGGCGGGGTTCGACGCGATCAGCCTCGACGGCGAGCACGGCGCGTTCACACCCGAGTCCGTGGACCTCATCTGCCGGGTCGCCAACGGCTACGGGATGTCGGTGACCGCGCGCGTGCCGAGCATCGAGCCGTACGTGATCAACCTCTGGCTCGACCGCGGTGTCCAGGGCATCCTCGGCCCGCACATCGAGACGGGCGAGGAGGCGCAGCGGCTGGTGGACGCGTGCCTTTTCCCGCCCGAAGGCAAGCGGTCCTGGGGTGGCGGCCGCGGCACCGAGTTCAACGAGGACCACGAGCTCGACGCCCGCTACGGCGGCAAGGGCGGTTTCGCCCGCTGGACCAACGCCAACATGATCGTCGAGGCGCAGATCGAGTCGAAGAAGGCCTACGACAACCTCGACGCCATTCTGGCGGTCAAGGGGCTGACCGCGATCGCGGGCGGCCCGAACGACTTCGCCGCCTCGCTCGGCTACCCGCAGCAGCCCGACCACCCGGAGCGGCAGCGGCTGACCGCCGACGCCGAGGCGCGCGCCCGCAAAGCCGGCAAGCTCGCCAGCCAGGACCTGCGCGTGACGATGGCGATCCAGGAGCTGATGCTCGGCTCGGGGCGCGACTTCGTCCGCCGCCACCGCGAGGATAAGTTCGGCGCATGAGCCGCCCTCCCAGAGGGAGAAAGGCTATTCCGGCTCCTTGTCCACGGCGGCGGCCTGCGCGACGGCTTCCATGCCGTCGCGCAGGCGGGTGAGTTTCTCCTCCGGCAGCTGGGCCAGCAGGCGGCGCAGCCGCTCCTCGACCTGGGCGATCGCGCCGCGGCGCTCCTCCTGGATCTCCTCGATCACCTGCCGCCCGCGGTCGGCCAGCCGCACGAGCGCGCGCCGGCGATCGCTCGGGTCCTCCCACCGCTCGACGAGCTCGTCCTGGAGCATGCGGTCGACCATCCGGCTGGCCGCGGGCAGGCCGACGCCCAGCCGCTCGGCCAGTGCGCCGATTCCAAGCGGCGCCTCGTGGGCCAGGACGAACAGCGCGCGGAGCTGGCCCATCGTCAGGTCCTGCGCCAGCGGCGTCAGCCGCGGCGGGCCTGGGCGCATCGGCTTGAAGACCGCGTGGAAGAAGGCGTCGACCTCGTCGACCAGCCGCTCCTTGTCGGTGCTCACCCGCGGCGCATTCTACCGGGAGAACCCGGTGTCCACGCCATAGGCAGGGCACGCGGGCCAGGGCTCGCTGGCACGCATGCTGCCCCTCTCCACCGGGAGTGCATTCGGACGGGAACGGGGATGCAGGCGGACGTTGTCGGGATGGTCGCCTGGTTGGCGCTCGGCGGACTCGCCGGGTGGCTCGTCGGTTGCTGGCGCGGGGTCGGCTTCGGCCCGCTCAGCGACGTAGCGGCGGGGATGGCCGGCGCGCTGCTCGGCGCGTGGGTGCTGGTGGCGCTCGGCGCGCCGCACGACGTCGGGCTGGTCGTCACGGTGATCACGGCGTTCCTGGGTGCCGCCTTCGCCGTGCAATTGCTGCGCCTCGCGGCCGACTGGGCGGCGCCGTACTGGCGCCCCGGGGGCGAGGGCGGGTAGGTCGAGCCTACGCGGCTGCCGCCACGGGCGCGCGCATTGGGTAGGATGAGGGGCGCGCCCGCACCTGAGGAGGAAGCCGTGAGCTCCACCCGGCCCCCAGTCGTCGCCCCCAACGGCGTCGTCGCCGCTGCCCACCCACTCGCGGCCGTGGCCGGGCTGCGCATGCTGCTGGACGGCGGGAACGCCGTCGACGCGGCCGTCGCGGTCGCCGCCGCGCTGAACGTCGTCGAGCCGTACATGTCCGGCATCGGCGGCGACGGCTACATGCTGATCAGCCTGGCGAACGGCACGCGCGCCGCGCTCGACTACGTCGGCCCGGCACCGCGCGGCGCCACGCTCGACCGCTACAAAGACGACTTCAAGAGGCTCACCAAGGGCCCGCTGTCGATGCTCGTGCCCGGCAACTGCTCGGGCTGGCTGACCGCGCTGGAAGCGTACGGCACGATGGACCGCGCGCGGGTGTTCGCGCCGGCGATCGGCTACGCCGAGAACGGCTTCCCGCTCAGCCCGAAGAACGCGAGCTTCATCGAGCCGTCGCTGGCGACGATGGACGAGGCCGGAAGGCGGAACATCGCGCCGAACGGCCGCCCGCCAACGGCCGGCGAGGTGATCCGCCAGCCCGAGCTGGCGCGCACGTTCCGCGCGGTCGTCGAGGGAGGCCAGGACGCCTTCTACAAGGGCCCGATCGCCGAGGCGATCTGCGCCGACGTCCAGCGGCGCGGCGGTGTGCTCGCCGTCGAGGACATGGCGGCCTACCGGGCGCAATGGGTGAAGCCGATCACCACGACCTACCGCGGCTACGAGGTCTCGGCGATGCCGCCGCCGTGCGCCGGGGTCCAGTTCCTCGAGTCGCTCAACATCATCGAGGGCTTCGACCTCGCCGCGATGGGCCACGGCTCGCCCGACCACCTGCACGTGCTGATCGAGGCTATGAAGATCGCGGTCGCCGACCGGACCGAGTACGTGGCGCGGCCCGACGTGCCGACGGCCGGCCTGCTCAGCAAGCGGTACGCCGAGCGGCGGCGGGCCGAGATCGGCATGGGCCGCGCCCGGCCGAGCCGCGGCGACCGGTGGCGCCGCTTCGAGGATATGGAGGCGATCAAGGCCGGCGACCCGGCCGCGCTCGCGCACGAGCAGACGACCAGCTTCAGCGTCATCGACAAGGATGGCAACGGCGTCAGCGTGACCCAGAGCCTCGGCGGTGGGTTCGGCTCGGGTGTCTGCGCCGGCGGCACGGGCGTCTTCCTCAACAACTTCTGCTGGTGGTTCGACCTCGACCCCGAGAGCCCGAACGCGATCGGGCCCGGCAAGCGGGTGAACATGTGCTTGAACCCGGCGCAGGTCCACCGCGATGGCCGGCTCGCGATTTGCATCGGCACGCCTGGCGGCTACGGCGCGCTGCAGACGGTGCCGCAGATGGTGATCAACCTGATCGACTTCGGGATGAATACGCAGGAGGCGATCGAGGCACCGCGCTTCCGGGCCGTCATCCCGATCGCCGAGACAGACGTGTACTTCACGCAGGAACGCCCGATGGATGCCACCAACGGCACGGGCGTGGTCGTCGAGGGGCGCTACCCGGATGCGACGTTCGCGGAGCTCGAGCGCCGCGGGCACCACGTCCAGCGGCTGGCGGACTTCACGCCGGCGGTCGGCGGTGGGCAGGGCGTGGCGATCGATCCGAGCAGCGGCGCGCGCATCGGAGGCGCGGACCCGCGCCGCGACGGCGTCGCGGTCGGCTATTAGGAGGCGCCGTGGCCGACAAGACGAAGTACAAGGACCCGCACTACGCCGACGACCGCATCGTCATCAAGAAGCTCTCGGTCGGCCAGCACGACAACAACGTCTACGTCGTCGTCGATCCCGGCACGAACCAGAGCGCGATCGTCGACTGCGCCGACGAGGCCGACGAGATCCTGGACCTGGCCAGAGGCACGCAGGTCGTGGCGATCTGGGAGACCCACGGCGACTTCGACCACGTCCAGGCGCTGCCGGAGGTGCGCGGGAAGCTGAAGGTGCCCGTCTACATGCACGCCGCCGACGCGCACAGCATCGCCGAGCCGCCCGACGTGCTGGTGAAGGACGGCGACCTGATCCGGGTCGGCGGCCTCGTGTTCAAGGTGATGCACACGCCGGGCCATACGCCGGGGGGCGTCTGCTTCTACACCGACGGCCACCTGATCGCCGGCGACACGCTCTTCCCGGGCGGCCCCGGCAACACCAAACGGGAGGGCGGCGACTTTCCGCTGATCATCCGGATGATCGGCGAGAAGCTGTTCACGCTGCCGGACGAGACGCGCGTCTACCCCGGCCACGGCCTCGACACGACGATCGGCGCCGAGAAGCCCCATTTGCAGGAGTGGATCGACCGAGGCTGGTAGGCGCTCGACCGGTCCGCAACCAGCCCGACGCGCCTGGGCGCCTGGGGAGACGCTGCCGCCAGAAAAGTGGGTTGTCGTTCTGAGGAGCGCCAGCGACGCGGGACCTCAGCCGTTCGGGCGTGCAAGAGTGCCGGTGGTGGCCGACACGGCCGAGGTTCCTCGCTGCGCTCGGTAGCGCCGATCGGGATGCGCAAGGCGTGATCCGCGCCGCGGCGCGGCGCGTACCAGAGAGGGAGCGGAGGGAATCTGCCATGTCGATGTCGGGTTCGTTCGAGCGCTTCGCGGGCGGCTGCGCGATCGCGGCGGGGATCGTCGGTTTCCTGTACGCCGTCTCCTTCGTGGTGCTGCAGAGCGTGCCGCTGAGCGCCCTGTTCCTGACGCTCGGCGGCCTTCTCGGCAGCGCGGTCATGGTCGGTCTGTTCGGGCGGCTGCGGGAGGCCGAACCGGGCGCGGCGCTGTGGGGGCTCGTGCTCGGCGCCGCGGGCACGCTCGGCTCGGTCGCGCACGGCGGCTACGACCTCGCCAACGCGATCAACGTGCCGGACACGATCCCGCCGAACGTCGCGAACCTGCCGAGCCAGATCGACCCGCGCGGCCTCCTAACGTTCGGGCTGACGGGGATGGCGCTGCTCGTCGCCGCCTGGCTGATCGGCCGCGGCGGCGCGCTGCCGGCGCGGCTCGGCTGGTGGGGCTACCTGACCGGCGCACTGTTGGTCGTCGTCTACCTCGCCCGACTGGTGGTCCTGAGCCCCACTAACCCGCTCCTGCTCGTGCCGGTGCTCGTGACCGGGTTCGTCGTGAGCCCCGTCTGGTACGTCTGGCTCGGCCTCGCGCTCCGTGCGGAGCCCGCGCCCGCGCCGGCGGCTGCCCCGGTCCGAGCAGCCTAAACACCGTCTGTCATTCCGCGAGTGGCGCGGAACGTCGATTTACCCGGCGTCCACCAGCGTCGGCGGTCGGCGCGACGGGATTGCTCGCGGCCGTCGCTCCTCGGATCGATGAAGGGGCGCTAGCCCAGCCCGGCGGCACGCCAGAGGCCGCCGAGGGACTCGGCGACGGCCGCCGCGGCGGCGCGCGGGTTCTCGGCGGCGAGCGCGTTGAGCTGCTCGTCGAACGGCTCGACTGTGATCGGGCCGTCGTAGCCGATCTCGACCAGCGCGCGCATGAACCCGGCGAGGTCGATCACGCCGCTGGCGAGCGGCAGGCGGCGGACGCGGTCCTGCTGCTCGTCGCGCGGGACGCCGGCGACCGCGTCGTTGACGTGCACGACCACGACCTGCTCGGGTCGGAGGTGGCGCACGTCGTCGATGGAGCCACCCGAGGTGTAGACGTGGTAGGCGTCGAGCAGCAGGCCGACGTTGCCGGTGCCGATCCGCTCGCCCAGGTCCAGCATCTGGTCCATCCGGTGGATGAACGGGTACGGGAACTCGTCGCGCAGCGTCTTGGGGCCGATGAACTCGAGGCCCAGCTGGCAGCCGTGTGCCGCCAGCGCCTCGGCGATCGGGCGGAAGCGCTCGACGTGGAAGCGCAGGTTCTCCTCCAGCGGCCGCTCGCGCGAGCCGGGCGGCACCCATGTGGCGCAGCGGGTGCACCCGATCGCGGCCGCCACCTTGGCCAACCGCGGCAGATCCGCCAACCCGGCCCGCCAGCGCTCCTCATCGCCCTGCCAGGCGACCGGCAGGCCCCAGTGGCCGGGCCGGATGCCGACGTCGTCGAAGAGCCGGCGCAGGCCATCCACGCCGCGCTCGTCGGCGATCTGCGCCGCCTCGCGTACCGAAAACTCGACGCCTTCGAAGCCGGCCTCGCGGGCGAGGTCGACGGTGTCCACGAGCGAGAGGCCGTGGATCCCGACCGCGTTGGGCGCGAGGTTCTTGAACACTCAGAAGATGCCGTGGCAGACGGCGTACGAGCGGCAGAGCCCGGGCGGGTCGTCCAACCCTGGCTGCTGGCGGAACGCCTCGTAATCCGGGCTGCGCCAGACCTCGCCGAGTGGGCGGTCGGCGACCCAGCCGAAGTTGATGCGGTCGAGCGTCGAGACCACGCAGCACGGCATCGCCCGTCCATCGTAGCTCATGCACGTCGCCCGCCACGGCCAGTCGCAGCGTTTGGGTCCGGGCGTGCCGGGCGCGTGCGGCCGTGGCCGGACGCGAGGGAGCCGGAGCTTGACGCAGAGGTCTCACTCGGCGTGGCGGTTGTCGGCATGCCCGCGTCCCGACAGCCCGGTGCCGCCGGTCGTCGGGTGGACGCACGGCGGTTGAGCTATATCGGTTAGCGTTATATCCTCTTGCGTAGCATGGGTGGAGGATTGTCGGAGCTCGGCCGCTACTCCGAGCCGGCGCTGCTCGTCCTGGTCAGCCTCTCGGACGGGCCAAAGCACGGCTACGCGATCATGGAGGACGCCGAGGCGATCGCCGGGGTGCGGCTCGGGCCGGGCACGCTCTACGGCGCGCTGTCGCGCCTCGATCGGCTGGGGCTGATCGAGCCGCTGCCGCCCGAGGAACGTCGCCGTCCCTACAGGCTGTCGGACGCCGGCCTGGCGGTGCTGCGCGCCGAGCTCGACGCGCTCCGCCGCATCGCCGACGTCGGCCTGCGCCGGCTGGCGACGGCTTGATCTGGGGCTGGCTGCCGCGGCTCTACCCGCGGGCGTAGCGCGCGCGCTACGCCGACGAGTACCTGGCGCTGATCGAGCAGCGCCCCATGCGGCCGGCGACGCTGCTCGACGCGCTCGACGCCGACGAGGCCAGACTCGCCGAGCTGTTGTCGCGCGCCGCCGGTACGGCCGGCGCCCGGCGCGCCCGCCGGCGCGAGGGGACTTGCGCCTCGCCGCCGCGCTCGACAGGAAGCTGGCCCGCTACAACCAGGGGGTGCCAAGCTACCGCCTCGGCCGGGGACAGATCCCACGCCACGTCGCCGAGGCGCGGTTCGACGCGCCCTA
>Ga0070741_10020268_pt1 | contig 10501 bp, 8 predicted proteins | sample Coa_R1_4_FD_66440 | JGI IMG/M metagenome (GOLD analysis project Ga0070741, IMG submission 66440) | Surface soil microbial communities from Centralia Pennsylvania, which are recovering from an underground coalmine fire - Coalmine... | ecosystem: Environmental > Terrestrial > Soil > Unclassified ... | reverse complement strand
CTTGAGCGCGTTCTCGATCAGGTTCGCGAGCACGCGTTGGATCTGTGCACCGTCGACGTCGACGAGCGGCGCTTCGCCGGTCACCTCGACGCGCCCGCGCGCACCGAGCGAGTCGACCGCCTCGCGTGCGAGGTCGTCGAGCGACCAGACCTCGTGCTCGACCGGAACGCTTCCCGCTTCGAGCCGCGAGAGGTCGAGCAGGTCGCCGACGAGGCGCTGCAGCCTCGCGGAGTCGAGGTCGATCGTCTCGAGGAGCTCCGCGCGGTCGTCGTCGGTCAACACGAGGTCCTCGTTGCGCAGCGCGCCGACGGCCGTCCGGACGCCCGTGAGCGGCGAGCGGAGGTCGTGCGAGACGGCGCGCAGGAGTGCCGTCTTCACGAGGTCGGTGCGCCGGAGCGCCTCGGCCTCGAGCGCACCCCGCTGGAGCCGCTCCCGCTCGGAGGCGACGGCGAGCAGCGCGGCGAGCGCGGGCAGGAAGCGCTGTCTGGCCGCCAGGCTCGGGTCGGAGCCTTCGGGTGTGTACAGCGTTCCGACCTGGCTGCCGTCCACCTCGAGCGGCAGCGGCGCGCTGGCCGCGGGTGGGCGGCGCGGCGGGCCGAGCTCGATCTGCGCCGAATCGACGCCGAGGACGGCGGCCGTGCGCGCTCCGATCTCGCCGAGCTCCTCGTCGACCGCGCGTCCGCGCAGGAGCTCGGTCGCGAGCGCTGCGAGCAGGGCCGACTCCCGCTCACGCTGCTCCGCCGCCGCCGCGCGTCGCCGCGCGCGGGCGGCGAGCTCGCTGACGACGACCGCGGTCGCGAGGTAGACGGCGAGCGCGAACCAGTTCTCGCTGTCCGCGAGCGTGAACGTGTGCACGGGCGGCAGGTGGAACCAGTTGAACGCGAGCATGCTCGCGATCGACGTGACGGCGGCCAGCACGACGCCGTAGAACACGGCGATCGGCAGCACCGCGAAGACGTACAGCACGCCGAGGCTCAGCACCGGCACGTACGGCTTCAGCAGCTCGATCGCGGCGGTGACGACCGCGACTGCGAGCGTGCTCGCGGCAAGTCCCTGCGCTACGCGCTTCACACACCGACGATACGCCGCAACGGCTCAACAGCGGCTCAAGACGGACAGCGGGGCCAGGCACCGCTGCGCGGTGCCTGGCCCCGGAACTGCTAGCCGTGGATCGAGACGACGATCGGAATGATCAAGATGGCGACGATGTTCGCGATCTTGATCATCGGGTTGATCGCCGGGCCCGCGGTGTCCTTGTAGGGGTCGCCGACGGTGTCGCCCGTGACGGCCGCGGCGTGGGCCTCCGAGCCCTTGCCGCCGTAGAGGCCGTCCTCGATCAGCTTCTTCGCGTTGTCCCACGCGCCGCCGCCGGACGTCATCGCGATCGCGAGGAAGAGCCCGGTGACGATCGTCCCGATCAGGAGACCGCCGAGCATCTTCGCGTTGATCACCCCGACGATGATCGGGAACAGGATCGGCACGAGCGCCGGCGCGAGCATCGAGCGAATCGCCGACTTCGTCACGATGTCGATCGCGCGCCCGTACTCCGGCCGCGAGGTCCCCTCCATGATCCCGGGGTCGGCCTGGAACTGGCGCCGCACCTCCTGCACGACCTCGCCCCCGACGCGGCCGACCGCCTGCATCGCGAGCGACGCGAAGAGGAACGGCATCAGGCCGCCGATGAAGAGGCCGGCGATCACCCACGCGTCGGACAGGTCGAACAGCGTGTGGTAGCCCTCGTCGGCGAGCCCCTGCGAGTACGACCCGAAGAGGACGAGCGCCGCGAGCGCGGCCGAGCCGATCGCGTAGCCCTTCGTCACCGCCTTCGTCGTGTTGCCGACGGCGTCGAGCGGATCGGTGATCGCGCGCACCTCCGGCGGGAGGTCGGCCATCTCGGCGATGCCGCCGGCGTTGTCGGTCACGGGGCCGTACGCGTCGAGCGCGACAATCAGTCCGGTCATCGAGAGCTGCGCCATCACCGCGACGCCGATGCCGAAGAGCCCGGCGAAGTGATTGGCGAGCAGGATGCCGATCGCGATCACGATCACCGGCGCAGCCGTCGCCTGCATGCCGACGGCGAGCCCTTCGATGATGTTCGTCGCGTGACCCGTCTGCGACGCCTTCGAGATCGACTTGACGGGAAGCCACCGCGTGCCCGTGTAGAACTCGGTGATCGCGACGAGCAGGAACGTCACGACGAGCCCGACGATCGCGGAGCCGTAGAGGTTCCCGAACGAGTAGTTGCCCGTCGTGTCGAACGCGGTCGTGATCGGCCAGAAGAAGAGCGCCGAGATCAGCGTCGCGACGATGACCGCGCGGTAGAGCGCGTTCATGATGTTGCCGCCCTCGCGCACGCGTGCGAACTGCACGCCGATGATCGACGCGATGATCGAGACGCCGCCGATCGCGAGCGGGTACAGCCACAGGTGCGTGCCCGTCGTCGCCGCAGCACCGGTGATGCCGAGCAGCATCACGGCCACGGCCGTCACCGCGTAGGTCTCGAACAGGTCGGCCGCCATGCCGGCGCAGTCGCCAACGTTGTCGCCGACGTTGTCCGCGATCACAGCCGGGTTGCGCGGGTCGTCCTCCGGGATGCCCGCCTCGATCTTGCCGACGAGGTCGGCGCCGACGTCGGCGGCCTTCGTGTAGATGCCGCCGCCGAGTCGCGCGAACACCGAGATGAGCGAGCCGCCGAACGCGAGCCCGACGAGATCCTTGATCGCGGAGTGCGGGCTGTGGTTGAGCCAGTTCGTGAGGATCCCGTAGTAGCCGGCGACCCCGAGCAGGCCGAGGCCGACGACGAGCAGACCGGTGACCGAGCCGGCCCGGAACGCGACGTTCAGCGCGGGCGGCAGGCCGTGCCGCGCGGCTTCCGCCGTGCGGACGTTCGAGCGCACCGCGACGTTCATGCCGATGAAGCCGGCTGCCGCCGAGAGCGTCGCACCGATCAGGAAGCCGATCGCCGTGCCCCAGCCGAGACGGTCGTAGAAGCCGAGGATCAGGAACGGCACGATCGCGACGATCGCGACCGTCGTGTACTGGCGGCGCAGATACGCCGCGGCGCCCTCCTGCACGGCGCGGGCGATCTCCTGCATGCGCTCCGTGCCCGCGGGCTGGCGGAGAAGCCAGCTCGTCAGGTAGAGGCCGTAGACGACCGCCGCCGCCGCACAGAGAAGCGCGAACAGAACTGCGTGATGCTGGAACCAGCTCATGTGTTCGGGGCTCCCCCTGGGTTCAATGCCGTTACAAAGTCAGCGCCGGGCTGACCCGGCGCGGGGGATTTTGTATCACAAGGGGCTACCGGGAGGGTCGGGGAGGCGGTGCTCGTTGCAGGGGTGCGATGGGCGTCGCGATGGAAGGACGCAGGGAGTCCCGCTAGTGAACTAGCGGGGCGACCGAGGACGCCACAGCGCGGCGTCCAGCGCGGCCCTGCGACTCAGCTACTGCCTCCCCGGCCCTCCCAGCCGGTGATAACCGGTCGGCGTCCGGACCACGAGCGGCCGGGCATAGAAGACGAGAAAGGCCCGGGAATCCCGGCGAATGCGTGACGCGTACCGCTCGACGGCGTCGACATACGCCGCGCTCGGGTTGTAGCGATAGAGCGCCCCGCGCTCGTCCGTTGCCCCGCCCGCGGCCCGGAGGAAGCGGCCGGCCGCGAGGATCGCCGCCTGCGGGTCGCGGATCGAGCCGCGGCCGTAGCTCGCCCACGTCGAGGGCATGAACTGCATCGGGCCCTGCGCGCCCGCGACGCTCGCCTCGCGCATCCGGCCGAAGTCCGACTCGACGTAGTTGACGGCGGCGAGCAGCTGCCACGCGATGCCGCTTCGCCGCTGCGCCTCCGCGTAGTACGCGCGCAGCTTCGCGGCCGCCGCTGCCGCGCCGACGCGGAACGCCGAGAGCGGGCGCGGCGGCGTGAGGCGGGCGAGCTCGCGGTGCGCGAGCACGTCGTCGGTGACATCGCGCGCGAGCCGTGCCGGAAGCAGTCGCAGCACGCGCGCTGCGAGCGTCGGATCGTCCGACAGGCGCAGCTCGATGCGCTGCTCCGCGTACGCATCGGCCGTCGTCACGCGCTCCTGGAGCGCAGCGTCCGCGCGCACGAGCTGCGCGGCGAGCTCAGTCGGGCTTGGCGGCGGCAGCGTCTGCATAGGCGAGCTGCAGGTTGCTGACGACCTGCTGAACGTCGTTCCGTTCGCGCTCGGGCAGCACGGGCAGAAGCGCGCGCAGGGCGTCGATCGCGAGCCGCGCATCGTCGAGGTCGCGCGTCTCCGGCGCGAGCTTGCCGTAGGCGAGCGACGCGAGCATCGAGCTCGTGTGCACGAGCATGTCCGTCACCTTGATCTTGCGCAGCTCGTCGACGAGCTGCGCAGCGCTCATTTCGGCAGCATCCGCGCCGGGGGTCGGCTCAGCTTGTGACTCGCTCACCGGCCCTCACCTGCTCCGCGAAGATGTCCTCCATCGACGCCCCTTCCTCGTGCCGTGCGATCTGCCGCTCCGCGGCGTTCCGCTCGGGGATCGCGATCCACTGCGACGCCCCGAGCTCGTCGGCGACCGGCTGCACCCACTCGACAAGCTGCTCGATGCGTGCGCGCGCCGGAATCGACTCGCTGCGCTCGAGGTCGAGCAGCTCGCCGGAGAGCCCGTGCCGGATCGCGCGCCAGAGATTCTCCTCGAGCAGGCGGTGCGGCCACGACGGCAGCGGCTCGCCGTCGTCGAGCGCGCGCGCGATCCGCGCGGTCAGCGCGTAGATGAGCGCCGTGAGCGACCGTGACTCCGCGAGCTCCGGCTGCGCGTCGCAGATCCGGATCTCGACCGTCGGGAACGCGAGGTGCGGCCGCACGCTCCACCAGACCTGCGTGTGCTCGGTGATCGAGCCGGTCTCGTAGAGGAAGCGGATGTAGCTCTCCCAGTCGTCCCAGCCCTCGAACCAGTCGGGGATGCCGCAGCGCGGAAACATGCGCGTGAAGATCTGCGTGCGCGCGGAGTGCAGGTACGTGAACACGCCTTCGACGAACGGCGAGCTCGCCGAGAGCGCGAGCAGCTCCGGGAGATAATTGCGGAGCGCGCTGCAGACGCGGATCGCGCGGTCGGGCCCGTTGACGGCGACGTGCACGTGCAGGCCGAACGTGTTGTTGCGCCAGACGACGTAGCGGAGCAGCTCGTCGTTCCGGCGGTAGTGCGGGGTGTCGATGATCCGCTGCTCCTGCCACGGGCTCCAGGGATGCGCGCCGGTCGACGAGAGCGCGAGGCCGAGCGGCTCGACGAGCGAGCGGAGCTGCGCCCGGCGCTCGCCGATCACCGCTGCGCACTCGGCGAACGAGTCGCAGCGCCCCGTCCGGACCTCCACCTCCGACGCGATCAGCTCGCCGACGAGGTGCGGCTCGAGCTCGGTGCCCTTGGCCGCGGCCTGCACCTCCTCGAAGCGGTTGACCATCCCGAGCGTCTCGGGATCGAGGAGCGCGAACTCCTCTTCGACCGCGACCGTGAAGTCGGTGGCGTCCTCGAACGACGCCTTCGAGGCGGTCAGCAGCTCGTCGTACCCGATCTTCTGCTCGTCGCCCACCGAAGCTTTACCTTAGCCAGTGAGGGGCTCGAGCAAGCGCTCGGCCACGCGCGCCCAGCTCCAGTTCCGCTCGACGGCCCGGCGGGCGGCGAGGCCGAGGTCGGCACGGTCGGCGCGTGTGAGCAGTTCGTGCAGGCGCTGACGAAGCTGGGCGGCATCGCCGTTCGGAAACGCAGTGAGGTGCGCGGCGTCCGCCGGATACTCGGCCGCGATGCCGGCGGCGACCTCGGCGAGGCCGGAGTGGTTCGCGACGATCGGCGGCACGCCGGCCGCCGCCGCCTCGGCGGCGACCATACCGAACGCCTCGGGGAAGATCGACGGCACGACGGCGACGTCGGCGAGCGGCAACAGGTGCACGAGATGGCGGTGCTCGAGGGCGCCGGTGAAGAGCGTTCCGGGCGGCGCGAGCGACTCGAGCGTCCGGCGGTAGTCACCGAAGCCGACGACGACGGCGCGGGCGTCGATGCCGTCGAGCGCCTCGAAGAGCACCTGCACGCCTTTGTTCTCGATCAGCTTGCCGAAGTAGACGACGGTCGGCTCGTCGCGGGCGAAGAACTCCGCGAAGCGCGCCGCATTGCCGGGATCGGGATGGCGCTCGTCGCCGTCGTCGGGGTCGTGCCCGGCCTCGGCGACGAGCGCGGCCAGCGCAACGCCGCGCTCCTGCGGACGGAACTCGTCGACGTCGACGCCGGGCGGGACCTCGTGCACGCGGTCGACGTGGCCGACGACGTCCTCGAGCACGCGGCGGATGTGCGCCGAGCCGACGTACACCGCGCGTGCATCGGCGAGCGACACGGCGCCCCAGCGCTCGAGCTCGGGCCGGCCGCGCATCGAGTACTCGAGCTCCGAGCCGTGCGCCTTCACGACGTACGGCAGCCCGCTCGCGCGCGCCACGGGTGCGCCGAGCAGCACGTGGTTCGCAAAGACGACGTCGGCTGCGGGAATCGCTGCCGCGTTCGCGGCGACGTACGCGTCGCGCTGCTCGCGCGTGAAGTCCTGCAGCAGGCGCGCCTCGAGCCCCTCGTACTCGTCGAGCACGAACACGGGGAGCAGCCTGTCCGGCAGCTCCGGGCGCAGGACGCTCGCGCCGCCCAGGTCGTACCGCTCCGGACGGCGCTCCTGGCACACGACGGTGACGTCGTGCCCGAGCCTGCTCCACTCGCGCGCGAGCGCACGCGTGTACACGTTCGAGCCGGTGCCGCCGAGCAGATAGCCGTGCCAGATGACGATCCGCATCGCGGACGGAGCCTAGACAGTGGGGCCTGGCCCCGTACGGGGCCAGGCCCCACTGTGGTCACGTCAGATGGAAGTACAGCGCGTAGAGCAGCTCGACCGCGGGATTCGACGTGTGCACCGTCACGTCGCTCGGCGTCTCGAGCAAGGCCTCGGAGTAGTTGAAGATGATCTTCACGCCCGCGGCGACGAGATCGTCCGCCGCGCTCTGCGCAGCCGTCGCCGGAACCGCGAGCACGCCGACGATGATGTTCTTCTCGCGCACGGACTCCGGAAGCTCGGCGTAGTCGCTCACCACGACCTTGCCGACCGCCTCCCCCACTTTCGCCGGATCCTTGTCGAAGACGGCGGCGATGTTGATCCCGTGCTCCGCGAAGATCGGCGAGCTCGCGATCGCCTGGCCGAGGCGGCCGGCGCCGATGAGCGCGATGTTGTGCTGGCCCTGCGTGCGCAGGATCCCGCGGATCTGGCCGAGCAGCTTCTCGATGTCGTAGCCGACGCCGCGTTTCCCGAACTTGCCGAACGCGGAGAGATCGCGCCGGATCTGCGTGGCGTTGATGTTCGTGTACTCCGCGATCTCCTGCGAGGAGATCCGCTGCTTGCCCATCTTGCGCGCCTGCGTCAGCACTTGGAGATACCGCGACAGACGCGCTGCGACGCCGACGGTCAGACGATCAGCCACACGACCCCCTTGAATCCGGCTTGTAACACCGCAGGCCGTTGTAGCAGCTAGGCGCGCGCAGCCGCTTGTGCAACCGCACGACGGAAGGCGTCGGGCTGCAGGAAGTACGTAAAGCGCCTCCGGCCGTCGATTTCGACGACGGGAAGCCACTCGCGGTACGCAGCCTCGAGCTCGGCGCTTCCCGTGATGTCGACGACGCGGAGCTCGAAGTCGAGCTCGTCGTGGAGCGCGTTCACCTGCTCGAGCGCACGCTCGCACAGGTGGCAGCCGTGCGCGTGGTAGACGACGACGTCGGGTCTACGGATAGATGCCACGCGTGATCGTGGCCTCGGCCACGCGCTGCACGGCGAGCCCGTACGCGGCGACGCGCATCGGCAGGTTCCGGCGCTCGGCCGTTTCCCACGTCTCGTCGAACGCGCGGCTCACGATGTCGTTGAGCTTCGCGTTCACCTCCGTCTCCTTCCAGAAGTACTCCTGCAGGCCTTGCACCCACTCGAAGTACGAGACGACGACGCCGCCGGCGTTCGCGAGCACGTCGGGAAGGATGAGCACGCCGCGGTCTTCGAGGATCGCGTCGGCTGCAGGCGTCACCGGTCCGTTCGCGCCTTCGCAGATGATCGACGCTTTCACGTCGGCCGCGTTCTGCTCGGTGATCACCTGCTCGAGGGCGCACGGCGCGAGGATGTCGACGTCGAGCGTCAGCAGCTCGTCGTTCGTCAGCTGCTCGGTGTCCTTCAGTCCCGACAGCGAGCCGTGCTCGCGCTTGTGCGCGAAGGCGGCCGCGATGTCGATGCCGTTCGGGTTGTGCAGCGCGACGCGCGAGTCGGAGATCGCGACGACGCGCGCACCCTCTTCATGAAGGAACTTCGCGAGATACGAGCCGACGTTGCCGAAGCCCTGCACCGCGACGCTCATCGTGTCGAGCCGGCCGTCGCGCTTCGCGACCGCGTCGCGGATGCAGAAGAGACTGCCGCGCGCGGTCGCCTCCTCGCGGCCGAGCGAGCCGCCGATCGTCAGCGGCTTGCCGGTGACGACGCCGAGCACCGAGTGGCCCTTGTTCATCGAGTACGTGTCGAAGATCCAGGCCATCACCTTTCCGTCGGTGCCGACGTCCGGCGCGGGAATGTCCTTCTCCGGCCCGATCTCGTTGATGATCTCGGTGGTGAAGCGGCGGGTCATCCGCTCGAGCTCGCCGCGCGAGAGCGCCTTCGGGTCGCAGACGACGCCGCCCTTCGCGCCGCCGAAGGGGATGCCCATCAACGCGCACTTCCACGTCATCCACATCGCGAGGGCCTTGACCTCGTCGACCGTGACGTCCGGGTGGTAGCGGATGCCGCCCTTCGACGGGCCGCGCGCGATGTTGTGCGTTACGCGGTAGCCCTGGAAGACACGCGTCGAGCCGTCGTCCATCCCCACCGGGACGGAGACTTCGACCGTCTTCTTGCAGCTTCCGAGGACGGAGACGAGGTTCGAGTCGATGTTGAACGTATCCGCGACGCGCCGCAGCTGCTCGCGCGCGATCTCGAACGGGTTCTCACGGAGATGCGAGACCGGTGCTTCGACCGCAGTCACCGAGAGGCGAGTCTAACGCAGTGTGAACGTGAGGCGGCGCCTCGTCGGCGGTCCGGGCTGAACCGGGTAGGCGAGCACGCGGAGGATGTACGACCCGGCGGGCAGGGTCTGACCGTCGGGACCGCGCCCGGTGAGGCCGAACGTATAGCGCCCGGGGAGCACGTCACGCAGGCGCGCGAGCAGGCCGACGTCGCTCCCGTCGGAGCGCTGGAGGATGACGTCGAGCTGGCGCACCGGCTCGATCTCGGGGCGGTCGGCGACGGAGAGCACGCGCCCCGCGTCGATCGACAGAAGCGCCGGCTTCGTGTCCGAGCGCGCGAACGACCGCGACGAGAGCGTCGCCGCCGCGACGAGGTCGACGTCCTTCTGCCCGAAGGCGATCGCCCAGGGCACGCGGATCGTGCCGCCGCCCTGCACGGCGGCGACCACCGAGCCGTCGGCGGTCGACGTCCCGGACGGCGCGGAGGCGGTGATCGCCTTCAGGCGCACGAGCAGGCTGTGGCCGGGCCGGAGCGCGAAGTGGCGCGGGCGCAAAGAGAAGTCGACGGCGGCTGCGCCTTCGTCCTGCGTGCGCATACCGAGGTTCACGACGATGCGTCGCGTCGACAGGTTCGTGAGCGTGAACGAGGCGTTCACGCGCCAGCCGGCGCCGGTCGAGCGCCCGAGCGCGAGCGTCGACGGCGAGGCCGCGACCTCGCCCGCGGTCGCAGCGCCGACATCGACGAGGCCGGCACCTTGCGCGGTGACGGGATCTCCCGACAGCTGGCGCGCCGTTCCCACGAGCAGCCCGTGCAGCGCGCTCGCGCCGAGCGACGGTCGCGACTGCGCGAGCAGGGCCGCGGCACCCGCGACGACTGCAGCCGACGCACTCGAACCGTTCACGGTGACAAAGCGCGGCGCGCCGTCGGCGTCGGCGCCGGGATCCGCGGTTGCGAGGCCGACGCCCGGCGCGACGAGATCCGGCTTCACGCGGCCGTCGAACGCGAGGCCCGACGACGAGAAGGCGGCGACGCGATTCTCCTCGACGTTCTGTGCCGTGCCGGAGTTGCCGAGCGCAACCGCGACCGGCTGACCGCGCGCAAGGCGTGCGAGCGCGGCGCGCGCAGTCCCGGTCGGGATGGAGACGACCGGCACCGGCACCGCGTCGTCGAGGCCGAGCCCGCCGGCCGGGAGCGCCGCGTCGCCGCCGTAGAGGAGTACGGCCGAGGCTCCCGCTGCAGCGGCGCGTGCGGCGGCAGGCGCAGGCGACGCTCCCGCCGGGACGAGCGCGGCCCGGCCGGCAACGAGGCTGACGCCGGTCTTGCTGAAGAAGTCGACCTGACGCGGTGCTGTGCGCCGGTTGCCGTGGAGTGTGCCGCGCGGTGCGGCGAGGCGGAGGTCGGTTCGTCGCGGCGGATGCGCCGCTCCGATCAGCGGCGTCGAGCCGTCGAGCAGCGTGGTCAGTCCCGCGCGTA
>Ga0070741_10020267_pt1 | contig 10501 bp, 11 predicted proteins | sample Coa_R1_4_FD_66440 | JGI IMG/M metagenome (GOLD analysis project Ga0070741, IMG submission 66440) | Surface soil microbial communities from Centralia Pennsylvania, which are recovering from an underground coalmine fire - Coalmine... | ecosystem: Environmental > Terrestrial > Soil > Unclassified ... | reverse complement strand
GGGACGCACGGGAAGACGACCACCTCGGCGCTCATGGGCCACGTGCTGGCGGCGGCGGGGCGCGATCCGTCCTTCCTGGTCGGCGGGGTCCTCCGGAACGGGGGCGCGAACTACCGGCTGGGGTCCGGGCCGCACTTCGTGGTCGAGGGCGACGAGTACGACACCGCCTACTTCGACAAGGGCCCGAAGTTCCTCCACTACCGGCCGCGGACGGCGATCCTGACCAGCGTCGAGCTGGACCACGTCGACATCTACCGGGACCTGGAGCACTACGAGTCGGCGTTCGAGCGGTTCGTGCGGCTCCTGCCGCCGGACGGCTGCCTCGCGGTCGCCGCGCCGTACCCGAACGCCGTCCGCATCGCCCGGCGCACCGCGGCGCCGGTGGTGACGTACGGGGTGGAGCGTCCCGGTCGCTCCGTCGCCGCCGACTACCTCGCGCGCGGCGTCACGCTCGGACCCGGGGGGGCCCGGTTCGAGGTGCACGAGCGCGGCGTGCTGCTGGGTCCCGCGACGCTGGCGGTCGGCGGCGTCCACAACGTCGAGAACGCCGTCGGAGTCGTGGCGGCGGCGCGCGCCCTCGGGCTCCCGTTCGACGAGATCGCGGGCGGGCTCGCGACCTTCGCGGGCGTGCGCCGCCGGCAGGAGGTGCGGGCCGAGCGCGGCGGCGTCGTGGTGGTGGACGATTTCGCGCACCATCCCACCGCGGTCCGCGAGACGATCGCCGCCGTCCGGAGCCGGTACCCGGGCCGCAGGCTGTGGGCGGTGTTCGAGCCGCGCTCGAACACGAGCCGCCGCCGCCTCCACCAGGACGCGTACGCCGGGGCGCTGGCCGGGGCCGACCGGGTGGCGGTGAAGGTCCCCGACCCCCACGACATGGTCCCCGCCGACCAGCGGCTGGACGCCGGGGAGCTGGCTCGCGAGCTCGGGCGGCGGGGCACCGGGGGCTGGGCGGCGCCGGACGTCGATGCGCTCCTGGAGCGCCTCCTCGAGGAGGTGCGGCCGGGCGACGTCGTGCTCGTCATGAGCAACGGCGCGTTCGGCGGGCTCGTCGATCGGCTGGTCGCCGCGCTGCCCGGCGCCCGCTGAGTTCTGGCCGGCCCGGGGTGGCGCGGGCGGCACCCCCGGTCCGCTCGCGCGCCGTGCCGATCCGGCAGGCGCCTCCGCCGCCGCGGAGGGGCGCACACCGGACAGCGTCGCGGCGGTCGTGCGCGCGAGGGGGTACGCTGGGCTGATGGCCCCGCGGCCGCTCGTCGCGCCGGCGGACCGGCGAATCAGCCGGGCTGCCGCCCGCGTCTCACGACGCGAGGAGGAGAGAGCGATGGCGCTGTTCTCGTTCCGGAAGAAGGCCGGGCTGCCCGCGCCCGACGAGGCGCTTCCCGGCCGGGCCGAGCCGTTGCCGGTCCCGGACCGGCACTTCGTCACGGGGCGCCCGATCCACCCGCCGTTTCCGGCCGGGCTCGAGGAGGCGGTCTTCGGGGCCGGGTGCTTCTGGGGCGCGGAGCGCCGGTTCTGGTCGACGCCCGGGGTGTGGACCACCGCCGTCGGGTACGCCGGCGGGGTGACGCCGAACCCCACGTACGACGAGGTCTGCTCCGGGCTCACCGGCCACGCCGAGGTCGTCCGGGTGGTGTTCGACCCTGCGATCGTGAGCTACCCGGCGCTGCTCGCCGTGTTCTGGGAGATGCACGACCCCACCCAGGGAATGCGGCAGGGGAACGACGTCGGGACCCAGTACCGCTCGGCGATCTACACGTACGGGGACGCCCAGCAGGCGGCGGCGGTCGCGTCGCGCGATGCGTACCAGGCGGCGCTCCGCCGGGCGGGTTACGGCCCGATCACCACCGAGATCCGGCCGGCGCCCCCGTTCTACTACGCCGAGGGCTATCACCAGCAGTACCTGGCGAAGAACCCGGCCGGCTACTGCGGGCTCGGCGGCACGGGCGTCGCCTGCCCCGGGACGGCGGTCCAGACGGGCTGAGCCGCTCCGGCCGCACGCGCGGGCACGGGAGCCCTACCGCCCGGTCGGCAAGGGCGGCGGTCCGGGCGCGGAGCGCTCCGGCGACCGCGGCGTCGGTCGCGCGGGCCGCCCCGCAGGGGTGCCCGCGTCACGGCCCGGCGGCGGCGCGTTCCCGGAGGAAGCTCTCGAACGGACCGGAGATCCGGACGACCTCGTTCACGGGCCACGCGCCGAGGTTGATCGTCACCACGAACAGGTCGTTCGCGATGCCGGCCTGGCGCGTCGCCGGGGTGTCGGGGGCGAAGGCCAGGGCCCGCGGCGCGTCGCCCTCGCGGTAGGTGCCGAAGGGGATCCGGCGGCCGTCGCGCGTCAGCACGAACACCTCGGGCGCGTGGCGGTCGGCGACGAAGAGATGGCCGCCGGGTGCGAGCGCCAGCGCCGCGGGGACGGGGCCGCGGAGCACGAGGCGTGGCGGCTCCTCGCGGGGCGCGCACCAGATCTCCCCCGTGCCCTGCTGCCACGGGGCCTCCGCGTCGCCATCCGCCCCGATCCAGAGCGTGCCGGCCGGGTCCATCGCGAGCACGCGCGGCCGGCGGACCGCGAGGTAGCGCCGGTCGAGGATCCGGCCACGGGGATCGAGCCGGAGGACGGCGTCGGCGTCCCGATCGGCGACGTAGAGCTCTCCCGACGGCGCGACGGCGACGCCCTCCGGCTGCCGGAGGACCGGCTGCTGGCCGTCCGGCGGAGTCCCGCCCGCCAGGAGCTCGGCGCGCCCGTCGACCATCCGGTAGAGCACCCCGATCCGCCGCTCGCGGTCGAACGTCGTGACCAGCAGCTCGCCGGCGCCGCGAATCGCGGTGACCTGGGGGTTCCGCAGCGGCGGGCCGTGCAGGAAGGAGGATTCGGCCCCCGCGATGATCCGGCCGCCGCCCAGCGGCACCCGGAAGAGCGGGAAGAGGTCGTCGGCCTCCACCGACACGTACCGCCGGCCGGTGCGGCCGAGGTAGAGGCGGCCGGCGTCGTCGAACACGAGCGTCGACGCCGCCGGGATCCCGCGGGCGTCGCGACCGGGATCGAATCCCTGGCCCGTGACGTAGATGTGCGTCGTGAACCCGGGCGGGAGGCGCACGTCGCCGCGGGCGGGCGCGGGGACGACCGACGCGAGGAGGGCCGCCCCGAGCATCGCCTGCCGCCACCGCGGGCCCGGCCGTCGACGCGGGGACCGGGCTCGGCCCATGGTCGAGCCGGGGCGTCGACGCGCAGACGGGGCTCGCCGCATGGTCGACCTCCGGGTGCGCGGGGACCGGCGAGCGCCCGCGCCCACGCGGCCACGGTAATCCCGCCGTGGGCGGGCTGCAACCCCAACGGGACGCGCCAGCGGCGCCACCGGTCGGGCGTCGAGCGCGTCGTCGTCGGCTCCGGCGAGCGGTGCCGGTGGGCGCATGCCACGCCCTCCCGCCACCATCCCGGGAGCTGGCGGTCGTCGTCGGCTCCGACGAGCGGTGCCGGTGGGGCGCGCGCGAGTCGCGGCGTCGCCCAGGCGGTGCGCGGCGGGGCATGCGCAGGCGATGCGGCGTCGGCGCCGTCGCGCCGCGCCGTTCCGTGGCACGATACGAAAGGAGGAGATCGCATGGCCGAATCCGGGGTCCTGCCGGCCGGCGCCGAGCGGTTGCCGGGCCGGCTGAGCGTGTTCGGCGCCCCGCCGCAGCCGGTCGAGGTGACGATCGTCACCCTCGGGCCGGGCCGCCGGATCTCACGGGCGGCGGCGGCGCTGGGGATCTGCTGGGGGCTGGCCTTCCCCGCCGTGTTCCTCCCGGTGGCGCACTTCGTGCTCGTCCCGGGGCTCCTGCTCGCGGGCCCGGTCCTCGCGGTGATCCAGCTCCGCCAGCGCCGGCGCGTCGTCCGGATCCACGGCACGTGCCCCCGGTGCGGCGTCACCCAGGACTTCCCCCCGGGGGGCGGGCTCCGCACGCGCCGGACGGTGGATTGCCCCCAGTGCCGGAACGACCTGACGCTGCTCGTCGACCTGGGGGACGGGACCGCCGCGGGCGATCACGCCGCGCCGCAGTCGGCGGCCTGAGCCACCGGTCGCAGGCGGCCTCGCGTCGGCGGGGCTGCCGCTCGCGTGCGGTGGCACGGGCGCGCGGACGGGGCGGCCCGGGCGACGCCGGCACGGGCCCACGCCCGCAGCCGGCGCCTCCGTCGTCAGGCGACCCGGGTCTCGGCCGCCGGCCGGAACTGGATGCTGATCCGGGGCGCCGCCTCCGAGACCTTCGGGACGCCGTGCTCCCACGAGCGCTGGCAGGTGCCCCCCATGACCACGAGGTCGCCCCAGCCCAGGTCGAACGTCAGGGATCGCCCGCCGCCTTTCGGCCGGAGGAGGAAGCGCCGCGGGGCGCCGACCGACAGGATCGCGACCACGGTGTCGGCGCTGAGCGGGCCGAGCCGATCCCCGTGGAACGCGACGCTGTCCCGGCCGTCCCGGTAGTACGCGAGCGAGATATGGTGGAGCCGGAGGCCGTAGCGCGCCGAGAGCGCCGCGGCGGCGTCAAGCAGCACGGGATGCCCCGGCCCGTCCTCCGGGACGGAGGCCACCAGCCGGGGGACGTCCACGACGCGGTCGTACATGTGGCGCCGATGGTGCTGCCAGCGCATCGAGCCCCGGAGCGCCTCGAAGACGACTTCGTGGCCATCGAGCCACCCCGGCAGGTGGTCGACCCACGCCCCGCCCGCGAGGGCGATGCGCCGGAGGCCCGCGAGCGAGGGGTCGATTCGCGGCTCGGCACGACCGAAGAGGGTCGCCTGGACCGCCGCGGTCCCCATGGCGTTCGGTATACCCTAGCCACGTGTTGAGGGCAACTCCCGCTTCATCCAGGGCCGTGAAAGACCGGCAGCAAAGCGCGCCCCGCCCCGGCGGGCGGCTATTGGCGCGGCCGGCACCTCGTAGACGTGGATCGCGTGGCGGACCACGCCCCCCCTGCGCTCGCGGTCGAGGAGCTCCCGGTACCCCGATGTCTCGTCGGCCACCCGCCGGGATCCATCGCCCGGGCCAGGGCCAGCACCGGCACGACCGGCGCCAGGACGATGGCGGTGTACTTGGTCGCCAGCGCGAGGCCCGGCGTGACGCCCCCCGCGACGGCCCAGCGGGTGTCCCATCTCGCGAGGGCACGCCGGAGGGCGTACGCGGCCGCCGCCATCATGGCCGTCACCGCCGTGTCCGACGTGACCAGGTGGCCGTGCGCGCGATGAGGTCGGGATCGACGGCGGCGAGCACGAGCGCGGCCAGGCCTGCCGTTTCGCCCGCGAGCGCGCGCGCCCAGCGCCACACGACCAGGAGCGTCACCATCGCGAGGGGAATCACCGCGAGGCGACCCGGCCCGGATCAGCCGCTCGGGTCGATTCGCCGGAGTCTCGTAGAGCACGCGGCGGGCAGCGGGTAGAATACCTGGGGCCGGTCCGGCGCCGGCCACGAAATCCCGGGAGGCGGCGGATGGACCTGGAGACGCGGCTGACCCAGGCCGGGCGAGACCCCGACCGGCAGGGCGGCATGGTGAACCCGCCGGTGTACCGGGGCTCCACGGTCGTCTACCCGACGCTGGCCGCGTTCGAGGAGCGCAACGCCCGCCGGTACACGGGCTACGCCTACGGGCTCCACGGGACGCCGACGACGCTGGCGCTCGGCGAGGCGCTGTGCGAGCTCTCCGGCGCGGCCCACGCGGTCGTCGTCTCCTCGGGGCTCGCCGCGGTCACCCAGAGCCTGACCGCGTTCCTGCGCCACGGCGACCACGCGCTGGTGGCCGACAGCGTCTACGAGCCCACCCGGACCTTCTGCACCGAGGTGCTCGCCCGGTTCGGCATCGAGGTCACGTTCTACGACCCCGCGCTCGGCGGGGACATCGCGGCCCTCATCCGGCCCGCGACCCGGGTGGTCTACCTGGAGTCGCCGGGCTCGCTCACCTTCGAGGTCCAGGACGTCCGGGCGATCGCGGCGGCCGCCCGGGCCCGCGGCGCCGTCGTGATCCTCGACAACACGTGGGCGACCCCGCTCCACTTCCGGGCGTTCGAGCACGGGGTGGACGTGGAGGTCCAGGCCCTGACGAAGTTCGTGGCCGGCCACTCGGACCTGCTGCTGGGCGCCGTCCTCACCCGGCGCGACGACTTCCACCGGGCGGTGCGGGACCAGGCCGCCTACGCGGGCGACTGCGCGGCGCCCGACGTCTGCTACGAGGCGCTCCGGGGGCTGCGGACGCTTGCGGTGCGGATGCGTCGCCACGCCGAGTCCGCCGAGCGCGTCGCCGCCTGGCTCCGCGCCCGTCCGGAGGTCGCGCGGGTGCTGCACCCGGCCTGCCCGGACCACCCCGGGCACGCCCTCTGGCGCCGGGACTTCCGCGGCGGATCGAGCCTGTTCGGGGTCCTGCTGCGGACGGAGTCGGAGCCCGCGGTCGCGGCGATGATCGAGGGGTTGCGGCTCTTCCGGATCGGCGCCAGCTTCGGCGGGTTCGAGAGCCTGGTGATCCCCGCCCGGCCGGTGCGGACCGCGCGGCCGTGGCGGGAGCCGGGGTTCCTCATCCGGCTCCACGTCGGGCTCGAGGCGGTCGACGACCTCGTCGCGGACCTGGAGGCCGGCTTCGCGCGGCTCCGCGCGGCCGCGGCGCCGATCGCCCCGGAGGCGCGATGACGACGGGCGCCGAGCCTCCGGCCCCGCGGAGCGGCGAGCTCCGCGCCCGCCCGACCGTCCAGGTCGACAACCCCCACGTCCGGGTGACCGAGTGGGCGTTCGCGGCCGGCGCGGCCACCGGCTGGCATCGCCACGAGCACGCGTACGTGGTCGTCCCGATGACGACCGGCACCCTGCGGCTGCGGAGCGGCGACGGCGAGCACACCGCCGAGCTGGTGCGGGGGCAGGCCTATTACCGCCCGGCCGGCGCGGAGCACGACGTGGTGAACGCGAACGCCCATCCGTTCGTCTTCGTCGAGATCGAGGTGAAGATCCCGGCGCCGGACGCTCGTCCCCGCGGAGGCGGCGCGCGGTGAGGCCGACGGGCATCTCCCGCGTGGCGCGCCTCCCGCGCATGATGCGCGTCGCGCAGGCGTTCGCCGGCCCCGCCGGGCAGGACGTCGCGACCGCCACCACCGACGGGAACGCGACCGGCATCGGGCCGGTGGCCTTCGCCGCCCGGCGGCTCGCCGACGCCTCCGAGGCGCTCGCCGCCGAGGCCGCGGCGCGCGGTGACCTCGCGCGGGACGGCGACCCCGTCGACGTGGCCTTCACGCCGGACCGGGCCCTCGCGCCGTCCTGAGGGGGGCCCGTGGCTCCGTCCGGTCCGGCCGGCGAGCCCTGTGGGCCCCTGGGCCTCCGGGTCGGCCAGCGGGCGCGCCGGACCCAGAGGATCGGCGCGCGGGAGGTCGAGCTGTACGCCGAGATCACCGGCGACCGCAACCCGCTCCACTTCGACCCGGCGTTCGCCGCCCGGACGCGGTTCGGGCGGCTGGTGGCGCAGGGCGGGATCGCCGCGGGGATGCTGAACGCCCTGGTCGCGACGGACCTCCCGGGTCCCGGGACCGTGTTCATGAGCCAGACGCTCCGGTACCTGGCGCCGACGTACCTGGGCGACACGCTCACCGCCGAGGTCGAGGTGGTCTCGGTCAAGCCCGACAAGCCGGTGGTGGAGCTGCGGGCGACCATTGTCAACCAGGACGGGACGACCGTGCTGGAGGGCGAGTGCTGGACCTACACGCTCCAGCCCCGCGGCGAGCCGGCGGGTCGGTGATCGCCCGGCTCGACCGCCTGGTCCTCGGCACGCGCGACCGCGCGCAGCGCGTCGGGCGCGCTCGCGGAGCCCGCGTGGTCCCGGCCGGACCGCGCTCCGGCACGACGTCCGCCACCGCGCGCCGGCGGTGGGGGCCGGACGGCAGCCGTCGGCCGCGGTCCCGCCGCCGTCCCGCCCGCGCCTCGGTCGTGCTGCTGGTGGCGCTCGGCCTCCCCGGCTGCGCCTCGACGCTCCCGTACCAGCCGGCCGAGCAGCCGGCGGGGATCACGATCTCGGCCGACGTCGGGGTGGCCGACGGCCGGCTGCGGGTCACGATCGCGACCGATGGCTATCGCGTCGAGCGCGCGGTCCTGGTGCAGCCCGATGGCGCCGAGCTCGCGCCGGAGACGCTGCGGCCCGATGCCTCGCGCACGCGCGTCGTGCTCGGGCTCGGGGTCGGCGCGACCGGGGCGGCCGACGGCGGGAGCTACGCGGTCGACACCGGGGTCGGCATCCCGCTCGGCGCCGCGGCGGCGGATCGCGTGATCGCCGTGTTCCCGCTGGATCGGGCGGGCCCCGCGCCGTGGCGACTCCGCGTCAAGGTGGTGGGCATCCAGCCGGTCGACATCCTCCTCGGGCGGCGCGAGCCCGCGGGCTCCTGAGTCGCCGCGGGCGGCGCGGGGCCGCGCGCGCCCGCCGGACGGGGCCGCCTCCGGCGGAGGCGAGGGAGCGCCCGCTGCCCGCTCGGCGAGGGCCGGCGCCTCGAGGGCTCCGGCCGCACTCGACGCCGGGAGCCCCTCGGAGGCGCGGCCTCCTCGGCTCCGGGCGGCGAGGGGGCGCGGGGCCGCCGGCCGGCAGGCTCGCGGGCCGGGGAGGCGGCGGGTATGCTGGGGCCGCTTCGCGGCGAGCGGTGGCAGGAACGTGCGGGCGCACACCCGTCCGCGAGGCGGGCGGCGGCCGGGCGGGAACGCGCGGCACAGTGAGGACGGGAGGGCTCGTGGACACGGTCGGCCTGATCGGGCTCGGGAACATGGGGAGCGGCATGGCGGCGAACCTGCGGCGGGCGGGATTCCCGCTGGTCGTGCACGACACCAGGCCGGAGGCGGTGGCGGCGGTCGTGGCGACGGGGGCCCGCGCCGCGATGTCCGCGGCCGAGGTCGCCCAGCTCGCCGACGTGACCCTGACCTCCTTGCCGGGGCCGCCGGAGGTCGAGGCGGTCGCCGTGGGCCCGGCCGGCCTGCTGGAGGGGATCCGTCCGGGGAGCGTCTGGATCGACACCTCGACCAGCCGCCCGACGCTGATCCGGCAGCTCGAGCGCCGGTTCCGCGACAAGGGCGCCCACGTGCTGGACGCGCCGGTGAGCGGCGGGAAGACCGGTGCGCAGACGCGGAACCTGGCCGTGATGGTCGGCGGGGAGCGGGCGGTCTTCGACCGCGTCCGCCCCGTGCTCGACGCGATCGGGGACAAGGTCTTCCACGCCGGCGCGATCGGCGCCGGCTCGGTGTGCAAGCTGGTCCACAACATGATCGGCCACGGGATCCGCCAGGCCGTCATCGAGGGGCTGACGCTCGGGGTCAAGGCCGGCGTCGATGCGGAGGCGGTGTGGGAGTGCGTCCGCCGGGGCGCGGCGGGGCGGATGCACCTGCTCCACGAGGGCCTGCCCCGCACGCTCTTCCAGGGCCGCTTCGATCCGCCGACGTTCGCGCTGGCCCTGGCCCGGAAGGACATCGGGCTGGCGATCGAGCTGGGGCGCGAGTTCGACGTCCCGCTGCCCGTCGCCGCCCTCGCCGAGCAGATCGCGATCGCCGCGATGAACCGCGGCTGGGCCGGGCTCGACACCAACGTCACGATGCGGCTCCAGGAGGAGGCGGCGGGGGTGGAGGTGCGCGCCCCCCGCGTGGATCCGGCGCGGGCCGCGCGGTTCATCACCACGCACCCGGACGCCTGACCGCCGATGGGGAACACCTTCGGCCACCTGTTCCGGGTCACCACCTGGGGCGAGTCGCACGGCGCGGGGATCGGCGCGGTGGTCGACGGCTGCCCGCCGCGCCTGCCGCTCGCCGAGGCGGACATCCAGCCGGACCTGGACCGCCGCCGGCCCGGCCAGAGCCTCCTCACCAGTCAGCGCAAGGAGTCCGACACCGTCCGGATCGTGAGCGGGGTCTTCGACGGCATGACCCTGGGGACCCCGATCGCGCTCGAGATCCCGAACGAGGACATGCGCCCGGGCGACTACCGCGACATGCGGGAGAAGTACCGCCCGAGCCACGCCGACTACACGTACGACGCCAAGTACGGCGTCCGGGACTGGCGGGGCGGGGGCCGCACCAGCGCGCGCGAGACCGCCGGTCGGGTGGCCGCCGGGGCGATCGCGCGGAAGCTCCTCGGGCTGCGGTGGGGGGTCGAGATCGTGGCGTGGGTCGCGCGGGTCGGGCGCCTCGGGGCCGCGTGCGACCCTGAGCGCGTGACGCGAGCGGAGGTGGACCGCACGCCGATCCGGTGCCCGGATCCCGAGGCGGCGAGGCGGATGATCGAGGCGGTCGAGGCCGCGCGGCGGGACGGGAACTCGCTCGGCGGCGTGGTCGCGTGCGCCGCCCGCGGGTGTCCGCCCGGCTGGGGCGAGCCCGTCTTCGACCGGCTCGAGGCCGACCTGGCCAAGGCCATACTGAGCCTGCCCGCCAGCAAGGGGTTCGAGATCGGCTCCGGGTTCGCGGGCACGGAGCTGACCGGGCGCGAGCACAACGACGAGTTCTACATGGAAGGCGACCGGGTCCGCACGCGCACGAACCTGAGC
>Ga0070741_10020266_pt1 | contig 10501 bp, 8 predicted proteins | sample Coa_R1_4_FD_66440 | JGI IMG/M metagenome (GOLD analysis project Ga0070741, IMG submission 66440) | Surface soil microbial communities from Centralia Pennsylvania, which are recovering from an underground coalmine fire - Coalmine... | ecosystem: Environmental > Terrestrial > Soil > Unclassified ... | reverse complement strand
AGCTCCCGACGATGTGCTCGATCTGCTAAAAACCGCTAAGCCTGCCGATTTCAACAATAGCCCGAACCTGGATTGGCGCTTTGTCATTCTCCGAGGTGCTATCTGGCACATTGACACAGTTCGCGATGATTATGTAGCAACCAGCCCCGACGAAGAAGAGGTGTTGGAAATGCTCCATCCTGAACATCATTCCTGATGAAAAAAACTCTCGCTCATTGTGTAGGAGTGCTATCTTCTATCCCTCTTTTGCACGTCGATACCGGTACCGCACGAGAGGCAGTGTGAACCAGAATGTAGAACCCTTCCCGAGGTTGCTCTGGATGCCAACCTCTCCCTGGTGTCGTTCAATAATCGACCGGCTTATATGCAAGCCCAGTCCTAGTCCGGCTCCACCGCTGTTTTGTGCTGCATGTCCCTCTACCTGATAAAAGCGTTCCCAGATGCGCTCCTGTTCCTCTGGCGACAAACCTGGCCCTTGATCCGTAACGGAGAAGCGTGCCTGCCCTCGTGATACACGCAAACGCACTTCGATGGGGCGATCGGCTGGAGAATACTTGAGGGCATTGGTTAAATAATTGCTCACTACCTGTCCGATGCGATCTGCATCAGCCAGTACAGGCACCAGCAGGCGACCTTTGTTCGTCATATCCTGAAGGAACGCTGTCTCCGGGTAGGCCATCTTCAAATGGATCTCGCGTTCAGGAGTTGTGTAGCGCTGATTATGCACCGTTTCCCAGACAATACGTGCGAGATCGCATGGTTCTGGGCGAATATGCAATGCGAGCTTGTTTGCATGGATGCGCGAAATATCTATCAGATCGTTTACCAGCCGATTGAGCACCTCGACCTGGTGTGCTGCGCTGCTTAACATGTCTTGCATAGCAGCACTCTTGCTTGTTAATTCTTTGATATCCAGATCTTCCTGCTCCAGTAATCTCTTTAAGAGGCGTGCGACCATCTGAATATGGACGTTGATGGTTGTAAGCGGAGTTCGTAGCTCATGGCTGGCTATACCGAGAAACTCTTCCATACGTCTGTTCGCCTCGCGCTGGGCCAACTCGTTTGCTTGCGCCTCTGCGCGCTCGTAAAGCAGCCGTTTACGTTCGATAACAAGCGTGACCAGCTTGGCAACGGCTTTCGCAAAGGCTACTTCCTGAGGGGTGTACTGGTGTTCAGTGTTGCCATAATCCAGGATAAGCAAGCCAATCAGTTGCTCGCCCAATGTCATTGGGGCGACAAGGATGAAGCGTGTGGCGTACGGATTGTACAGGTCTCGGTATTCTGGCTGTTGCATATCGAGCAAAAGTACTTCATTGCTCTGTAATTGCGCGACCATTGCTGGAGTAAATCTTGCGTCAAGTTTATTGCCTTGTTGCAGTGGTGCAGTCCACCATTGTTGTTCCTGCTCGGGAGAAAGGCCAACAATCGCCATTGGCACTAACGCGTCCGTCTGAGGTTCCAGTGTAAAAATGCCCACGCCATGACACTCCAGCAAGCTACGAGTTAGCCCCGCCAGTCGCACGGCGACCTCGTTAGCTGTAGGTGTCGTATATGCTCCGTGCTCGTTCTCGCTTGGCGATAGCACAAGCGATTCTGCCATTGCTAGCAGTGAGTTAAAGGCATCGTGCAATTTTTTTTCACTGGCTCGCAACTCATCCTCAAATTGTTTGTGCTCACTGCTATCGTTGTCGATATTCGTCCATTCGTTTCTACTACCGTCTTCTTTTGCTGTTATCGACGAACAACTGCATTTCTCGCTTCCAGGCTGCAAAGGCTCTATCGCTTCAAGCCCGATGGTATTTATATTCGCTAGCTGCACAACTGTTGTACTGACTATAGAGGCTTGTTCCCCATCTAATGCAGTAATACCCGGTTTCTGGTCGCGTTTCTCATCCATACATTCCTCCGTCTGGAGATTTGTTTGCCTCTTCCCAATTTGCTGACTTTATATGTGGCTATTGTACTTGAAGAAAAGCTGTCAAGCAAGTAGAAACGTTTCTTCTCTGAAAATTGCTTTTTTGCTTGTTTGTAGATGAAAGTGGACTAGGTGCGGAAGCACAGAAATGTATGTTACTACTGCGTTATCCAGTAGACAACATCAAGTACATATTCTATACTAGCCTGAAAGTCACCAGGACAGACGAAGCTCGGTATCACAAAAGATACCGAGAAAGTTTTCGATAGCATTCTTCCAGAGAAGGAATTCCATGCCGGATCACTATAATGTACTTATTGCTGGTGGCGGACCTGCGGGGCTAGCTGCCGCCGCAGTCGCAGCCAGTCAGGGCGTACGCACACTTGTATTAGAGCGCCAGAACGAGATCGGTTATCCCATTCATACCAGCGGAGGCAGCTGGATCAAGGATATGAAAGCTCTGAACATACCGGAGCATCTTTACCATCCTGTCACGAACGTTATCTTTCTCACTCCTCATCGTGAGGTCCCCTTACACTACAATCCTGCCGTTGCCTGTGTCGTAGACGTGCGTGGTTTATACCAGCATCTTGCGGGGCGAGCAGTAACCGCTGGGGCAACCATACGTGTGAGGCACACCGTTGAGCAAGCGCTGCAAGAAAATGGTCGTGTCGTGGGTGTGACCGCGAAAAACCATGTCAGCGAGCGTGTCAGCTTGCGTGCCGATGTGACCATTGATGCCAGTGGTTTCTCGCGCCATATCGGCGTGCGTACCGAGTTGGGACAGGCATTTCATCGCTACGGCTACGGGGCCGAATACGACCTGTATGCACCGAACTATCCCCAGGACGATCTTTATTTAATCATGGGTAGCGCTTTCGCTCCTTGTGGTTATGCCTGGGTCTTTCCGCGTGGCAATGGGCGCGTCCGTTTAGGTGTGGGCGTCATCCATCCCGACTGTGATGAAGATGCCCGTATCTACCTGGATCGTATCATGCATGATATTCCTCAGTTGGCGGAAAAGTTCAAAGACGCCAGCCCTATCGAGTACCATACAGGCCTCTTCCCATCCGAGGGGCCGCTTGCGCGCTTCTCTCATGATGGCCTGCTGCTGGCAGGTGATGCGGGCGGTCATGGCTCCACGCTGGTTGGTGAGGGTATTCGCTTCGCCATCTATTCGGGGCACATGGCGGGCGAGGTTGCTGCCGAAGCCGTCAAAGCAGGGGATCCTTCTGCTGCATTCCTCTCGCGCTTCGACAAGAAATGGCGTGCTCGTTTCGGGCGCGACATGGACATTGCCTACATGATCAACAAACGCATCGCAACCTATAGCGACGAGCAATGGGACAACTCCCTCGATCTGATGAAGCGCCTCACGCCCGCGCAAATGGCCCAGGCCATTCGTGGAGATTTTAGCGCGGGCTTGATTATGGGCGTACTTGCGCGCAACCCCTCCCTGCTCGCGACAGGCGGCAAACGCTTCCTTGACCTGATCCTTGAGCGTATCAACAAACCGGCTGTCGCAGTGGCCGAAGGATAGATCTATCAATGCTTAGAAAAAGCGAAAACAGGTAAGAACCATGTTCGTGCTATCAGCGTACTTCAGTCCTGATGGCACGAACATGGTTCTTATCCGTGATATGAATTTGGAATAGATTTCTGTTGCTCCTCTGTTAGAGTATACAGAAACGTCATACTTCCACTACATTAAGAATACAAGGAGATATTTGTGGCAGAATCCACTTTACACACACCAACCACTGGAGAAAAAGTCAAAATGTATATCACCACCTGGTGTGGTGACTGCCGCTTCGCGAAGCGCTGGTTTGATGCGCGTGGCATTTCTCATGAAGATATCAACATTGAAGAGGATGAGGAAGCGGCAGCTTATGTGACCCGTGTCAATGGCGGTATGCGTCGCGTACCCACTATTGTCTTCCCCGATGGTTCTATTCTTGTCGAGCCCGGTCCTCGTGAGCTTGCCGCAAAGTTTTCAAAATAATGTTCCCTTACCCGCAGGACGAGTCATCCCTGCCGATACACATCAAATACAATAACTCCCTCAAAGAGCACTGTCTTTTGAGGGGGTTACAGTATTTCCCTATAATCGTCTTCTACAAACAAGACCACACTCTACCTTGCTTGTATGTTTTTCGTGGTAAACTATAGTCACGATTCTTCAGTCTCTGAAAGTAGCTATCTCTATTTATAAACAGCAAGGAAGAGAAGCTTATGCAAAAGCCGAAACATCTTAGTATCGAATATGCCTCTCAGTTTAAAGATCGTAGCATCGTAGACGCCTATCACCATCGGCAATCCTATCCTGCTGAAGTTTTTACCATCCTTACCAATCTTATGACTGGCGAACCTCGCACCGTGCTCGACGTTGGTTGTGGTACCGGCGACCTTGCGCGCAATCTCGCTCCCTTGGTTGAGCGAGTAGACGCCGTAGATTTTTCCCAGAACATGATCGAGAAGGGTAAAAGCCTTCCCGGTGGTGATCACCCCAATCTCAATTGGATCTACGGTCGCGTCGAGGAAGTCCCATTGCATCCCCCCTATGCTTTGGTGACGGCAGGAGAGAGCCTGCACTGGATGGAATGGGATATCGTACTTCCACTTTTCCGTAAGATCCTCGCTCCTGGAGGCTACCTGGCTATTGTCGGGCGCATTGGAAACCCTAAGCCCTGGGAAAATGAATTGCGTACCATCATTCCGCAATTTGCGACCAACAAAGATTACCAGCCCTATGATCTCATAGAAGAATTGGAACTGCGTGGCCTGTTTCAGAAGCGCGGTGAGATCCATACAACTCCTGTTCCCTTCGTGCAATCCGTAGATAGCTATATCGAGTCGTTTCACTCCATGAATGGCTTCTCACGAGATCGCATGGGTGAGGAAATGGCTACCGCTTTTGATGATGCCGTGAGAAATGCTGTATCCTCTTTCCAGAAAGACGGACAACTCACAATGTCTGTGAGCGGAGGAGTTGTCTGGGGCATACCCGGAAAAGCTTAGATTCGCATCTTATATAATTATGTACCTTGTAGGAGTAATTGTTATGACCACTCATCCAGGGCTACAAGGCGGCCCTATTTATCTCGATTATAACGCGACGACGCCGGTTGATCCAACTGTCGTCGATGCCATGCTTCCGTATCTCTCGCAGCACTTTGGCAATCCTTCGAGCACTCACTACTATGCCCATGCATCTCGACAGGCTGTAAGCATGGCGCGGGAGCAGGTAGCTCAATTGCTTGCCTGCGCACCCTCTGAAGTTATTTTTACAGGTTGCGGCTCCGAGAGCGATACATTGGCAATTCGTGGTGCAGCTCTCTCGTCTCAGGTGCGTGGTGACCACATCATCACCCAGGTAACCGAGCATCCAGCGGTCCTTAACGTGTGTCGTGCCCTTGCACGATTACACGACTTTCGTATCACGTACCTGCCAGTCGATCAGTATGGGCGCGTCAACCCTGCCGACCTTGAAGCGGCAATTGATGAGCAGACTGTATTGGTTACGATCATGCACGCCAATAACGAGACCGGCACGCTTCAACCTATCGTTGAACTGGCCGAAATTGCCCATCAGCACGGCGTGCTCTTCCACACCGATGCCTCACAATCAGTGGGCAAGATTCCCACCAATGTCACGAAACTGGGCGTCGATTTGCTGACCGTCGCAGGACATAAACTCTATGCTCCCAAAGGCATCGGTGTGCTTTACATCCGAGATGATCTGCAACTCGAACCTGCCATCTATGGAGGAGGTCAGGAAGGTGGGCGCAGGGCAGGGACGGAGAATGTCGCCTTTACGGTTGCGCTCGGCACAGCAGCCGCCCTGGCCCATGAGCGACTGACTGCAAGCCAAATGCATATGAGACAACTGCGCGATTTCCTGCAAGTGCAGCTTGACCACTACCTTCCCGGGGCCGTGCATCTGAACGGCCATCCCACCGAACGCCTGCCCAATACACTCAACGTCAGCATCGATGGGGTAGTTGGTGAAGAGGTGCTTGCTGCGACGCCGGAGATTGCCAGTTCCACCGGCTCTGCCTGCCACGAAGGCAACACAGAACCATCTGCTGTGTTGACAGCTATGGGCTTATCGCGCGAACGTGCGCTAGGTGCGCTGCGTCTCACGCTCGGACGCTGGTCCACGGAAGATGAAGTTGAGCGCGCTGCTCAATTGCTTGAGCGAACCGTAAAATCTCTGTATGAGTTGGGCACGCACGGTTGAGTTCTTGGACAAATTGTGATGTGTGTCCAAAGTTTTAGCAACCAGCTAGTAGGAATTCTCTCTGTCCTCTGCTAAAATAGAGGGAGTGGACTGCGTGCCGTTGATATCTGATGAGAGAGCTGACAAACCAGGTACTCAGCTAATAACGTATCGAAGGAGTGTGTGCAATGAGTTTAGGTGAACCCAGGATGCAGTTCCCTGCTCCCCCCGCCATCGAACATCCTGAACTCCTGATTTATCGCGATGAGTTTCCTATTCTGCAACGCAAAACCTACATGAATAGTTGCTCACTGGGTGCCCTTTCCCTGCGTTCCATGCAGAACATGACGCAGTTTATGGAGATGTGGAACGAGTGGGGGGCACATGCTTGGTACGAAATCTGGATGGGCGAGATTGCCAAAGCTCGCCAAAAGTTTGCTACTATTATTGGTGCACAACTCCACGAGGTTGCTATTGCCCCCAGCGTTTCGGCGGCGCTCAGCTCTATTGCTACAGCTCTTGATTACAGCAAGCGCAATAAGGTCGTGATGTCCGATATGGATTTTCCTACGCTGGCCTATCAATGGTTGGTCAAGCAGCGTCAGGGTGTTGAATGCGCCTTTGTAGAAAGTCCTGACCGTATCTCTGTACCCGTGGAAGCCTTTGATGCGGCTGTAGACCAGAATACGGCTCTGGTGGCAACCTCGCGTGTTTACTTCACCAGCGGCTATATTCAAGATATCAGGGCAATCGCCGATATCGCTCACAAAAACGGGGCCTACATTCTGGTCGATGATTATCAGGGGACAGGGCAGATACCCTTAAATGTCGTCTCCCAGGATATCGACTTTTTAGTGACGGGTACTCTCAAATGGTTGATGGGTGGGCCGGGACTTGCCTTTGTGTACATTCGTGAGGGCTTGATTCCATCGTTGCTGCCAACGATTACCGGCTGGTTTGGACATCGCGACCAGTTTCAGTTTAAGATCCGTGAATTTGAATTCCGTCCCGATGCGACCAGGGTTGAGATGGGTACCCCTGCAATGGCTGCGGTACATGCTGCCAATGGTGGTCTGGATATCGTGTTGGAAGCCAGTGTGGAAAGTATCTGCGAACGCGCGCGTTATTTGACAAATGATCTGATTGCTCGTGCTCGTGAGCATGGCTGGACTGTGCTCGCGGCCCAGGAACCCGAACGTCGTAACTCCATTGTCATGGTGCAGCTCGATTCGCCCCAGGAAGTCGTCGAGCAACTTGTGGCTCGTAATATTATCACCGACTTTCGGCCCGGCCTGTTACGCATCTCCCCCTACTTTTATAATACCATCGAGGAAAATGCCATCGTCGTGGACGCCATTGCGGAAATTCTAGAAAGCCGCAAGCAATCATAGCTATTAAGGACAGATCACCCTCAAGGGGTGGTGCTACGCGTGGATCGGCCCTCAGGGCCGATCCACGCGTAGCACCACCCCTTGAGGGTGATCTGTCCTTATCAATTACGTAATTTTTTGTCTATATGTAGGCATGTATTTGCCCTCCGAAATTCTCATGTTCCTCTAACCTATGCGTGTGTATAATATGCCTATCCCTACGAATAGGAGCTATATAATGTCTGGGTTATGGCAACTGAATTATATGCTGTTTCAAAAGATTAATATGTATGCTGGCATAAATCCGTGGTTAGATGCGGTGATGGTTTTCTGTGCCAATTCGCTCATCTTCTGCTGGCCTCTTATCCTTCTTATGCTATGGGGCGTGCCGTTCTCCTGGCGAAAACGCAGCATTCGTCCCGATGAAGCCGCCATTATCGAGCAGCGTCGCTCTGTTGTGTTATGGACAGCTATTGCTTGCCTTCTTGCTTATGCCTTTAACCTGCTCATTGAGCAGTTTGTCTTCGAGCCTCGTCCATTTGTGAGTCATAAAGTTCACGTGCTGATCACTCACACGGCCGATTCCTCATTTCCCAGCGATCATACGGCGTGGTCTTTTGCTGTAGTAGGAATGCTCGTATTCGCTTTTTTTCCTGCCCTTATCTCTGCTTGGCGGAAGCGGTCTATGTCTGTGGAAAGATCCGGCGATGGGTTGCGTATTCCCTTTCTGCTCATGGTCCCGGCGTTTCTGATGGCTGCTATCATTGGCCTGGCTCGCATCTTCGTTGGTGTCCATTATCCCGATGATGTTTTGGGCGGAGCCATCGATGGACTACTTGCTGCTGCTATTGTGACTATCGTACGTCAGTGGCTGCGTGGGCTGACGAGCGTAATGTTACGTTTTGCTACGATGTTGCACCTGGCTTGATTGAGTGATATCAATCCGTTTTGCTACGATGTTGCACCTGGCTTGATTGAGTGATATCAATCCGTTTTGCTACGATGTTGCACCTGGCTTGATTGAGTGATATCAATCGGTTATCGATAAATTATCGCACGATATGTTGCTCCAATCTGCAACATATCGCGCCACTTTGGCTATTATTGTTGACATGTACATGTACGTATGGTATGGTTCATTTTGAGGCATTTTTATATGCAGTGTTGCTAATCTACGACTAAGAGGAAAACGGTGTTGCAATTCATACGTTCTCGTTTTATAGGGATACTTCTGTTTATCCTGCTAATGTCATTAGCTGCTTGTAATCTTCCTGGACAAACTCCTGGTGGTAGTCCGTCACGAGGATCTGCGCAGGGGAATCAGCAAACAGGAAGCACCTCTACCCCTGTATCCCCGCTCGCGCCGAAGCCTACGGCTATACCATCACCCACTCCCACTCCCGCTCCTAAGACCACCGTCTTCATGATCCTGATGGAGAACCACAGTTGGTCACAAATCCAGGGAAGTCCTGATGCTCCCTATATTAACAATACGTTGCTCCCGATGGCGTCCTATGCGCAGCAGTATTACAATCCACCAAATAATCACCCCAGCGAACCAAACTATCTCTGGCTTGAGGCTGGAACCAACTTTGGCATTGACAATGATGACTTGCCAGCGAATAACGATCAGTCCACCACTATGCATCTCGTCACGCTCCTCAAGCAGGCGAACATCTCCTGGAAATCCTATCAGGAAAATATCACCGGTAAGACATGCCCTCTTACCAATCGCGGCCTGTACGCTCCCAAGCACAACCCTATGGTCTTCTTCGACGATGTTACCGATTCGAACGATTCGAACTCTGCCTACTGCATAGCTCATATACGCCCCTACTCAGAACTCTCTGGCGATCTTCAGTCGCAGAACGTGGCGCGCTACAATTTCATCACACCTAATCTCTGCAACGATATGCATAATAGCTGTGACCCTGTCAACAATACTACTCAGCAAGGTGATACTTGGTTATCGCAGCAAATCCCCATGATCATGGCTTCGCAAGCATATAAAAACGGCGGCGTGATTTTCATCACCTGGGATGACGGCCCAACAGGCGACGGTCCCCTCGGTATGCTTGTGCTATCGCCCTATGCCAAAGGTCACGGCTACTCCAACTCCATTCACTACACACATAGCTCGACTCTGCGCACGGTGGAGGAGATCTTTGGCGTCTCTCCCATGCTAGGCGATGCCGCCAATGCAACCGACCTGAGTGATCTCTTTCGCACCTTCCCCAAGAAATCTTAAAGAAAAAATACCTGCTTGCCTCATCACAGTAGCATGGGGCAAACAGGTATTTTTTTCCTCATATCCCGGTACTGGCAGGACTTCAGAACCATCTCGTTGTATAATGATACTTAAGGGAAGCTCTTAAAGGAGGACGCAAAACCGGCTATTTCTCTACCATTTACTTAGTCTTTTGCTATCACCGCCGTGCGTCCTGGCTTATCTTAATTATGTATCCTTGTCTTGTCTCTAATACTGCTGACCGAAGCGTTATTAATGTAGACACATTGCCACCTCGCGTAGGGGCGTGGTTGACAAGCCCGGATGGGTATGGTTAGCTCGACTAATCCTTGCAGTGGCCGCGACCCCATCGCAGAGATACTAGAGAGTACGCAGAAAAAATATGTATTATGTAGATTTTTTGGAGGAGGAAGGCTATGCGCTGTCCGAATTGTGATGCCGAGCACCAGGAAGAAGATATGTACTGCCGTCATTGTGGAACTGATCTGGTAGCCCCTTCAACGAGTATTATCTCGATACCGTCGAATCTCCCTGCTGTGCTGCAAAATCCGCAGCTTCCGCGTCGTGTTGCTGCTGGTGTCGGCGCTCTGGCGTTAGGCTTTGGATTAGAACTCTTGCGACGTAGCTTGCTGGCTCGTCTGCAATCCCCGCGTTCGGTAGCCAGTACGCTGCCCGCTTTGACCAGCGTGAAAGATATCCTCTCACCTCATAACACTGGTAAACCGGTAAAGTTACCTAAGGGCTATGAG
>Ga0070741_10020265_pt1 | contig 10503 bp, 5 predicted proteins | sample Coa_R1_4_FD_66440 | JGI IMG/M metagenome (GOLD analysis project Ga0070741, IMG submission 66440) | Surface soil microbial communities from Centralia Pennsylvania, which are recovering from an underground coalmine fire - Coalmine... | ecosystem: Environmental > Terrestrial > Soil > Unclassified ... | reverse complement strand
TCAGCGATCGGGATGCCGAAGCGGGTGCGGAACGCGCGCAGCTCCTCTTCGTTCATCTTCTTCTGCTGGTGCGTGATGTTCTTGCCTTCGCCAGCTTCGCCGAGGCCGTAGCCTTTGATCGTGCGCGCGAGAATCACGGTCGGCGCGCCCTTGTGCTCGACGGCGGCCTTGTACGCGTTCCACACCTTGATCGGATCGTGACCGCCGAGCGTCATCTTCTTCAGCTGGTCGTCCGACAGGTGCTTGACCATGTCGAGCAGCCGCGGATCCGCGCCCCAGAAATGTTCGCGGACGTACGCGCCGTCCGACACGGCGTACTTCTGATACTGACCGTCGACGATCTCGCCCATGCGCTTGACGAGCAGCCCGTCGCGATCCTTCGCGAGCAACGGATCCCACTCGCGACCCCAGAGCACTTTGATCACGTTCCAGCCCGCGCCGCGAAACGCCGCCTCGAGTTCCTGGATGATCTGCCCGTTGCCGCGCACCGGTCCGTCCAGGCGCTGGAGGTTGCAGTTGACGACGAAGACGAGGTTGTCGAGTTTTTCGCGCGCCGGCAGCGTGATCGCGCCGAGCGATTCGGGTTCGTCGGTCTCGCCGTCGCCGAGGAACGCCCAGACCTTCGCGTCCGACTTCGGCTTGAGTCCGCGATCTTCCAGGTACCGCATGAAGCGGGCCTGATAAATCGCCATCAGGGGACCAAGACCCATCGAGACGGTCGGAAACTCCCAGAAGTTTTCCATCAGCCACGGGTGCGGGTACGACGACAGGCCGCCTCCGGGTTTCAGTTCGCGCCGGAAGTTCTCGAGATGCGACTCGTCGATGCGGCCTTCGAGATACGCACGGGCATAGATGCCCGGCGCCGCATGACCTTGAAAGAAGATGATGTCGCCGTCACCATTCTCGTGACCGCGGAAGAAATGATTGAAGCCGACTTCGTATAACGTAGCCGCCGACGCGTAGGTCGAGATGTGGCCGCCAATGCCCTCTTCGGCCTTGTTGGCGCGCACGACCATCGCGGCGGCGTTCCAGCGCACGAGGCTCTTGATGCGGCGCTCGACGTCGGGGCTGCCGGGCATCAGCGCTTGTTCGTCGGCCGAAATCGTGTTGATGTAAGGGGTGTTCGCGGTGAAGGGTAGCTTGACGCCGTTTTGTCGGGCGTGAATCGTTAACTCGCGAAGGAGCCGCGCGACCTTGGCGGGTCCGCCACTCTGGAGCACATAATCGAGCGACTCGAGCCACTCGCGTGTTTCTGTGGCATCGAGCTCCGCCTGGTCTTTCGGAGCGATGTACCTCACGAAGATGATCCTTTCAGCTCGTCGGATGTGTCGGCGTAACAGCCCTCAAGCTGTAGGCCAATCAGTAATTGTACGCTACATCTTCGCCCTCGGAATAGCCTCGACGCTGGCTGTGGGGTTGTTACAGGCGCAGACACTGCGTTCTTCAACGCCGGCCTTGCGGCCTGCGGGCGTCGAGGTCGCATCGCTCGATCGCGGCGCCGATCCGTGTAACGACTTCTATCAGTTCGCGTGCGGCGGCTGGGTCGCGAAGAATCCGGTCCCCGCGGATCGCCGATCGTGGGGACGCTTCCAGGAAGTGCAGGACCGGAACTTCACAATCCTGCGCCGCATCCTCGAGTCGCCGAACGCGGGCCGTGACGTCGAAAAGGCGCAGGCGTACTACGCCGCGTGCATGGACGAACAGGCGATCGACGCGCGCGGCCTCGCCGCGCTCCAGCCGGCGCTCGCACGGGTCGCGGCGCTCACGTCGCGCGAACAGATCCCCGAACTCGTCGCACATCTCCATCGAGCGATTGGCGAGCCGCCGGCCGTGGGAGGCCCCGTTCGCCGCGGCGGCGCGTACGTGCTCTTCAACTTCGGTCCGCGTCCACGGTTCGACAACGCCACGCAGTTGATGGCGAACGTCGGTCCCGACGGCCTTGCGCTGCCGACGCGCGACTACTACGTCAAGACCGACGATCGCTCGGTGAAGCTGCGCGACGAGTACCGCGCGCACATCGCCGAGATGTTGCGGTTGTCCGGCGAGAGCGACTCGCAGGCCACGGCACACGCCGCCGCGGTCCTGACGATCGAGACCAGGCTGGCGACGGCGATGCTCGACGTCGCCGCGCGGCGCGATCCGAACGCGATCAAGCACCCGATGACGCGCGACGAGCTGCAGACGCTCACGCCCGCCTTCTCGTGGTCCCGCTATCTCGCCGCGATCGACGCGCCCGCATTCGACACCGTCAACGTCTCCGAGCCGAACGCGACGAAGGCGATGAATGAGATCGTCGCGTCAACGCCGCTCGACGATCTCAAGGCGTACTTCCGGTGGCACCTCGTCAACGGATCGACGCAGATGCTGCCCAAGCGCTTCGCCGAGGCGCACTTCAACTTCTTCAGCAAGACGCTGACGGGTCAGCAGGCAGAGGCGCCGCGCTGGCGCGAGTGCATCACCGACACCGACCAGGAACTGGGCGAAGCGCTCGGCAAAGCGTTCGTCGACGAAGCCTTCGGCGCGCGCGCGAAGGCCGACACGATGAAGATGGTGCGGGACATCAAGAACGCGATGCGCGCCGACATCGACGCCTCACCCTGGATGAGCGCCGAGACGAAAGTCGCGGCAAAGGCGAAGCTCGACGCCGTCGTCGATCGCATCGGCTATCCCGAAAAATGGCGCGATTACTCGTCGGTGCGCGTGACGCGCGACGATGCGCTCGGCAACCGCGAGCGGACGACGGCGTTTCTGAATCAACGGCGGATCGCGCAGATCGGCAAGGCGGCCGACAAGAACGACTGGAACATGACGCCGCCGACGGTCAACGCCTATTACTCGCCGCCGAACAACAACATCAACTTCCCTGCCGGCATCCTGCAGCCGCCGTTCTACGATCCGGACCGCGACGCGGCGGTCAACTACGGCGGCGTCGGCGCGGTCATCGGTCACGAGTTGACGCACGGTTTCGACGACCAGGGACGCAAGTACGACGGCCAGGGCAACCTGCGCGACTGGTGGACCGCGGCCGACGGCAAGGCGTTCGAGGAGCGCGCGCAGTGCGTCGCCGATCAGTACTCCAGCTACACCGTCGCGGGGGACACACACATCAACGGACGCCTGACGCTCGGCGAGAACACGGCCGACAACGGCGGCCTTCGCCTCGCGCTCATGGCCTATCTCGCGACGCATGCCGGCGCGCCGGTCGTCGACGGTTTCACTCCCGAACAGCGTGTGTTTTTGGGATGGGCGCAGGTGTGGTGTGAAGATGCACGGCCCGAGGCCGAAAGACTGAAGGCAACCACGAACCCGCACTCGTCTAATCGATACCGGGTGAACGGTCCGCTGTCCAACATGCCGGAGTTCGCGAAAGCTTTTTCGTGCAAGGCGGGCACTCCGATGGTGCGAGAAAACGCTTGTCGAGTATGGTGAACGGGAATCTTGTGGTGCAGAGTGCAAGGTGCAGGGTGCACCGTGCCACGGTGCGAGGTGCCGCGTGCGCGCGCACCGGCGCACCCAGCAGGGTGCACCCAAGCACGCTGCACCTTGCACCCTGCACCTTGCACCACCTCGTTTATGGTGAGGCTTATGAAACGACTGCTGTGCGCGCTTCTCTTCGTCGGGGCTCCGCTCGTCGCGATCTCGGATGGCCAGACGAAGTCCGAATCGGGACTCGAGCTGGCAGCGCTCGACAAGACCGCCGATCCATGCACCGATTTCTATGAATACGCGTGCGGCGGGTGGATGAAGAACAATCCGATCCCAAACGATCGCTCGCGCTGGGGCCGGTTCGACGAGCTCCAGGACCGCAACAACCAAGTGCTGCACAGGATTCTCGACGAGGCGGCGGCGAAGCCGACCGGCGAGAACCAGAAGATCGGTGACTACTACGCGTCGTGCATGGACGAATCGACGATTAACGCGAAAGGTGCGGCGCCGCTGCAGCCGCTGCTCTCGAAAATCGACGCGCTGAAGACGCCGAACGATCTCGCGCCGCTCGTGGCCGAACTGCACACGATCCAGACGAACGTTTTCTTCAACTTCGGATCGGAAGCCGATTTCAAGGACTCGTCACTCGAGATGGCGATCGCCGACCAGGGCGGCATGGGATTGCCCGAACGCGATTACTACCTGCGTGACGATCCGAAATCGGCCGAGCAGCGCAAAGCGTACGTCGAACACATTTCGAAGATGTTCGGGCTGCTCGGGATCAGCGAGGCATCGACGAAAGCCGAGAAAGTGATGGCGCTCGAAACCGCGCTGGCGAAGGGCGCGCTCGACGTCACGACGCGTCGCGACCCGACGAAGATCTACCACAAGCAAACGCCGCAGGAACTGCAGGCGATGACGCCGCAATTCCAGTGGCAGCGCTACTTCGACGGCATCGGCGCGCCGCCGATCTACGCGCTCAACGTCACCGAACCGGATTTCTTCAAATCCCTCGGCAAGATCCTGGCGTCCTCGTCGATGGACGACATCAAGGCATACCTCACGTGGCACGTCGTCCACGCATCGGCGACGATCCTGCCGACCGCGTTCGTCAACGAGAACTTCGAGTTCTATGGCAAGACGATGACCGGCGCCAAGGAACTGCGTCCGCGGTGGAAGCGCTGCGTGCAGTACACCGACGGCGACCTCGGCGAGGCGCTCGGTCAGGCGTTCGTCAAGGAAACGTTCGGTCCCGAAGCGAAGGCCGACACGCTGAAGATGGTCCACGACATCGAGGGCGCGCTCGAAAAGGACATCAACAGCCTGACGTGGATGACCGCCGACACGAAGCGCGAAGCGCTCGTCAAACTGAAAGCGGTCGCGGACAAGATCGGCTACCCGGACAAGTGGCGCGACTACGGTCCGCTGAAGATCGTCCGCGGCGACGCACTCGGCAACTCGCAGCGCGCGAACGCGTTCGAATTCCACCGACAGCTGGGCAAGATCGGCAAGCCGACCGACAAAAGCGAATGGGGCATGACGCCGCCGACCGTCAATGCGTACTACAACCCGCTGCAGAACAACATCAACTTCCCCGCCGGCATCCTGCAGCCGCCGTTCTACAACGCGAAGAACGATCCGGCGGTGAATTTTGGCGCAGCAGGCATGGTCGTCGGCCACGAGTTGACGCACGGATTCGACGACTCCGGACGTCAATTCGACGCGCGCGGCAACCTGAAGGAATGGTGGACGCCCAAAGATGCCGAGGCCTTCAACGAACGCGCCCAGTGCATCGTCGACGAATACTCGAACATGACGGCGGTCGACGATCTGAAGTTGAACGGCAAGCTGACCGAAGGCGAGAACGTCGCCGACAACGGCGGCGTGCGGCTCGCGCTCATGGCGTATCTCGCATCGAGCGCGGCGAGCAGTCCGAAAACGCTCGACGGCTTCACGCCCGAGCAGCGCTTCTTCCTCGGGTTCGGCCAGATCTGGTGCGAGAGCGCGCGGCCCGAGGTCAAACGGATGCTCGCGCAGGTCGATCCGCACTCGCCCGGTCAGGCGCGCATCAATGGCGTCGTATCCAACATGCCGGAGTTCGCGAAAGCGTTCTCGTGCAAAGCGGACGCGCCGATGGTTCGCAAGAATCAGTGTCGCGTCTGGTAGACGTTCACGCGGACATCGTTGCCTGTGAACGGTGTCCGCGGCTTCGCACTTACTGCCAGCGGATCGCGCGCGAGAAGCGGCGCGCGTATCGCGACGACACCTACTGGGGCAAACCGGTGCCAGGCTTTGGCGATCCGCGTGCGCGAATGCTGATCATCGGCCTCGCGCCGGCGGCGCATGGTGCGAACCGCACGGGTCGCGTCTTTACTGGGGACGGTGTCGGCGGCTCCGGCGACTTCTTGATGTCCGCGCTCCATCGCGCCGGCTTCGCCAACATCCCGACATCAAACCACCCGGACGACGGCCTGCAATTGCGCGACGCGTTTATCGCCGCCGCGGTCCGCTGCGCCCCGCCTGACAACAAGCCGACGCCCGAAGAGATCGCCAACTGCCTGCCGCATCTCGACGCCGAGATTGCGGCGCTGACGCGCGTCACAGTCGTCGTCGCGCTCGGCAGGATCGGTTTCGACGCGTATCTCGCGTTGCTCAAGCACCGCGGCATCGTCGTCCGGCCGAAGCCGCTCTTCGGTCACGCGCTCGCGCACACGCTGCCGAACGGCCAGATACTGATCGGCTGTTATCACCCGAGCCGCCAGAACACCAATACCGGCAAACTGACGGCGACGATGATGGACGAGGTGTTCCGGCTCGCTCGACGTCGGCTCACGTCCTGACATTTGCACCTGCGTGACCTCAGAGGTCATCGCATGGACACCGTATTCGCGCTGCAGGACAAAACGATTCAGGTGCAGATCGGCAGCGGCCACTGGTACCAGAATCCTGGCTGGGACATTCTCGCGGCCCTCGCGGCGATCGTCATTCTGTTGTTAATTGTTGTGGCGGTGCGCGGCGGCGGCGGTCCGACGACGATCATTCGTGACTAACGGCTCAGGTCACAGCGCTTGCACTGGCTGACCGTGGAGGTCAGCCAATGGAAACGCTGTTCGCCTATCTCTACCTACCGCTGCTCGCGCTGCAGGACAAGACGATCGAGGTGAACATCAACGGCGGCCACGTCTGGTATCACAACCCGGTGTGGATCGCGATCGGCATCATCGCCGCCGTCGTCGTCTTGCTGCTCATCATCGTCGCCGCTCGCGGTTCCGGCGGCACGACGATCGTCAAGGACTAGTTACTGGCGCTGATCGTGCGGCACGGCCACCGTCGTCGACGATGCGGTCGCGTTGCCCGATCCGTCGACGCAGCTCACGGCGATCGTGTAGATCCGCCCGTCGCCGCTCCCGTTCCGGTCCGCTTGCAGCGACACTGTCAGCGGGCCGGTGATCGTCCACTGATCGGACCCCGGTTCGTCGCTCGACACACCGGTCACGCTGCACGACGGCGCGATGCCGCCGAGATCCGTCGCGCTCACTTGAATTGCGACCGGCACCATCTTCTTGTTCGGCGGCCAGATTGAAGTGACGCTCGGCGTCACGCTGTCGATCACGGGCGGCGTCGTATCGACGATCGTCAACACGCCGTTGTGCGCTGAGACGGTGTAGTTGATCAGCCGTCCATTCGGATCGCTCAGTACCGGCGTAATGACGTATTGCCCCACCGAACTCGTGATGTCGGCGGACGTCCCGAACGCGGCCGTGATGCCGTCGCCGCCGACGACGCCGCTGAGCGTGCCGGTCAACGCCGGATTCGGCGTGCCGAACTCGCGCGTCACGTCGTTGGCAGACACCGACAGCAGCGCCGGCGCAACATCGAAGGATCGATCGACGTCGCCGGCCGGATTGAAGTTGTCCGATCCCGCCTGCGACGCCCGAACGACGACCGTTCCCGCACCGCTGATGTGCACCGTCGACCCGCTGATCGTCGCCGGGCCGGACGCAATGCTGAACGAAACCGGCAAGCCGGACGAGGCGCTCGCCGTGACGCCGAAGTCCGACGCGCCGTACGTTTTAGGCGCAATCGTCGCGAAGTCGATCGACTGGTCGGCACGAGCGACGGTGAAGGTCAACGGCGCGGAGACGCTGGCGACAGAGTTGTCGTCGCCGGCGTACGACGCGGTCATCGAGTAATCGCCGGCGGGCAACGACGCCGTCGAAAACGACGCGTGCCCGGTCTCGTCGAGCGGCACGACCATCGAGGTGCCGTCGAAGAAGAACGTCAGGTCGCCGGTTGGCACATGGTCTCCGCCGCTCGTGACCGTGGCCGAGAAGCCGAGCGGCTGACCGAACACCGGCGTGCCCGACGACTGCAACGTTGTCGTCGTGTTCGCGCGGAAGAAGATCTCGAGCACCGGATGGAGTTCGATCGCGTTCGGCGCGACGCCCGTCTGGCCGTGTTCGAAGTCGAAGAAGCCGATGCCCTTCACGCGGACCGGAATGCCGGCGTTCTGGAAGAACGTCTGCGCCTGCAGCCGCGCGTCGAATGTCGCACGCGCGTTCGCGATCCCCGGGCCGAACGGGTCGGTGCTGTCGAACACACGAGGTCCCGACCCTGACGGGTTCGGCGCGAGCGTGCAACCCGGGTTTGGAATTTCGGCAATCAACGTATGGCCGTTCAAGTCGTCGAGGACGATGTGGTAGTCGACGTCGGTCTCGAGCTTGTAGAACGTCATCGTCGCGTCGATCTGATACAGCGTCGTTTCGACACCGTCGATGCGGACCGTGGCGAAGGTTGTGTTGAGCACGTTTTCACTCGGCGCCGGGAACCTCGCCAAATCGAAGATCGTCGACGGCACCGTCGTGCCAAGGTTTACCTGTCCTACCGTGCTGTCGGTGCCGACTTTGACTTCCCACCGCTCCACGCCGCACGACGGGCTTTCGACCGTCAACGTGATTGGCGCCGTGGCCGTTCGACTTTGCTCGTCCGTGATCGTCGCAACGAGGTACTTCGCGCCGGTTTCGATTGCCGCCCCGACCGTCTGCTGGACTGAGAAGATGTTGTCGCCCGCGGTCAGGTCGCCGTGGGTTCCATCGTCGTAGAAGGCCTGCGACGAAGCGCCGCCGATTGCCGCGAGGTTCGCCGACACGCTGATTCCCGTGCTCGGTGTCGCCGTCGCCGGCGTGACGCGAACCGTCAGCAGCGTCGAACTGCCGGGCAGGCGCGAGTCGGGCGTTGCGATGCCCAATCCCGACGGCTGCGTCGGATCGCCGCCGCAGCCATTCGCCGGCGCCAGACTGTTGCGCGGAATCGGTCCTGTGGCTACGAAGTCGGCGGCATTGTTGTCCGAGTCCTGACAGCCGTTGCCGCGACGAATCGCCGCGGTCGTGTTCGTCAACACGGGGGCGGCGGACGCTTCCGCGCAATTCGCCGATCCATATCCGACGAGATCGACGAACGTGCCGGCGGCCGGGCATTGACCGACGATCGGCACGTTGATGTTCATCAATGCGACCTTGGCGCTGCCTGCGCCCATCGCGATCGTGCCGACGACGTTCGGCACCGGCAGCGCGGTCGTGCCGGCGTTCCCCTGCGCCTCTTCGACGAGGAAGTAGTGCCCTGGCTGGATCAGGCACGGACCGGTCGGACAAATCTCGGTTATCTGCCACGCGCCGGTCGTGGTGCCCGCGGAGTTGTATTGCACCGACCAGCCGGTGACGTCGACCGGGTTGATGTCGTCGTTGAAGATCTCGATGAAATCGTTCGTGTAGGTCGCGCCCGAATTTCCGCCGCCGCCGTACACCTGACTGATCTTGACCGTCGTGGGTGGTGGCGGTGGTTGCACCGTAAGCGAGATCGACGTCGTGCTGCTCCGGCCCTGCGGTGTATCGCTGACGGTAATCGGCAACGATTGCGGCCCGAACGCCGCCGTGTTCGAGATCGTTGCCGTAAACGTGAAGTCGTTGCCCGAACCGGTGAACGCTTGCGTCGAGGATCCACCAATCGATGACAGATCGCCGACCACGCTAATCGTGCCGCTCGGAGGATTCGTGCCCGGCGTCACCGACACCTTCAACAGCGTCGACTCATTCCGATGAAGACTCGACGGGCTTGCCGATCCGGTGCCCGTTGGCGCCGTCGATGGAGGCGTTACCGTCAACCCGGAACTGATCGCTGCGGTCGTGCTCGAATGCTCTGGATTCGTGTCGGCCACGGTTGCGGTCAACGGATATGTCGCCGGCGGCAATGAGCTCGGCACCGCGGCGGAGAACGTAAACGTGTTGTTCGGACCGGCGGCAAACGTCTGCACGCCGGGAATGCCGATGGCAGTGAGGTCTGACTTCACCGTGAGGCCGATGCTCGACGGGTTCGTTCCCGGTGTGACCTGGACGGTCAACACGGTCGTCGTGCCGGCCTTCACGGGATTCGGATTCGCGGTGTAGACGCCAGTGGGATTCGTCGGGTGCGGCGGTTGTGAATTCGACGGCGTCAGCGCGACGCCGCGGAACGCTTTGTTCGTTCCGGCACTCGCCAGGGTGGTCGGCGTGCCGCTCAACGTACCCGTCGGTCCGCTGGAGTCGGTCACGCTGAACAAGGTCGCGCCGTTGCTGCCCGTGACGAACAACGTCACCGTGCCGCCCTGAACCGTCCCGGTGATGCCGCGAGCCGTGGCAATCGCAACGCTCCCTTTCGGCACCCAATTCCCGCTCACCAACGCGTACTTCTGCACCTGTCCGCCGTCGTCGGCGACGTAGAGGGTGTCGACGCCTGGAGTGCCGTCGAGGTCCGCAAAGAAAAACGCGTCGGGACTGCCGGACGTCGGAAAACCGGGCAGGTTCGCGATCGTCTGGCCGGTCGTCGTCGCGGTGCCGCCGCTGACGGTACCGACGCGCACGGCGGAGCCCGACGCGGTCGACACATAGAGCTGACCGGCGAAAATCCCGGCCACACGCAGATTCGTGATGGCACTGCTGATCTGCGTCGACGACGTGGCGCCGAGCGTTAGAAACTGGACGCCGCTCACCGATCCGATCGCCCAGATGCTCGTGCCGTCGGTGCTTGCGACGCTGCGAATGT
>Ga0070741_10020264_pt1 | contig 10504 bp, 14 predicted proteins | sample Coa_R1_4_FD_66440 | JGI IMG/M metagenome (GOLD analysis project Ga0070741, IMG submission 66440) | Surface soil microbial communities from Centralia Pennsylvania, which are recovering from an underground coalmine fire - Coalmine... | ecosystem: Environmental > Terrestrial > Soil > Unclassified ... | reverse complement strand
AACGCCTGGGTTGGAGGGCTGGTGTTCGATAACCCGCAGGAATTGGACAATCTAAAGGCTGAGCATTCGATCAGCGCGAACGACGCGACTCATCGGCTGGCGATGGCGATCATTGCGGAAAGTCCGATCGGGCGCGGCCGGTGGATAGGACGAGACATGAACCGCTTTGTGGATGCGATCGTGGGCGGCTGGACGATGTCGACGATTCTGACCTTCCAATCGGGTCAACCGATCGATATCGGCATGTCTCAGCCGACGCTGGACGATGGTAATCAACGGCCCAACGTTATCTGCAATCCCAGCAGCGGGGTGAGTGCACATCATTCCGCCCTGACGGGTCAGAGCACATTCAATACCAACTGCTTCGCAGATCCGGGGCTGGAGCAGCCGGGCAATGCACCGCGCTTTTTCTCCAATCTAAGAAGCGACGGCATACACAATGTGGATCTCGCGATTTCGAAGGGATTTGTTCCCCGAGAAGGCATGAGACTGGAGATCCGCGGGGAGTTTTTCAATTTCTTCAATACTCCGCGCTTTGCTCCTCCAGATGGCCTGTATGGCGATTCGACCTTTGGGCAGATTACCTCCACCCTGCCTGGCAGCACCCCGCGCCACGGGCAACTGGGAGTGCGCTTTGAGTTCTAGTGGTGTGGGGGGGACGTGTCTCTTATCTTGCGCGCTGCTGCTGATATTGTTTCCAGCTTCCGGGCAGTCGGCGGGACGGGATTGGACCAACTACGTCCGCATTGGGGCCTACGGTTTGCGCACCGGGAATGCTGACGAGATCGTCCGCAGCGCGCAGGAAGATGGCGTGTTCGGAATTGAAGTGGACAACGACATTCCCGGCCGCTACGAAAGCTTTCTGCATCCGGAAGCGAAGCTTGCGGCGATCCAAGCGGTCGCCGCGAAGGCTCACAGTGCGCACAACCGCGCTTTCGTTTACATCGCGGGCCTCGAGTGCATTACTGCCAACGCGGCGAACACGCCGCATTCACTCGCGAAAGAACATTCCGACTGGCTGCAACGGAAGCTCACGGGCGAACCGGCGGTGTTTGCAGGAGGCGCCGCTTTCTGGATCGCGAAGGGTGACGAGGATGTGTGGGTGAGTCCGTTTGCGCCGGAGTGGCGGAAGCTTTACATGGAGCGCGTCCGACAGATTGCGGCCACAGGCATTGACGGAATCTACGTCGATATTCCTTATTGGATGACCCATTTCGATGGGTGGGAAGATAGCTGGGCCAGCTTCGACGACTACACAGTCGCGGCGTTCAAAAAACAGACTGGACTTGATGCGAAAAAGGAACTCAAACTCGGCGACTTCTCCGATCCGAAGTTTCGCGCGTGGGTGAACTTCAGAATGGAAGCGATTACCGATTTTGTGCAGGAGATCGATCGCAACGCCAAATCGGTAAATCCGGCCATCAAAACCATTCCCGAGATCTATCCTGGTATTGAAGGCGAAGCCCCGCGAGTCGGAGCGGATGTCTATCGCCTGTACCCGCTGGTGGATGCGATCGCACACGAATACGAATTCGGAGGCGGTGATCACATGGCGTCGTCACGCACTCCGTTGGATTGGTTGTGTTACCAGGTTGGCATGTATTCCTTTCGTGCCTTTGCCGATGGAAAGCCTACCTGGATCCTGAATTACTCATGGGACGGTGATAAGCGAGTCGACGCACGCGAGGCCATGATGAACCTGGCAGCGTCCGAAACGATGGCGGGGGCGAACTTCTGGGACGCGCCGGGACACTCGATGGCAGGGTCGAATGACCGGCCGACGCGAAGGAAGATTATGGCATGGATCAACGCCCACGAGAACACGTTGTACGCTCCGCGGGAGTCCGTAGATCCGGTGGGAGTTTACTTCTCGCCGCCAACGCGCGATTTTTATTCCGACGATTTTATTGCGTCCTACCGAGGAGTCCTGATTTTGCTGATGCAGGACCATTGCGAATTCCAGGTCGTGACGCCCCGAACCTTGGCGAAATTCAAAGGAAGAACGCTGGTGCTTCCCGACGTGAAGGTTTTGAACGATATGGAGCGCGCTTCTCTGCGCGAGTACGTAGCCGCGCCAGAGACAAAACTGGTGATCACGGGAGATGACGCAACCGGACTTAGCGAGGTTGCTAACATACTGCGCTTTCGAGATTGTCCGGGAAAAGCATATTACACACGCTTGCAGAAGAGTTTCGATCAAGCTCGTCCGGAAGAACAGGAGCAATTTTTGAAAGCACTGCAAACGCCCGGCACCCTTCGCATTCAAGCGGGGCCAGAGGTGGCCACGTCCATTGCCCGGGTGGATGGCAATGTGCACGTGTTCCTGGTGAACTTCACAGGTTTGCGGGGCGGGGTAAATCCCGTACAGACGCCGCAGACGGACGTCGAGATCACGGTCAGCGGAGAGGGGCAAGCTATAGGACATTTTCTGCCGTTTATGGGAGACGAACAGGCCGTGGGCGGACGGCGCGTGGGAGACCGCATCGCGTATAAACTGCCAGTACTCGAGAAAGCCGGAGTTTTTTGGACGGAGCAGTGAAATTGAATCAGGCATTTGCGCAGCAGCATGGCAAGAGTAGAGGAGAAATGAGCGCCCTTTGTAGCCTTTTGAAGCTTCCGGAGAATGAGAGGAAGGAGCGCGGATTACTCTATACGCCGGCCGAAATTGCTCAACAGCCGGAGACCTGGAAGAAGACCTTTGAGCTTTTTCAGCGGCAACGCGCGGAGATTCATGAATTCCTGGCGATGGCTGGAGTGTGGGCGCCAGATGTGGCTTCGCGTCCGACGGTAATGCTGATTGGAGCCGGAACCTCTGACTACATTGGTCAATCTGTGGCTCGCTTGTTGCGCAAAACGTGGCAGTGCGATGTGACCGCGGTGCCGAGCACAGATCTCCTGACCGAAATGGAGAGTGTCCTCTTGCCCGGCAGGCGGCACTTGTGCATTTCATTTTCCCGCTCGGGAGACAGCGCGGAGGGAGTGGCAGTAATGCAGAAAGTGCTGGCAATACGGCCTGACATTCTGCACTTGGTTGTGTCGTGCAATGTAAACGGCTGGATGGTGAAGGGGACCGAAGCCTATCCGCAGGTGCTGAGGGTGTGCCTGGATGACGCTGTGAACGACCGTGGGTTGGCGATGACCAGTTCGTTTTCGAATATGGTCATCCTGGGCCAATGCCTGGCGCATAGCTGCGATCTGCCCATGTACGAGAAGATTTTCCGGAAGGTTGTAAGCGGCGGGAGAAATTTTCTTCCCCTGGCTGCCGATTGTGCCGCGAGGCTGGCCCAGCTCTCACTGACCAAGGCCTGCATGGTAGGATCCGGTCCGCTGCGGGCAGTTGCAAGGGAGTCGGCGCTCAAAGTTCTTGAGTTGACGGCAGGGAAAACGCTGACCCTGTCCGAGTCGGCACTGGGCCTGCGACATGGTCCAATGGCGGCACTGGATGAGAGCACGTTATTCGTGTGCTTTCTCTCCGGCAATCCAACGGTGCAGAAATATGAGATGGACCTGCTTAGAGAATTGGGTCGAAAAGGACTGGTGAACAACCGCGTAGTGGTCTCTGGACAAGCACTGTCCGGAGCCGGCTCGCTCGCCGAGCATTTCCTTTTGCCTTCAGCTGGATCGCCTGTTGCAGATGACTATAGGCCGGCAGTTGATGTCATATTCGGGCAACTACTAGGCTTATTCTTCTCCCTCAAGTGGGGCCTGCAACCGGATAATCCCAGTCCCACTGGGGCAATCAGCCGGGTGGTGCAGAATGTGACCATCCATGCATGAGAGGGGATCGTTTGCACCTGGCGCGCGTTTTCAGTCTTCCCGGCCAGAACTGTCCGCAGCGGGAGCCTGGCAAGATGTTTCTGAAGTTGCTTCGCAGTTTTGTAACTACGTTTCGCAACCTTCGCGAGTCTGCCACTAACTCGTCAGAAGCTACGATCAGGCGCTCCGAGGCATCACTCAGTTCGGATGAACGGGAAGAGATTCTGCGGGACTAATGTGATTTTTCCTGCACCGGGCTTCTTATCGAACCAGCGCAGGCAGTCCTAGAGAAACAGCGGCTAAATGCCTTGTCAACCCCAATTGTACGCTTAAACGAAAGAAGAGAGCGCGACGTAGCGAGTTGCCGATTTTCTAACTCGACGCAGCTGGATACGACGACTGAAGTTTACTTTCCTGAAAGCTGAGTCCCGGCCTAGTAATGTTTGAGGGCGTAATCGGAGTCTCGTCCAAGTCTACGAAGCCACTTGCTTAAGTACTACTGTGTGGGTGCGCGAGGTAGTGCTGTCGCAGCAGGTCCTTCCCGTAATCATTTCCGTTTGGGGTTCGCACCACGCAGTGAATATGCTGCTGGGTGGGCTTCAAAGGATCAGCCGCGAACTTACTCAGGTTTGCAGGTCGTTGATGGTCAAATTCAATCAGGACCACGGGACTTTGCACGCGATAATAGAACACGCTGTCGGGCTGCATGCCACCGATCCAAGTGAACCAGGTATTGTCGAGATGGCGGTCGACCTCGTCCATTTTCACACGCGCGTGTCCTTCATCCATATTGCTGACGTACAGGTGAATTAAATCGCGGAAGCGTTGGCGCGCAGGGCCGGCCAAATCATTGGTTCGCAGTCCCGCATATTCGATTATGACATTGTCCTTGAAGGCTTCGGTTAGATTGTTATTGCCTGTCTTCGAGAAGTTCAGAATCGCCTGTTTCCGCTGCGCCTCGGAGAGCGAACCCAACATCTGCAAGCCATCGTTCTGCTCGCGCCGGAGAATCTCGAGGCCTTTGTATTTCCCGGAAGGCGCCTTCACGGGCTCTGAACCGATAAATAGGGGCGTCATCACGACCTGATCGCCGAGAACAAAGTAGTTGATGATCGCGTGATGGCCCTCAAGCTTCCAGCCCCATGGCTCAGTCGGCGACGGCTTGCCAAAAATCTGGATGTAATACAACCACTCTCCTAAAAACGCATGATCCTGCGCTAACTCGGCGAGGGTTTCGTTCAGCCGCATAATGTTTCGCGTCAACTCGAACCCGTTCGCGCTGAGCGAGGCTCGCATGAGCCCAAAGGCGGCTTCGCGTTGGGTGTCATTCATTTCCGCAAAGCAGATTCCTTGCCGCGCATAGAAGTGCTGGTTCATCCACTTGCGCCACTCAATGTCATCTACCGGATACATGGTTCTCGCAAGTTGCGTGGACGTCAAGGTGGCGATGAACGCCTCCGCCGCATTACGCACGGGTTCTGTCGAAACGCCGCTGGGCCTGATTTCAAACAGCCCGGGCATGTCCTCGCCATTAGTCGTGATTCCTTTGAACGGCGCTGCCAGTCCTTCCTTCTCATAATCCTCCGACATCTGGCGAAAACGCTCCGCCATATCGGATGGACTCCGGCTTCCAGTCTGGCCGAAGGCCCAATGTCCAAGAACCGCAGCAGAAATGAGGGACGAAAGAAAATCGCGACGGCTCGGCATCGGCATAGCGTGAGGATGCGTGTGAGCGGGATGGTGCATCTTGTGTGCCAACGTTTAACCTCCACGAGAACGGCGGCAACATAACACGAGTGCTACTGTCCCGCAATCGACAAGGTGCGATCAGATGTCTGGCTCGGATTGCCTCCCTGGCGCAAAGGCCGCAGGCGATAAGCGGCGGGTGGGTTGCGCGTCAGCCAAGGCATTCCGATTGGCGCTTGACGCCAGTCGGCACGGGGCAGATAATCCTCGCGGCTTGGCCCGCCGTAGCTCCGCAGTTCCCGACTGACCTCGCCCGCGTTGTCCTGATTAACGCTGCTGCAAGCTCAAAACTATCGGGTCGGAGGATCGCATGAGCAGAATGAACGGCTGGAAAAAGCTGTGTGCTGTTTTGGTCGTGTGTGCCGCAAGCGAGATGAGTGTGGCGGCACAGACCTTCACAAACGTGTATAGCTTCTCGGGCGCGGACGGCGCGAATCCCTACGCCGGGTTGGTGCAGGGGCCCGACGGAAACCTCTATGGCACGACCATCGATGGGGGAGCCAACGGCAGCGGCAATGTGTTCCGCATTACCACGTCGGGCAAGCTGACGTCACTTTACGATTTCTGTGCGCAAGCTAATTGTGCCGATGGTCAATACCCGGTCTCTACATTGGTGATGGGCCGGGATGGCGACTTTTATGGCACCACCCAGAATGGCGGAATCTATAACCTGTTCTATGGAACGATTTTCAAGATTTCCTCCAACGGCGTGCTGACCACGCTGCACAGCTTTAACTCCAGCGACGGCGTGAATCCTTATGGGGCGCTTTTGCTCGCGAGCAACGGCAACTTCTATGGAACCGCCAACCAAGCCGGGAACTGCAGATCAGGAGGCGGCTGCGGCACGGTGTTCACAATGACTCCCAGCGGAGCCTTCCGCACGCTTTATAACTTTTGCCAGCAGACCGGTTGTCCCGACGGCGAGTTTCCGGTCGGAGGACTGGTCGAGGGCAGCGACGGCAACATTTACGGAACTACGAACGCGGGTGGCAACCCTGCGTGTCCTGGGGGCGGCTGCGGCACGATTTTTAGAATTACACCTGGCGGTGTGCTGACCACGTTGCACCGCTTCAATAACACCGATGGCTCATACCCGGCGCCCGCTCTGATCGAAGCTCACAAAGGGTTGTTCTACGGAACCACGGCTGGGGGAGGGGCGAACGGCAACGGTACCGTTTTCGCCATGACCGCCGACGGCGTGCTGGCAACGGTGTACAGCTTTAATGGCACAGACGGCGGTGGCCCTTTTGTGCTGATCGCAGGCAGCGATGGAAATTTATATGGCACGACTCTCGGCGGTGGCCCTGACAACGACGGCACGGTGTACAAGATCACTCCCGCAGGAACCTTGACAACGCTGCACACTTTTGGTGGAAGCTTTTACTACTACTTCGGCAGTCTGACACAAGCCACCAATGGCACATTTTACGGCACAACTTACTTCGGCGGCCCCGCCGATGATGGCACAATCTACAGCCTCTCGATAGGTCTTAAGCCTTTCGTGAAGGTGCAGCCGTCGGCCGGAAAGATAGGAGGGACGGTCAGCATTCTCGGGAACAATCTAAGCCGGGTGACACGCGTCACCTTCAATGGAACTCCGGCGACGTTCCAGGTCGTTTCCAAAACGTTGATCACGGCTACCGTACCTCCCGGGGCCCTGAGCGGCAGAGTCGATGTGCGAGGAGCGGGCTTCGGCTTGCGAAGCAATGTGCCTTTTGTCGTGGTGCCTTAAGCAGACCTGATCAAGCTCGGCCGCAGCAAAGAAACGAATAACAACGCTTAAAGCCGGGCCTGATTCTCTTTCACTCTGAATTGAACGATCTTTGTGACCAGACCTGCTGGAATGCTTTGGTCTGTGGGGAACTGAATCGCGCCTTTCGAGGTTTTGTAACCACTCAGTTCGTCCTTGAATGCTGCAATTGCGGACGCCTTGGGATAAAGGCCGATGTGCTTCTTGAAACACGCATACCAGACCAACATTCCCTTGTATCTGAACGCGGGCATGTTGTAGTGGATCACCTCTTCCGCTCGTGGAGCTGCATCCCGAATAGTTTTCCTCAACTCCTCTAATCCTGTTCTGGCTTTTTTCGGCAACGCCGACGCGTATTCGTCTACATCGTGGAATTTCCGCATCGCTCGGTTTTCTCCTGTACTTCGGTTTTGTTCTGTCACATTTGTGAATGATCTAGATCATTCCCTCCAGGCGCTGATAGCTCGCTTCCATTCCGTGCTCCATACCGGTCGCAAGCATCGCCGCTCGCGTTTGTGCGTCGGGCAGCGTCATCCGCATCGTCATCAGTGTTCCGGCGCCATCCGCGTCGAACCTGGTTTCAACGTGGTTTTCCGGTGTGGGGTCGGGCAGGTACATCCTCTCGACATGGACGATCCTGCTATAAGGCTCAACCTGCAGAAACTCCCCTGTTACGTAAAATCCCTGGCCTTTTCCGTTCGTCCACTCGTACCGGAACTTGCCACCGGGTCTCGCGTCATTGATGCACACTGGCATCGTCCAGCCTTCCGGACCCAGCAACCACTTCTGGATCAGGTTCGGATCCGTGTGCGCCCGGTACACCGCCTCGGGAGGCGCGGCGAAGCGCCTTGTCACAACTATATGTGTGTCGCCTTCGGTCTTCAGCATCATCTTGCTCATTGCGGTTTTCCTTTCTGTTTGTGTTCCATAGAAGCCAGAACCATGTCCAGCCGGTCGTAATTTCTCTCCAGCGCCTTGCGCAACATGGCAAGCCACTGGTCCATGGCCTCGATGCCGCCCTTCGCAAGTCTACGAGGACGCCTGGTCCCATCGATCCGACGCACAATGAGTCCTGCATCTTCGAGCACTTTCAAGTGTTGCGAAATTGGAGGGAGCCCGCGTGACCCACAAGCACTACTGCGTATTCTGCCGCACCGAGATCAGCGAACAGCGAATGCGCAAGGCTGGGCGGAAGTCGATCTACTGCACCGACGCCTGTAAAGCCGATTCCTCTCCCGAATGTTCCGCTGGCCGTGAGAGTGCCACAATGCAGGCGTTTGCATCGCCCAGGCGAACTCCGTGCTCGGGCATTTTTTTTGCTTACATACCTTGACAGGTATATACTCTATAGAGTATATAAAAGGCGTGGAATCTGCCTTCGAAATCATTGCTGAGCCGAACCGCCGCGCGATATTGAGCCTCCTGGTCTCGTCCCAACAGTCAGTCGGCGAAATTGAGCGCCAGCTGCGAATGCCGCAGCCAACCGTCTCGAAGCACCTGCGAGTGCTGCGCGAAGCAGGCTTCGTGGAATCCACGGTGGACGCACAGCGCCGTCTCTATCGGCTCAAGCCTGAACCATTTCAGGAAGTGGACATGTGGCTGGCCCAGTTCCGCCGGTTCTGGTCCGCTCACGTGGACGCTCTCGAACGCCACCTCGACCGCATGGACAACGACATAAACCAACCGACACCGCCAAGAGCGAAGCCTGAGGAAAAGAAGACGCGGCGCAAACCCCGAACGTGAAAAAGGAGAAATATGAAAATCAAACTGACGAGCGTGTATGTGGATGACCAGGACAAGGCCCTACGCTTCTATACCGAAGTCCTGGGATTCATGAAAAAGGCCGACTTCACCAACGGCTCGTTCCGTTGGTTGACCGTAGCCTCGCCAGAAGACCCGGACGGCACGGAGTTGCAGCTGGCGCTGAACAACAATCCCGCGGCCAAGGCCTTCCAGCAGGCCGCCTTCCAGCAAAATCAGCCTGCGGCCATGTTCTTCAGCGACGACGTGCGGGCCGATTACGAGCGTATGAAGTCGCGCGGCGCCGAGTTCACCATGCCGCCAACCGACGTGACCGCCTCCACCATCGCCATGCTGAAAGACACGTGCGGCAATCTCATTCAGGTGAGTCAATTGAAGCGCTGGTAACACAGGAGAAGATCGATGATCGAGCGCGAGCAGTACACCCCGGGTCCGGCCTACGGGGCGCAGGCAAAAAAGGACCGCGTGCAGGGTGACGAAAACAAGTGGACCCTCATTCTCGTCCGCGAACTGCGCCATTCTCCGGAAAAGGTCTGGCAGGCGCTGACCGATCCCGCGCATCTCCGTGAGTGGGCGCCCTTCGACGCCGATGGAGACCTGGGCACGGCTGGAAACACGGTAAAGCTCACCTGGGTGGGAGCGCCGACGCCGATCGAAACAAAAGTCACGCGTGCCGACCCTCCCAGGCTGCTCGAGTATGGCGACAACCGTTGGCAACTCGAACCATTCGCCGGCGGGACGCGCCTGACGCTGTGGAGCAGAATCGATCGCCGCTTCATCTCTTGGGGCGCCGCGGGCTGGCACATTTCATTCGATGTTCTGGATCGGCTTCTCAGTGGAAATCCCATCGGCCGCATCGCCGGGGCCGATGCGATGAATTTCAAGGCTTGGCAGCGGCTGACCGCGGAGTATGCAAAGCAGTTCGGCGTTGAAGCGCCGAAATGGCAGCCTCGCCCGCATGAAAAATCGTAAATCGAGGGGTATCCGGGTGCGCATCATTACGCGTCCTTTTGCGCAAGGCCTGCGTTGGGAGACCGGAGCGACTCGAAGCGATGGAGTTCCGCGGAGTCACAAGCAGTCTTTCACAGAGGAACCGCTGGGGGCGTTGCCGTAGAAACGCGGAAGCTATGCAGTTCCACAATTAGAAGCGAAACCAAGAAAGAAGCCGACACCCAATTCAAGGAGACACATCATGACGCAATCCACTAATGCAGCAAGTATCAGGAACCAGGGCCTCAAACGTTCGATCTTCCGCTGGATTCACCTCATCTTTGCCATTCCGATACTCGGTTATATCTATAGTCCATTCGACAAAATTCCGGACTACGCTCCCGCTACCCGGTTTGTCTTCGTTCCGTTACTCGTGCTTTCGGGATTGTGGATGTGGAAGGGCCATGTCGTTCGACGGCTTCTTTCGCGACTTGTTTCGAAAAGCGCCGCAAACACCGCACGTTCGTACTCCACGCTGTGATCCTGGTGCTGGGCCGTGCG
>Ga0070741_10020262_pt1 | contig 10504 bp, 9 predicted proteins | sample Coa_R1_4_FD_66440 | JGI IMG/M metagenome (GOLD analysis project Ga0070741, IMG submission 66440) | Surface soil microbial communities from Centralia Pennsylvania, which are recovering from an underground coalmine fire - Coalmine... | ecosystem: Environmental > Terrestrial > Soil > Unclassified ... | reverse complement strand
CGCATTAAGTCCGCCGCCTGGGGACTACGGCCGCAAGGCTAAAACTCAAAGGAATTGACGGGGGCCCGCACAAGCAGCGGAGCGTGTGGTTTAATTCGATGCAACGCGCAGAACCTTACCCAGGCTTGACATGGCGGTGGTACTGACCCGAAAGGGGAGGGACCCGCAAGGGAGCCGCCACAGGTGCTGCATGGCTGTCGTCAGCTCGTGCCGTGAGGTGTTGGGTTAAGTCCCGCAACGAGCGCAACCCTCGCTGCCAGTTAGGGAGTCTGGCGGGACCGCCGGGTTGAACCCGGAGGAAGGTGGGGATGACGTCAAGTCAGCACGGCCCTGACGTCTGGGGCGACACACACGCTACAATGGCCGCGACAAAGGGATGCCAAGGGGTAACCCGGAGCCAATCCCAGCAAAGGCGGTCTCAGTGGGGATCGGGGGCTGCAACTCGCCCCCGTGAACGCGGAGTTGCTAGTAACCGCCGGTCAGCACACGGCGGTGAATACGTTCCCGGGCCTTGTACACACCGCCCGTCACGTCATGAAAGTCGGACACGCCTGAAGCCGGTGGCCTAACCGCGAGGGGGGAGCCGTCGAGGGCGGGGCCGGCGATTGGGACGAAGTCGTAACAAGGTAGCCGTACCGGAAGGTGCGGCTGGATCACCTCCTTTCTAGGGAGGGGCAGCGGAGCTGCCCAGCCCAGGTCGAGCCTGCGGGCTGGTCCCGCGGGCGCGCGGCCGCGCCCCACCACTCTTCGGCGGTTGGCCCAGGGCCAGTAGCTCAGCTGGCCAGAGCGCAGTCCTGATAAGACTGAGGTCCCTGGTTCGAGTCCAGGCTGGCCCACCCATTTCTCGCCTGTCTGTTTTCCCCGCAGCTACAACTCCGCCTGGTAGATCCGGTAGGTGCGGTTCGGCTCCAGCCCGAACCGCTTCAGCGGAAGCAGCATCTGGTGGTTGTCCTCCAGAATCCACGAGGCGTCCAGCTCCTGGAAGTTTCGTTCCACCAATCGTTCGTACACCTGGTGCATCAGCACGATCCCCGCGGTTGCTGACGCGCGATCCTGGGCCACTCCGAGCGCGACGGCGCGCGCTACCGGCACATGGGTGAGCTTGAATCGCAGCACTAGCTCCAGAACGCCGGGCAGACCGGACCGGAAGCGCAGCTTGCGTAGGAGCAGATTGAGATCCGGGATGATCAATGCAACCGCGATCGGCTCGCCAGCCCGCTCCGCGATCAGCAGTAGATGCGGGTCCACCAGGTAGCGCAGCGTGCGCGCCATTTCGCGTAGCTCGCCCTCGGTCATGGGAGAGTAGCCCCAGTTCCCTGCCAACGACCGATTCACCAGGTCGACCGCTACCCGTACCTCCTGGGCAAAGCGCTTCAGGTCGGCGCTGCGGACCTGGATCTCCGGCGAGCGCGCCTGGCTGAGCGCCCGAATGCGGGCACCGTCGCGGGCGATCTCCGCGCGGAGGGTCGGGTCGTCGACCTTGATCGCAAAGGCGTACAGGTCGCGCGCCTTCCGCAGCCCCCAGCGTTCGAGCAGCGCCGGGTAGTAGGCTGGGTTGTGCGCGAGCAGGAAACGATGTGGCTGGTCGAAACCGTCGATCAGTAGCCCGTACTCGTAATTGTGGGACGGGCTGGCCGGCCCCAGGAGCGCGGTCATCCCGCGCTCGCGCAGCCAGGCGGCCGCGGTGTCCAGCAGCGCGTTGGCCGTCGCCTGGTCGTCAATCGCGTCGAAGAAGCCGAAGAAGCCCTCGCGCACCCCGGCGTGCTGGTTGTGCAGGTGGTTGACGATCGCCGCGACCCGGCCAACGGGGCGGCCGCTGCTGTCGCGTGCAAGGAAGAACCGCGCCTCGGCGGCGCGGCCATGCTCGTAAAACGGGTGACTCGGGCTCAGCAGCCGGCTCTGGTCGAAACGGAGCGGCTCCACCCAGACCGGGTCGCCCCGCCGGATGAGCCGGGGCAGTGCCAGGAAGGCTGCCCGATCGGCGGGCGAGCGGAGCGGCTGCACGCGAATGGCGGCTGCGCCCGTCGGAGCGCTGGTCGACTCTCGCTGGCTCATGAAGGGGGCATTCTACCACGGAGCTCCCCACTGGCAGGCGGCGGGAATCGCCGAGGGCTGTCTCCTGTTACACACACGGGCAGTGTGCCGAGCGAGAGGAGGGCTGGTATGGGACTGGCCGACAGCGTGAGGGTCGACGAAGCCTACGCGCACCTGCTCGACGCTCAGGATCCGCTGCGGCGGTTTCGCGACGAGTTCTACCTGCCGCCCGACACTCTCTATCTGGATGGCAACTCGCTCGGGCTGCTGTCGCGGCGCGCCGAAGCGACGCTGCTCCGGGTGGTCGACGAATGGAAGCGGCTGGGGATCGGCGGCTGGCTGGACGCGGCGCGACCCTGGTTCACCTATGCCGAGACGCTCGGAGAGATGATGGCGCCACTTGTCGGTGCCCGGCCCGGCGAGGTGGTCGTACACGCCTCCACCACGGTCAACATGCACCAGCTCCTGGCCAGCTTCTATCAGCCAGCGGGTCGCCGGACCAAGCTGCTGGCGGATGAACTGAACTTTCCCTCCGATCAGTATGCCGTGGACAGCCAGGTGCGGCTGGCGGGGCTGGATCCCACGGCGCATCTCATCCGCGTCCCGAGCCGCGACGGACGGACGATCGACGAGGACGACGTTATTGCGCGGCTGGACTCCAGCGTGGCGGTGGTCGTGCTGCCATCGGTGCTGTACCGCAGCGGGCAGCTCCTGGACATCCCGCGGCTGGTGCAGGCAGCGCACAGCCAGGGGGCCCTGATCGGCTTTGACTGCTGCCACTCGGTCGGTGTTGTTCCGCACCGGCTGTCCGAGTGGGATGTGGATTTCGCATTCTGGTGCACCTACAAGTACCTGAACTCGGGCCCTGGCGGGGTGGCAGCGCTGTACGTGAATCAGCGCCACGCCGGGGTGGCCCCGCGCCTGGCCGGCTGGTGGGGCAATAACAAGGCGACGCAGTTCGACATGTCGCCGCGCTTCGACCCGGCGCCGGATGCTGGCAGATTCCAGCTCGGCACTGTCCACATGCTCAGCGCTGCCCCATTGGAGGGCTCGCTGGAGCTGTTCGCCGAGGCGGGGATCGAGGCGGTACGCGAAAAGTCGCTGCGGCTTACGGAGTACTTGATGCAGCTTCTGGACACCCTGCTGCCGGAGGAGCGCTCCGGCTACCGGATCGGCACCCCGCGCGAGCCTGCGCGGCGTGGCGGCCACGTCGCGGTCGAACACCCGGCGGCGATCCAGATCAATGCCGCGCTCAAGCAGCGCCGGGTGGTGCCGGACTTCCGCTACCCCAACGTGATCCGTCTGGCGCCGATCCCGCTGTACACCAGCTTTCACGACGTCTGGCGGGTGGTTATGCACCTCAAGGAGATCGTCGAAACTGGCGAATACCGGGCGTTTTCGAGCCAGCGGGCGGCAGTGGCATGACGACGACCCGCACTGTCGAGCCTGGCGCGCTGGTAAAGCCCGGGCGGCAGCGCCAGCTTCTGACCTTCTCCCTCATGCTCGCGATGGGCGTGGCGGCGCTCGAGGGCACCGTCGTTACTACCGCGCTCCCGACCATCGTTGGCGAGCTGCACGGGCTGACGCTGTACCCCTGGGTCTTCGCCGCGTACCTGCTCACCTCCACCACCTCGGTGCCGATCTACGGCAAGCTGGCGGACCTGTATGGCCGCAAGCCGGTCTTCATGGTGGGGCTGGCGCTCTTCCTGCTCGGCACCGCGCTGTCTGGGCTGAGCGCGAGCATGACCCAGCTCATCGTGTTCCGCGCGGTGCAGGGGCTGGGCGCGGGCGCGGTGCTGCCACTCACCTTCACTGTGCTTGGCGACATCTACACCATTCGCGAGCGTGCCAAGGTGCAGCCGCTGTTCTCCTCCATCTGGGGCGTGCTCAGCATCGCCGGCCCGCCGTTTGGGGCGCTGATTACCGCCACGCTCTCCTGGCGCTGGGTCTTTTTCGTCAACGTCCCAGTCTGTATCGTTACTAGCCTGCTGCTGTGGGCGTTCTTGCGGGAGCGGGTGGACCGGCGACGGGTGAGCGTGGACTATCTCGGGGCGCTGACGCTCACCCTGGGACTGGTGGCGGCGCTGCTGGCGGTGCTGGAGGGCGGCAAAGCGTGGCCCTGGTCCGCCTGGCAGAGCTTAGGGCTGTTCGGCGCCGCGGCGCTGCTGCTCGTGGCGTTCGTCGTCGTCGAGCGCCGGGTGCCCGATCCGATGATCCCATTCCGCGCGTTCCGCATCGGCGCGGTGGCGGTCTCGAGTGTAGGCAACCTGCTCGTCGGCGTCTGCATGTTCGGGCTGATGTCGTTCGTCCCGCTGTACGCCCAGGGGGTTCAGGGGCAAGGCGCCGGCGGGGCGAGCGCGGTGCTGATCCCGATGCTCCTCGGCTGGTCGATGATGGCGCTAGGCTCGGGGAAGCTGTTTGTGACGCTCGGCTTCCGCCTCTCCTCGCTCATCGGCACGGCATTAATCGCAGCCGGCACGGCGCCGCTGATCCTGGTCACCCCCGCCAGCCCGCTGCTGCTGATCGGCGCCTGCATGGCCGTGGCCGGCTTCGGCTTCGGCCTCTCCAGCACCTCGTTCATCCTGGCGCCGCAGGCGGCGGTACCCTGGGGCCTGCGCGGTGCGATCACCTCCTCCACCCAGTTCTTCCGCACCATCGGCGGCGCAGTGGGCGTGTCCCTGCTCGGCGCGGTGCTGAACGCTCAGCTCACCGCTCGCGTGCCTGCGGAGCAACTGACCCAGGACCTGGATACGCTGGTCAGCTCGCTGCTCAATCCCGAGAGCCGGGCGGCACTTCCGGCTGACCTGGCGGGGAACCTTTCGCTGGGGATGGCGGACGGACTCCACTTGATCTACCTGGCCGTCTTCGCCATCGCTGCTATCGGGCTGCTGCAGGTGGCGCTCTTTGCCCAGGGCCCCGAGCCTGCCATCGCCCAACACGAAGCCAGCGAGCCGACCAGCGTGGAGATGGTCCACTAGCTCGAATAGCCCTGGCGGCTCCCCCCGCCCTCTCTGCCGCCCCGCGGCAGGGGGCGCAGGGGCTTGTCGGGAGCTTCGGCCCGGGTGTACACCGGGATCCAGCTAGCAGCTGCTAGCTGGATCCCGGTGTTGCGCTCGAGGGAGGCAACCGATGTCCGCCACAGTTGAAGAGCGCCAGGCCGTCCAGCAAGCGCTGGCCGCGGGCCAGCTTACGGTGCCCGATCCGGCCACGGGCTACCACCGCTCGCTCGCCGCGGATTGCCCGGCCGATGGGCACGCCGCGTCCGTGTGGCGGGTGGTGCGAGGACCCGGCCACGCGATCACCGAAGTGGTCATGCGCTGCGCGCTGTGTGGGAACGAGTTCACCCCGCCACTGGAGGCACTCTACCTGCACTGAGCGGCGAGCCCGCCCGGAGCGGTCTGGGCGCTCAGCTAGCATAGAGGGAGGGGCAGGGACGGTGCACCGTCCCTGCCCCTCCCGGCGGCTGCTACCCGCGAGGGGCTGACTCCCGGGCTTGCTGCTTCGCCTCCAGCGCCCGCAGCACCTTTTCCGGGGTGACGGGCAGCTCGGTGATCCAGACACCAACGGCGTCATAGATGGCGTTGACGATCGCCGCGCCCTGCGCGTTGGCGGTCATTTCGCCGACCCCCTTGGCCCCGAAGGGACCATTGGGAGCCGGTTCTTCGACGATGGCGGTGCGGAGCTCCGGCACGTCTGCGGCGGTGATGAGCTGCAGCTCGCCGAAGCGCGCCGCCTGGTGCTCGGTGCTCGGGTAGTAGGGGTACAGGTTCTCGAACAGGGCCGAGCTGATCCCCATCACCGCGCCGCCCTCGATCTGGCCCTGCACCAGCGCGGGGTTGATCGCCTGGCCCACGTCGTAGGCGCAGGTCATCCGCTCCACGGTGACGATACCGGTCTCGGTGTCTACCTCGACCTCGGCGATCACGGTGCCCCAGGCGACGGTGGCGGCGGCATCTACCGCTCCGGTCTCCTCGTCGATAGGCGCCAGCGGTTTGAGGAAGGCGCCGCTGCCGGCGATGAAGGTGTTGTGGCCGTAGATCGCCGCGGCGGCGATCTCGCTGATACGCTTCTTGCGCTCGGGGGCGCCCTTGACCCGGACTTCGCCGTTGACGACCTCCAGGTCCTCTGGCGCCGCCTCTAGCTCCTTACCGGCGACGTCGAGCAGCAGCTTGCGCGCCTCGCTGGCCGCCTTGCGGATGGCGTTGCCATTCATGAAGGTGGCCCGGCTGGCGAAGGTGCCGGTATCCAGCGGGGAGGTGTCGGTGTCCTCGTTGCGGACGACGATGCTCTCGTAGGGGACGCCGAGCGTCTCGGCGCACATCTGCGCCATCACGGTGCGTGCCCCCTCGCCCAGCTCCACGGTGCCGATCATCAGGTCCACCGTGCCGTCGGGCTTGAGCTTGACGTACGCCTGGGACGGGTCTCCGCCCTGGTTCATCCCGGTGGGGTACTCGAGTACAGCGATGCCGCGTCCTCGCTGCTTCATGCGCGTGGCTCCTTGGACGACAGCGCGCGCTGCGTGGCGGTCAGCTCGATCCCGGCCGCCTGCGCCGCCGCCTGCATCGTCTCGATCAACGCGACGCTGTCCAGTATCTCCCGGGTAGGGGTCTGGTCGCCCTTACGGTAGGCGTTGCGGAAGCGAATCTCCCAGGGGTCGATCCCGAGCTGGCGGGCGATCCGGTCCATCTGGACCTCGATGGCGAAGGTCGCCTCGAACACGCCGAAGCCGCGCATCGCGCTGGTCGGCTGCTTGTTGGTGTAGACGCAGTAGCCGTCCACCCACACGTTCGGGATGCGGTACGGGCCGGCGACGTGGTTGGCGTTCTTGTTGACCCCGTAGGGGCTGGTGCGGTTGTACGCACCGCTGTCCTGGATGCTGCGCACCTTGCGGGCGATGATTCGGCCGTCGTTCATCACCCCGTCGGTGTACTCCAGATGGCAGGCGCCGCGGACCGAGGAGTACAGGCACTCCTCCTCGCGGGTGAACCGCCACTTCACCGGTCGGCCGGACTTGAGTGCCAGCAGCCCGGTGATCGGCTCGGTGGCGCCATCCACCTTCCCGCCGAAGCCACCACCCACCGTGCCGCCGACGAAGCGCACCCTGCTGAGCGGCAGCCCGACCAGGCTGGCCAGCAGCCCCATGGTGAAATACAGCGCCTGGGTGGTGCTGTAGACCGTCAACCGGCCGTTCGACTCCGGCACTGCGACGGAGACCTGGGTCTCCAGCGGCGCGTGCTCGATCGGGCCGGTGCGGTAGGTGCCGGTGATAACATGGTCTGCCTTCTGGATCGCTGCCTCGAAGTCGCCATAGCGGATCCGGCGGCAGGGCTGGCCGGCGTACAGGTAGTAATTCGGGTAGACGCCATAGGCGGTCCGAACCGGCGGCGCACCTTCCTTCAGCGACTCCAGCGGATCGAACACGGCCGGCAGCTCCTCGTACTCGACCCGGATGAGCGAGGCTGCCTCGCGGGCAGTGTCCTCGTCTGCCGCGGCCACAGCGGCGATCGGCTGGCCCACCCAGCACACCTCATGCTCCGCCAGCAGTGGCTCATCGGCCTGGACGCCCAGGCCAGTGAGCAGCCCGTGCAGATTGTTTGGCACGTCGCGATAGCTCACCACCGCGCCAACCCCCGGCAGCCGCTCGGCGCGTGAGGTATCGAGGTGCAGAATCTTTGCATGGGGCAGCGGGCTGCGGTGCATCGCGGTGAAGAGCATGCCGGGGAACGTGAGATTGTCCACGTACACGGTGCGGCCCGTGACGTGGCCCAGCCCGTCGATCTTCTGGACCGACTTTCCGACGACGGCGAAGGTGCGTTCGCTCAGCGCCATCAGCGGCCTCCCTGCTGCGCCACCGACTCGATGGCGCGGATGATCGACCTGTACCCGGTGCAGCGGCAGAGGTTGCCGGAGATTGCCGCCACGATCTCCTCCCGGCTCGGCGCCGGAGAACGATCTAGTAGTGACTTCGCGGTGAGGATCATCCCCGGGGTGCAGAAGCCGCACTGGCTGGCGAAGTGCTCGTGGAAGGCCCGCTGAAGCGGGTGGAGCTGGTTTACGTCGCCCAGGCCCTCGACTGTGGTGATCTCACGGCCTTCCGCCACGAATGCCGGCAGCAGGCAGCCGCGATGCGGCTCGCCGTCCAGCAGCACGGTGCAGACGCCGCAGTCGCCCTCGTTGCAGCCGACGCGAACGCTGCCGATCTGTAGCTGCTCGCGCAGCACCGCCAGCACGCTGTCCAGCGCCCTGGTCCGGACCTGAACCGGCCGTCCGTTCAGGGTGAAGCTCACTACCAGCTCGGTCTGCGCGGCGGGTGTCGTCGCTACGCTCATGCTCACGCTCCCTGCGCGGCCCGCAGCGCCCGCTCGACCGCCACCGCGGCCACCTTGCGCCGGTACCACGCGCTCGCAAACGTATCGTCGCTCGGAGATGCTTGCTCCGCCGCCAGCGCCCCGGCCTCGCGGAGCGCGACGTCATCCAGCGCCCGGCCGACCAGAGCCTGCTCGGCCCGGGTGGCGCGATAGGGACGCGGCCCGGCCCCACCTACCGCGATGCGCGCCACCCGGCAGCGGCCGTCCGCGTCCCGGTCCACCCACGCGGCGGCGGTGAGCAGGGCGGGGCCGATGCCCCGCGTCAGCGCGATGCGCTCGTACCCGGCGTGCCCCGGGGCGTTGGGGACGACCACCGCGGTCACCAGCTCGCCCGGGCCGAGGGTGGTTTCCCCGTTGCCCCGCAGGAACGTGTCGAGGCTCACCTCGCGCTCCCCGGCCGCGCCGCGCAGCCGGACGCGCGCGTCCAGCGCGAGCAACATGGTCTGCAGGTCGCCATAGGGTGGGCGGGTGAAGAGATGCCCGCCAATAGTGGCCTGGATCTGGATGGCGCGCGTTCCAACGCGGGAGGCCGCGGCCGCGAGCGCCGCCCCGGCGCCGTTGGACGGCTGTCCCAGCTCGGCCAGCCGAAGCAGCGGGGTGGTGGCGCCAAGAGTGATCGCCTGCGCCGTGGTCTGCACCCCGCTCAGCCCCGCCTCGCCGAGATACAGCACGGCGCGCGGGCGGAGCAGGCCAGCGTAATACCCCGCCATCACGTCCACCCCGCCAGCGAGCACCGTCGCGGCGCCCACGGACCGTTCGAGCAGATCGACAGCCTCGTCGACGCTGCGCGGGCGTAACAACTCGATGTTGGCCATGCGTGCCCTCTCCTGTGAAGTTGAACTGTCGTGACCGGTGGTTATGCCTAGGTCAGCGCGACGGCGCGCGCTGGCGCCCCCTCGGCGCCGGCGAGATACCAGGGCAGGCAGATGAAGAACACGTCGCGGCCGACCAGCGGGGTGAGGTTGGTCAGATGCTCGATCAGCGGGATACCCGCCGCCAGCAAGGTTCGATGCGTGGTGTACAGTTCGGGGCGAACGATGTCGTGCCGCGCGGCGCGCTCCTGGAAAAAGTCGAACCCGACTGCGCGGGCGCCGTTCGCCACCAGCCACTCGGCGGCATCGTCCGCCAGATAGGGCCCCTCACTCCAGTACGCCTCCGTCCCCCAGCAGGCTTCCCCCCAGCCGCTGCAGAGCAGGTAGATGAACCCGGGGCGGGCGTGAGCGCGCTGCTCGAGCAGCCGGGCGGTCACCGGCTCGTTTGCGCCGAGGCCACGGAGGTCCACCACGTGCGCCGGGCCGATGAAGGGCGCCAGCCCCAGCTCCCCCAGGCGCGCGCCGTCGGCCACGAAGTGGCGCGGCGCATCGACGTGCGTCCCCGAATGAACCACCGCGGCGAAACGCCCGGCCTCGAACCCGTGGCGCTGGTGTGTGGCTATCGGCTCGATCGTCACCCGCTGGCCGGCTCGCCGCAGCGCCGGGGGAATTAGCATCCCATCCGCCATCGGATGCGACAGGTCGTGCAACCGGCCTTCCAGCCAGCTGTGGCGAACCCATTCGAGGAGATCAGGGATCGCGATCACGTCGTGCGCCGGTGTTCGCTGCGGGTCGTTCATAGTTCTGTCCCTGGCAAGCGCCGCCGCGTTCGCATAGACGAACACCAGGCCGAGCGCTGGAGCAGGCATAGGATATGCGGGCCCGGCGGCGCTGTCAACGGCCGTGACGCGCGGAGGCCCGCGCGCCTCCGCAGCAGTAGGGAGGCATCCCGGCTTCTCCTCCTTGACCGCGCGCCGGCCAGCGCCGACAATGCTGCCCGGCGGGCGACGCCGGTGTTCGGGGCACGCTCGACCGACTGCCGGGGAGACAAGACGTGAAGCTGGGCGTGTTCAGTATGCCGTGTCATCCACCGCACCGGAAGCACGTGGAGACGTTCGCGGAGGACCTGCGGGCGATTACGCTGGCCGACGAGCTCGGATATGACGAGTTCTGGCTGGGGGAGCACTTCACCAGTACCTGGGAGAACATCCCGGCCCCGGACCTGATGCTCGCCCAGGCGCTGGTGCTGACCAAGTCGATCAAGCTGGGCATTGGGGTGAGCTGCATTCC
>Ga0070741_10020261_pt1 | contig 10507 bp, 10 predicted proteins | sample Coa_R1_4_FD_66440 | JGI IMG/M metagenome (GOLD analysis project Ga0070741, IMG submission 66440) | Surface soil microbial communities from Centralia Pennsylvania, which are recovering from an underground coalmine fire - Coalmine... | ecosystem: Environmental > Terrestrial > Soil > Unclassified ... | reverse complement strand
CTTCGTGACGATCGGGATCATGTGGGCGAACCACCACTCGGTCTTCCGGCTCATCGGACGGACGACGCACGGCCTCATCGTCGGGAATCTCCTGCTGCTGTTGACGGTCGGATTCCTGCCCTTCCCGACGGCAGTGCTCGCCGAGCATCTTCGCCACGCGGGCCCGGACCAGCGCACCGCAGCCGTCTTCTACAGCGGGACGTTCATCCTGATCGCGATTGGGTTCCAGGCGCTCTGGCAGGTGGCGTCGAAGGGGAACCGCCTGATCCTTGCCGGACGCGAGACCGCCGCCGAGCAGATCTCGCGCAGCTACCGCTGGGGCATTCCGTCATACACGGTGGCCACGCTGCTGGCGTTGTGGAAGCCGGCCCTAGGTCTCGCGCTGGTGGGTGCGATGGCGCTGTTCTGGCTGATCCCCCGCGGACAGACCTAGCGCTTCCGCAGACGGGACGCGAAACCGATCTCGAGGATCGAGCGGAACGTCTGCTCCGTCTCCTCGACCATCTGCCCGACGAGGAGGTCGAGCTTGCCTTCGCTGAGCTCACCGTGTTCGACGCGCGCGACGAGACAGATGATCGGGTCGCGTCCGACGATGCCGAAGGCAACACCGGGCGCAGACGCGTTGTGCCGGAGCAGAAGCTCGTAGACGTCGCCGTGACGCTCGTCGGGAGCCGGGATCACCTGGCTCGTGACCTTCACCGATTTCTCCATCACCTCGATCTCGACGGGAATCCACGAGCGCGCGACGCCGGGAACGCGCACGTACCACAGGTCGTTGTGCACGCGTTCGTTGGTCGTCGTGTCCGGCAGCCCGTCGACCCAGCGCTGGATCACCTCGTGCGGCGTCACAACGACGGCTCGCAGACGGGACACGGCTCCAGCTCGCGCGCCTGCGCCACGCTGACCTCGCGAGCGTCCTTCCCGGCGGCAAGGAGACATTCGGGACGGTGGTACATGTGTGCGTCGGGGAACGTCACCGCGCGGGCGCCGAGCTGCTCGGCGGTCACCGGCTCCGCACGCGTGAGCACACCGACCGGCTCCCGCGACTCCGTTCTCACGAACGCATGGCGGATCTGCTCCACGAGTCCCTGCGGATTGCGCGCGAGGCCGATGGCTCCGAGTCCGAACAGGACGGGCAGCAGCGCGTCGAGCTGGTCGCGAAACAGCAGCCTCGACACGGGGTTCGAGCTGACCGCCGGCAGGTGCACGACCGCGGGCGCGAGCTGAAAGATCGCGGCACCGAGGAGCGCGCCCGACCACGTGCCGATGCCGCCGATCACCGCGAGCGCGAGAAACAGGAGTGAATTCAATTTGAAGAAGCTGAACGGCGTGGCCAGCCGGTCCGCGGCGGCGAACAGCGCTCCCCCGACGCCCGCGATCACCGCGGACATGGTGAACGCCGTGATCTTGAGCCGGGCTACGTCCACACCGATCGATCCGGTGCCGAGCTCGGTGTCGCGCATCGCGGCGAGCTCGAGGCCCGTGCGCGAGCGGCGCAGGTTCTCGACCGCGACCGCGAAGACGGCGAACGCACCCGCGGCCACGAAGTAGTACACGCGCGGGCTTTCCGTGAAGCGAGGACGTGCGAAGAAGATGCCCGCCAGTCCGCCCGAGAACCTTCGGGACGTGAACGCTACCTCGTCCATCACCGAACCGAAGGCCAGCGTCGCAAGACCGAGGAACAGCGGCGACAGGTTCGCCGCGCGCACGGCGAGGAACACACCGATGGGAACCACCGCGAGCCCGCCGAGCGCGACGGCCAGGAAGAACGGGACGTGAAAGCCCGCGATCAGGTGCGCGGTGACGAACGCGCCGAACCCGGCCAACGCCGCCTGTGAGAGCGACACCTGTCCCCCGTAGCCCGTGACGACGACGAGCGACAGGAAGATCAACGCCATCGCCGGCACGCGCGCGAGCTGCAGCTGCCACGCCGGCGACACGACGAAGGGCAGGAGCAGCGTCGCCGAGCCGACAAGCGTGACCGCGACCACGGTGAACGTCGCCGAGGGCCGCACGAACGACGGCAGGGGCGGCGGTGTGAACCGGTCGGTCGGCTTGCGCCGCCACTGCGGCAGGAACAGCAGGCCGAACAGGACGATGAACGGAATGCTCGGACGCAGCTGGCGCGCGACGTCGCTGCTTGCGTACCGCTGGACGAGCATCTGCGCCATGCCGATGCCGTAGCCGCCGGCGAGCACGTACGGAAAACTCTCGAGCCGTCCGGCGATCGCCGCCGCGGCGGCCGCCACGACGACGAAGGTCAGCGTCGTCGGGTCGAGACTGCCGAAGAAGGGCACGATGAGGATCCCGGAGATTGCCGCAAAGCCGACGCCGATAGCCCACGAGGCGGCGGAAATCCTCTGCGAGTCGACGCCGGCGAGCTCCGCGACGTCGGGCCGGTCGACCACGGCACGCATGCGCACGCCGAGCTTCGTGTAGCGCAGGAAGCCGAGCAGCAGAACGCACAAGGCGCCCGTGATGAGCACAGCAGCGATCTGTTCGCCGGTGGCCCGAAAGCTGCCGGCGGTGAACACGTGCGTGGAAAAGATGCTCGTCGGCGTCAACGTCGTTGCCGCTCCCCACATGACGCCGGCCAATCCCTGGAGCGCGACGAGCAGGCCGATGGTGACGACGACCTTGACCACTTCGCCGGCGTTGCGCAGGTGGCGGAACAGCAGCCGGTGGAAGAGCCAGCCGAAAAACGGCGCTATCACGGCGACGACCGCAACGAATGCGAGAGGCGTCGGGAGCTTCCACGTCTGGTCGTAGGTGAAGGCCACGAGGTTGACGGGCCCGCCCTGCACGAGTTGATAGAAGGCGTACGCCGAGATCATGCCGGTTGCTCCGTGGGCGAAGTTGAAGACCCCCGATGCCCGGTAGGTGAGGACGAGCCCGAAGGCGGACAGGGAGTAGATGCTTCCCACGACGATGCCCAGGAACAAGGCGGTTGCGAGGGCGGCCAACGTCAGCTCCCCGTGCTGTGAGTTGCGCCCGCTTCCAAGACTTGAAGCGCCGCTTTCCGTGTGAAAGTGTGGCCGCCATGCTACAGCGGCCGATGGCCTGGGTCGCCGACAACCGGCTGATCGCGGCGGGGTTGGCGCTCGTCCTCGTCGCGGTCGTCGCGGCGGTGGCGATTCTCGCGAACCGGACTCCGCATACGAGCTCGACGCTTGCAAATCCGAGCCAGACCGCGTCGGGCAGCGTCGAGCCCGGCTCGTCGTCCGGACCGGGTACGTCGGCGGGCGCTGCGACGTCGGCCCCCGGCGTCGGGCAGGCCACCGGCGGCTCGGAGGTTCGGGGCGGCGGATTCACACAGATCCCCGGACTCTCCAACACACCGAAAGCGCAGTCGTGCCGGGCCCAATCCGTGAAGGCCACCGGTGTCACGGACAAGACGATCACGGTCGGTCAGGTCGTCACCGACAGCAATCAACTTCCGCAGCAGCTCGGACCGGCCCACGATGGGCTGAACGCGTTCGTCAAGCTCTTCAACGCTGCCGGCGGTCTGTGCGGACGGACGCTGAAGCTCGACTACCGCAACGACAATCTCAACCCGGCGACGCACCGCAGCGACATGCAGGAGCTGGCGGGGTCGACGTTCGCGTTCGTCGCGAACGAGTCGCTCCTCGACTTCCTCGACTACGGACAGAACAAGCCCTTTACGCCGCAGGTGCAGGGCGGCGGCGGATACGTGCCGGATGTCGGCGGCCTTGCGTTCTCCTACAACCGCAGCCAGTCCGCGTGGCACGCCGGCGTGATCGGCAGCGTGTCACCGACGCTCATCGGCGGCGGGCAGTTCCGGTCCTACATCCAGGAGGCCAAGGCGAAGGGCACGCCGTGCGTCAAGGCGGGCGTGATCTACGTCGACGAGCCGACGGGCGCCTCGCAGGACGAAGCGATGCTCTTCCAGTCGGCTCTCGAAGCCGGCTGGGGCGGCAACCTCGGCGCGGGGAACACCAAGCTGTACTCGGCCAACCTCGTCGATCCCGAGCCGGCCTACGAGACGCTCGTCGAGCGCATGATCACCGACGGCATGAACTGTGTGTTCACGGCCACCGACGTGCATTCGAACATCAACCTCGTCCAGGCGATGAACAACCGCGGTGCTTGGCCTCCGGCCAAGTGCACCCGCGCCGTCAAGACACAGTGCTTCCGCGTCGTGTGGATTCCCTTCTCCGCCTACGACAGCAGCTTCGTCCGGGACGGCGGTGAGGGTGCGCTGGACGTGACCACGTTCATTCCGCACCTTCCCTTCTCGGAGCCGGACGCGTCCCCGATGCGGGCCTACCTCAACGCGATCAAGGGCGTGAACGGCAAACCGTCCACGTTCTCAGTCCTCGGGTTCGCGAGCGGCATCATGTTCATCAACGCGCTGCAGGCATGTCCGGCGAAGCCGACGCGAGACTGCGTGATGAAGGGTCTGCACTCGATGACCGACTTCAACGCGGGTGGCCTTCTCGGCGGGACGGCGCCCTTCAGGACCACGAAGGCCACGTACGGCAACTACGGGAGCGTCGACTGGAAGTGGATCTTCTTCCGGTCGGTCAACATGCGTGTCCTCGACCGCAACGGCAAGCGCGACTTCTATCGAATCTCGCCGCCCTCCGGCTTTTTCACCGACACGCTCCACGTCGCGCGCGGCACGTCCGGGTGAGCACGCCGCTCGTCGTATCCGACCTCACGGTCGCGTTCGGCGGGCTGCGCGCGCTCGACGCCGCTTCCCTTCGCGTCGAAGCTCGGACCTGTGTCGCGCTGATCGGCCCGAACGGAGCCGGCAAGACGACACTGTTCGACGCGATCACGGGCATCGCCTTTCCGCGCAGCGGCCGCGTGGAGCTCTTCGGTCAGAACGTGGACGGGTGGCCGCTGCACCGCCGCGTCCGCCTCGGCGTCGGACGAACCTTTCAGCGCCTGGAGCTGTTCGGCTCCCTGTCGGTTCGGGACAACGTCATCGTGGCGCTCGAAGCGCAGACGGACGCGGGCGGCATCGCCGCCGAACTGATGCGCCGGTCCGCGGCGTTGTCGGTTCGTCGGCGCGCGGAGGCGCGCGCCGACGAACTCCTCGAGCTGACCGGTCTCACCGAGCTCGCCGGCGCGCGCGCCGGCGAGCTCCCCATGGGCCACGCACGCACGCTCGAGCTCGCACGCACGCTTGCGACGAACCCGAAGCTGCTCCTGCTCGACGAGCCCTCCTCGGGGCTGAACGATTCGGAGACCGAAGCCCTCGCCGGTCTCCTGAAGCGCCTGCAGTCGGAGCAGGATCTGAGCCTGCTCGTCGTCGAGCACGACATGAACTTCGTGCTGCCGCTGAGCGACGAGGTCTACGTCCTGGACTTCGGACGCGTGATCGCGCAGGACACGCCCGACGCGATCCGGCGCAACGAGGCCGTACGCGCCGCGTACCTCGGTGAGGAGGTCGGCGCGTGAGCGCGCTGCTCGAAGCGCGATCGCTGCAAGTCGACTACGGCCGGCTGCGCGCGCTGACCGAGATCGACTTCATCGTCCCGCGGGGACGGGTCGTCGGCGTGCTCGGCCCCAACGGCGCGGGAAAGTCCACGCTCCTGAACACGTTTGCCGGACTCGTGCATCCGACGGCGGGACAGATCATGTACGACGGCGCGCGCATCGACGGCCTTCCGGCGCACGAGGCAGCAAAGCGCGGCGTATGCCTCATCCCGGAGGGCCGCGGCATCCTTCCGGCCCTGACGGTGATCGACAACCTGAAGGTCGCGCTCTCCGACGATCCGCTTTCGGTGTCGCGCGTCTTCGAACGGTTCCCCGTCCTGCAACAGAGAAGGAGCCAGGTCGCCGGCACGTTGTCGGGCGGCGAGCAGCAGATGCTCGCACTCGCGCGCGCGTTCGGGCGGCGTCCGCAGCTGCTTCTCGTGGACGAGCCGTCCCTCGGCCTCGCCCCGCGCCTGGTCGGAATGGTTGGCGACACCCTCGCGCACCTGCACTCCGAGCTCGGCCGCACGATCGTGTGGGTCGAGCAGTATGCGGCGCGCGTGTTCGCGCTCGCCGACGTCGTCTACATCCTCGGCCGCGGCCGCGTCGTGTGGGCGGGCGAGCCGTCCGAGCTGCGCGCCTCGCCCGTTCTGCGCAGGACGTACCTCGGCGGCGCGGCCTGATGCGGTGGGCGACGTTCGACTGCTACGGCACGCTCATCGACTGGGAGCGCGGAATCACCGACACCTTCCGCCGCCTGTGGCCGGACGAAGACGCGGATGCGCTCCTCGCGGCCTACCACGAGATCGAGCCGGCCGTGCAACAGGGATCGGGCGTTCCGTACCGCGACGTCCTCAGCGACGTGCTGCGCACGATCGCGGCCAACGGCGGTCTCGACCTGGACGACCCCTACGCCTTCGGACGGTCGCTCCCCTACTGGCCCCCGTTTCCCGAGACGGCGATCGTCCTCGGCGAGCTGCACCGCCGCGGGTGGAAGCTCGCGATCCTGTCGAACACCGATCCCGACCTCCTCGACGCGTCGATCGCGGCGATCGGCGCGCCCATCGACGAACGGATCACGGTCCGTGAAGCGGGGAGCTACAAGCCCGCACCCGGGCACTGGGAGCGCTTCTTCGACATCACGGCCGCCGACGGCTCGAAGCACGTCCACGTGGCGGCGAGCGTCTTCCACGACATCGAACCGGCCGCCGCGCTCGGGTTGACGGCCGTCTGGATCAACCGCAAAGGCGAGACGGCCGCGGCTCCGCGCGCGGCCGAACTGCCGAATCTCGGCCCCCTGGCCGACGTGCTGGACGAACTCGTCCCCCTTTAGGATTCGTCTCCATGAAGCTGCTCGCGCTGTTTCCGGAACGCCTCAACCCCAAGGGCATCGCCGAGATCGTCGCCGGCGCACTCGGCGACGGATGGGAAGTCACCGGCGCGGCAGCGCCGAACGAGGAACCCGATGCGCTCGCGTCCGCCGACGCGATACTCGTCGCGCTCGCCGACGTCGACGCCGCGGCCATCGGTGCCGCCGGGAATCTCCGCTTCATCCAGACGCCGAGTCACGGCTACGACCACATCGACATCGACGCCGCCGCCAAGCGGAGCATTCCCGTGTCGAACATCGGCACGTCCGGGGCCGAAGCCGGCGTCGTCGCCGAGCACGCCATCGGTCTGATGCTTGCATGCGCGCGCCGCGTCATCGACGGACACAACGGCATCGTGGCCGGCGAGTGGCCGCAGCTGACCGGACAGTGCACGGAGCTGATGGGCAAGACGCTCGGCATCGTCGGTCTCGGACACATCGGCGTCGAGGTGGCCAAGCGCGCACGGGCCTTCGACATGAAGGTCGTCTACTACGACCTGGTCGAGCCGGAAGAGGACATCTGGTCCGAGCTGCGACTGACGAAAGTCGAGCTGCGCGACCTGCTCGAGCAATCCGATGTGATCACCGTGCACGTCCCGCTGTTCGAGTCGACACGCGGGCTCATCGGCGCGGACGAGATCAGCGCCATGAAGCAGCACGCAATCCTCGTGAACACCTCACGGGGGCCGGTCGTCGACAACCAGGCCGTCGCCGACGCCGCCAACGAGGGACGCATCGTCGCCGGTATCGACGTGTTCGACCCCGAGCCTCCACCGCCCGATCATCCTCTGCGCAGCGCGAAGAACGTGGTGTTGTCCCCGCACGTCGCCGGTACGACGCGCGAGTCGGTCTTGCGCATGATGGGCGCGGCCTTCGAGAACCTGAAGCGGTTCGCCGCCGGGGAGCCGGTCGTCGACGTCATCAACGGCGTCACGCCGTCTTGACGCTGGTCTCCACAGCTGTCGCGATCGCCGTCGCCATGCTGTTGCTGTGGCTCCTCAGCCTTCCGCTGCGCAACGCGAGCATCGCGGACGTTTTCTGGCCGCTCGGCTTCGTGCTCGTTGCGGTGATCTCGTTGCGCGCCGACGGCTACGCGCCGCGGAAGACCCTCGTCCTGGCGCTCGTTGCTGCATGGGGATTTCGCCTCGCGGTGCACCTGTATCTGCGCAACCGGGGACACGGCGAGGATCCCCGCTACCGCGCGATGCGCCGCCGGTGGGGCGAGCGGCGCTTTCCCGTCGTCAGCCTGTTCACCGTCTTCGGATTCCAGGGCGCCCTGCTGTGGATCGTCTCGCTTCCGGTCCAGGCGTCGATGGGCTCGCCCAGGCGTTTGTGGGCCGTCGACGTGATCGGAGCCGTCGTCTGGCTCGCCGGCTTTGTCTTCGAAGCGATCGGCGATTTGCAGCTGACCCGGTTCCGGACCCGCGCGGCGAACGCGGACCGGGTACTGGACACGGGCTTGTGGCGGTACACACGCCACCCGAACTACTTCGGCAACGCCTTGCTGTGGTGGGGACTCGGTCTCATCGCCGTGGCGGCCGGGCGTCCGTGGGCGCTGATCGGTCCGCTCGTCATGACCGTCCTGCTGCTGCGCGTCTCCGGGGTGCCGCTGCTCGAACGCCGCATGCGGCGGACGCGCCCCGGCTACGAGGAGTACGTTTCGCGGACGAGCGCGTTCGTGCCGATGCGACCCAAACAGGAGGTACGGGGATGAGCCAGCCGGACATGGATCTGACGATCGAGTTCACCGGGCACGTCATGGAGAAGGTCGAGGGCGGCATCGTCACCGCGCTCATGTATCTCGGCGACAAGCTCGGTCTGTACCGCGCGATGCAGGACGCCGGACCTCTCACACCCGACGAGCTCGCCGCGAAGACCGGCCTGCACCCGCGCTGGATTCGCGAGTGGCTCTCCAACCAGGGCGCGGCACAAATCGTGACGTATCGCGGCGACAACCGGTTCGAGCTGACGGCGGAGCAGGCGGCGGTCCTCGCCGACGAGGAGAACTCGGTGTTCTTTCTCGCTGGACTCCTGCAAGGCATGCCCGCCATGTACGGCCTGCTCGACGCTCTCGCGCAATCGTTCGAGACCGGTCTCGGTCTGCCCTACGACGCCGGCGGCGCGAACGGTGCGCACGGCGTCGCCCGCGGCTTTGCGCCCTGGTACCGGCACATGCTCGTGCCGGTCATCCTGCAGGGCCTGGACGGCGTCGTCGCGAAGCTCGAAGCCGGCGCACGCGTCGCCGACGTCGGGTGCGGTGCCGGCATCGCGCTGATCGAGATGGCGAAGGCGTTCCCCGCGTCCGAGTTCCACGGCTACGAGCTGTCGAAGGAGGCGCTGGCCCTGGCCGAGCAGAACAAGTCCGAAGCCGGCGTCGGCAACGTGACGTTCCACGACGTGCGCGGCGAAGAGGTGCCGACCGACGGCAGCTTCGACTTCGTCACGACGTTCGACTGCATCCACGACATGACCCATCCGCGAGACGTCATCAAGGCGATTCGCAAGATGGTGAAGGACGACGGCACCTATCTCATCGCCGACATCAAGTCGCTTCCGACGTATGAGGAAAACGTCGAAGAGAACCCCATGGCAGCCGCGATGTACGGGTTCTCCGTCCTCAGCTGCATGTCGTCGGCTCTCTCCGAGCCGGACGGCGAGGGCCTCGGCACGCTCGGTTTCCACCCGAGGCTCGCACGCGACATGTGCAACGACGCCGGATTTACGAAGTTCGAGGAGAAGGACTTCGGCAACCCGATGAACATGTACTACGAGGTTCGTCCTTGACGGATCGTCCGACCCTGCGGGGAACCGGCCAGCTCGGCGTCAGGTAGCCGGGACGGCTAGGAGCCGACGCGCGGCCTGTCCGGCGGGTGCTCCACGTTGCTGAACAGGGGGTGCAGCCCGAACCACTTCGGAAACGACCGGACGAGCTTCGGTAGGCCTTCGAGTTCGATGCGCCCGCTCTCGACGGCCGCGCGCAGGGCGACGTCACCCACCCATACGGCAGTGAGCGTCTTCGCGTCGGTCTTGACGGTGACGTCCACACCGAACCCCGGATCGCTGAGGCACAAATCGGCCTCGGGCAGCACGAGCCAGAAGTAGCGCAGCTTCTCGGGTGCACGCAGGAAGCGGAAGTGAATGACCGTGCGCCCACTGGGCAGTGCGTTTGCGTCGACGGTCCCGCGCACCCACCACATGAGCAGCCCCGTGTCGGGCGTCTCTTCGAAAATCGGACGCCTCAGCCAGCGCTCGGACCAGACCCCAATCTGCCCGAGGATCGGGCCGAGTTCCTGTCCGGCGGGTGTTAGGTGGTACTCCGTTCCCCTGCCGTCCAGACGTCCGCGTCGCTCCACCAGTCCCGCGCGCTCCAGTTGTCGCAGGCGCTTGGTGAGAAGCGAGGACGACATCAAGGGCACGCCGCGCTGAATGTCGTTGAAGCGCTTGCTCCCGGTGAGCGCGAGTTCGCGCATGACGAGCGGCGTCCAACGCTCGGTGAGCACTTCCGCCGCCTGAGCTATCGGGCAGAACTGTCCGTAACCCTTCACGGCGGAAGTATGTGTCCGCCTCCACGTTCGATCAACTGCAGATTTTGCAGTTGATGGTGATTCCGCCCGCTGCTGTAGTTCGCGCATCAGGCCACGGCAGAGGGCCGGGGCAGGCAAAAGGAGGAGCCATGCTCGTCTCCACGATTCA
>Ga0070741_10020260_pt1 | contig 10507 bp, 7 predicted proteins | sample Coa_R1_4_FD_66440 | JGI IMG/M metagenome (GOLD analysis project Ga0070741, IMG submission 66440) | Surface soil microbial communities from Centralia Pennsylvania, which are recovering from an underground coalmine fire - Coalmine... | ecosystem: Environmental > Terrestrial > Soil > Unclassified ... | reverse complement strand
CGGGATCGTGACGTAGAAAGCAGAAGGCCCAGGCCGGGCGCGTGCCGGGTCCTGGGCCTTCCGGAGGCGGAGGGAGTGGGATTTGAACCCACGGAACCCGGAGGCTCAACGGTTTTCGAGACCGTCGGTTCCGACGGTCTCGTCCGAGTAACGGCGCTGGTCAGATGCTCTTTCTGTCGCGAATTCGACTCGTCCTAGAACGGCTCGCACCCCATTCGCACCCCAGGACGATCACCGGTACGCCGGACAATGGCGGGCAAAGGCGGACGCGGTCGGGTGCCGGAGCGGACTGACGGTAACCACGAATTGTGGTGATCAGTGGTCGCTGAAGGCCACGAACTCCAGCTCGACTTCCCGCCCGTCGTCGGTCATCTGAACTACCCGGGCCTGACGGGGCTCCACGGCGTCGCCGACGACCAGCACCACCTCGCCGACCTCGAGGCCCTCGCGTTCAGACCTGAACAGGCGGGTGCGGAACCGGCAGGCATGTCCGATGTGGTTGTAGTCGACGAAGACCTCACGCATGACCCGTCCTCCGTTCCCCATTCTACTTGGCCCTCCTTGGCAGGAAGAGGGGCAGCAGCTCCTCGACGGAAGGCCCGAGGAGGGCGTCGAGCGCTGCCAGTTCGGCGTCGGTCAGATCCTCGATGGCTCGGCCGGCGGGCAGTTCGAAACCCGCCGCGGGCAGCACGACGTCGAAATGTACGGCCATCACTCGATCGGGGACGCCGGTCCCGGTGATTGTGGTCGGCCAGAGAGTGAAGCGATCCCGCAGGTCGCCATGGCGGGCCACGCCGTACTGACGCTGGGGGAGGGCCTCGACGATCTCGGGTTCGGTCACGCCACCGATGGCGGCGAACACGGAGACGGTGAAGGCGCCGGCTCCGCCCCGGATCCCCTCGTAGGCGTGGTAGTTCCGGATGGCCGCCCGCGCGACGTCCCTGCGGGCTCCGGCCCCCATGTGGATCACCAGGTCGTCGTCGTCGGAGAGTTCGAGCGACGGGCGCAGGATGATGGTCACGACAGCTGGGTCACGGAGCCGCCCCCGTCCGTCGGGAGGTCGAGTGGTTCGGCCGCCCGGTAGACGGCGTCCATTCGCTCGGCCAGGGCCGCCGCCATGTGCGGCATGACGTGGCTGTAGCGGTCGAGGGTGATCTGGACAGAGGAGTGCCCGAGGAGTTCGGCCATCTCCTTGGGGTGGGCGCCCTGTTCCACCAGGAGGCTGGCGTAGGTGTGCCTGAGGTCGTGAAATCTCAGCCCATGGAGGCGGTCGGGCAGGACCATCCGGACGGCGGGCTTGAAGTGGAGGCCGTAGAAGGTGGCGTAGTTGAACGGTCCTCCGTCCGGCGCGGCGAAGACGTATCCGGCCCGGTCGAGGAGCCGATCGGCGAGGTGCAGCCGGAGCTTGTCGGCCAGCGTCCGGTTGAGGAACACGGTCCGGCGCCCGGCCCTCGTCTTCGGCGCGCCCTCGATCAGGCGGCCCTTAACGAGCGAAGCCGACCGCGACACGAAGACGGTGCCGGCCCGAAGGTCGAGGCCGCCGATGCGAAGGGCAGAGATCTCACCGGCCCGGAGGCCCGTGAAGGCAGCGAACTCGACCAGCAACCCGAAGGGCGGGAGCCCGTCCCGCCGGATCCGGGCGCGGGGGTTGCTCGACCAGCGCTCGTCGATGGCGGCGGCCAGTGCCCTGACCTGGGCGGCGGTGAGGAACAACATCTCCGGGGAGGCCGCCGACGGAAGCTCGACGCCGGCGCAGGGATTCGAGCGGATCTTGCCGTCCTTGATCGCGAAGTCGAGCACCATCTTGAGCACGAAGAAGGCGTTGCGGACGGTGCCCGGCCGCCGGCCGCTGGCTTCCAGCGAGCGGACGAAGGCGTCGACGTCGGCGTAGCTGATCGAGGCCACCTTTCGGTGGGCGAAGGCAGGCCGCACGTGGAGGCCGAGGAGCTGCTCGTACCCCTCGGCCGTCTTGGGCCGGCGGCGGCCCTGGACCGACCGGAGCCAGGCGTCGGCCACCTCGTCGAGGCGCACGTCCCCGCGGGTGTGGGGGATGACGGTGCCGTGTTGGCGGGTCGACTCGATCTCCAGTGCGAAGGCGTCGGCGTCCCGCTTGCGGCGGAAGCCGCCCTTGGTCCGTTGGACTCCGGCTCCGTCCCGGTAGCGGACTTCGTAGCCGATGGGCCTCCGGTTCGGGTCGGCTTTGTCGGTCTTGCGATCGAAGACGGGCCGGACGTAGGCCATGGTCGCTCCTTCCCCCCGGGCCGGCTGGCCCGTCTCAGGCTGCTCGGTTTCCGTTCGGACCGTTCGTGCGGACCTCTGCCGGCGAAGCGACCGGTTGCGTGGCCGGCACCCTGCTCGCCTCGATCCAGGCTTCGATCTCGTCGGGTTCGAAGCGGAGGAGGTGCCCCCACTTCCGGTACGGGATGCGTTTCTCGGTCACCAGGCGCCGGACGTGGCGCACGCCGACGGCCAGTCGTTGGGCAACTGCTTCGATGTCCATCAACGGTGGCCGGGTGTGCCCGCTCCGGTCGCCGTCAACCCCAGTCGTCTTGGGCATTCTACGTGCCTCCTCTGACAGTCTCTTTGCTGACACCTATGCGCGTGCCACCTATGCGCACGCGACCACCGGAATCCGACATGGTCCGCGAAGTTTTTTTCGAGCCTGTGTGCACCCAGTGGGTCGCCTGCGTTCCGGTCATGGTCAACGACTGGCCTCCGGGAACCGGGAACGCGACGCGCGTTCCTCTGGGCCCGATCATGCGCCTTGGGATTCCCGGTCACCCTCCCGGTTTGGCACCCGAATCGTTCCCGGTCTGAAGAAATCTTTCGGGCGCCATTCCCGAAACGCGCTCCAGGTTCCCGATCGGGACCCCGGCTCGTTCCCGATTCAGGCGACGGGCTCCGTGCCTGGCTCTACCGCACGCGGCAAGCGTGGACACGGTTCTGACCTCGAACCCCGCTCCCTGAATCACCCGACCTACGAGCGAAACCCTGACCACCAATGACCGCTACGATCCCTCAATATCCGTCAATACCAACGCAACGAAATAGCCCTTTACAACCGGAACACTCAACGCCAAAATCCCAAAAAGAGAGGACACGATTGCAACCGTTCGGTTGCTGGGGGTCGGGCCGTGGCGTGGATGCGGATGATGGGTGCGGACTCGGTCGCCTACCACCAGGCGACCGTCATGGGCCGGGCCGACGACCATGTCGGCCAGGCCATCGCCTACTACGCCTCGCGAGGTGAGACCCCGCTCGTCTGGGGGGGATCGGGAGCCGTTCGCCTGGGTCTGGCCGGCCGGGTGACTGAGGAGGAGTACTCGGCGATCTACGGCCCGGGCGGCGCCAAGCACCCGAGGACGGGCGTCCGGCTGGCCGCCACCCGCCGGCCGGGTATGGAGCTGGTCGTCTCCGCCCACAAGTCGGTCGCCGAGCTTGGGGTGATCGGGCGGGCTGAGGACATGCACCGGATCATGGACGCCGAGCGGGACGCCACGCTGGCCTACCTGGAGGCCGTCACCAGGGAGCGGGGCGGGCGGCGGGGACGGCTGGCCATCTCCTCGCCGACGGGTGGGATGGTCTACGCCCACACCCGTCACGCCACCTCCCGGGCCGGGGACCCCTGCCCGCACGACCACGTGCTCCTGGCCAACGTGGTCGAGATGCTCGACGACTGGGGCGGCTGGAAGGCGGCCGACACCACGGTGTGGCGGGAGCAGCTCCACGCCGCCACCGCCGTCGGCCGGATGGCCGGAGCCCGGGTGGCGGTCGAACTCGGCTACGCCATCGCTCCCGACCCCGGCCGATCGGGCCGTCTCGGCCACTGGCGCATCGCCGGGATCCCGGACGAGGTCCTCGACGTGCACTCCAAGCGGGCCGCCGAGATCGACGCCGCCGTCGCTGAACGGGGCTATTCGAGCTACCGGGCCCGCAACATCGCCGCTCGCGACACCCGCGACGTCAAGCGCCACACCCCCATCGGGGAGCTGATGCCCCGCTGGCATCAGGAACTGGCCGAGGTCGGCTGGTCCGTTCCCGACCTGGTCGCCGCCGTCCTCGCCGCTCAGCAGGCCGAGCTTCCCGGTCCGCTCTCCGAACGGGAGGTCCTGCACGTCGCCCGGGAGGTGCTCGGCCCGGAAAGCCGCCTCTCGGCGGAGAAGGTCTTCACCGCCGCCGACATCGTCGTCAACGTTGCCCCAAGCCTGTTCGGCCGTCCGCTCGAGGAACTGGCCACGGTCGTCGGCCGGGTCCTGGCCGCACCCGAGTCCGTCCCCCTCCTTCGGGTCCGGGGCGCCCGCCAGCAGGCCTACGCCACCGCCTCCGTGCTCGCCGTCGAGTCCGCCATCGCCGAAGTCGTCGCCAAGGGGACCGCCACCCTGGGTGCACCCACCGCGCCGGCCGCCCAAGTCGAACAGGCCATGCTCGGCACGTCCATCCGCATGGGGCGGCCACTCACCGCCGGGCAGGAAGCAGCCGTCCGGGGCATATGCAGCGACGGACGACGTGTCTCCCTCGTCCTCGGGGTGGCCGGCTCCGGCAAGACCACCGCCATCCGCTGCGTCGCCGAGGCGTACACCGTCGCCGGCTACCAGGTCATCGGCACCGCCACCTCAGGCCAGGCCGCCCGGACCCTCGGCCGCGAAGCCGGGATCGCCGGAAGCCGAACCCTCGCCTCGCTGCTCTGGCGCCTGGACCACCACACCCTCAACCTGACCGCCGGTCACGTCGTCGTCCTCGACGAAGCTGGGATGACCGACGACCCGGCCATGCTTCGGCTCCTCACCGCCGCCGACATCGCCAGAGCCAAGGTCGTCCTCGTCGGAGACCACCGCCAACTCGACGCCGTCGGCCCCGGCGGAGCCCTCCGAGCGGTCCTCAACCGCCACCACGGCCAGGTTCACGTCCTCTCCGAGAACGTCCGCCAACACGACCTCGAAGAGCGACAAGCCCTCGCCGAGCTGCGAGCAGGCGACGTCGCCAAAGCCGTCGCCTGGTACGTCGAGCACGACCGCATCCAGATCGCCCCGGACCACCAGGAAGCGATGCAGGAAATGGTGGACACCTGGGCCGCCGACGCCCTCGCCGGCAAGGACGCAGCCATGTACGCATGGCGGCGCACCGACGTGGACGACCTCAACCGCCTCGCTCGCGACCGCTGGGCCATCGCCGGCCGCTTGCACGGACCCGACCTCGCCGCCGACAGCCGCCACTACGCCGCCGGTGACCTGATCGTCACCGTCGCCCCTGCTGCCGGCGGCCAGGTCGTCACCAGCGAACGCGGCGTCGTCGAAGCCGTCGACCTCCGCCACCGTTCACTGACCGTGCGCATGGACGACGGCCGTCTCCAACGCCTCGCCGGCGAGGAACTCAGCAAAGACCGCCTCGCCCACGGATACGCCATCACCGTCCACCGTTCCCAAGCCGCAACCGTCGACATCGCCCACCGCCTCGAAGACGGCGGAGGCCGCTCCCTCGCCTACGTCTCGATGAGCCGGGCCCGCGAAGCCAACACCGTCCACGTCGTCGCCGACGACCTGGACCAGGCCGTCGAAGACCTCACCCGCGACTGGTCAGCCGACCGCCGGGCCCGCTGGGCCATCGACTCCGGCACCCCAGCCACCCACCCCCTCGACGTCGAACGCCACCAGGCCGCTCCCGGCATGATCCGAGAAGCCCTCCGCATCGCCCGCCTCGAAGCCCAACGGCAGGCGACCCAAGCGGCGATCCCACCCGACCGGACACAGGAACTCCGAGCCGCAGAGATCCGCCTCGCCGCCTTCCAGCGATCCCGGCGCGACCTCGAAGCAGGCCGAGGCCGCTACGCCGACACCGTCCAAGGCGAGGCCGCCCGCGACCTCAACACCGCCCGCAGACGGCGCCAGGAAGCCGAACGCTGCACCGAGACCGCCGATAGCCGCCGGAAGCGCCGCCACTGGCGCCATGACGCCAAGGAGTGGGCCGACCGGGAGGTCAAGGCCCAGTCGGCCTACGACGAGGTCGTCGTGCCCGAGGCGACCCGGCTCGACCACCGCGTCGCCGAGATGGACGACCATGTGAAGGAGCTGCGCAAGCTGCAGGCGGATCACAACAGCTGGCTGCGGGAACACCCCGACGTCACCTCTCGACTTGACGCCATCGAACGGGAACTGAACCCACTCAGCGACATGCCGGAGATCCACCAGGGACTGAGCCGCCTCCTCGCACCACGCCACGAGCCGGAGCTGCATCGCGGCCTCGACCACGGCCCAGACTTCGGAGTCGACATCGGCCCCTGAATGGACGGTGCTTGCTGCGTACCACCGGAGGTATGACCATTGGAAGCGCCCGGCGCCCGTACCGGGAGGGCTCGCCATTGCTGACTCTGAAGCTTGGCGCCATCGCTCCTGTTCGACAACCGCCACCGGCCCCTCGCCATCGGGTCGGTGCAACGGTACGGTGCCTCTCGATGATTGTGGGAGACCGGAAATACCCCGATCGGCAGATGTACCGGGGGGCGTCCTGGTCGATGCTTCGGGCATGGCCGACACCACCGCTGCCCAGTCGCTCGTGACTGACCTGTCAAACTTCCGGGACCGACGAGTGGGCCGGGGCGGGAGCGGGGCGGCGACCGCCGAGACGGCGTGGGCCCTTCCCGAGCACCTGCTCCCGGAGCTCCTCCCGACGGGCACGGTCACGTTCCTGCTGACCGACATCGAAGGCTCGACGAGGCGCTGGGAGGCGCGCCGCGACGTCATGGCCGGAGCCGTCGCCCGCCACTACGAGATCCTCGGTGACGCCGTCACCCGCCACGGCGGCGTCCGTCCCATCGAGCAGGGGGAGGGCGACAGCATGGTCGCCGCCTTCCCCGGGGCGTCCGATGCGGCGGCGGCGGCGCTCGACATCCAGCGGGCCCTGCTCGAGGAGGACTGGCCGGAAGGGGCCGACATCGGCGTCCGCATGGCCCTCCACACCGGAGAAGCGCAGCTGCGAGACGGGCTCTACTACGTCGGCCCGAGCATCATCCGCTGCGCCCGACTCCGGGCGCTGGCCCACGGCGGGCAGATCCTCATCTCCGCCGTGGCCGCCGACCTGCTGACCGATGGTCTTCCCGACGGCGTAGCGCTCCTCCCGCTCGGCGTCCACCGGCTGAAAGACCTGCGCCAACCGGAACGGGTCTTCCAGTTCGTCCATCCCTCGCTGCCGTCCAAGTTCCCCCCGCTCCGGTCGATCGAGAGCCTGCCCAACAACCTGCCCGTCCAGCTCACGAGCTTCGTCGGCCGGGAGGCCGCCCTGGAGGAGGTCACGGGCCTCCTCGCCGACCGGCGCCTGGTCACGCTCGTCGGCCCCGGCGGCTCGGGGAAGACCCGCCTGGCCGCCCAGATCGCCGGCGGGCTCGCCCGGGAGTACCCCGACGGCATGTGGTGGGTCGACCTGGCCGCCCTGGGCGACCCCGAACTGGTGCCCGCCACCGTGATGGGTGCCCTGGGCCTCCTCGACTCCCGCAGCCTCGACGCCATGTCCCGGATCACGAGCTACGTGGCCGACCAGCGGCTCCTCCTCGTGCTCGACAACTGCGAGCACGTGGTGGCGGCGGTCGACGCGGTGGTATCCGCGGTCCTCGAGGCCTGCCCCAACGCGACGTTCCTGGCCACGAGCCGAGAGCCGCTCGGGACGGCGGGAGAGCGAGCCTGGCCGGTGCCGCCGCTCGCACTCCCGAGCGACGACTCGACCCTCGAGTCGATGCTGGGCTCCGAGGCGGTCCGGCTGTTCATCGATCGGGCCGTCGAGGTGCGCCCGGCGTTCCGGGTCGACGCCGAAAGCATCTCCGTGGTGGCGGCCATCTGCCACCGCCTCGACGGGATCCCCCTGGCCGTCGAGCTGGCCGCCGCCCGCCTCCGGTCCCTTAGCCCGGACCGGGTGCTGGCCGGGCTCGCCGACCGGTTCCGGATCCTGACCGGCGGTGCCCGCAGCGCCCCCGCCCGCCAGCAGACGCTGGAAGCGTCCGTGCAATGGAGCCACAACCTCCTGGCCGAGGCGGAGCAGGTGCTCTTCCGGCGCCTCGCCGTCTTCGCCGGCTCGTTCGGGATGGAGGCGGCCGAAGTCGTCGCCGGCACCGCACCACTCGAGGAGTGGGAGGTCCTGACGCTGCTCGGTGATCTCGTCGACAAGTCACTCGTGGTCTTCGACGGGGACCGCTACCGGCTCCTCCAGACCATCGCCGACTTCGCCGGCCGGCGCCTGGCGGCCTCCGGCGAGGCGCCGGCCGTCGGGGAGCGCCACGCCTCGTTCTTTCTTGGCCGGGCCCAAGCGGCCAACGCCGAACTGGAGATCGCCCCGCAGCCCGAGCTGCTCGAGGCCCTGGAAACCGACCACGACAACCTCCGCGCCGCCCTCCGCTTCGCCCTCGACACCGCCGACCACGAACAAGCGCTCCAGCTGCTCAACGCCCTCAGCCTCTTCTGGGGGATCCGCGGGCACTATTCGGAGGCGCTCCGCTGGCACCGTACGGTGCTGGCCGCCGTGCCCGGGGGAAACTCCGCGCTGCGCCTCCGGGCCCTCGGCGACCTCAGCCACCTGAGCCTCTACGGGATGGAGATCGCCGGCGCCTTCGGCACGGCCGAGGCGGAGCACGCCGCCGCCGCCGCCCGGGAGTGCGGCGACGACGCCCTCCTCGTCCGCCCCCTGCTCGACCAGTTACTCCTCCAGGGGTGGATCGATCCCGAGGCCGCCCTACCTGCCCTCGAGGCGCTCGTCGACCAGGTGCGCCGAGTCGGTGATCCGTGGGCGCTGCGCTGCTCGCTGTGGTGGCTGGGCTTCCACTGGACGGTGCACCGCGACCGCCCCGACCGGGCCGCCCCCGCCTTCGACGAACTCGGGCGGCTGGTGGCCGAGACGCCGAACCCCTACTGGCGGGCGAGCCTCGCCCTGGGGCCGGGCGTCACCGCGGTCCGCCAGGGGCGCTACCCCGAGGCCCGGGAGATCCTCGAGGAAGCCCTGAGCGACGCCTACGCCGTCATCGATCCGTTCCTCGAGACCTACTCCGTCGCCTTCCTGTGCGACGTTCCTCTGGCCACCGGCGACCTCGAGGGTGCGGCATCCCTGCTGGCCCGCAGCATCGAGCGCCAGGACCGGATCGGCTCCTCGCTGCGGCTCGAATGGCTCGAGCTCCGCCTCGCCGGCGTCCACGTCGCCCGCGGCGACCTGGCGGCCGCCCGTGAACAACTCGACCGGAGCCTCTCGGTTGTTCAGCTGGGTGTCCCGTTCCTCGTGCTCTTCCACAACCTGGCCCGGTCCCGCATCGCCCGGGAAGAGGGTGACCTCAAGGCGGCCCGGGAGCTTATCGACGAGGCAGTTCAGGCGGCCACCGCGGTGGGCACCCCCTGGTACCTGGCCATGGTCCACCACGCCGCCGGGGGTCTGGCCCGGGCCGAGGGCAACTCGGGGGAGGCCGAGGACCATCACCATCGGGCGTTGGCGCTGTGCGCCGAGTACGGGTTCCGGGGGGTCGCCGCCGAGGATCTGGAGGCGCTCGCCGGGCTGTCCGGCGCGGCCGGCAGCCACGCGGAGGCGGCCCGGCTGTTCGGCGCCGCGGAGACCCTGCGAGAGGAGACCGGGCACCGCCGCTGGCCTATCGACGAGGCTCTCTTCCAGGCTGACGTGGCCGCCAGCCGCGCCGAACTCGGACCGGACGCCTTCGAGGCGCTGCGCCAGGAAGGCGCCTCGCTGGAACTGGCCGGCGCCGTCGCCTATGCCGGCCGGGCGCGGGGCGAGCGCAAACGGCCGTCCAAGGGCTGGGAGGCCCTCACCCCGACCGAGCTCGAGGTCGCCCGCCTGGCCGCTGATGGCCTCAGCAACCCCGAGATCGGCGGACGGCTGTTCATCAGTCCCGGTACGGCCAAAACCCACCTGGCGCACATCTACGCCAAGCTCGGGATCGCCAACCGGGCCCAGCTCGCCGCGATCGTCACCGCCCGGTCCTTCAACGTCCGAGCCGGTGGCCCAGCGTGACCCGGCTCGACGTCCGCCGGAAGCGCAGGAAGCGACGTCGGTCCCATGATGCCGGACAGCCCTAGGCGGTAAGTCGGGTTCGGTCCCGTCACCCTGAGTCGGGGAACACTTGGCCGGGAGGCCGCCACCCGAGGGGGTTCGGGCCGACCGTTTCGGCACCCCTTTCGCACCCCCAGATTTTCGCTCGCACCCCATCCGCACCCCAGAATCAGGGTCGCTGGCGGACATTCCCGGGCAGCCGTGGTCGCTGGTTGGCAGGGTCTGAACGCACCCGGAAATAAGTGCTGACCAGGGCATTCATACGAAGGCACCTGGTCAGCGGAGAGCGGAGGGAGTGGGATTTGAACCCACGGAACCCGGAGGCTCAACGGTTTTCGAGACCGTCCGATTCGGCCGCTCTCGCATCCCTCCGGGAGCGGAGTCTAGGGGACGGCGTCCCGGCCGGTCGCCGGTGAGCGGCGGCCGGCGAAGAACCGCCGGATGAGGACGGCGGCCTCCTCGGCCCGCACGCCCGGGA
>Ga0070741_10020259_pt1 | contig 10508 bp, 13 predicted proteins | sample Coa_R1_4_FD_66440 | JGI IMG/M metagenome (GOLD analysis project Ga0070741, IMG submission 66440) | Surface soil microbial communities from Centralia Pennsylvania, which are recovering from an underground coalmine fire - Coalmine... | ecosystem: Environmental > Terrestrial > Soil > Unclassified ... | reverse complement strand
CGTCCGGCGTCCGAGGTCCGAAGTTCTACGGATTACGTCCCACGTTCCGCGTTCCACGTTTTTCCTACGGCCTGTCTTTCGCTGTCTCGCTGCGTTGCCCTTCTTCTTTCGGCCTTTACCCTTTATCCCTTATCCCTTATCCAGTTTCCCGTTTTCATTCTTGCCTTCTTTTTCGCGGGTTGCGGCTATCATTTCTCCGGCGGCGGACCGCTTCCTCAGGGAGTGCAGAAAATCAGCTTGGCGGAAATTGATAACGAAACTCTCGAAGTCGGCACCGAGAAGCAACTGCAATGGGCACTGGAACGGGAGTTCCGTAAACGTGGGAGTGTGATTGTTGATGAGGAAGGCGACGGGGTGCTGAACGTTACGATGCGTCAGATTGATCTCCATCCGTTATCCTTCGACCGTCTTGATCAAGTGTTGGAGTACCAACTCGTCCTGCTTTTAGACGTGCAACTGATTCAACGGGAAACTGGCAAAACGTTATGGCAGGCCAACAACCTGCGCGTCGAGACGAACTATGATGCGATTCCTCAAGTCGTCGTGACAACTTCGCCGCATTTTCTTGAAGGGAATCTCAACGCCGAAGACTTGGGCGGACTCACGGATATTCAGTTTTCTGAGACTCAGCGACGCGCCGCCGTCGAGTCCCTCTTCGGTGCGGCAGCACGAGAGGTGTATCTTCGGATGAGCGAGAACTTTTAAAGGATATCGGGAACAAGAGGTTGGGAAAGAGTTTTGCTCCGCACTTATCTTCCCAACCCCCGGAAGCTATGAATTCGAGGTCGGTTCGGATTGGGCGGCGGTCTTACTACGATGAACCAAACGCGACAGTCGGGCTACGCGGCGAGCCGCGGTGTTTGGGTGAAGTACTCGCTTGCGCCCTGCCTTGTTGATCGCGCTGACCGCTAGGCGCAGTTGTTCTTCCGCGATTTTGGGATCCGTACCGGCCGCTGCTGCGACGACTTTCTTGATCAGGGTTTTGACTCGCGATTTTGTTGCTTGATTGCGAGCCTGTCGCTTCAAACTTTGACGATGACGCTTTTCTTGTGACGAGGCCACTCTTGCATACTCCTTTCCTGATGCCCAGCGATAGGACACCGAAACCTAGCACGAGGACACCTGCCAGGCAATGTTGGTACTGAATCCCCCTGCCACCGAAGAGCAGCAGATCGTTAAAGCGGCTGGACAAATCGGGTTCTACACGCTCTTTAGCCGCATAACCGGACTCTTTCGTGATATCGCCATCGGCGCGGTCTTTGGTGCAGGGTCGGTGACGGATACCTTCTTCACTGCTTTTCGTATTCCGAACATGCTGCGTCGAGTGGTCGGCGAGGGGGCCTCGGCCGCGGCGTTGGTCCCTGTCATTACGGAGTATCGAGAACGCCGTTCCCCGGCTGAAACGATCGAAATGATTCGTGCCCTTCTGGGAGTCGGACTGCTCGTTCTTTTGGTACTAACGATTGTCGGAATCCTCTGGGCGGTGCCACTGACCTCACTGCTGGTGCCAGGGTTTTCCCCGGTAAAGCTGAGCCAGACCGCGATTCAGCTTCGCATGATGTTCCCGTATCTATTGTTTATTGGCCTTTCGGCGATAGCGATGGGTATTCTCCACGCGTTCCGTCATTTTGCCGCGCCGGCGTTTGCGCCTACCCTTCTGAACATTGCCCTGATTGGCGCTACACTCTTTGTGAGGAAATTCTCTGCTGGGACAATAGGCACGCCGGCCCTCTTTCTGGCCGGGGCCGTCGTCGGCGGCGGGTTAGGCCAGTTACTGTGGCAGTTGCCGGTGCTCCGACGCTTAGACGTTTTGGTGCTGCCGAATTGGAATCCTGGTCACCCCGCGGTCCGTCAGATTGGCGTTCTCTTGGTCCCCGTCTTATTCAGCTCGTTGCTGTATCAGGTCAGTTTGATCGTGAAGAATCTGTTGGCCTCCCTATTGAGTGAAGGCAGTGTATCGTCGTTGTGGTACGCGACGCGCGTATTCGATTTTCCCCAAGGGGTTTTCGTGTTGGCATTGAGTTCTGCCGCGTTACCGAGTTTGACCATCCAGGCTCAGCGCGGTGACTTGGCCGGAGTGCGTGAAAGTTTGGGGTTCGCCCTGCGGTTGATTAATTTTGTTGTGTTTCCCGCCGGCGTAGGATTAACTGTGCTGGCGATCCCAATTTGTGCGGTCTTATTCTTTCATGGCGCATTCGACGCAGAAGCGGTACGGGATGCGGCCCAGGCGCTGCGATGGATGGCACTTGGGTTATGGTCGGTCGCCGCTGTACGGTTGTTAACTTCGTGTCTGTACGCGCTTCAAGATACGCGCTCGCCTTTGGTCGCGGCAGTCTTGGCATTTATTGCCAGCGTGGTCTTTGGCGTCATGTTTATGGGGCACATCGTCGCACAACCCGATTCTGGAAAGATAGTGCAATTTTTTGCCGCCCTGAGTGCACGGATAACGATTGGACATTTGGAAGCAGGAGGGCTGACGCTGGCGTCATCGTTATCTGCCACGGTAAACGTGTTGCTCCTGGGCGCCATTCTGGTTCGTCGCTTGGGCGGGTTTCCGTGGCGGGCGTGGGGGAATTCGCTGCTCTGGAGTGTGCTGGGGTCTCTGGTAATGATCGGGCCGGTGTGGTGGGTCGAGCGCCAGGTCGATTGGCTAGACCGCGGAGTGCCGTATGTGTTTCGTGTCGGAATGTTGGCAGTCGCTATTATGGCAGGCGTGGTCAGTTTTGTCCTGGTCGCGTGGTGGGGAGGGAAGCGTGAATTTGCTACGCTAATGCGAATGTTACCCGATCGTCTGTTTCGCCGTTTGCCACAATTCCTCCAATCGGAGTTGTGAGGTGTGATGAATATCTTCTCCGGCCTGCTCCAGTTGATTCTCAATAAAACGGAACCGTGCGTTAAAGCGTTTCCCCGCTTTGCGCAGAGCCGTCTCGGCGTCGACGTTGAGGTGCCGCGCAAGGCTTGTGAGAGCGAGGAGCAGATCGCCCAATTCATGTTCTTGCTGCCCCGTCGTGCCGTCGGCTAGCGTTGCGGCTAATTCTTGCGTTTCTTCCTCTACTTTCTTGAAGACTTCTGTCGCCGAGGTCCAATCAAAGCCTACGCGTGCGGCTTTTTCGCCGAGACGTTGGGCCTGAATCAACGCTGGGGCACCAGCAGGAACGCCCGCCAATATCGAGCGATCCGCTTTCCCTGCCTTCTCCTGAGCCTTTATTTTGGCCCAATTCTGCACGACTTCGTCGGCTCCTGTAACTTTGACATCACCGAACACATGCGGATGGCGGCGGACAAGTTTATCGGCAATTGCTTGGGCAACGTCATCAATGGTGAAGACTCCGTTCTCTGCCATGAGCTGGGCGTGGAAGACAATTTGTAACAACAAGTCACCCAACTCTTCTTTGAATGCGGGTAGGTCTTTGGCTTCCAGCGCTTCCAGCACTTCGTAAGTTTCTTCGACGAGATAGGGCTTGAGTGAATCCGGCGTCTGTTCGCGGTCCCACGGGCAGCCGTTGATGCTGCGCAACGTTGCCATGATTTCCACGAGACGAGCGAATTGAGGGTGAGATGTTTGCGTCATGGTGTTGGGATAAAAGAAAGCCGAAATACAGGCAAGTGGGTGATGGAAGGTAGGGGCACGGCGCCGTGTCTCTACGAACGTTTACCGCGAAGCACTCATCACTCGGACAGGCTTCCCGTCAAGAAACGCGCGGATGTTCTCGACGATATGGCGAAAGAAGATTTCGTAGGTCTCTTTTGTCACATAGCCAATATGTGGCGTGACGACAGTATTTTCCAATCGCCGTAACGGATGATCAGGCAAGAGAGGTTCCAGGTCAAACACGTCCAAGCCAGCTCCGGCAATGGTCTTCTTCTGTAATGCTTCAATCAACGCCTTCTCCTCAACGATGGGGCCACGCGAGGTGTTAATCAGATGGGCTGTCGGCTTCATCAGTCCGAGGTCGCGTGCTCCCAGTAAATTGCGCGTGCGGTCGCTGAGGACGAGGTGAATGGTTACTATGTCCGAGCGTGACAGCAGTTCATCTTTTGATGCCAACTCAACGCCGACTTGTGCGGCACGCTCGGCCGTCAGATTCTGACTCCACGCCAGCACTTTCATCTGAAAGGCTTTACCGATCGTTGCTACTTGCGAGCCGAGGTTACCGAGACCAATCACTCCCAATGTTTTCCCGTTGACCCCAAGGCCCATGCTGACTTGCCACTCGCCGTTACGAACGGCTTTGTCTTCTCGCGGAATGTGCCGGAGCAGCGCGAGAATCAGGCCCCAGGTGAGTTCCGCAGTCGGATACACTATGCCGCCGGTGCCACAAACGGTGATACTAAGGTCCGTCGCTGCCGCCACATCGATTGCGGCGTTACGCATACCGGTAGTGACAAGCAGTTTCAACTTCGGCAGTCGTTCCAGGAGGGGCCGTTGGAACGGTGTCCGTTCGCGCATCGACACAACAATGGGAAAATCTTTGAGGCGGTCAACAATTGCGTCCTGGTCGAATAGATGATCTTTGAAAACGGAGATTTCAGTGTCTGACGCAACAGAACTCCAGTCGGTCATCTGCAAAGCGACATCTTGATAATCGTCGAGAACGGCGACGCGAGTTTTAGGCATGAGTTCTCCCTTTTTGTAGGGTGTACTACGCGCACTCCTACGATGTTGGGGGATAGAGGAAACCGCCTCTTCAAGCAAGTAGGCGGACGAAGAGAACCTGAGAAAGGGGGGGCGCGGCATGCCGCGCCCCTACAACTTCTACGCCGCTTGCTGCACTTTTTGTTTGAGCAGTTTGGCGACGACTTGCTCGACCACTTGATCGGCGAGCGCGCGGACTTCTTCGGGTGTTTTGGGTTGGATCGGATGCGGGACAAAAATCGGTTCGTATTGTGCCATGCCCAGCGCTGAACACTGGGCGTGAGCGGCGCCAATGAACTCTGTGGTGGCGACGTTGGCGGTCGGAATGCCGTTTTCTTCGAGCTTGACTACGTCGTGCGAACTGCACGAAATGCAGCCCCCTCAATCGCTGAGGGCTTCGATGACGGCGTCACATTTTTCGCGGAGCTCGGCGTGAATCTGCTCTGACGCCAGGCGACCGGGCGAGACTTTCTTGCGCCGCAGTACCTCTTTCACGCCGTAGCGGGTGCGCAACACCTCTTCGATGCGATCAAGGAAGTGCACGCCTTTGGCTTTGTTAATATCGAGTAGCCCGATGGTCGTGCCACCGAGGGTGTCGAGTCGTGGCGCGAACGCTTTCTGCCCACGATCCACTTTATCGGTCGGGTCAAGCAAGATATCACTCATGATATACCTCCTTCTTTGCTTACTCTTGGATTTCTTTGGTAGTGATCTGACTACCGCCGGCGCCGCGTGCCAATCCAGGGACTGCTGCAGAAAAGCGGCCTGCGGTGCCGCCGGCAACAATAATAACAATACTGTCGAGTGTAGGGAATTTGGCGAAGAGTGTGTCGTCAGTTGGTGGTTCGGCAGGGGCGTTCTTTACCGGCAACATACTGACACCTGCGCCTTCGCCACCGTTGACGCCAGGCTTCACTTCGCGAAACGGTCTACGAATCTTCTCAAACAAAAACTGGCGCAAATCATTCTTTGACCACCCATCTTGAGCAAATGTCTTCGCGTGTTCTGGACAAACGATCAGAACCGAATCTGAGAAAAGTGGGAAGTTCTTGTGATTCCACAACGATGCCATTGTCCAGCCAAGAGATAGGGCAAGCTGTTCCGCTGAACGACTAGCATGATCGTTAATCTGCAATGGTGAATGGCCGCCGAACATCGTCACCGTACTTTGCTCAGGGCGAAAGCCTTTCTCGACGTGCAGGGGTTCCCACGGACTTTCTTCTTCGTTCTCGCCAACACAGAAAGTGAACTGCGCCGGATGGCCCATTGTCGCCTTGGTAATTTCCTGTGGCTTGGCACCGCCGATGTTCCTGATCACGAGTCGTACGGCACGGCCAATGGTGGCGTTGGCACGGAACCCATGGCCCAGGGCGTTATGCCCACAATTGACGCCGATCTTCCGGCGAATCGGGCCGTTGATGATCGTGAACGGAGTAGCAGAGAAAGTCGTGACGTTAATCGCGTGTGCATTAAACTTCTCGTCACTCAGCGCTTCGATGGCGGCGATCACGGTAGAAAAATAAGAGGGATGGCATCCGGCCATCACCGCGTTGATCGCGACTTTCTCGACTGTCGCGCGCCCGTAATTGGGGCCGACGGTGCCGAGCACTTCTTGCGGATCGCGATCGACTGTTGCCAGCATGCGTTTGACGCGCTCTTCCGTGGGGGGGACGACTGGCAAACCGTCGGTGACGCCACGGGCATACATCAACTCGACCGGATCGTCTTCGACTTGAATACGCTGCGAGTGCAGCGAAGTTGGTTGCGCCATAGAATCCCTCCTCTGGAATCGAGTTCAGTCTGGCATTGTTCGAGGGTGCCGTCAATTTGGCGGTGGAGCCAGTATACCCTTTCCCTGTCGTGTCACCACAGATCTAGCCCGAGCAGCTTTCTCCCTAGGGCAGTCAATACGGCCGGCTCACCAGGTTCGGGATCGAGTTGCCCGGGCCATCCTCGCCATACCTGCGGCGCGCGTTTTTGGCGCCAGAGCGCAATGCGTTCCCGGCGTGTCGCTTCGTCCTCCACAGGGTACATCATGATGTATTGGGCAAGGCGCGGTGTATCTGCCCAATTCCGACCCGTCCCATGCGGTAGCAGAGAACTCCAAATCACCAAACTTCCCGCAGAGGCTCCCACCCGTACGAGGGGAAAGTTCGACACATCCGGCTCTCTCGTGGAACGCACCTGAGTATCTGTGGTGTCTGTGAGATAGAGCACTCCCTGCACCGGGTACGGTGACGGGACGCGAGGATCGCGGTCCCAGTGTATCGGACTCTCATCGTGATACTCAGGACGGTCTGTTGTCACGGGCGGCTTAAAGGAGCCCCGATCCATCGTCACCCACAGTGCTTCTGTTTCGAGTAACTCACGAAACACCGTGTGTACGCGCGGGTGTTGGCGATTGTTCCAAAACGCTTGCGAGTGACGGATAGGAACAATACCGTTGACGCCAAGCGTTCGGCTGTACCAAGATGATGGGTCGTCGAGGCGTGCACCCAGGAACGTACAAATGACATCAATAGCAGCCTGTAGGTTTTGCTGCGGCAGAACGCCTGGGACAACGAGAAAGCCGTGCTCACGGAAAAAGGCGAGGTCCGCTGGTGAAAGAATAGGCATACATTTATCAACCGTTACTACCGACTACACTCTGGGTCGTACGGAAGTGCAACTTCGCCACGTGCCCGAGCGTTTCTGCGTCGTGCTTCTGCACCAATTGTTTTGCCGCTTGAATCACGGCATCACTTGCGCCTTTGGGTAGTGTGACGCCGTAACGAGTGCCGAGTTCTTGCAGGCGGCGTAAAAATTCTGCGCGGGCGAGAATAGAAGCAGCGGCGACGGCGACTTCTTCTTCGGCACGTGGCTTTTGAATGAGCGCGACTTCCCGTCCTTTGGCCATCAGGGCGTTGTTGAGAAAACGCTTATCGCCAAACTGATCGGCGACGACGCGATGGCAGTCGACCTTCTCCAAGAGATTTTCAATCGCCCGTGCGTGTCCCCAGGCAAGCATGCGATTGAGGTTTTTCATTGAAGTCTGGAGTGCGTTATATCGTTCTGGTCCGATCACGACCACAGTGTGTGGACACTGAGCCCGAATCTGCGCTGCAAGCGTCGTCGCTTTCACGTCCGAGAGTGTCTTACTATCCCGCACGCCCAGTGCCTTGAGTTGTGCCTCCTGGGCATAGGGAACATACACGCCGGCAATCACAAGCGGGCCGAAGTAATCGCCTTTACCGGATTCGTCAATGCCAATCTGACCGTCAACGGTACTCATGTGGATTCAGGAACGCGGAGCGCAGCGCCGGCGAAACGCTGAGCATCGTGGATGATGACGGCTCTCTCGCGGATTTCGAGCCGTCTTTCCGCAAAGAGTTGGATCGCCTGCGGAAGGATCTTGTGTTCTTGCGCGAGAATCCGTGCGCTCAAACTCTCTTCGGTGTCATCAGCATAAACGGGGACCGCTGCCTGGGCGATGATCGGGCCATGATCGGTTTGTTCGTCGACGAAGTGTACGGTGGCTCCGGCGATCTTTACGCCGTACTGTAACGCTTGCCGCTGTCCGTGGGTGCCGGGAAACGCCGGCAGCAGGGCAGGGTGGATGTTGATGATGCGGCGGGGAAAGGAACGAATGAAAAGCGGAGTCAGCACCCGCATGAACCCGGCAAGCACAACCAACTCGACGTTATAAAATTGTAGGGTCTTTACTAGTTCCGTCTCGAAGGCTTCCCGAGAAGGAAACTCTTTGTGATTAATAACGGCGGTAGCGAGTCCGTGCTTTTGCGCTCGGATCAGGCCGTAAGCGTCCGCGCGGTTACTAATGACGACTCGGATTGTCGCCGCGAGTTCGCGCCGTTCGATGGCATCAATAATGGCTTGCAAGTTGGTGCCACTACCGGAGATCAATACGGCGATGGGAAGAGGGATCGTCATAAAAAGTCTGAGAGTCTGAATGTCTAGGAGCCTGGGTGTCGAAGCGTCCGGGAGTTTATCCGATTTTTCGGTGTTTGTCCTCATTACTCATCACTGCCTTAGCCGACTGCCCGCGCCAGGGTAAACACATCAACAACTTGCGCGCCGGCGTGCATGAGTGTCTCCGCACACTCGTGGACGGTTGCTCCTGACGTGTACACGTCATCAACCAGCAGAATACGTTTGTCTTTCACTTGGTTAAGCTCTGACACAGTAAACGCGCCTTTCACGTTCATGCGCCGTTCTTTGCCTGTGAGTTGCGTTTGTGGCACCGTCGATCGCCGGCGTTCAAGAAGAAAAGGATTAACCACGATTTGGTGTGTAGTGCCAATCACTCGAGAGAGCAACAAGGCTTGATTAAACCCGCGCCAACGTAAACGTTCGAGGTGGAGAGGGACAGGGATAAGCACGTCGTACGATTCTGATGCGAAGGGATAATGTGAAGCCGCGAGGAGCGCCAGCGTTTTTCCGACGCTCAAGTCACGGTGATACTTAAACTGCTGGATTGCGTTACTAATTGGCTGAAGACTGTCTGCGCCGGAATGGTAACGCGCCCAAGCCCGTGCGTGACGGAATGGTGGAGGCTCTTGGAGACACTGACCACAATAGTGATCTGGACCTTCCTCAGTCACAAACGGAACCCCACAGCACGAGCAGAGAGGAGAGGAAATCGGTTGTACATGCGACAGACAGTTTGGGCAGAAGCGCTCTTCGTTTTCGACAATTGCCGTGCAGCTCGGGCAACGCTGAGGATACAGCAGCGCCAATAGTGTCGCGAGTATTCTCCTCATCGGGTGTATATAACTCGTGGCTGAGATTGCTTCAATCGCTTAAGAACCCGGCATTCCTGACCGATATTGCGGTGCATGAAGCCATTTTTCCAAGGACTTGTGTTAGGAGTTGTCGTCATGTATGGGTACCTCAATTACGGCGCAGACCTGCTCGGCCCTTTCCGTGGTTGGTTTAATGGCGCTGATAAGGGCATCAGGCATAACCGCATGCGCGAGGAAGCAGATAAAGCCCTACATGGCTTTTTATTTCAGCACGATACAGAGCCGAGGGTACACGAGATGACCACGCGCAGCTAAACGAAGAGCCAGAGAAGGAGAAGGGATATGGCTGCAGAGGGAAGCACTGCAGGACATAAGCAACGCGCGATTGCTCCAATGTTGCGTCTGCCGTCAACGGCAGGAGAGAAACCCTATCTCGTCGGGTACCGTTGTACCTCCTGCGGCGCGACGTATATCGGTGAAGGCCGTGTTGGTTGCAGTAAATGTACGACCGACGGCAAGATCGAGGAAACGAAGCTGAGCGACCGTGGCACGCTCTACGTATACTCAATTGTTCACCAATCTGCCCCTGGTATTCCCGTCCCCTATATTTCTGCTATTGTTGATCTTCCCGAAGGCGTGAGTGTTCGCTGTAATCTCGTAGACATCGAGCCTGACCCGGAAAAAATCCGCTTCGGTATGCCAGTCGAGATGGTCACGCGGAAAGTACGTGAGCGTCAAGAAAAGAACGCGCAGGGCGTCGAAGAAACCATTGACATCATTGCGTTTTTCTTCCGTCCCAGTCACAATTAACCCTAACCCACCAAGCCGTGGTTAAGGAGGAGCCTATGCGAGACGTCTACGTCCTCGGTGCTGGCATGATTAAATTTGGCCGCTATCCAGACAAGGATGTCCCTCAGCTCGGTGCTGAGGCGGCCCTACTCGCGCTCAGAGATGCGGGGCTGACAGTCAAAGATATCGAACTCCTGGTGTGTGGCAATCTGTTCCAATCGAGTGCGATGAATGCCCAACGCATCTTGCAACAGATTGGGCAAACCGGGATTCCCGCACTAAATGTGACGAATGCTTGTGCGACGGGATCAACCGCGTTCCGTGAAGCGTACGTGGGAGTTGCT